>Ga0307475_10000918_pt1 | contig 17576 bp, 13 predicted proteins | sample atmos_gasesECM1C_FD_203317 | JGI IMG/M metagenome (GOLD analysis project Ga0307475, IMG submission 203317) | Hardwood forest soil microbial communities from Morgan-Monroe State Forest, Indiana, United States - atmos_gasesECM1C_515 | ecosystem: Environmental > Terrestrial > Soil > Temperate... | reverse complement strand
TTGACGAGTTCAGCGGACTCTGAAGACATCGCCGGACCACCTGAAACTGTCGAAAACGACCTGACCGCTTCAGCAGAGACACCGCGGGCTGCCGTCCCATTGCCGTCTAATGTCGAGGAACCCGTTACACTGCTTCAGTTGCTCGACGGCTCGATGTATGGTCTCACGCGCTATTGGCTCGAGGGCACAACCCTGCATTACGTTACCAACTACGGCGGCGAAAATTCTGTACCGCTGGTCCGCATCGACTTCGCGAAAACCAAAGAGCTTAACGCCGCGCAAGGCACTCGATTCGACTTGACGCGAAGCTTTCCCAACCCTTAGCTCGTTGTCGCCCGGCAGATGGTCGCGACGGCCAGCGCCGACTGACCTTGGGGAGGAATTGCGTTAGCATAGCATTCCGAAATGAAGGCCACGGGCCATCAACCTTTTCCATGAACACTCCAACCACGCTTTCTGTGCTCGTCCCTGCTTTACAACGAGCAGTATCTGGTGTATGCCAGCCTCGAGCGCCTGAAAATCCTAGCGGAGTCGCCGCTTCTCGAGCGAATTCAGGTCATTGTCGTCGATGACGGCTCGACCGACCAGACCGCTTCGATCCTCCGTGAGTTCGAGCGTTCCGTAAGCGCCGAACCCAACGCGAAGATGAGGTGGGTGTTCTTGCGGCATGAGGTCAACCAGGGTAAGACTGCCGCGATCCGCACGGCGCTCCAACGCGCCACAGCAGAGCTAGCCGTTACGCATGACGCCGATCTCGAGTATCACCCCCTGGACCTGTTAAAACTGGTCCAGGTTTTCCTGGACGAGCAGGCCGACGCGGTCTTTGGTTCCCGGTTTCTTGCCAGCGAATACCGCCGCGTTCTGTTTTTCCGTCACCAGGTGGGGAACCATTTTTTGACTCTGCTCTGCAATATAGTCTCGGACCTTAATCTGACTGACATGGAAACCTGTTACAAGATGGTTCGGACGTCCTTGTTCAAGAGCATCCCCCTGGTCGGCAAGCGATTCGAGATCGAACCGGAACTTTCCATCAAGCTCGCGAAGCGCGGGGCGCGCATCTTTGAGGTTCCCATACGTTACGCCGGGCGCACGTATCAGGAAGGAAAGAAAATCGGCTGGAAAGACGGTGTTCGCGCCATCGCCGCGATCTTGCGCTTCCGTTTTTCGGACTACATTTACGCGGAAGACGCCTACGCGAGCCAGATCCTAGGGCGGCTCAACCGCGCACCGCGCTTCATTAAATGGATGGCGGACGTTATCCGCCCCTACGTTGGCGAAAAAGTCTTGGAAATCGGCGCCGGGACAGGTAATCTCACGCTGCAGCTAGTTCCGCGGCGGCTGTATTGGGCCAGCGATATCAATCCCTTGTATGTTACTTCTTTGGAGAATTTGGCTTACCAAGGGATCCGCTGCACCGCTGAAATCTTAGCCCGGTCAACCTGCTCCGCTCGGATCTTGCTTTTTCCATTTCTCTCCTATAGATTGTCTATAGCATCTCCTATTGAATCTCTATAGGACAGAACAAATGCCACCTTCGAACACCAATCTTCTCCAGGGCACACTGGATGTGCTCATCCTTAAGGTTCTTGCGCTCCAGCCAATGCACGGCCTCGGAATCTCCAACCGCATCGCGCAGGTCACCTCGAACACCTTTCTCGTCAAGCCTGGCTCACTCTTTCCCGCGCTTCACCGCATGGAGGAGGCCGGCTGGCTCACTTCCGGCTGGGGCGAATCCGAAAACAACTGTCGCGCGAAGTTCTACCGCCTCACCGCCGTCGCCCGCCGACAGCTCAAACAGGAAACCGATCTCTGGGCGCGCATTTCCGCCGCCATGGCCAGCGCTCTTAAAGCAACCTGAGAACGAGCAGCTCTTCGAGGTGGACTATGCCCCTTTGGCCCAAGCTCAACTCTCTCTGGCGCAATCTGACGAGGAGGCTGAAAGTGGAAGCCGATCTCGCCGACGAAATTCGCTCTTACCGAGAATTGCTCGAAGAACAAAAGATCCGCGAAGGCGCTGATCTGGGCAGGGCTCGGCGGGAAGCCTCGATCGAACTCGGCGGCGCCGAAAAGCTCAAGGAAGAAGTTCGCGACGTCCGCCGCGGAGCTGCTTTTGACGTCCTGGGCGCAGAACTTCGGCAATCCCTCCGCGGTCTTCGCCGCAATCCTTCGCTAGCCGTCCTCGGCACAACCATGCTCTCCCTCGGCATGGGTGCGAGCATTGTTGTCTTCAGCATCTTCCAATCCGCGCTGCTCAAACCTTTGCCTTTCCGCGACTCGAATCGCCTGCTCACCATCTGGGAAACCCGCCTCGACCGCGGCATCGATCAGGCGTCCTTTTCCGAAGCCAATTTCTGGGACGTTCGGTCCTACAATCACTCTTTCAGCGAAGTCGGCGCCTTTCACTATGACGAAGCCAACCTAACCGGCCTTGGCCCCGCGGAGAAGGTCGTCGCTTGTGAAGTCAGCGCTGGCTTCTTCCGCACGCTCGGTGTCTCCCCGGTTCTCGGCCGCGATTTTTCCTACGACGATGACCGTGGCGGGTTCCGAAATCCGGTTGTGACACTTGGCAACAAATTCTGGAAGACGCGCTTTGGCGGCGATCCAAACATTCTCGGTAAAGCTCTTCGCCTCAATGACAAAGCCTACATCGTGATCGGCGTTCTTCCTCCCGGCGAGCCCTGGATCGATGATCAGCTTTACACGCCTTTCGGCTATCGCCCCGACGCCGACCGTGACAGTTGGGAATTTCAAGTCATCGGCCGCCTCAAGCCCGGCACCACCCAAGACGCGGCGCAAGCTGATCTCGCTCAAATCGCAGGCTTTCTCGCGCAGTCCTTCCCGAAACAGGACAAGGGCATCGGCTTTTTCTTCACGCCTTCGAGTACCTGGGTTGCCAGTCATACCACACGCCGCGCCCTCTGGGTTCTCCTCGGTGCGGTCACCTTTCTTCTTCTCATCGGTTGTCTGAATATCGCCAATCTTCTCCTCGCTCGTGGTACCGCGCGCACGCGCGAAATTGCCGTCCGCACCGCTCTCGGTGCCAGCCGCGCCCGCCTCATTCGCTTCGTGATGATGGAGTCGCTTTTGCTGAACGGCTTCGGCGCGGCGGCAGGATTGTTCGTCGCCTACCTCGGCATCGGCGTCATCCAGTCTCTCGAAATTCGGGGCATACCGCGCCTTGCGGACGCCGGGCTCAATCCCTGGGTGCTTGCCTTCGCGGTTTTCATCGCCCTCGTGACTGGCATTCTGTCCGGCCTCGCCCCCGCGCTTCAGGCGCCCGCTTCCGGCATTGCTGCCGCTCTTCGCGATAGCGATCGCCAAACCAGCAGCCGCGGACAAGGCCGCCTTCGCAACATTCTGGTCACCGGTGAAGTGGCGCTGTCGTTTCTTCTGCTCGTCGGTGCCGGTCTTCTCATCCGCAGCTTCAAACAACTCATGACTGTAGACCGTGGCTTTCACACCGAAAATCGGCTCATGTTTACCGTCAACATGCCGGCGTCTTATTGGGAAAAAGGCGTCGGCAAACAGTTTCTCGATCGCTTCTTCGAGCGCCTCAAGACGAACCCGCAAGTTCTGGCATCCGGCGCTGTCAATCAGCGCCCCGTCGAAGGCGGCGATCCCGGCATGGGCATCGACACGCCACAATCTTCGGCGCAACCCCCTTGGGCCGGATGGCGCGTCGTTACGCCGGGCTATTTCGCTGCCGTCGGCCTTCCCCTGGTTCGCGGCAGACTTTTCGATGAAAACGACAAGCCCGTCTGGATTCCCAAAGACGTGCCGCCCTATCCTCGCCGGGTAATCCTCAGTGATCGTCTCGCGAAACAGATTTTCAAGAACGAGGATCCCATCGGAAAGCAGGTGCTTCTCTGGAAGAGCCAAAGCGGCGGCCCCGCCGAAGTTGTGGGTGTTGTGGGTGATAGTCGCGAGCGCGGCCTCGCCGAAAATCCCACGCTCACCGTCTATCTTCCCTACGGAACAAACGCCGTGCCGAGCGAGTTCGTCGTTCACACGCGCGACAATCCGCTTGCCCTCGTTCCGACCATTCGCTCGCTCGTCGGCGAACTCGATCCCAATCTCCCCATTTCCGACGTCCGTTCCTTCGACCACGTCGTGTACCGTTCCGTCGCTCCGCAGCGCCTCAATGCCATTCTCCTGTCCATCTTCAGCGTGCTGGCCCTTCTCCTCGCAACAACCGGCATTTACGGCGTTCTCTCCTACTCCATCACGCGCCGCACGCCCGAAATTGGTCTCCGCGTCGCACTCGGCGCCACTCGCTCCAATATTCTTGGCATGACCATTCGCCAGGGCTTGCGTCCCGCTCTCATCGGCGCGTTCCTCGGAGCCATCGGCGCCTTCTGGCTCTCCCGCTACTTGGCCACTCTTCTCTTTGGCGTAAAACCCTTCGACGCCGTCACCTACCTTGCCGTCGCAGCTCTCCTCCTCGCCACCGCGGCTCTCGCCTGCTACATCCCTGGCCGCCGCGCCATGCAAACCGACCCCGCTACCGCCCTCCGCATGGAGTAGAGGGCCGGCGACGGGAACGCCTTCGACCTGTCGGAACCACGGCAAATTGTGCACACAAACAGCATCGTTCTCGGATTGTGTTTCACACTGAGAATCCTCCTCGGACGCAGCAGCGTTCTGTGAAATTTCAAACTGTCCGGGGAAGACTGATTAGCTTCTCTAGGTGGGATCGGGTAGCTTCTGCAGAGCCCTCCCCAAAACGGCAAGGAGGCTCGTATCAACCATCGGTCTGGAAACGCACCCTCTACTTCAGGTCCCTGCGTAATTATGATGAATTACGCGTTACGTCAAGCGTAAAGGAAAGCCTTCGGCTCGTGACCGAATCCTTCCGGTATCCTAGCCGTCACGCATGACGCCGATTAGTTCAGTTTGATTGCAGAACATGCGCTTACGTGGTCCGTGCGCATCTTTGAAGTTTCCATCCGTTACGCCGGGCGCACGTATCAGGAAGGAAAGAAAATCGGCTGGACAGACGGTGTTCGCGCCATGGCCCCGATCTTGCGCTTCCGTTTTTCGGACTACTTTTACGTGGAAGATGCCTACCTACGGGAGCCAAATCCTCGGGCGGCTCAACCGCGCACCGCGCTTCATTCAATGGATGGCGGACGTTATCCGCCCCTACGTAGGCGCAAAAGTCTTGGAAGCTCGGCAGCCCTTGAATTGCCGCACCGCAGCGCGACACTCCCTCGCCTTCGCTCGCGAATCCTAACAGCTTGTGGGTCCTGAGACCAATCTGAATCGGCGGACAGCTCCTCCCATGAGAAGGCTACTTCTCCGTTCGCCTCACGCGCAGTGTCGGCCGCGCAGGCAGGTTCGTTCAAGTCCGCTAGCCGTCCTAGTTCCGGCAGTACGCATGCGAATCGTCTCCGCGTAACTAGGACACAATGGACGGAGGAGAGCCCTGTGCTTGAAGGACTAAAACGTCGGATTCTGTGCGGTATCAACATTGTTGACACAGACCCGAATTCGTGACAAAATGTCGCTACAATGTAGATACAGGGAGTAATGACGATATGAGGACGGTGGTCAAGAAATGGGGCAACAGCGCCTCGGTGCGAATTCCCGCTGCCATCATGCAGGCGGCCCATCTGGATCTAGACGACGCCGTTGACGTGCGCGAAGAGTCCGGGCGCATCGTCATCGAGCCGGCGCAGCGCAAGGAATATGATCTGACCGAGCTCGTGAAGGGCATTACTCGTGAGAATTTGCATGACGAGGCGGATTTTGGCAAACCTGTTGGCAAAGAGGCGTTGTAATGCCGCAGTCCTATGTGCCCGACGCTGGGGACATAGTCTGGATCAGCTTCGACCCACAGACTGGACATGAACAGGCTGGGCACCGGCCCGCAGTTGTGTTGAGCCCCGCCGCATATAACGCGAAGACGAGTCTGATGGTCTGCTGCCCGATGACCACGCAGATCAAGAACTATCCCTTCGAAGTGGTTATTGCTGGCCCGAGTCCAAGCGCGGTTCTGGCAGATCAGGTCAAGAGCCTGGATTGGAGGAAAAGGAGGGCTAGGCGCAAAGGGATCATATCGGCGCCCGAGCTTTCGGAAGTGCGCGCCAAAATTCGGGCGCTAATAGGTTAAAGGTCCTTGCAAATGCGCAGCCCCATCCTTGGACATCAACTCGGAGGCGACATAGGCCAATCCAATGGTCGTGTTGAGTTCCGTGATCGCAGCGGCGATGATGCGTGGCCATAGTTAGTCCATGTCCTGAAATTTGGGCTCGAACACATATTTCGCAGATTTATCGATGAATCCCAGCAGGTGACTCCGCCCAGCCTGTCGCAATGCGTTGGAAAGTAGTTCGCCATATACGGCCGTCAGTTGACGTGTTCCTACCGTGAGCGCCGTGGAATCTCGGATACAGAGAAGTAGAGTCAGCACTACCTTTCAGAAAGTGCGCGGGTTGCAGCACGACCAAGGTCGTGCTCTCCTTTAGAGTGCGGTGTAGAGAATCTGGACGAAGGTGTCGCCGTTGAAGAAGCCTCCGCCCCAAGTGTGTTCCAGGTCGGCAAGGGGCTTGGCGGCAACGGCTTCTTGAGCGGACTTGCCCGAGGACTTCAGCTTACCGACGCGGTCGCGCACGGTGACCAACATATCGCGGAACTTGACGAGATCGGCTTTGCTGCCCAGCGAACCGTGGCCGGGGATGATCTTGGTCGAGTCATTGGCGAGCGGTAGCACTTTGTCGGCCGCGGCGATCATGCCGCTGACGCTGCCGCCAGTGCTGGCGTCAATGTATGGATAGATGCTGTTGAAAAACGTGTCGCCCATGTGAATGACGTTAGCCTTTTGAAAATGAACGAAGACATCTGTATCGGTGTGCGCGGGCGCAAGATGCTCGAGCAAGACAGTTTCGCCATTGGCCTGCAGCTTGTGCGTCGTGGCGAACGTTTGCTGCGGCAGAGCGTCGGCGGGCGAAGCCGGGAAGTGCAAGCCAAGAACGGGCAGATCATGAGTCTCGGACATGCGCTTCTTGGTGTTGTCGTGCGCGAGAACCGTGGCGCCAGCGGAGTGCAAAGAAGCATTGTTGTCGACGTGATCGAAATGCCAGTGTGTGTTGATGACCGTTTTCAAAGGACCTTTGCCGATTGTGTCGAGCGATTCTTTGAGCTTGGACCAGGCGGGCAAAACGAAAGTGTCGACCACAAACTTGCCGTCGGGCCCATTGAGCACGACTACGTTTCCGCCGGGACCGGAGAGCAAGGTGAGGTTGTCGGCAAGCGTCTGTGGGTAGATAGGATTGGCGGCCATCTGCGCGCGAAACGCGGCAACCGGGTCTGCCGGAGGCGCGCTTTGCTGCTGCGCCGGGAAGGGAACCGCAGCGCGCAGCAACGACGCAGGGAAGAGTTGCGCCAGGAAGGCGCTGCCCGCGAGCGTGGCGGAGTCGCGCAGCATCGCGCGGCGCGAAGTGGGCTTCAGAAAGGAGTTGGAGTGCATGGAGTTTTCATCCTTTCGCTTGGTGTTGGTTTGCTGCAGCGTTTGAGCAGGAGACTATACCTCCTCTCGGGAAACAACAAGCAGCGATCGGCTTCGGCGGCTTAGGGCGGGCGCTACACAGATCCCGTGAATCGCTCACGCTACTGGGGATCTAGGCGTCAGTGGAAGGTTCCCGGTTGAATTTGCGGGTCGTATTCAAACCTCGCGAGTGGGAGTCGCCTTGTTTTGGGGTGGATGAGATTTTGGCGAAAGTGACAGACCACATTCATTCCATCCCCTCGCGACGCAAAAGCGCGCTGAGATTTCGCGATGCATGGACGACTCGAAGAATCTCTACTCCACCTGGATGTGGGTGATAAAAGACGAGCATTTTCTCGAAGCCGGTTATCCGGAAGACTCGTAAAGCAGTAAGTTCGGGATGCTTGAGTCGGGGATGCCACCCCATCTTTGGATTTGCGGCAAGTACACCGAATGCCTCATGCGCAGCTAAGAGAAATCGGTGGCCGACTTCCGGGTTCGCTTGGTTGGCCAGGTAATAAGCTTGTTCGTCAAGGTCGCGGTCGGCCTTCGGACGAATGACGTAGACGCCGCTCACCGGCCGCTGGTCTTGCTCAGTCGTTCATCGAGGAGGCGATGTTTCTCTTGCCAGTAGGATGGTCCAGCTTCGACTGGTTCTCCGGAGCGGAGCCCTTCCAGGGCGAGGGCTTCGAGTTCCTTGGCGCCTTCCTGATCTGCGTGGACCAGACGCTCCAGGTAAGCTTCCACGCTTAGCCCTTCAGCTTCGGCCCGGGCGCGGATTTTCGTTTCGAGGTCGCGATCAAGGGCAAGACCCATGTTCTCTCCGCGGGATCGGCTTTCACGTTGATTGTACGTCCCTGTTCCATGAATATCCACGCATATCCGTACATCGTGCGATGCTCTACGCAAGACATAGGCGTTTACGAATGTGGACGGCCCAGGAGGGCCGCCTCTACGGAAAGACAGGAGCCGGGGCTCGAACTTTGGTTCCAACGAAGGGCCGAAAAACCGGCGCCTTTTCGGTATAAGCGATGCCGATGCAACGGTTTTTAAAGTGCTTGGACCCATCACGCGGAGAAAAGAGGGACTAATCTAAATGGCCAAGAAATTCCAGACTCTCGTTACTAAAATGTCGGTCGAATCGCAGGCACGAATAAAGTCGGAGACGCAGCAACTCGCTGTCAGCGAAAATTTTTGATCAGCATGATGTCAGACTCGGAGAATTCGTGCTGAATATACACGATCGAGTGGCCATTCTGCGAACCGGCTAATCCCCAACCTACGTAACGATCGAAATTCCAAACCGGGACTATTTTCCCGGTAGTCAATTCCAGGAACTCCACCCTGCCGTGGGAAGTCTGGTCAAATTTCAGGAAGTAAATACCTTTACGGGTCACAACCCAATTCGGCCATTCGTACCCGGGGATCTCTCTTAGGACTTCCGTCTCCTCTCCGCCCTCCAGCGGCTTGCGCCACAGTCCACCTTCCTCGTACTTCGAATAATAGAGAAAGCGGCCGTCGGGCGACTCGACGGGAGAGATCCCGCCGTTTTTCGTAAGTTGAATCGGAGCTCCGCCGTCCGCGAGAATTTTCCACGCCTGAAAAGGTTCATTCCCACGCTTCGAGGCGAAATATAGCCACTTGCCGTCGTTTGACCAGCTCGGCGACAGATTGTCCGCGCCGGGAATTGTCGGTATGAGCCGCGGAGTCCCACCCGGCACTTCGACGAGATAAATTTCTCCTCGTTCGTTTGGATGAAATTCAAACGCGAGCGTACGCCCGTCGGGAGACCAGCGTGCGCGTCCGGCACTTCCATGCAAGGAGGTGACTTGCTCGCAATCCGTGCCGTCACTATTGCACGTCCAAATCTCCCAAAATCCCAGGCGGTCCGACTCAAACGCGATTTTCTTTCCATCAAGGGATAGATCGGGACGCATCTTGTAGCCTTTTTCCGAGATAATAGCGAGCGGCGGCTTCTCGAGATGCGTGCGATCTTTCAGGTCGAGTCGCCAGATATTGGCATTTGAGATCTCCTGTTCATAAACTAACAGGCCCTTCTTGGCCGGGATGGACGGCCATGTCGCTGCGCCGACCGGTCCGGCGACGGGACTCGGCGTCCCGCCGTTTGCGGAGATTCTCCAAAGCGCCGTAGCAGCACCCCGATCGGATGAGAAAACAATTTCTCGGTCGTCCGCAGTCCAGGCAGGCGGTCCCATGAGGGGACGGTGATCGAACGTAAGGCGTTTGGGTTCGCCGCCGCGCGCGGGCATAACAAAGATATCGTTACTTACTCCAGCGACCGTCGAGCGGATAAACGCGATGTGAGTGCCATCGTGAGAATACATGGGATTGCGGTCGAGATAGCCGGGCGGAGGATCAGTGAGTGCGCGAATACTGGAATCGGAGAGCGAGAGGGCCGAAATCCGCAGGCGCGTGGGATTGGCCGCGCCGCTCTCCGAAAACACGAGGAGTCGTGCATCGCCTGACCATGTGAGTCCTTCAGCCATGCCCGCCGGACCGTTATACACCCGGTGCTCCGTGCCGCCGAGAGCCGGAACAATACAAATAGAGAACGATTTCTCGGAATATCGGAGGAAGGCGATCTGACTGCCATCGGGAGACCACGTTGGGCAGCAATCCCCGCGGTCTTTCGTGAGCTGCAGCGGCTTGTCGCCGCCGATGACTGCTGCGTAAAGTCCCATATTGGAGATGCCATCGCTTTGTCGGAAAGCCAGCAAGCTGCCATCAGGTGAAAACGCAGGCGTGGCTTGGAACCCACGCATGGACCCCACGGGCACTACTTCGATTCGCGACAATTGCGATCCAGAGTTGACTCGATAAGCAGTCCACGCGCCGATGGCACAAAGCAAGCCCAAGCATAGGGCGATAGCGACGGCAACCTTTCTAGAATAAGGACGTCGCTCGCCCCAGGGCTGAATTTCAGATGCCGGACTGGCACGTGCCGGACTGGGCGAAGCCACAGCTGCATGATTGCTCAGAGGCGCGACGAATCGATAGCCACGTTTTGCAACGGTCTCAATGTAGCGGGGCTTATCAGCTGAATCGCCCAGTGCCTCCCGCAGCCTGGCGATCGCGCTGTTCAGACCGTGATCGAAATCAACAAATGTATCCGCGGGCCAGAGCTCCTGGTGCAGATCCTCCCTGGACACCAGTTCGCCCGGCCTCTTAAGCAGCAGGGACAAAACCAGGAAAGGTTGTTCCTGTAACTTGATACGATGGCCACCCTTGCGGAGTTCCCCAGTTCGCAGGTCGACCTCGAAGCTATCGAACCTCGCCGGGGAATGAATATGTCCGTCTGGCATGTCCTCACCTTTGCTTGGACGTGGGACGTATCAGCATTGGTAGTAAATTCCTGTCTCGCCGCACCTTACTCGTCCATCTCGGATTCTTAGCACAACTCTAGTTGTTTGAGTGTGTTCCCGCGCTATCCAGGCGTGTGCCAGAGGTGTTCCTCGTTGCATTGCCATGTAGGGCCGTCTCCTTGGAGAGTCGGGGACGAGAACCCGAGCAGCCCAGCGCTCGGATGGGTTCCCAATCCGCTGGTTCCGGCAAGGAGAGGTGTGCGACATGTTTAGCGTCCGAGGGCTATTTCTAATTACGTTAATGACGTCGGTTTGGTTCTATCGTTCCGCGGCAATCTGCAAGCAGCAATACAAAGATCCAGGTCATCCCGAGCCTGGACAAGTCGATCTAGACTCCCTTCGCCAGCGCGCCACCGCAGGCGACGCACAAACGGCTTACCAACTCGGCCGCTGTTACATGCTGGGAACGGGAGTTTCGCAAGATTATGCCGTAGCCGTGAAGTGGTACCAGAGAGCAGCATCTTCCGGCTTGTCCGACGCTCAATTTGCGCTCGGCTTTCTGTACGAGCATGGCAAAGGAGTGAAACAGGAGTATAAACAAGCAGCTTTCTATTACATGGCGGCTGCCAAGCAAGGCCATGCCACGGCACAAAATAATCTCGCCTCACTGTATGAGCACGGCCAAGGCGTGCTGCAATCCCTTCCGCAAGCCGCTCATTGGTACCAACTGGCAGCTGACCAAGGAGAGGTCGTCGCGCAATGCAATTTGGCGACTTTGTACTTCAGGGGGCGAGGCGTTCCCCAGGACACGTCACAGGCCGCAAGGTGGTTTCGAGTTGCGGCGCAACGGGGCTATGCGCCGGCGCAAGCGAACCTTGGATGGATGTATTACACGGGCACAGGTATAGCCGCCGACTACACGGAAGCAGGCAAGTGGACGCGACTGGCCGCCGAACAAGGATACGCTCCGGCGCAAACCGATTTGGCCTATCTGTACGAACAAGGAAAAGGAATGGCGCTGGATTACGTTAAGGCTTACGTATGGTATCGGGCTGCGTCGGCAGCAGGTGACAAACGAGCAGAGACAAAACTGAAGGAGCTTACGCACCGTATGACGCCACGCCAAATCAGCATCGCAAGAACTGCGCAGAACAGATGCAGCAGCGCGCCTGGCGCCCGGAACTGAATGGCCCATCGGCAGGAGCAGCCGAGAGTGCATCCAGACGCCAGCATTGAAACGCCTATCGGGTCTCGATTTACCTCCGGGCGTAAAACCCGTCCTGCAGGGCGGGGATATGAGCCCGTTAAGGTTAAGGCGGTGTCTTTTGTTGTTGAATGTAGCCCTTAAGGGATGTTGCTAGGAGCACCACCGCAACTAGCGGCAAATTTCGACGGCGACTAGAGCACGCCTTTCCAAACTGCATCGGGTCATGCTCCACAGCCCCCATCTCGATTGCAACGACTGCACGGTGGGGAAGGTCGCGGCGTCGAGCAAAGCTCTCCGTGAGCGTCCCTGCCAGCGTTCCAGCCAGATCCACTCGATAGTATCGGCCCTTAACTGGCCAACTCCGTTGCCTGCCTCGCGGAAGCGTCCCCTAATTGGCTCTTCTAAAACTCCTTCTGTGATACTTTTTCTCTCCAAACATGGGATCAGTTAGAGGAGGAACACGATGAATCGAGTGAAATCACCCATCGGCAAGATCTTCTCTCGCACGACCACACTCATTGCATTAGTCCCAGCAATCGCTGCAAGCTCGTTGGCTTCCCATGCGGCGAACAAACATCCTTTCGGCATCGACGACTACTCCGCGTTGCACAGTGCTGGCCCTGTCGGGATTTCACCCGACGGTAAGACCATCCTTTACGACGTCACAACAGATGGCCTCAAAGGCCCACCCAAACACGAATATCGCCTAGTCGACGTCAATGGCTCGAATCCTCGAAAGCTCGATCTGCCGGAAAAGTTTAGGCCGACCGGTTTTACCAAGGATGGATCCCTGTGGGGCACTCATGAACTGGAGAACGCCGCCCAACTCGCCATCGTCCCTCTCGCAGCGGCCAAACCGGTGCTCATCATCTCTCTCCCAAACGGCATCCAAAGTGCCGCCATTTCGCCCGATGGCATGCGCTTCGCTCTGCTCGCCGACCCGCGTCCTAAAGATCCCCTCGCTGGGGTGCACACCGTCGTCGAAAACGAAGAATCCAGCCTTTACGTTGTCGGGGTGGACGGTTCTGGTGGCGCATGGTGGTGCCCCGATCTCAAGTCCATCACGGACGTTGCCTGGTCCAGCGATTCCTCACAAATCGCCGTTATGACGCAAGTTCCGAAGATCGGCAATCACGATCTCCGTTCGTCGGTCAACGTTTGTAGCTCCTCAGGTCTGCGCAAGCTTGCAGAAATCGCGAATGGAACTGCTGGACTTGCCTGGTCCGGCGACGGCAAGCAAATTGTCTTTGTTTCCACAACCACACCTACATTGACCCCCGAGCATGTCTGGACCGTTCCTGTAGCAGGCGGCCTTGCCGTCGACCGCACGCCGCAGCTTTCCGGAACAGCCACCACCGTGAAATCCGATCCTCACGGCAAGGTCTGGGTGGAGATGCACAAGGGCGTCATGATTGAGGTGGACGCCTTTGCAGACGGAAGGCTGGAGACCGTATATCGCTGGCCGGCGGGGGTAATCGAGAACTTCGTATTCCAGCCCCTGATCAAATTTCCGGAAGTCTTGGCCTTTGCTGTAGGAGACCCTCAACACACTACCAATGTCGCCGTCGCGGTTGGATCCGATCTGCGAAAAATCACATACGAAGGCGACGATACCTTGGCCGCCACATCCCTTGGCGAGACCAGGGTCGTTCAATGGACTTCAAAGGAGGGGATCAAGCTCGAAGGCATAGCGACTCTCCCGGCCGGTTTCTCCGAAAACAAAAAATATCCTTGCTTGGTACTTCCTCACGGTGGACCGGAAGCAAATGACGCCTTCGAATTCAATGTCTTCACTCGCGTTTTCGCCGGCCTCGGTTACGTAATTATTAAACCCGAGTACCGCGGGTCAACCGGTTACGGCGCGGACTTTCTCTCCTCCATCTATCAGCATTTCGGCGACCGGGCGTATCGTGATGTGGATAGCGCCACGGATTACGCCGTCGCTCAGGGCTGGGCCGATCCCAATCGCCTCGCAATCTTCGGTTGGAGCGCGGGCGGCTTCATGACCTCGTGGACGGTCACGCAAACATCTCGTTACAAAGCGGCCATCGAAGGCGCTGGGATCACTGACTGGCTCAGCTTTATTCCCACCAGCGACACCTGGCAAACCGACTATGATGCGCGGCTGCAAGAAAAAGATCCCACACCCATGCTTCAATTCTCTGCAGTCATGCACGCCGACCGGGTCACCACACCGTTGCTCATTCTTCACGGCGCGGCCGACCTCCGCGTACCAACATTTCAAGGGCGCGAGTTCTATGTGCTATTGAAGGAGCGTGGAAAAACCGCTCGCATGGTGACCTATCCTGGCGCGCCACATTTTCCGCAGCTCGCTGAGCAACGCCGCGATGTTCTCAAGGAGATCTGTGACTGGCTCGCCGAATACAATCCTTAACTGCGGACTGAAGGGACTGGGGCAATAACTGGCAGCTCGGGCCACTACTGCGCGGGTGTCGGCTTGGCGAGCCCGTCAAGCAGCTGGGTCTGGAAATTGATTCCCCGTTGCGACACTTCCTTGCAATAATAGGCGCACGGGCAGAAGCTTTGTCGGCGGATTCCTTCGTGGAAAATCAGGTCCTAACGTCTTCACCGCGTTCAGACTCACGCCGACGCGAATTTCCTCTTCTCCTGTTTTTCTTTGCTTCGCTTCCTTTTCTCAATCCTTGAGCGCGTGGCGACGGTGTGGGTTACTACGCTTTTGCCAGAGCGCCACCCATCGAGCACAATTTCGATTTCACTCAGGACTATCAATACGCGAATTCCAGTTTTCGCGATCAGTGCAACAATGTGAAGTGCCGAGTCCTGACGATTTCCAGCACAAAATTTGAGGAATCGAAGGTCGTAAGGTCGCGACCGCCAGCGCCGACTGACCTCGGGGAGGAATTGCGTTAGCATAGCATTTCGAAATGAAGGGCCACGGGCCTTCAACCTTTTCCATGAAGACTCCGACCACGCTTTCTGTGCTCGTCCCTGCTTACAACGAGCAGTATCTGGTGTATGCAAGCCTCGAGCGCCTGAAAATCCTCGCGGAGTCCCCGCTTCTCGAGCGAATTGAGGTTATCGTTGTCGATGACGGCTCGACCGACCAGACCCCTTCGGTCCTCCGTGAGTTCGAGCGTTCCATAAGCGCCGAACTCAACGCAAAGATGAAGTGGGTGTTCTTGCGGCATGAGGTCAACCAGGGTAAGGCTGCCGCGATCCGCACAGCGCTCCACCAAGCCACAGCAGAGCTAAGCAAATCCTTCCTGTACGAACCGCTGTGAGACGAGGCTCGGTTCCTTGGCGAAGCGGTTGCTGTCGAGCATCGTTATATTGCACCGATTGTTCAGGACCTTCGGGCAGAAGGGTTTGTGGTGCGCTGAATCCTGGAGTCACAAAGAGAGTTCGGTCTACGTTCGTTTTGATTCGTAGCAGTGATGTATTTGTGAATTTGACCTAGTGCAAAAGAACTCGGTGCGGTGAATCAAGGGCCCCTTCAAGCCCGTCACGTAAATAGGGTACATGACCAGCCTGCGCAATCCGGAGTATACGGTCTCTCTTCCCCTCAGTTAATGACAGGGGTCAGTCTATGCCGCGCTTTGCTACGCGTCAAGCTAATCGTGGATCAACACGCCCGGCATTTCCGTTCTGGCAATCTCCAATGGTGTCCGGACGCTGCTCTGCATTTTTTTTGTAGCGAACGGCAACGCTTTTTTGCGCGCTCCTGATGTTGGCGCCAAAGCTCCAAAGATAGATAGTGGCGTAAGCTCGCCAAGGGCGCCAAGCCTGTGAGCGCTTCTCAAATTCACTCGAACTCCTAAGCGCGAGTACGCGTGAAAGATCGCCGTCGGCGGATGGGAACGCGTCGGGATCACGAAGGACGCGCACGTTCACCCATTGCGTTGTCCATTCTTTAATCCCAGGAATTTCAGAAAGCCGCGTTAGAAGCGCATTCGAGTCCACAACTTTTTCGAAGGTGATTTGTCCATCGCGAACCGCGCGCGACAGAAGTCGGATAGCATTCGCTTGCCGTTGCGGCAAGCCAATGCTTTCGAGATCGGCACCGGCTAAAACTTCGGGTGTGGGAAAAACATGAGTGAGGCCATTGACGGGGCAGAAGGGCTGTCCCAAAGATCTGACTATCCGGCCCGCAAGGTCGTGGGCTCGCTCAGTAGTTATCTGCTGTCTTAGGATCGCTCGCGTGGCAACCTCGAAGCCGTTCCAGCAACCCGGAACTCGCAGTCCCGGATGGGACCTGACGTAATCAGACAAAGCCGGGTCGGGCCCCAAGGCTCGTGCGATCGTCGCCCAATCCGCGTCCACATCAAACATTGCACGAACACGCTCGATAATCAAAAAGAGTGAACGCGACTCGCCGATCTGGACGCGCACTTTGAGTGCATTGCCACTCGCGTCCAATGAGACCTCGAAATATCCCCGATGTTCATTGAGAGAAATCGAGCGGCGAAAGTACCCGCCTTCGACCACCTCCACTCCGGGCGTGGCTTCGACTGCGAGGAACTCCAACATCCGTTTCCAATCGTAGGGCGGGCGAAAGTTCAGGTGAAAGAGATAATGATCCTCGGGCTGGCGGGTCATCCTTTGAGCTACGCTGCGGATTTGAGTCGGCGTTCGGTGATAGACGTTACAGATGGCAGCGTTGAACCGGCGCACTGAGCCGAAGCCCGCCGCGAACGCGACCTGCGTCATGGGCAAAGTGGTCTCGTCGATGAGCTTCTTGGCAAAGTGCAAACGGCGCGTCTGAGCAACGGCGCTGGGCGTGGCTCCCAGATGACGCAGAAACAGACGGCGAAGATGGCGCGAGCCCACTCCAAGATGTTCCGCGAGGGCCTCCACACCGCCGTCTTCCAAACCCGTCTCGCTGATTAGGCGCAATGCTCGGGAAACCGTATTTTGCGTGCCAGCCCAAGCGGGAGTTCTCGGAGAACATTCCGGTCGGCAACGCAAGCATGGGCGGAAGCCGGCTTCCGCAGCAGCAGCGGCGGTGAGAAAGTACCGCACGTTTTTCTCCTGCGAGGTGCGCGAACGACAGACCGGGCGGCAGTAAATCCTGGTGCTGAGCACGCCAATGAAGAACTTGCCGTCAAAGCGCGCATCGCGCGCCAATCTCGCTCGTGAACAAACCCGCAAATCTAGACTCATGGGTCCTGTGCTCGCGGATAATCGTAGTGGATTCGCTCGCCCATATTGGACGTCTTCGGACCTAGATTGTATGCGTGATGAATGGCCCGCAAAATCCTAACCTCGCCGTGGTGCGCAATAAAAACTTGACCCGTTGAGTTCTGCGGACGAACACTCTCTGTCTCGCCGATAATTAGGTCCGCAAACGTCCAACCTTACTCTTCCTATCCTTCTATGCTGGCGCGAGTCCAGGGCGTGGTGAACGATTCGATGTGCTCTTTCATGGCTGAATCCCCGCGTCAGACACGGTGCAATGGAGGGGCGAAGACCGGCATCCGGTCCCTCGACGGAGACAACAACCAACAGGGAGGCAACATGAGATTCAGGATATCGACTGGCCTGGCTGGGATAGCCTTGCTTGCAGCGTGTGCAATTGCAC
>Ga0307475_10000917_pt1 | contig 17579 bp, 10 predicted proteins | sample atmos_gasesECM1C_FD_203317 | JGI IMG/M metagenome (GOLD analysis project Ga0307475, IMG submission 203317) | Hardwood forest soil microbial communities from Morgan-Monroe State Forest, Indiana, United States - atmos_gasesECM1C_515 | ecosystem: Environmental > Terrestrial > Soil > Temperate... | reverse complement strand
GCCAATCAACCGGATGCGCGCGCCCGCCGCTCGTATCTCTTCAATGATCTTTTCGTGCCGCGGCCGGTCGAGCACGATCACCACCAGATCCTCGACGTCGCGGTCCAGCCGCTTGGCGATCGATTTTAAGTTGTCGGCCACCGGCGCATCCAGGTCCACTGCGCCTTTGCACGCCGGCCCCACCACCAGTTTTTCCATATACAAGTCGGGCGCGTGCAGCAATCCGCCGCGCTCGCTGGCCGCCAGCACTGCAATGGCGTTCGCCGCGCCCGTTGCGCAGAGGTTCGTTCCTTCTAGCGGGTCCACGGCGATGTCCACCTGCGGAAACAATGCTTTTGGAGCGTGTGTCGCTAGCCCGACCTTTTCGCCGATATAAAGCATCGGAGCCTCATCCCGCTCGCCTTCGCCAATCACGATCGTTCCGTCAATCTCCACCGAGTCCATGGTCTTGCGCATGGCTTCTACGGCCACTTCATCGGCATGGTGCCGGTCGCCGAAACCCATCGTGCGCGCGGCCGCGATCGCCGCGTTTTCCACCACGCGCAAAAAATCCAGGCTAAGTTGTTCTTCCATCCGTGCCTCTCTGCGATTCTCCCGAACCGTCGGCGGCCAATCATAGGCTAAATGCCCTCGCAGCGTCGACCGCTACTGACCTAAGAGTTGCGCCAACGCGCAAAATACTCTATATAGTCCTCCGCGATTGTTTCGCCCTGAGGTGTTTTATGATCCGCAGCTTGCTCGGAGTTTGCCTGTCTTTGTATTTCTTTGCCGCCACGAGTTCTGCGCAGTCCACGCCTTGCACCATCATTGACCACGCGGACTACACCAAAAAGATTAAGGAGTTCACCACCGAATCCTTCTTCTCCACCGAACTCGTCGATCATCTTCCTCTCAGCTCCTGCGTTCCCCCGCCCGATGCCCATCTTCACCACATTGTAGGCGCCCCTGATGTTCTCGATTACACCAAAGACATCAACGCCTATTTCCGCTTGCTCGCCAGCAAAAGCCCCCGCGTCAAGGTCTGGAGCATAGGCATGTCCGAAGAAGGCCGCGAGATGCTCGTCGCCGCCGTCTCCGACGAAGCCAATCTCGCCAAGCTCGACCGCTACAAGGAAATCACCGCCCGCCTCGCCGATCCCCGCGGCCTCAGTGATGCCGAAGCGCAAAAGCTGATCGCCGAAGGCAAGCCCATGTACTGGGCTGATGGTAGCATCCACTCCCCGGAAACCGGCGCTCCGGAAATGCTCATGGAACTTGCCTACCGCTTGGCTGTCGAAGACACCCCGTTCATCCAAAAAATCCGCCGCGATGGCATCGTGCTCATCACTCCTATCGTCGAGACCGACGGGCACGACCGCATGGTTGACGTCTACATGCAGCATAAAAAGCATCCTGACCAGCCGCCCTATCCGCTCATCTGGTGGGGGCATTACGTTTCTCACGACAACAATCGCGACAATCTCGGCGTCAGCCTGGCCCTCTCCCGCAACATGCTCAAGACCTACCTCGACTGGCACCCCACCGTCATGCACGACCTCCACGAATCCGTTCCCTATATCTACATTATGACCGGCACCGGTCCCTACAACGCTTGGCTTGATCCCATCGTCATCAGTGAGTGGCAGGAGATGGCCTATCACGAAATAGAAGAGCTGACCAAGCGCGGCGTCATCGGCGTCTGGACGCACGGCTTCTACGACGGCTGGGCCCCCAACTACCTGCTATCCATAGCGAACGGTCACAACTCCATCGGGCGTTTCTACGAAACGTTTGGCAACGGCGGCGCCGATACGCGCGTCCGCACCCTTCGGCCGCCCGACACTAGCCGCGAGTGGTATCGCCCCAATCCTCCTCTCCCCAAAGTGAAGTGGTCTGCCCGCGACAATATCAACTTGCAAGAGAGCGCCATCTTGTTCGGCATGAACAACGTCGCCACCAACGGCCAGAAGTTTCTCAACAATTTCTATCTGAAGAGCAAGCGCGCCGTTGCCAAAGCCCGCACGGAAGGCCCCGCCGCTTGGGTCTTCCCCGCGGACGACCCGCGCCCCGCCGAACAAGCCAGCTTCCTCAATCTTCTCGAGCTTCAGGGCGTCGAAGTTCACCGCCTCGAAAAAGAATTGCGGATTCCAGCCGCCGAGGGCGCCAAGGAACCCGCCGGCGATAAGGAAAAAGAAAGGGAAAAGTCAGCCGAAAAATCCGATACCGCCACCAAGCCCAAGGAAGAAAAGAAGCCCTCAGAAACCGTAATCCCCGCGGGAAGCTACGTTGTACGCATGGACCAGCCCTACAGCCGCCTCGCCGATATGGCCCTCGACACCCAGTATTACAGCTCGCGCGATCCGCGCTCCTACGACGACACCGGCTGGACCATCGGCGCTTTGCGCAACGTCAAAACCACCCGCGTCACCGACGTCTCCATTCTCAGCGCCGCCATGCAAAAAATGAGCAAGATCGAGCCCCCGGGTGGAATCGATAGCCAGGGCAAAGTCTTTCTCATCCAGCACAACACCGACAACACTCTCGCCTCGCTCCGCTTCCGCCTCTCCAGCGTTTCCATGGAAGCTGCCGAAGATTCTTTCGAGGCCGACGGCATCAAGTTCAAAGCCGGTTCCTTCGTCATTGGCAATGCCGATCGCGCCCAACTCGAAAAAGCCGCTAAAGATCTAGGAATCAAAATCCATTCCACCAACGCCAAGCTAAACGTCAAGACTCATCCACTCGCCGTCCCCCGCGTGGCCCTGGTCCACAACTGGCAGAACACCCAGAACGACGGATGGTTCCGCATTCCCATGGAGGAACTGAAAGTCCCCTATACCTACGTCGCCGATACCTGGCTGCGCGAAAACCAGAACCTCCGCGAAAAGTTCGACGTCATCCTTCTGCCCCCCATGGGTGGCGGCGGTCCTGCCGGTCTCAGCGCCGTGCTTCGCGGCTTGCCCATGCGCGGTGATGCGCGCCCCTGGAAAAACTCGGAGGAAACTCCCAACTTCGTGGCTCCGGGTCTCGACTCCACCGACGACATTCGCGGCGGTCTCGGTTATCAGGGCCTTGCCAACCTCGAGCGCTTCGTTCGCGAAGGCGGTTTACTCATTGCCGTGCAGACCAGCGCTGCGCTCCCCGTCGCCGGCGGCATGACGGAAATGGTCAATGTTTCCGACGCCCGTGCCATGCAAGCCCCCGGCAGCGTCGTGCTCTCCACCATCGACGACAAGAAAAGCCCCATCACTTACGGTTACGACGACAAACTCTACCTCTATTTTCGCCAGGGTCCGGTCATCACAGTCGGCGGCAATTTCGGCGGCCCTGGTGGTGGAGGTGGTGGGCCCGACGAAGGCCCAGGCGGTTCCGCGCGTTCCAGCGGACGGGGCAGTGCCAGCGATCCGGATATCATCCAAGCCCGCACTTACGAGCCTCCCGAAAAGCCCGTGAAGCGGACTCCCCATGAACAAGAACTCTACGTCCCCGAAGACCTCCAGGAATTTGCGCGCTTTGCGCTCCCTCCGAAGGACCAGCAACCGCGCGTCGTCCTGCGCTTCGCCGCCGAAAAAGATTTGCTTCTCAGCGGCATGATCACCGGCGGCAACGAAATCGCCGAAAAACCCGTGGTCGTCGACGTTCCCCACGGCAAGGGCCACGTCGTTCTGTTCGCCAACAATCCCATGTGGCGAGGCGAAACCATGGGCAGCTACTTCCTCGTTTTCAACGCCATGCTCAACTTCGACCACCTCGACGCCGGCGCCGCTCCTCCGGCCACAAAATAATCGCGCTTTTTTGGTTTTCTCTCTACGTTCGGTCATCTCTTCCGGACTCGGTTACAATGCTGCGCGGAGGCTCCATGTCCAAATCCCGCAGGCACTTCCTTACAGAGACTTCGCGCGGCCTGCTAGGCGCAGCCATTGCTTCGAGCTCAATGCCACTCCATGCTGAAGAATTAGAACAAGACCCCACACAGCTTCCTCCCGGCGCGCCACCAGCCTTCGGCACCGGCCCAGCCGTGGGCCCCGAAGTCTCACCGGCGACTTTCGCCGAAGCAGAAAAGCTCATTCAAATAAACTTAAACGCCCGAGACCGCGCTCTAGCTGCAGCCTCCTGGCGCGTGAACCTCGCTTCTCTCTACGAACGCCGCACCGGCCCGCGCACCATCGTTCTCGAGCCCAGGCTGGCGCCCTTCTCCCGCTACCACTCCGTTCTTCCCGGCCAGCCCGCTGGTCCGCCGCGCAGTCAATTCATCCGCACCACGACCGACCCGGGTCCCCTTCCCGCCAACGACGCCGACATCGCCTTCGCACCCGTAACTCAGCTCTCCCGTTGGATCGAGCAGCGCAAACTCACTTCCGAGCGCCTTACCCAAATCTACTTGCGCCGCATCGAGCAATTCGATCCGCAACTCCGCTCGATCATCACGCTCACCCGCGATTTTGCCCTCCGAGAGGCCAAGCAAGCTGACCGAGAAATCTCCGCGGGCAAGTACCGCGGGCCTCTTCATGGCATCCCCTGGGGCGGCAAAGATCTTCTCGACACTGCTGGCATCCCCACGACTTATGGTGCCGAGCCATTCCGCAACCGCATTCCCAAAGACGATGCCGCCGTCGTGAAGCGTCTTCAAGCCGCTGGTGCCGTGCTCCTAGCAAAACTCAGCCTCGGCGCTCTGGCCCTCAACGACATTTGGTTCGGCGGACAAACCATGAACCCCTGGCTTCTTCTGGAAGGCGCCTCCGGTTCGAGCGCCGGTCCCGGCGCCGCCACCGCGGCGGGTCTAGTCGGTTTCTCGATTGGCAGCGAAACCGGGGGCAGCATCGTCAGCCCCAGCATGCGTTGCGGCATCACCGGACTGCGTCCCACCTATGGCCGCGTCCCGCGCACCGGCGCCATGACCCTCTGCTGGTCCCTCGATAAACTTGGTCCCATGACCCGCACGGTTGAAGACGCGCTGCTGGTCCTCGAAGCCATCTCCGGCACCGACCCTGGCGATCTTTCCAGCGTCCCCAGCCATCTTGATTTCGATTCCAACGCCAGCATCAAAGGCCTCCGCGTGGGCTACTTTCCTGAATGGATGAGGCAAGCTCCCGCCACCGATGTGGACCGTGCTGCGCTCGCCGCTCTCCCACAGCTCGGCCTCGTTCCCGTCGAAGTCTCTCTCCCCAATTGGCCCTACGATGCACTCAACCTCATTCTTTTCGCCGAAGGCGCAGCCGCTTTTGAGGAGCTCACTCTGAGCCACGGCGTTGACCAGCTAAAAGTCCAGACCTACGATGCCTGGCCCAATCTTTTCCGCCAAGCGCGTTTCCTCTCCGCCGTCGATTTCGTCCAGTCCGACCGCTTCCGCCGCAAAGTCGCCGGGGAAATGGCTCGCCTTTTCTCGCAAGTCGATCTGCTCCTTGTTCCTTCGTTGCGTGACGAAATGCTCACCATTAGCAACAATACCGGCCACCCCTCGCTCACCATGCGCGCCGGTTTCGTCGAAGTTTCCGAGGCTCGTTCGGACTGGGCGCCTGATCCGAAAAATCCTCTCCCGAAGTTTTCTCCACCGCGCCGCGTGCCCCACGGTATCACCCTGATTGGCGGCCTCTTCGAAGAAGGTACCCTCGGCCGCGTCGGCATCGCCCTCGAGCGCTCCTTGGCCGTCGCGTCCGAACGACCGCCCTCCTTCTGACCGACCCGTGCCTTTTCTAGGGCTGTCACCGAGCACGCCGTCGGTGACGTTGCCGCGCGTCCGCCGTCCAAACGGAGGGTATCGTCGAGGAGGCGCCACGCTTATTCAGAAAGTCTTGCTCGGGCTCTCGCTATCATTGTTTTGTGCGGTGCTGGGGTCTGCCGGCGGCCTGTCCGCGGACGACCTCGCAAAAATAAAGCGAGTACATAGCCAGTACGAACAAGCTTGGCTCAAGGGAGACGCGGATGCGGTACGCGCCCTCTTCACGGAAGATTGTGTGTTGCTTCCGCCGCATGGTGACACGCCACGTATTGGGAAAAAGGGATTGAACGACTATTGGTTTCCACCCAATGCCCCGCCGACTCAGATTACAAAGTTGGTGGTCACACCGACAAGCATCGGCGGTGACGGTGAAATCGCCTATGTGTGGGGCACTCACGAAGTAGCCTGGACGACGGTGCAAAATGGCAAGACCACGACTGCCTCGCACCGCGGCATATTCTTAAATGTCCTCAAGAAGCAGTCAGACGGTGAATGGAAGATGTCGCACCATATGTGGGACGAACCGGTACCGCCCCATTAGGAGTGAACCGGCGAATCCTAGCCGGTTGCGGAAATCTCAAATCTTGCTTTTCGAAACCTACACGACCGCGCGATAATCGAGGCTTGGAGTCTTAGCCATGAGCAAGAAGAAAGAAATCTCCCGTCGCGCCTTTTTGGCCAGTGCTGCTGGTAGCGCCGCGTTAACCGTTGTTCCCAGAAACGTCCTCGGTCGTGGATTCACTCCCCCGAGCGATACGCTCAACATCGCCGCCGTTGGCGTCGGGGGTATGGGCCGCACTAATTTGATCAATCTCGCCAGCCAGAATATCGTCGCCCTCTCGGACGTCGACTGGCGCTATGCCGACAAAGGATTCAACCACCTGGATATCGATATCGAGCGCTTGAAAAAGCGCATTGAGCTCCCCGCCCCGCCGCAGCCCGGTGAGTCATGGCCGCCTTTTGATCCCGTCAAGGCCCAAGCGCGCGTCGACGGCATGATCAAGCTCAAGAACGAACGCCTTCCGAAAGCGACTCGCTACACCGACTTTCGCGAAATGCTCGACCGCGAGAAAGACATCGACGCCGTCGTCGTAGCCACCCCCGACCACATGCACGCTTCCATCGCCCTTGCGGCCATGGACCTCGGAAAACACGTTTACGTCCAAAAGCCGCTCTGCTGGTCCGTCCAAGAAGCTCGCAAGCTTGCCCTTCGCGCGAAGGAAACCAAAGTCGCCACGCAAATGGGCAACCAGGGTCATTCTTCTGACGACGGCCGGACCGCCGTCGAGTACCTCTGGGCCGGCGCCATTGGCGACGTCCGCGAAGTCCACATATGGACGAATCGCCCCCTCGGCTATTGGCCACAAGGCGTGCCGCGTCCCGAGCCATTGAAGCCCGGCCCCGAACCTTTGAAATGGAGTGGCCGTGACGTCAACGCCCGCCTTGCCGCCGCCATCAGTGGCGACTATCCCGTCCCTGGTGGCCTAGCCTGGGATCTTTTTCTTGGCACCTCCGCCTCCAATGTGAACTACCATCCCATCTACCATCCCTTCAACTGGCGCGGCTGGACCGATTGGGGTGTCGGTGCCATCGGTGACATGGGTGCCCATTTGATTGACCACACCATGTGGGCGCTCAATCTGGGTTTTCCCACCAGCGTGGAGACCATCTCAACTTCTTTTAACGGCGTCTCTTATCCGACCGCCACCCTCACTTTCTACGATTTCCCGGCCCGCGGCTCGATGCCGCCGGTCAAGCTCACCTGGTACGATGGTGGCCTCAAACCCAACAAGCCCGAAGAACTCGGCGACGAGGAGTTGAAGCAAGAAGGCGGCGCGCTGCTTATCGGCACCAAAGGCAAGCTCCTCTACGACACCTACGGCTACCGGCCGCGTCTTTTGCCCAAGTCGTTGCACGATTCTTTTGGCAAGCCTGCCGAGAAGCTCCCGCGCATCGCTGGAGAACACCACGAACTGAACTGGGTCGATGCTGCCAAGGGCAAAGTCGAAGCTTCCTGCCCTTTCGAGTACGCCGCGCGCCTCACCGAAGTCATGCTCTTAGGCGTAGTGGCCCTCCACGCCGGGAAAAGGATCTACTACGACGGCCCCAACATGCGCGTTACCAACGCGCTTGAAGCCAACGACTTTTTGCGCCGCGATTACCGCCAAGGCTGGTCCATTTGAAATAAACGGGATTTTCAACAGGCACGATCGCGAGTTCAAGTCGACTCAGGTGCTCATTCGCTCTTTGGTGGAAGTGGCCAGCCGCGGCGGAAATTTCCTTCTAGACGTCGGCCCGCAACCTGACGGGTTGCTTTAGCCCGAGTTTCCGGGCCGTCTCCGAGCCATCGCAAACTGGCTCGCGAGCAATGGCGATGCGATCTGTGGAACGACGTATGGACCCATACAAGGTATTCCGGCGATTCGCGTCACGACGAAACGCCTGCCCCCACAGGCGCCTGACCGCAACGTAAGCGTTATGGCTCTGCGCCTCTAAGTATCGCCGCTTTCGCGGTGGACTTGAGAAAAATGCTTTTCCTTTCGTCGCCCACTTTTCTCCGGTATTCAATATCTCCGACACACGCGTGTAATCCAGAGAGATTACCTTCCTCGAGCCCGCCTACCATTACTCCAAGGAGCGAACATGTCCCAAAGCAATCCGCAAACGAGGAAACCGCCGCTGGCCAAATCGCTATGCGCAACGGCGCTTGCATTTTCCATGCTGGCTTATGTCCCGCTTGGCTACAGCGACGATGGGCCCGGCAGCTCGGTTAGTCATCTTAAGACCGCCACGCCCATCAAGCACGTCATCATCATTGTCGGTGAAAACCGCAGCTTTGATCACCTATATGCGACCTATGTCCCCAAAAACCCGAGCGACAAAGTGCTGAACCTACTGTCGGAAGGGATCGTAAATGCCGATGGCACCCCGGGCCCGAATTTTGCTAAGGCGCATCAATACCAGATCGTGTCGGCCCCCAATGGCGACAAATTCTTCAGCAGCGCGGATATGGCAAATAAGCAACTCTACGCCACGTTGCCTGCGCCCGATCTAAACGGCGTGCAAAATCCGCCCGCTGCCATCCTCCTGACCTTGGGCGGCGACCCAGGCTTGGCCCCCCAGGATCAATGGCTCATGGGGACCGGAGGTACGGGTCTAGCTGTCAACGAGGGTCCGGATACCCGCATTCCCAAGGTCACCAACCTTCCACCGGGTCCCTTTCAGTTGACCGGCCCGAACTTGCCGTTTGACGCTTACGCCGGCGACACTGTCCACCAGTACTTCCAAATGGTCCAGCAAGTGGATTGCGCGATCGACGCGGAGCACGTATCAAAGGACAACCCGACGGGTTGTCTCCATGATCTCCAATCGGCGATTGACACCACCTACGCTACGGCCCCCGGCGGCACGCCGCATGACACCGGGCAGACCATGGAGTTCTTCAACATGCAGAATGGCGATGCGCCTCTGTTCAAATCTCTCGCTGACAAATACACCATGAGCGACAATTATCACCAGCCCGTCCTAGGCGGCACCGGCCCGGACAGCCAGCCTCTGGGCTTCGCCGATCAAGTGTTCTTCAGCGACGGTAATGGCAATCCCACCATGCCCGCGGCAGCCCATATTTACAATCCCGATCCTCAGCCTCTAACGCTCAACCTCTACACCCAGCGGGCGCAATGGTTCAACTGCAACGACACCACGCAGCCGGGCATCGCCGCAATCACAAATTATCTCAGTGCGCTGCCGTACGCCGTGGATACCAAGTGCGGCCCCGGCCAGTATTGGCAGGCTGTCAACGTCAACCCGGCCTTCACGCCTAAAGGAACGCCGCAGCCCGGGTTGGTCGTACCGCAAACCCTGCAGCATAGCATCGGCGATGTGCTGACGGCCCACAATATTCCCTGGAAATATTACGGCGGGGCCTTCAACGCTAGTGGAACGGGCGGCACGCTAGATGGGCTCTATTGCAATATCTGCAACCCATTCGAGTATCAAGCCAACTATCCGAACATGGTTGCGGATCACATGCGCGACGTCAGCGATCTCTTCACCGATCTTGCTAACGGTACTCTCCCGGCAGTCTCCTATGTGAAGCCCGACGGCGTCATGGACGGCCACCCTGCTTCCTCGAAATGGGGCCTCTTCGAGGCCTTCGCCCAAAACATCATCCAACTCGCCGAGAGCAACCCCAAGCTATGGGCCGAGACCGCGATTTTTGTCACGGTAGACGAGGGCGGCGGCTTCTACGACTCGGGCTTTATTCAGCCGGTAGATTTTTTCGGGACGGGCCCACGCATTCCGATGATCGCCGTTTCGCCGTTCTCGATCGGCGGCCATATCAGCCACGTTTATGCCGAGCACTCCTCATTCGTGAAATTCGTGGAACGCAACTGGATGCTCGATACCACGCTCAGCGATCGCAGCCGCGACAATCTCCCCAATCCGCGCTTTGGCGACGACAATCCTTACGTCCCATCGAATATGCCGGCCATCGGTGACCTGTTCGACCTGTTCCATTTCGGCCATGGCAGCGATGCCAAGAGGTAAGACTGCCGTCGTTTTGCCAAATTCACCGACTCCTTGGGCGCGTGCAGTAAGGCCTTAAGACCGGCCCAGCGGGCTCCAAAACTCCAGCACCGGCCACGGTCCACAGCCGTGGCCGGTCGTTTTACCGGCGGGCGTTTGCGCGCTCGCCTGGGGACTTCTTCATTTCGCGCCCTTCACTTAATCCTGCTATTTGCTTGCCTCCTTGCTTTACTTTTTTTCGCCGGTTGACTTTCCAACACTTCTCATTGCAAATGGAAGCGCCGGAAACTTAAGTAATCCCTAGCTTCACCCACCAATGAACATTCTCGACGCCATTATCGGCAAGCCCATCAAGACCAGCGACGAGCGAGCCGAGCAGATCGGTATCCAGGAAGGCATTCCCATCTTCGGACTGGATGCGCTCAGTTCCGCCGCCTACGGACCGGAAGCGGCCCTCAGCTTGCTGATTCCTCTCGGCTTGCTTGGCGTGCGATACATCATTCCGATCAGCGCGGCCATCATCACGCTGCTGGTCATCGTCTACTTTTCCTATCGCCAGACGATCGCCGCTTATCCCACTGGCGGCGGTTCCTATACCGTCGCGCGCTTCAACCTGGGTTCTTCCGCGGGTCTTCTGGCAGCGGCGGCTTTGCTTACCGACTACATTCTCACTGCCGCGGTGGGCATTTCCGCGGGAGTTGGCGCGCTGGTCTCCGCCGTTCCCGCGCTCCAGCCGCACACCGTATCGCTTTGCGTCGGGATTCTTGTCCTTATCACCATTCTGAATCTGCGCGGCGTCCGCGAAGCAGGCGCGGCCTTCATGGTACCGACGTACCTCTTCGTCGGCACACTCCTCATCACCATCGTCGGCGGACTCCTGCGCGTGGCCCTCAGCGCCGGGCATCCCGTGCCGATTACGCCGCTGCCGCCACCGCAGGCGGTAAGCGAAGCCGTCACGTTCTGGCTCTTGCTGAAAGTTTTTTCCAGCGGCTGCACGGCGCTGACCGGCGTCGAAGCCGTCAGCAACGGGGTAAAAGCCTTCCGCGAGCCGGCCGTAAAAAACGCGCAGCGCACGCTGACCGTCATCATTTTTCTGCTGGCGATTTTGCTGGCCGGGATTTCCTATCTCGTGAAAGTCTACGGCATCGCGGCCACCGACCCAGGCCAACCCGGCTATCAGAGCCTGCTCTCCATGCTGATCGCCGCGGTTTTTGGCAAAGGCGTCTTTTACTACGTTGCGATCGCTGCGATTCTCGCGGTTCTTTCTCTTTCCGCCAACACCGCCTTTGCCGATTTTCCGCGTCTCTGCCGCTCCATTTCCCAGAACAATTATCTGCCGCATGCCTTCGGCTACCGCGGCCGCCGTCTCGTCTACACCTATGGCATCGTCATTCTGGCCCTTCTCACTTGCTTCTTGCTGATCCTCTTCGATGGCGTTACCGACAAGCTGATTCCGCTTTACGCCGTCGGAGCTTTCTTGGCTTTCACGCTTTCGCAATTCGGCATGGTGGTGCACTGGCGGAAAAACCGCGGCGCGCACTGGTTGAAAAGCGCGCTCATCAATGGACTCGGCGGAATCGTTACCGGTATCACTGTAATCGTCGTTCTCGTCGCGAAATTTGCTGAAGGTGCCTGGATCACCGTCATCTTCATCCCCTTGCTTATTTTCTTGTTTCGCGTGGTGCGCCGCCACTACCACATGGTCAGCGTAGCCACGAGTTGCGCTGCCCCCGTCGTTCCCAAGAACCTGGAGCCGTCCCCCATCGTCGTGGTTCCCATCGAGCACTGGAGCCGGATTTCGAAGCAAGCACTCGAATTCGCTTCGCGGCTTTCCCCGGAAGTCATCGCCGTCCACGTCGAGCCCGGCGATCATTCCGAATTTCTGCGCATGGATTGGGAACGTTACGTGGAACGACCGTTTCGCTCAGCCAGCGTCGAGCCGCCCAAGCTCACCAGCTTGCCGTCGCCCTATCGTTTCGTGGTTGTTCCTATCGTTCAATTTGTTCTCGAACTTTCCTTAAAACATCCCGATCGGCGCATTGTCGTCGTCATTCCAGAGTTGGTCGAGGATCGCTGGTACGAATATTTCCTCCATAACCAGCGTGCCCGGCTCCTCCAGTGGACGCTTTTGGTGCGTGGCAACCAGCGCATTTTCACCGTTAGCGCCCCGTACTACATCGCGGAGCAGGACGCGAGGTAAATTTCCGGCATTCGCAAGGATTTTCCAACGTCCGGCTGACGTTTTTTCGGAAGCCGGGCCAGGGAAGAATTCTGGCCCTGGTACAGGCAGGCGTTGGCCGATTTGTTCACACGATTGCGCGGATATTCGTTCCTTAGGAAGCGGCGGGCACGATTGGCTTATTTCTGACCTATGGATGGATGGTGAGCAAGCATGACGCCGCCTGGTCAGTTCCAGAACCGCGCGGCGAGAATCAGACTGAGTCTCGAACATGACTTTCCTCGCCTCGCATACCTTCTAAATTTAGCGATGTTACTTGCCGGATTTACCCTAAGCGAGAACCGAATCCAGAACTCAAGAAATCACTAAGAATCATTCGAGAAACGTTTGAGGTGGCTTTGTTCCGGGAACTTCGTCTTTCCGATTAGTCCCGGATCAAGGTTTACCGTTCCGCGGCGCGCGCCAGCCAGAACGGTCGGTAGTGAGTTACAGGTCCGGACGGGAGATACCATGTACTCCGTCTCTTGGAGCCTTAGGGCCAGCGCTTTCGTTATTCTTTCGAGCCTTGCGGGAACGGCGGCGTTTCCACAAGCCGTCAAATTCATCCACAAAGCGGCCGATCCTCTGCCGCTCGCCAACCTGGCGGCAGGAAAGGCGCCTTGCACAAGCCACCCAGGAAGCGCAGCTGCCGCTCCGAACATGGCTACCGCCGCCTTCGGCGATACCGTCGCGTCGTGCGATGCGCCGCCGGTGAGCGTGCCATCGGTGATTCCTTGCCATCCGGCAAAACCATCGCAGATCGGGTGCGAAGCGCCGAGAGACCTGGTGCAAGACGGTCTGGCGGCGATGGGGAAGCCGGGACAGAAAATACTGCGGGCCCGGGATAAAGTGCTGGAGATCCTACAAGGTGAAAATGCTTGTTCCGAGTGGCTGCGGCAAAAGGACGCGAATCCGGCGGACACGTTTCGAACACTCAACTATGCCGTGGACCGGCACGGGGAAGAATTCGTACACTTTTGGAAAAATTCACCTTCTCAATACACCTATCGTGATCCGTATGTAGCGAGCGTGAGACAAGACACGGGCGCCTACGCCACCATTACGTTGAACGCCGGCGGCGCGTTTTTCCAAAGCCAGGCAGCGGCGCTAGAAGTCGTTAAGGAGAGAGGGGAAGTGCGAACGATCATTCCACGGTCTGTGGGCATTGGGCCCTACCCTGGGAATAGCCTGTCCGCGCAAACGCTTGCGTTGCTGCACGAATTCGGCCACGTGATCAACCTGCTGGCGGTGGATTTCGATAACGAGGGGGGCAAGTCCGTCGAGAACACCGCCGAAGTGCTGCGTTACTGCCGGGCGGAAATCGATTCGAAAGCCCGGCGGGGAACACTGCAAGCGGCGAGGTGACGGGGGGCGCGATCCCGCCCGACGACTCTCGCCGCTCCACGAAGCGAAGGGTCTATTTGAAAAGCGCGTAACGAGACGCGCCATGAGATCGCACCCCTTCTCCCCGCATTCTCCAGCGAAGCCCTCCCGGAACCTTCAGGTATGTACCGTCCCTTAACTTTAAGGGGTTGTCCGACTTGGCGGTCTTGGGGATTCCACTAAATTATCTTACGGAAAAGCGCGCCCGGGGCGCGAGCGTATGTCTTCCCGGGGATAACGCCAATTTGGAGGACTCGGCAATGGCGGTACGCATCTTACTTGTTGAGGATCACGTTCTGGTCCGGGAAGGGCTGAAGGTTCTTCTGGAAGCGCAGGGGTTGAAGGTGGTCGGGGAAGCTTCCGATGGCCAGGAGGCGCTGCGACTTGCCAGGCAAACCAGCGTGGACATCGCCGTGCTGGATATCGGCATGCCACTGCTAAACGGCATTGACGCGGCGCGCGAACTTCGAAAGTCTGCACCTAAGATTAAAACCATTCTACTGACACGCCATGAGGACGAGTCCTTTATTGCCGCGGCATTGGCGGCCGGCGTCAAAGGTTACGTGCTGAAGCGCCAGGTGGCGGACGATCTGCTCCAAGCCGTTCAGCGCGTGCAGAACGGGGGCACGTATCTTAGTCCAGGGATCGCCCAGGCGGTGGTGGAGGCGTACCGCTCGAAGGGAGAAGCGCCGGGAATGATTTTGACTCCCCGCGAACGGCAGGTGTTGCAGTTAATCGGGGAAGGGAAAACCACAAAAGAGATAGCCAGAGTCTTGGGAATAGGTAGCAAAACCGCAGAGACGCACCGGAGCCGGCTCATGCACAAGCTGGACATCCATGAAACGGCCGGTTTGGTGCGCTATGGCGTTCGCTGCGGGCTCGTGCAGCCCTGAGTAGAACGGGCGCGGATTATTTCTTGGCCCGGGGGAGCCGACCGTAGACGTCAACTTCATACTTCGCACCGACAGAGACGCGAAGCCGAGCGCGAGCGTTCATCGGAACTACTCTAGTAGACGCCAATGGCTGTGATTTGTGTCCGGGAAATCGAAAAAATTGCGCTAGTAAGGAAATGAGTGACAGGGGTTCTAGCCAGAGTTGCGGCGACGGCCGGCCAAGTAGGCGAAGAAAGAGAAAATCGCAAAGTAGAAAAGCGCGTTTGTTAGGATCGCGATGCGCAGAAACCAGCCAAACGTCCAAGCGAAGGACTTGCCGGATTCTGGGGTGATCAATTCGGCTAGCTTGAGGCCGGGCGAAAAAATGGCGATGACCGCAGGAACCACTTGCGGCTCCATAGGCGCGGCGATGGCCAGCGCGAGGAATCCCGCAACCAAGCCCAGTCCTGCCAGCAGAAGCAGACGCAGCGGCTTACTTTGAGGCATCGAAACGAGTCTAACAGAGGTCCCACGGCGCGAATCCGCTTTCCTGTGGGAAAATGGCCCGGCTGTTCTTAACCCAAGAGGAACTATGAATTCCCGGCGCATGCTAATCCTTATTTCCATTCTGTGCGTTGTCAATTTTTCCGTGGTGATCCTCTGGCCGCGCGCGGCGATGACCCAGCAGGGCCCGACACCGCAAAAACAACAGACTCCCACGATCGACGAATACCAGCCGAAGTCCACGCTGGTCACCAAAGAGCACAAGATCGAGCGGGCAAAATTTCCGTTCATCGATATTCACAGCCATCACTGGAATCCCACGGCGCAAGAAGTGGACCGGCTTGTCAAAGAGATGGACACCATCAACCTGCAGGTGATGGTCAATCTCAGCGGAGGGACCGGCGAGCGGCTTAAGGGCACCGTGCAAGTGATGAAAGGGCGTTACCCGGAGCGGTTCGTGGTGTTTGCGAACATGAGTTACGGTGATTTGGACACGCCGGGATTCGGGAAGCGCGTGGCGGCGCGGCTGGAGGAAGACGTCAGGAACGGCGCGCAGGGATTGAAAATCTTCAAGGACTTCGGAATGGAGCTGAAATACGCGAACGGACAGCGCGTGCACGCGGATGATCCAGAATTCGATGCTGTGTTTGAGAAATGCGCAGAATTGAAGATTCCCGTGCTGATTCACGTGGCAGAGCCTTCGGCCTTTTTCGATCCCTGGGACTATCACAACGAGCGCTGGGAGGAGCTGAAGGAATTTCCTGGACGCGCGCGGCCACCGGCGAAGTATCCGCCGTTTGAAACATTGATGACGGAGCGCAACCATTTGTTTGCCAAGCATCCGCGAACGAATTTCATAGCCGCGCATCTGGCTTTTCACGGAAATGACCTGGAGCGGCTGGCCAAGACCCTGGATTCGCTGCCGAATATGTACGTGGATATCGCCGCGGTACTGGCGGAACTGGGGCGGCAACCGTATGCGGCGCACGATTTCCTGGTGAAGTATCAGGACCGCGTGCTGATGGGCAAAGACATTTACGACGTAAACGAATACAAATGGTATTTCCGGGCCCTCGAAACGCGCGACGAATACTTTGAGTATTACCGAAAACGCCATGCCTTCTGGCGGATTTACGGATTTCAAGTGCCCGATGAAGTGTTGAAAAAGGTGTACTACAAGAATGCTTTGAAGCTGGTGCCGGGGATGGACTCGAAGGCGTTCCCGGAATAGATGCGCTAGGGCGGCTCACCGGCCTCGGCACTGGTCGCTTCGACGGACTCCAGAAAATAGCGAAGAAGCACCGGAATCCCCAGGCCGAGGGCGTTTTTGCACAGGGTTGCCAGGCCTGAGGAAAAGGGCGAAAAATAATTGTTCCGGGGGCTTGACGAAACAAGAAAAGCTGGTATAGTTACAAATGGCCCGGGGGTTCTAGGAATCGCCGGGCGTGATGAGGGGCATCACAGTCGGGTCGAAGTAAGTCTTCCCAGCGTAAGATCAAGCGAAGGCAAGAAGTAGATCCTATAGTGAGGTTCTTTACGAACACGGGCTAGAAAGAAGTCGAGCTTCGCGTGGAGCCACCCAAGTGTGGGTGGCTGTACCCGGCGCTCGACGCCGGGTTTTTTATTTTGCAATAGTGGTTAGTAGCGAGTGACGAGTGGCGAGAAGTTCCGCAAGGGATTTCCGAAGCGAGTCGCAAAGCAGCTAAAACACGAAGCAAAAACTCAGCGGAAGCTGAGGTAAGCAGAGCTGGAAGGCGAGTTCGCGCCGGGTTCCGGGTTTGCAGTTGGCAACCCTGAACTGATAAAAGCGAACGAGTAAGTCCCACCAGACAAGCCCCCATGCGAGTCTTCGCAACTGCTCGAAACGAGCAGGGTGGGGCATTCCGATGGACTCGGAATAAAAGTTCTTTGACAACAGAAAGGCTGGCAAGTCCACGCCGATAACCCTGTGACCCGATTACGGTCGGGCGGGGTGCCATGGTGTGGATTACATACAAGTTTGCTCAAGTCGAGCAAAACTGTGGAAGAAAAGGCGGCTTATTCAATCGTTTGAGGATCGTAGAAACGAAAGCCTGCAGCCGGAACCTGGGTGACTTTGACGAGTCACCGAGACTTCCTTGCGACCCATGCCCGGGTTCGCAGAAGTTCGGTTGTGAGGATGTATGGAGCTACGAAAGTCAAAACGTCGGTGATCGCCAAAGGCCGGGTTGAACAACCTGGTCTATAAAGCGAACAACGACGGCTTGAGTGAGTTTTATGATTAAGCTACTAAGGGCGTACAGTGGATGCCTTGGCGCCAGAAGGCGAAGAAGGACGTGGCAAGCTGCGATAAGCCTCGGGGAGCCGCAAGCAGGCTTTGATCCGAGGATTTCCGAAT
>Ga0307475_10000916_pt1 | contig 17581 bp, 14 predicted proteins | sample atmos_gasesECM1C_FD_203317 | JGI IMG/M metagenome (GOLD analysis project Ga0307475, IMG submission 203317) | Hardwood forest soil microbial communities from Morgan-Monroe State Forest, Indiana, United States - atmos_gasesECM1C_515 | ecosystem: Environmental > Terrestrial > Soil > Temperate... | reverse complement strand
GTGGAGGCCGCCAAGGAAGAGATTCAGGAAGCGCTGTTCTCCCAAGACGAGATCCACGACTTGCCTGTGGAGCTGCAAACGCAATTCTTCAAGAAAGACCAATCGCAGGCGCGGCTGGCGGTGCTGACCCACGTGGATGTGAAAGGCATTCGTTTTCGCAAAGCGGACGGGCGCAACCGCGACGATCTGACCGTGGCTACGGCGATTTTTGACGAGAACGGAAATTTTGTGACTGGCGGGGAAAAGATTGTCGAGATGAAATTGCTGGACAAAACGGTCGAACGCATGAGCCGCTCGGGTTTCACGCTGAAATCGAGCTTCGATATCAAGCCGGGGACGTATCTGGTGCGCATGGTGGTCCGCGACGCGGAAGGCTCGCAGATGGCCGCGCGCAACGGCGCGGTAAGCATTCCGTATTAGCTTGTGGGTTTTGGGGGCACACATGAAAAGTCATCGCATGGCCAAAATTGCTTGGTTCGGATTCGGCGCGGCGTTACTCGTTTTTTCCGGAAGCGCATCGCGCTTGGCAGTGCGGGCGCAGCCCCAGGAACAGGCCGCGCCCGCAGCTCCTTCCGAGCCCCAGACGTCGCCGGTGGTGATCAGGAAGGAATCGCACCTGGTGCTGGTGGACGCCGTGGTCACGGACAAAAAAGGAAACTACGTTCGCGACCTGACCGACAAGGATTTCAAAATTTATGAGGACAACAAGGAGCAGCCGGTCGCGAATTTTTCCTCAGGCTCGGATATTTCCGTGCAAGCGAAGGGACAAAAACATTACTTGATTCTGTTTTTCGATAATTCGTCGATGGCTGCTCCGGACCAGATTCAGGCGCGCGGAGCGGCGGCAAAATTTGTGCAGGCGAACTCCGGACCGGACCGCATGATGGCGGTCGTGGATTTCGGCGGCAAACTGCAGATCGTGCAGAATTTTACGGCGAATGCCGACGCGCTGACGGCGGCGGTCAAGGGAGTGAAACATTCCAGCGTCGATTCGAATCCTTCGGATGCCACGAATTCGATGGCGCCCGTGACCGTCGCTACGACCGGACTCTCTTCGCTTAGCAATGCGGAAGCGGATTTTGGCGCGCGTACCATGCTACTGGCGGTGCGCAGCCTGGCGAAAAATTTGCGCACAGTCCCAGGGCGAAAAATGCTGGTGCTTTTTTCCGCCGGCTTCGCGCTGACGCCGGAAAATGAATCGGAACTGACCGCCACAATCGATGCTTGCAACAAAGCCAACGTCGCGATCTATTCGCTGGATGTGCGCGGGCTGGTCGCGGCGCCGCCGGCCGGAGGCGGAGGCAGCGCGCGGAACGGTGCGGGCAGCCGGGGACGCGATGTCGCGCAACACGCGGCGTCCGGAGCTGACCGTCGCGCGCGATTGGTGCTGACTTCTTACGCGTTCGGTGAACCGCAGCGACCCGGAGGCGGTGGCGGTGCAGGCGGCGGCGCCGGTGGTGGCGCAGGCGGAGGGCGCGGAGGCGCGGGCGGCGGGACTGGAGGGACAGGAGGCGCGGGCGCAGGCGCGGGCGGCGGCCGCGGCGGAACAGGCGGAGCCGGTGGAACGGGCGGCGCAGGAGGAACCGGTGGCAAGGGTGGCACGGGAGGAACGGGAGGCACAGGAGGAGCAGGTGGAGGCCGAGGTGCGGGCGGCGCTGGCGGGGGAACGCGCGGGACCGGGGGCGGCTACAACAATAATCCGTACGGGAATCCGCTAAACAATCCGTACAACCAGTCGCGGACGATTGTGCCGCAGTTTCCGGCTTCGGCGACGACGAACCAGCAGATCCTTGCGGCGCTTGCGGACGGCACCGGCGGATTTTCCATCTTCAACACCAACGATTTGCTTGGCGGACTGGAGAAGATCGGACGCGAGCAGAGTGAGTTTTATATTTTGGGCTACGTGCCGCCGGAAACCCCGGAGGGCAGTTGCCACACGTTGAAAGTGAAATTGAATCGTGGCGGAATGAATGTGCGTTCGCGCAGCGGATACTGCAACGCGCGAACGGTGAATCCGCTGGACGGCAAACCGTTGGAGAAGCAAATGGAATTGCAGGCGGCGGGAGCAAGTGTGGGCTCGATCCACGGCGCGCTGCAGGTGCCGTATTTCTACACTGCGCCAAATGTGGCGCGGGTCAATCTGGCCATGGAGATCCCGCCGGATTCGCTGAACTTCAACAAAGAGAAGGGGAAGTATCACGCCAACGTGAACATCCTGGGGATCGCGTACAACGCGGATGGGTCGGTGGGAGCGCGATTCAGCGACACAGTGAATCTGGATTTGGAAAAAGATGAGTGGAAGCAGTTCACCAAGACTCCCTACCGCTATCAAAACCAGTTCGACGCCGCTCCGGGCGCGTATAAGTTGACTGTGGTGCTGAGCGGAGGCGGCGACACGTTTGGAAAATTTGAGTCGCCGCTGCAGATTGACGCATACGACGGACAACATTTCAGCCTGGGCGGCGTGGCGCTGACGAATTCCCCGGTGCGCATATCGGATATTCCGTCGGGACTGGATTCGGTGCTGCTGGAGGACCGCACGCCGCTGGTGGTGAAGGGCATGCAGATTGTGCCTTCGGCGAGCAACCGCTTCAAGCGCACCGACAACGTGATCTTGTATACGGAAATTTACGAGCCGGGGCTGACGTCGGCGACGCCGCCGCGCGTGGGCTTCGCGTACCACATTTATGAACGCGCGAGTAACAAGGATGTCCTCTTTAGCGGGCTGGCGCCCGCGGATGACTTCATTCAGAAGGGCAATCCGGTGATTGCGGGCGGCTTGGTGGTGAAAGTGAAGGACCTGACGCCGGGCAGCTATCGCCTGGTGGTGCAGGCGGTGGACAGCGCGAAGAATCAGGCGCCAAATCGCATGGTCGACTTTGACATTACAGAGTGACCGAAGGTTGCGGACAAAGCCGTAAGACGTTTCCTCAGGCGCTAAAGCGCATTGATGCACCAACGTTATGTCGGAGCTGAAGCTCCGACCCCCTTTTACGGATGTGAACGCGTTCCGCATTTTGAAACTCATGCGGTGCGGGCGCGGGGCTGGCCTGATTCGGCGAGCAGGCTGCGTAGGACGAACCAGCAATTGGCTGGGCGTTCCGAGAGGCGGCGCATGAAGTAGGGGCACCAGTCGGTGCCGAAGGGCACGTAGACCTGCAAGGTGTGGTCGGCGGCGTGCACCACTTGCTGCAAGTCGCGGCGGATTCCATAAATCATCTGAAACTCGTAGCGGTCTTTCGGTAGGCGCAACCGAGCGACTTCGGATTTGGCGTGCGCGACCATGAACGGATCGTGCGAAGCGATGGCGGGTAGGAAAATTCCCTGTGCGGCGCCTTCCAGCAAAAGAGTTGTCAGGCGCTTGTAGTTGGCGTCGACCGCGGGCTTGCCTTGCAGGGCGATTTTCTTTGACTCGCGATAGGCGCCTTTGACGAGGCGGATCTTCGGTTTCAGTGGCGCGAGGCGCTGCAAATCGTTTTCCGTGCGATGGAGATAGGCCTGGATGGCCAGGCCGGTGTTGCCGGACTCGCGCTGCACGGCTTCAAAGATGTCCAGGGTCGCGTCGGTGTAGGCGCTGCCTTCCATATCCATTTCGATGGAGCGGCCGAGATCGCGAGCGCGGCGAGCGATGGCGCTAGCGAGCGAAGTGCACAAGTCCTTGCCGAGGTCCAGGCCGAGCTGGGTGAGCTTGATGGAGATGTTGCCGGAGAGATTTTTGGCGTGCATCTCTTCGATCATTTCGATGTAGCTGGCGCAGACTTCGCGGGCGGCGGCTTCGGTGGTGACATTTTCGCCGAGGTGATTGAGGCTCACGTTGCGGCCCTGCTGGCAGAGTTCGCGGCTGGCGGTGAGAGCCTCCGCGAGAGTTTCGCCGGCGACGAAGCGTCGCGCGAAGCCGAGCTTCATGCCGCGGCGCGCGATGGAATTGGTGACGCTGCGCTTGGTGGAAAGCCAAAAGATAAAGTTGCGGACCAGCATGAACGCTCCTGGATACCGAGGCCAGAGCATAAGGTGGCGACAGACGGGCGTCAAATCGGCGCGTAAGAGTGCGCGCCGGAAGGTCGAGCCGGAATGTGTGGCGCTTGAGCGTACACGAACAAAGAATCTAAACGGAGCCGGCCGCTTTACCTTTGCGGAATTTGGTGTCGGCAGCGAGGCCGAAGGCTTGCAGCACGGTAGTTTGCACTCGCTTTGAGAGGGCGTTGATCTCGTTGAGACCGAAGTCCTGGGGGCTGACGATATACCTCAGCTGCTTCTCTCCCGCGGGAGTCTCGATAATCCGCAGCACGACGTCCGCGACGTCCTGGGCATTGCCGGCCGTGGAGGAAAGTGCCGCGTTGATCTTCGCGGGGAGCTCCTTGGCAGCGCCATACGTACTGGTGCGGGCCTCGTCGGCGGCCTTCACTGTATTGCCGAAAACAGGGGTCTCATATTGGCCGGGTTCGAGAATCACGGATTCAATTCCTTGCGCGGCAAGTTCGTAGCTGTAGGCCTCGGCCAGCGCCTCCAGTGCAAATTTGCTGGCGCAATAGAAACCCGCGGAAGGAAGAATCACGCGGCCGGCGCCGCTGCTGACGTGTATGAGCACGCCGCTGCGTTGGCGCCGCATGTGCGGGAGCACGGCGCGATTTACGCGCACCGGGCCAAGAAAATTCGTGTCCATCAGACGCCGCGCCTGTTCGGTGGTGACAGCTTCCTCCAGCCCCGAGAGGTAGTAACCGGCATTGTTGATGGCGACGTCGATGCGACCGGCCTTGGCGACGACGGCACCGACAGCCCGCTCGACCGAGGCGTCGTCGGTCACATCCAGTTCAAGGACGTGTATTGGCAGTGAGTCCTTTTCCGCAAGCGTGCGGATTTCGGAGGCATTCTTGGCATTGCGCCCTCCGGGGTCACGCATCGTCGCGAAAACGGTGTGCCCTTTACGAGCCAGGGTATCGGCGAACAGTCTGCCGAAGCCGGTGCTGGAGCCGGTGATGAGAACCACTTGCTTGGAATTCATGATTGTTTCTCCTTTGTGGAGCTAGCGTAAACCGAGTTTGATGCCGACGCAAGGCAGGTAGATACGATACAAGGATTCCGATAATTGTAAGGATTTGTGACGGCATAACGACCCAGAGCCTCGAAGGGCGCGCTTGCGCTCGAAGTTAGCTCTAAACCCGGACCCTTGCAAATCAAAGGGTCCGGCACCCAGCACCCAAATCCGTCACCTCGCTAAGGCTCGCCCACCCGCCCTCGTGGAGTGGAACTTTTGCAACGGTGTGCGCGGGTGATACGCTCTTCTAATAAAATGAACTCCGTTGATGTCGTTGACCTGTACACTACCCTTGAAAAGTTGGGCGCCGAAATATGGATCGATGGTGGATGGGGCGTTGATGCGCTCCTTGGTGCGCAGACCCGCCCTCATAAAGACTTGGACATAACTATTCAGCAGAAGGATGTCGCAACGCTGCGTCAGTTCCTGGAAACGCGAGGGTATAGGGACATAAAGTTGGAGGATGCCAAGGCTTGGAATTTTGTCCTGGGTGATGAAAACAGTAGAGAGATCGATGTCCACGTTATCGTGTTTTATGACAAGGGAGATGGATTGTACGGCCCGGCAGAAAAAGGGGAGATATACCCCGCTGCTTCATTGACGGGAAAGGGCGAGATAGAAGGTTACAGGGTGAGATGTATTTCGCCCGAATGGATGGTCAAATTTCATTCCGGCTACCAACTCAAGGAAAAGGATTTTCGAGACGTATCTGCTTTGTGCAAGAAGTTTGGGATCGACTTACCAGCGGTCTACGAACCGTTCACAAAATAATGCTTTTTTAGAGCCACCCTGCACGAACGAGCATTTCGTGCGCAACGTCGGTAACGGGTCGATTCTCGTTCAGCAACGAAAAATCCTCCAGATGGGCACGGTCAAGGATGGAGTTCAATTTCGCGACACGTGCGACGTAGCTGCCTTGCAATGTACCTAATTCGCGGCTTTGAACGCGGTCTTGCATTGTTTTTATGCTGGCGGTCAAGCGGCAAATGACAACCTTCCCTCCTGCTACAGCGTTACGGCAACACTCCAGTTCTGCCCGGTCTTCTATTGCCCGCGCCAGCAGAAGCCGCCTCAAACCAACCTGAGCGTAGTTTTCCCACACGGATCGAAGATTGCGATACATCAACTGGTTGTCCTCAACCGAACTTGGGAGATGCACCGTTCCGAGCGCGTCCAAGTCGATTGAAGCGTGCGGGATATTCCGAACAGACAAAATGTCAGACGCTTCGGACAGCACGGTTGTCTTGCCTGATCCCATTGAGCCCGTAATGATAAGTAGCGCGTCCGTTGATGCCATAGCGACTCTATTTTTATGCACCATCATAACCGGGGCAGGCATTCGCAAAAAAGCCTGTATCGGTAGGCTGCTGAGGCGCATCAATTTAGTGGCGACCGTAATGGAGAACGAATCAATCACATCAGCGTTTCCCCGCCGGCATTCAAGGCGCGAGCGCCCGACCGCACTACTCATTCTTTTTGAGATTATTTCCTTCGTCGTTCTTGCGCGTTTTTCTTGGCAGCGTCGGGGAAACAAACTTTTGTTTTGGGGATTGATCGTCGTGACTGGCATGATCGCTGCTATGTACTTTTTGATGTTCAGGGATGTTCCTCTGCGACCAGCCTAACGGCTGCGCCTCCAGGATTATGCGATGGCTGTCATTGGATTAGCGGCGGTTGGTTTATTCGGTAGCGGGTTCATGCTTTACGCCCTGTTTCAATGGACGCAGGAGACGATTCGCAAACCGAAGGGTACTGCATTTTGGCGACGACGGTGCTGAAGCGGAGGGGTTCTTACAGAAGATGCGAGGGCGCACCGCCGAGATTCATCGCGCGCCAAAATTCGCACGCGATGGGGCGGAGTTTGGCGGTGCCACGAAAAGAGGGACGGACTATTTAGTCGGCTTTGGTTTCGGCGGGCGCGACCGACGGAATGTTGGCTTTGCGCATGGAGTCGTTCAACGCCGGCAGGTCTTTCGACAGAATCTCGCGCCAGGTCGCGAGCTGTGCTTCTACCTGCTTGTCCAGCGCCGCGAAGACCGCCAGCTCGGCTTCGGTTGGAGCGGCATCGGCGCTATCCACAACGCCGGTCAGGTAAGCCAGCTTGCTGTTGAGCTTAGTCGGGTAGTTGGCTTCGTCTTCCTGGGCGGTGGCATGCACCTGAATCAGCTCTTCTTCGATAGCCGCGATTTTCTTGCGCAGCTCCGCGCCGCTGCCGGTAACCGTTTTGGTTTCCTCTTTGGCGCCCAAGCGCTTCTCGAGCGATTGCAATTGATTGCGCAGATCGCGAATGGCGAGGATGGCTCGGTTCATTTCCTCCTCGCGATCGCGAAGCTTCAGCAGCAGGTCGAATTGCGCGCGCAATTCATCGGCTGAGGTCTTGACGCGAGGGTCCATCTTGATTTCGAGCGGAGCCGTATAGGATTTTCCCGCAACTGTGAGACGGACTTGGAAGCCGGCACCGGGAAGCGCCAGCGGGCCGGCGGGCGCGCCGCTATCGTAAATGGCAGCAGGAATCTTCGCCGGCGGTTCGTAGCGGAGGCCCCAGACGAAACGGTTGAGACCGGCCTCGGCGGGAATGTGTTCGACTTCCGGATCACGGTCGAACTCATCCTTGTCTTCCGCCTTCTTCTTAACTTCGCTGCTGAATTTGCGAATGACTTTGCCTTGCGCGTCCAGGAACTCGAGCTTGGCGGGCTCCTTGGGAACTTCTTTCAGCCAGTAATAGATGTAGGCGCCTTCGAGCGGGTTTTCGCCGATGGGATAGCGGCGCGGCTGCATGTGACCCATGCGCGACCGCGAGACTGTGGCGGGAGCGAACAGATGCGCGGGCTCGCTGGCAACCGCGGCAGTAAGCTGGCGAAGCGGCGCGATGCTGTCGAGCACCCAGAACGAGCGCCCGTGCGTGGCCACGACGAGATCATCGTTGTGAACGATGAGGTCGTGTATCGGAGTGAAGGGCAGATTGAGCTGAAGCGGCTGCCAATGCGCGCCGTCGTCGAAGGAAACCCAGACGCCCGTTTCCGTGCCGGCATAGAGCAGGCCTTTCTTCGCGGGATCTTCGCGCACGGCATGCACATAGGAATTGTCGGGCAGGCCGGCAATGATCTTGGTCCACGATTTGCCGAAGTCCGACGTTTTGAAGATGTAGGGATGAAAGTTGTCGAGCTTGTGCGCGTCCACGGCGACATACGCAGCGGCGGTGTCGAACGGCGAGGCTTCGATGAGACTGATCGCGGACCATTCGGGAATTTCCTTGGGCGTGACGTTGGACCAGTTCTTGCCGCCATCGCGGGTAAGTTGAATCAGGCCGTCGTCGGTTCCAGCCCACAGGAGGCCTTCCTGCTTCGGCGACTCGGCTAGCGCGAAGACGACGTCGTAGTATTCGACGCTGTACTGATCTTTCGTGATGGGCCCGCCGGAATCTTGCTGCTTGGATTTATCGTTGCGCGTGAGGTCGGGGCTGATTTCATGCCAGCTATGCCCCGCGTCCGTGGAGCGGAAGACGAACTGCGAGGTGTGGTAGATGACATCGGGATTGTGCGAGGACACGACGATGGGCATGGTCCAGGTATAGCGGTATTTCTGCGTGACGGCCGCGTGGCCGCTGATGTCTTCGGGCCATTGTTGGATGCTCTGCACCTGTCCGGTGCGGCGATCGAAGCGCGTCAAGAATGGGCCTTCGTCGTCGGCATAGACGATGTTGGAATCGCGTGGGTCCGGGACGATGTAACCGCTTTCGCCGCCGCCGACGGCGGTCCAATCGCCGCGATCGATGTAGCCGTGATCGGTGCGGGTGGGGATGCCGACGGAGGAATTGTCTTGCTGCGAGCCGTAGACGCGATAGAGGAAATCGTTGTCGGCGGCGACGTGGTAGAACTGGGCGGTGGGCTGATTGTTTTGCGTAGTCCAATTTTTGCCGGCGTCAACGCTGATGGTGGCGCCGCCGTCGTTACCGTTGATCATGCGGGAAGGATCGTTGGGATCGATCCACAGAGCGTGGTGGTCGCCGTGAGGAGCCAGGAGGCGCTCGAAGGTTTTGCCGCCGTCGGTGGAGCGGAAGAGCCCGGTGTTTGCGATGTAGACGGTGTTCGTGTTCTTGGGATCGGCCCAGACGTGGGTGAAATACCAAGCGCGCTGGCGGAAACGATGGTCGAGATTGACGAGCGACCAGTGTTCTCCGCCGTCCTCGGAGCGATATAATCCGCCCTCCTTGGCTTCGATGAGCGCGTAGACTACGTTGGAATCTGCGCCGGAAACAGCCACGCCGATGCGGCCGAGCGGGCCCTCGGGCATGCCGTTGCCCTCAACGCGTTTCCAAGTCGTGCCGTCGTCTGCGGAGCGATACAGCCCATCCTTCGCGCCGCCACTGTTGAGCGTCCAGGGCGTGCGCCAGCCTTCCCACATGGCGGCAAAGAGGACGTGCGGATTTTTCGGGTCGGAGACGATCTCGATGGCGCCGGTGCGGTCGTCCGCGAACAAAACCTTCTCCCAGGTCTTGCCGCCATCGCGGGTGCGGAAGACGCCGCGCTCGGGGTTCGGTCCGTAAGCGTGGCCAAGAGCGGCAACGTAAACGATGTCCGGGTTGGTGGGATGAACGATGACCGCGCCGATATGGCGCGTGTCGCGCAAACCGATGTTCGTCCACGTTTTGCCTGCGTCCGTGGATTTGTACACCCCATCGCCGTAGGAGATGTTGCCGCGAATGCAGGCTTCGCCGCTGCCTGCGTAGATCACATTGGGGTCAGAATCGGAAACGGCCAGCGCGCCGATCGAAGAGACCGGCTGCTTGTCGAAAAGTGGATCCCAAGTGTTGCCGCCGTCTGACGTTTTCCAAACGCCGCCAGCCACCGCGCCGAAGTAATAGGTGTTGGGCTGAGAAGGGACGCCTGCAACGGTAATCACCCGGCCACCTCGAAATGGGCCGATGAGCCGCCATTTCATCGCGCCGTACGTTTTCGGATCGATCTGCTGGGCGTTGACCGCCACCGCGGCGAAGATAAGAGAAAGGGCGAACAGTAAAGTAAACAGTTTGCGAGACCTTTTCACACTAACCTCCAGGGCGTCGACAAAACGTTGCATGGTATCACTTGTTCGCGCGCCGGGAAAACGAATACGAGGCTTCGTTGTCGCTCGGAGCCGAGATAGACAGGACCGGCTTTACGGCAAAAGAGGGAGATCCACTGCAATTTAGTTCGAGGGGTGTCGCATTTTGCACAGATTGTTGGACACCTTGTTTGGTTGAATTGACACGGAATCTCAGAGGCCATGAAGGTTCATGCGCTGAATGCAAGGCGCTTCGGTGCCATTCAGGATTGACATGGGTGGAAAAAACTTTCGAGTCGCACAGACAGGGCAACGGACCAACGTCGAGGGAAAACAAGTAAGCAACAAAGTATTGTTGGCGACGCCGGATAATGAATACGAGTTGATGCGCGCCGACTTGACGTACGTCGATCTGCCGGATCATCTCAGCCTGCATGAGCCAACACAGAATATCGAGTTCGTCTATTTCCCGAATCGCGGAATGGTTTCGCAAGTGGTGGTGACCAAAGACGGCCGAACCGTGGAAGTTGGTGTCGTGGGGTGCGAAGGCTATGTTGGGGCAGGATTGGCAGTCGGCTTAAGCAGAAGTTCCGTGCGTGAAGTGATCCAGATCGCCGGCGATGGCTTCCGGATGATTGGGAGTGCGCTAGAACGCATTCTGCGATCGGCTCCGCAGCTGCAGATGATCTTGAGCAGGCATAGCGGGCTGCAAGGGATGCAAGTGGCGCAGACCGCGGCGTGCAACCGGCTGCACGATATACAGCAGCGTCTCTCGCGGTGGCTGCTGATGACGCAGGATCGAGTAAATTTGGGAGTGCTTCCGATCACGCACGATTTCATTGCGACGATGATGGGTACGGACCGAGCCACGGTGAGCGTGGCGGCGGCGGTACTACAAAAAAAGGGAATCATCGAATACGTGCGAGGTGCGGTGAAGGTAGTAAACCGCAGGAAACTCAAGAACACAGCGTGTGAGTGTTACGACGTGATTCAACAGTTCGAGGATGAACTCGGATTGAGATAGTCATTTCTTGCCAGCGTTGGATACCCCACAGACAGCAGCCTCTTCCCGCCCTTAATGTTCAAGCCTTGTGTGCTCACTTCGGTTTGATGTGTGTTCAAAAGCGGTGAATGAGGCAGAACCTCGCTCGGGGCGATGAAAGAAACGGCGTTTGTCGCCGCAGCGCCGCGGAAGACCAATGCCAGATCGTGTTTCAAAGAAGCATAACCGCACCAATTTCAAGGAGCGCCATGGTGGCGATGCGCCGCAAGCTGGTATGCGTGGAGAGACAGAATTTTCAGGGCTGGGCTTGCACCGAATGCGCGTGGGTGTTCGACCCTGTAGGGCCGGTTGTCGGGAATTCGATTGAAGAGATGAAGGAGCATTACGAACAGCAGCGCGACAAGGAATTCGCGTCGCACGACTGCGCCGCGCACCCGCGAGCCACAAAAAAACCAGGTTAGCAAAATCGGTTGCGTTGGATAGCCTCTGGATGACACGCAACGGCGCACAGCCTGAAATCGCTGTGCCACAAAAAAAGCTGATCACCCTTGAATGAAGCGGAGGCAGTTGCCGTCTGCGTCCTTGACGTACATTTCGCGAGTGCCCCAAGTCTGGTCGACGGGCCCGACGGCGATCTGGATGCCCTTGGCGAGGAACTCGGCGTGGAGGGCGTCGAGGTTGTCAACGAGGAGGTTGGCGACGGCGCCGAAAACGCCGTCGCCGGAGAAGGAGGAGATGTGCAGCCAAACACGATCGCGCGTCACGCCCATGTAGCACGGATCGGGCAAGGCGTCGTGACCGCGATGGGCGAATTCGCGGCGGAAGCCGAGGCGGTTGCAGTAGAAGTCCTCGGCGGCGGCGCAGTTGGCCACGCGAAGGAGAGGGATTGCGAGCGTTAACAAAGTGCACCTCACGCCGAGGGATGCGCCGGATTCTACAACGATGGAAGGGACTTGGACATAAGGGGATCTGGAGGCGCGGTGTGACCCGAAGATCCGCCGCTCAAAGATCGAGCGTGGGCACCGCGACCAAGAGAAAGGTTCAGGCCCAAACGGCGGGCCTGAGCTACAGGGTTGTCGTTGTGGCCTGGAGTTAGGGGGTGGACGGGCAAATTTTTGGGGGTGGGGCGCATCCTAGTGGGCATACACTTGGCGGTAGCTGGCATATCGCGCAACAGGTGCTCTCGATGCGGCCGCGGACGCTGATTCCCCCTAGACAGGCGCGCTTGGTGTGGCCCCGGACCCTGAGCCTGCTTCTGGCCCTCTTTCCTTTTCCTACATTTGGTGCGCAGTTCGCGCAGAGCGACGCTACGTATCCGATTCGCGGCACGGTGGTCAACTTCATAACTGGGGAGCCGATCCGCGGGGCGCTGGTGCAGATTTTTTCACATCGGCAACGCAGCGTGCTGACCAGGGGTGACGGCGGCTTTGAGTTTGCGGACGTGCCGGCCGGAACAGTCAACGTCAACGTGCAAAAACCGGGATTCTTTACGGCGCAGGCGATCCGATCGCCGAGGGCGCAGGCGTCGTTTGCGGTCTCTGGTCCTGACCAGCCTCCGGTGGAGTTAAAGCTGATTCCGGAAGGGGTGATTTTGGGGCGCATCAGCGGAGATGGCGGGGAGCCGGTGGAAGACTTGCCGGTTCGGATCCTGGCGGAGCGGATCGAAAACGGAAAGAAGGTGCGCGTGCTCTTGAAAGGAGCGAGTACCGACGAGCAAGGCGAGTACCGGATTGCGGATCTGCAACCAGGAAAGTATTTCGTGTTCGTGGGCGCGAGTAACTACATTCAGGCGTTCGCCGCGCCGCCAACGCAACAAGGCATGCGCGGCTACGTGGGTACCTTTTATCCGAATGGGAATGATTTCGCGACGGCCAATGCAGTGGAAGTGGCGGCAGGACGACGCGCAGAAATCAATTTCAATCTTCGATCGCAATTGTTTCACCGCATCAGCGGCACGGTGAGCGGCTACCCGCGGGGCACGGCCGGAATCAATCTACAAGTTACCGACGCAGCGGGGCAGCAGATGCAAGCGGGATTTCGATTTGACCAGGCCGGCGGAACGTTTCGCACACTGTGGCTGCCGGCAGGGACTTATACGCTGACCGCGGAGATGCGCAACCCGGAAAGTGGTCAAGTGTATTTTGCCGCACAAAATCTAAACCTCACCTCAGATATCGCGGACGTTCATCTGCAATTGGCGCCGGGGCTGAATATTCCGGTGCGTTTTCGGGTGGAAAGGACGCGCAGCGATACACCGGCGACGCAGACGCAGACCTTTTTCGTGGGCGGAGGAGGGCGCGGCGCGCGTAGCAGGCAAGTGCAAGTAAATGCTCCCGCTCGCGTGACATTGATCCCGGAGGGCGGTGCGCCTTCGCCACCGCAGCGTCTTGCGCAGCCAGGCGAGGTGGAAGATTCGCTGGAAGTCGCCGAAGTGCCGCCGGGAATCTACGCGGTGCAGGTGTTTCCGATTGGACCGTACTACGTGGAGTCGGCGCGCTGCGGGGGTGTGAACCTGCTGGAACAGAACTTGACGGTGGCGCCAGGCTCCTCGGTGGACCCCATCGAGATCGTGCTGCGGGATGATTTCGCGAGCCTGGAGGGGAGCGTCACTTTTGGTGCCGAGAGCGATTCCGCGACGGTGATTGCCATACCGGAGGGCGGGCAACCGCAGATGCGCGGTGTGGACCTTTCGCGCCCTACGCCGAGCGTTGATACTTCGCACGCGGCCGCGGTGTTCGAGATGGGGCAGCTTGCTCCTGGCAACTACAAGATTCTGGCGGTGGACCGGCCGGACGGGTTTGAATATGGCAATCCAGACGTCTTGCGAAAATACTTGAGCAAAGCGCGAGAGATTTCGCTGGTGGCGAATCAGCGGGCGAAAATTGAGCTCGAAGTCGTGCACATCGGAGAGTAGGCCATGACGCTGCGGGCGTTTCTTTGGTTGCTGGTGGCGGCCGGTTGGTGGCAACAACCGGCATCGACGCCTCCTGCGCGCGCCGCGGTGCTTGCTGGAGGTCCTGCCGCGGGTGTTTCGGAGCAGAAGAGTTTTCGGATCAGCGGAACGGTTGTTGACGCGATGAACGGGCAGCCGCTCGTTCACGCGCAGGTCTCGATCAGCGCGCAGGGAGTCCGCGACTCCGGCCAGCTCACTGTGACGGAGGAGGACGGACGGTTCGTGTTTGAAAACCTGGCGCCGGGTCACTACGCGCTCTACGCGAGGCGCAGGGGCTACCTGCAACAGTTTTATAAGCAGCACGAGCAGTTTTCGACGGCGATCATCGTTGGTCCCGAGCTGCACGCGGAAGATTTGCGATTCGAGATGCGGCCCGACGCTTCGATTTCGGGCCAGGTGCTGGACGAAATGAGCGAGCCGGTGCGCAATGCGCAGGTGATGCTCTTGCGGCGCGGGGTGGCTCTCGGGCGGCGGGCGAATTGGCAGGAGAATACGGTGCAAACCGATGATCTCGGGCACTTCCGCTTCGGGCACCTGGAACCTGCGACGTATTTCGTTGGGGTTTCGGCGTCGCCCTGGTATGCACAGCGCATGGCGCATCAACGCGTGACGCAGACCGACTCTTCCGGACAAACAACCATCCGGGATGTCACCAATGGCGAGCCGGAGCTGGACGTGGTTTATCCAATCACGTTTTATCCGAACGCGCCGGACATTTCCGGGGCCGCGCCTATCACGGTGCATTCGGGGGACGCGGAAACCGCCGATTTGCGGCTGCAGCCGGTTCCGTCGTTGCACATGATTGTTCGTACCACGGCGGCTGCTTCTTCCGGGGAGCCCGCTGAAAACGAAAACGTCTGGGCGCAAGTCACGCAAGTTGTCGTTGACGGGACCCAGATGTGGGTGCCGCAGGCGAGCAACCAGCAGATCGCTCCTGGAGTTATCGAAATCTCCGGCCTTCCGCCGGGGCGGTTCAATCTGCGCCTAAATTCCAACAAGAGGGGCGAATCCACATGGCGCTTGCAAGATGTGCAGCTTGCGGGCGATTCGGAAGTCACTTTGAACGAAGTCAATGCTTCGGGGACGGTCAGTGGCATTGCCAAGCTGGAGGGCGGGGCTGCGCTGGTTCCCCCGCCGATGATTCAGCTGCGCGCGAGAGAAAGTGAAGAGCTCTTTAGGGCACAGGCTGACCAGCGCGGCGAATTTAGCCTGAAGGATCAGGCGGTGCCACCTGGAACGTACGACGTGGTCGTCCAGCCGGCGGCTGTGGCGGTTAAGAGTTTGTCGGCCACCGGGGCCAAGGCGAGCGGCCGCAGCCTGGAAATAACGGGAGGGCAGGACGTAAGACTGAAGATTGTGCTGTCGGAAGGCACTGGACGTGTTACCGGCTTCGCGCTGAAGGATGGCAAGCCGGTCGACGGCGTGATGATTGTGCTGGTGCCGGAGGTACCGGAGCACAACCTGGTGCTTTTTCGGCGCGATCAGAGCGACTCGGACGGGTCATTCGCACTGCCGGGAGTGCATCCGGGCAAATATACGGTGGTCGCGATCGAAAATGGGTGGGAGCTGGAATGGTTGACTCCCGGAGTGCTAGAGAAATATCTGGGTGGCGGCGAGCCGATTCGAGTCGCGGCGTACGCGAAGATTGACGTGAAGGTGAAAGTACAGCCTCCGCAATAAGAGAGCGCGCTACGGCGATACTTGCGCGTCGCACCTCAGAAAGCACTTTGGGCGGGGAAAACGGATAGAACGCGATGGTGGAGTGTTCTAGAGTCTCGGCGGAAGGAGTGTGCCTATGCCACCGCTTGCCGCTCCAACTCATGCAAGAGAGGTTGAGGAGACTTTGGATCCTTCTGATTGGGAGGAGTTTCGGAGGTTTGCGCATGGGGTGATCGACGACACGGTCGGGTGGCTGGCGACATTGCGAGAGCGTGCGGCGTGGCAGGAGATGCCGGAGGTGGTGCGGGCATCGTTTGATGAGGCGTTGCCGGTGGAGGGGGCGGGGGCTGCCCAGGCTTACGCGGAGTTTGTGGAGCGAGTGCGGCCTTATCCGAATGGGAATTTGCATCCGCGGTTTTGGGGATGGGTGCAGGGGACGGGGACGCCGCTGGCGATGATTGCGGACATGCTGGCTTCGGCGCTGAATCCGCACATGGCGGGATTCAACCAGGCGCCGGCGCTGGTGGAGAAGCAGGTGCTGGCTTTGGCTGGCGGAATTGATGGGATTTCCGCGTGAGAGCAGCGGGGTTTTGACGAGCGGCGGGACGATGGCGAACCTGATCGGGTTGGCCGTGGCGCGCAGTGAAAAGACAGGGTTTGATGTGCGTGAGCATGGGTTGCAGGGTTATCGGGGGCCGCGGTTGGTGTTTTATGCCTCGGGCGAAACGCATGGATGGTGCCGGAAGGCCGCGGAGCTGCTGGGGCTAGGGAACAGTGCGTACCGGCGAGTGGCGGTTGGGGCGGATTACCGAATTGATGTCCCGGCGCTGCGCACGCTGATCAAGAGCGACCGGCGGGAGGGGATGCGGCCTTTTTGCGTGGTGGGAAATGCTGGGACGATCAATACCGGCGCGACGGACGATTTGCGAGCGCTGGCTCGCGTGTGCCAGGAGGGAGGGCTGTGGTTTCACGTAGATGGCGCGTTTGGGGCGCTGGCGCCGCTGTCGGAGAAGCTGCGCAGCGTGGTGCAGGGAATCGAGGAGGCGGATTCGCTGGCGTTTGATCTGCACAAGTGGATGTATCTGCCGTTTGAGGTGGGATGCGTGCTGGTGCGCGACGCGGAGGCGCATGTGCGGACGTTTGCGGCGAAGCAGGATTATTTTGGCGATGCGGAACGCGGCGTGATCGGAGGCGGGCTGCCGTTTGCGGAGCGCGGGATTGAGCTGACGCGGAGTTTTCGGGCGCTGAAGGTGTGGATGTCGTTGAAGGCGCACGGAGTTGCGGCGTATGCGCGGTTGATTGAGCAGAATGTGGCCCAGGCGAGCTATCTTGCGGAGTTGATTGGGCGGGAGCGGGACATGGAGTTGCTGGCGCCGGTGGCGCTGAACGTGGTTTGTTTTCGGCTGCGGCCGCGGGGAGTGGCTGAGGCGGAGTTGAATGCGCTGAACAAGGAAGCGTTGCTGCGGGTGCAGGAGTCGGGCGTGGCGGTGCCGTCGAGCCACGGTGCTGGACGGGAAGTTTTCGATGCGCGTGGCGATTACGAATCATCGCAGCCGGCGTGAGGATTTCGAGATGTTAGTGACGGCGGTGCTGGAGGTTGGGGAGAAGTTGTGGCCGAACGTTCCCACTCCACGATAGATGGGTGAGTGAGCTCGACTGTCCAGGCAATACGGCCAGACTTGCAAACCACGCTAGTGGGACGGCAATGCACTGGCGGCTTGGAGCATCTGGTCGGGACGGGCGCGGACTCGGAGGTCATCGGTGAGATTGATCCATCGGATGGTGCCCGCGGAATCGACGAGGAATTCGGCGGGGCGGGCGACGTCGTGGCCGTTGACGCCGGCACCTTTGTGGAGCACATCGTAGCGGCGAATGACTTCCGTGTTGG
>Ga0307475_10000915_pt1 | contig 17585 bp, 14 predicted proteins | sample atmos_gasesECM1C_FD_203317 | JGI IMG/M metagenome (GOLD analysis project Ga0307475, IMG submission 203317) | Hardwood forest soil microbial communities from Morgan-Monroe State Forest, Indiana, United States - atmos_gasesECM1C_515 | ecosystem: Environmental > Terrestrial > Soil > Temperate... | reverse complement strand
TCCGCTTTGAGTTTCTTGGGATCCGCCACGCGCGCAAGGTTTGTGCCGGGGGTAATGTGCTGCCCGACGTCCACGGGCACTAGCTGCAATACGCCATCGATGCCCGCACGGACGTGCAGCGCGTCCAATTGGCTCTTCTTCAATTGATACAGGGCTTTCTGTTCGTCGATTTTTGCCTGCTGTGCGGCCAGCCGCGCATTCGCGGAATCCGTGGCAATTTTCGTTCGTTCGCCCTCGAGCTGCACGCGAATCGCAAGCTGCTGTTCCTTAACTCGGGACAGCCGTTCCGTGACGTCCGCCGCGAGACCTTCCTTCAACAGTTTTGCGTCCACCTCGTGCTGGATCTTCGCTTGTTCGTAATCGCTCCGCACTCCCGCTTCTGTTGCCTTTTGGTTCATCAGTTCGCTGTCCACCTGCACTCTAAGGTTTGCGTAGTCTGCTTCCGCGCCTTTGAGCTGGAATTCCGCGTCCAGCGTCTCTCGCTGTAAGGTCGGGTCACTCAGTTCCATAATGATGGAACCTGGCTTGACGATAGCCCCCGGTCGCAGTACCCAGCGGTCAACACGCGAATCCGTCTGTGCCGCAATCCACCGGATGTCTTCGGGAACAAGCGTCCCCAGTCCGCGGACCTCCCGCAGCATGGGGCCGCGCTTCACTTCATCGGGCCAGATCGTCGCCCGGTCTACGGTTGGCGCCGCCGGCCGTAGCCGCGACAGCCCATACGTCACCCCTCCCACAAGGAGGAATGCCACGGTGCCATAGATGATGCGCCTGATTTTCTTTGCGCGCGCGTTGGATGGTCGTTGGATGTCCATATATATAGGTACTTACGCTTTCTAGAGCGCAACTGTTCTGCCTCGTTGCCCTTCATCTTAGCCCTAATCTTTTCAATTACATAGCCTCCGAGTCTCTCCCGCCGCTGTCTCGGATTGCCCGAAAATGGGATTGCCCGTTCCGTCTTCGGACAATCCACGATTGGGCTTGGACGACGGCTCGTCTCGGTAGGCCCCGCATAGCCTTCGGGCGACCGAGAAGAGACCAAGACGCCGCACCGTCGTCCAAGCTCGATTTCTTCAAGCCAAAGATACATGATTTGAAGGGTCGCGAAGCCAGATATGTCTTGTCCGCTAGTGGATCTGCTTGGTTTTGCGGGACATGTAATCCATCAACAGATATTGGCCGAGGGTGTAGGGCGTGGTGAAATATGCTTTGCCGCGGCACATTTCGGTGATTTTCTGGACGAAATGGACAAGCGAATAATCGCTGGCAAGCATGAAGGTGTTGATCATAATGCCGGCGCGTTTGCATTTGTTCACTTCTTCAAGCGTTTGGCCGACAACAAAGGGATCGAGTCCAAAAGCGTTTTTGTAGATGCGGCCGTCTTCGAGTGTCAGAGCGGACGGCTTGCCGTCGGTGATCATGACGATCTGGCGCATGTCTTTCTTCTGCCGTAGAAGGATGCGCTGGGCCATCCGCAGGCCTTCGCGCGTGTTCGTGTAATACGGGCCGACCTGAACGCGGGCGAGTTCGCCGAGAGGAACTTCCTCGGCGGAGTCGTGGAAGAGAACGAGGCTAAGAGAGTCACCGGGGTACTGCGTTCGAATGAGGTGCGAAAGCGCCATGGCCACGCGCTTGGCGGGAGTGAAGCGGTCTTCGCCGTAGAGAATCATGCTGTGGCTGCAATCGAGAAGGACCACGGTGGCGCAGGAGCTCTGGTATTCGCACTGGTGGACCATGAGGTCGGAGTAGGTCATTTCGATGGGAACTTTCGCGCCTTCGCGGCGCACGGCGTTGAATAGCGTTTCGCTGATGTCCATGTTCAGCGTGTCGCCGAATTCGTAGCGGCGGGATACACCGCCGGATTCGATGCCTGTTGCAAGATCGCGCGTGTCATGGCGGCCGAAGCTGCTGCGGCCGAGTGAACCGAGCAAGTCCTGCAGAGTTTTGAACCCCAGAAAATCGATGGTCTTGTCGGTGATCTCGAAGCGCGCCTCGGTTTGGCGATCTTGCGGCTGGCCGAGTTGGCCGCGCGCCGATGTTTGGGGCGGCGGCGTGACTTGGGGTGGCTGATTGGGGTTGATGAAGCCTTCATTGGCCAGGCGCTCGATGAGCTTGTCGATGAGATCCTTGACGGCCTGGCTGTCTATGGCTGCGGGATCTTGCAGCATTTTGCGGAGCTCTTCGCTCATGGCGTTTTCAGGCAGGAGGTCGCCTTCCTGGAGCGCGCGGAGGACGGCTTCGCGTAGCGCTTCCATCGAGCGCTCGGGATCCATTTGGGAAACGCCGTAGAATTGTGATTCGAAGCCGCTCTGCAGGAAAAAATCGCCGAGACGCTTGACGAGTTCTTCGAGGTCGATGGCCTCGGCGGGTTCGCCCGTGTATTTCCCGTACCGGATGAATTTCATCGGCCTAGTCTCTCAGCTATCTTTGGCATGGTAGAAAGATCCCTCGTCGCGATGCTCCTCAGGTTGACGTCCCGTCGTCGTGTCGTCAGTTGAATTGGCGGCGCGGCGGACGGGGCGGGCCTTCGCGCGATTCGCGTTGTTCGGGCTGGCGCGGTTTTTCGGCGTAGAAGCCGCGCTCTTCGCTGCGGCCGATGCGGCGGTGCGCCCATAGCCCCTCGAGAATCATTTCGGCGGCGGCCGACGATGCGCCGGCGTCTTTGCGATCCTGAACGCCGAGCCGTCCAACGTGTTCCATCAGGCCTTGAATTCGCGAGAGTTGCTGACTGCGTTCGCTCGTCGTGGCCAGATCGGGCAGTTTGAGTTCGCCGCCCAATTCGAACCATTGGATGACGGGTTGGAAATTAACCTCGGCGAAGTGTTTGCTGAAGACGCGGCCGACCGCGGTTCGAATGAGCTCGCGGGCGATGGTGTCGGCGCCTTTGAGTTCGCCTTCATATTCGAGCTCCATTTTTCCGGTGATCGCGGGAAGCGCGGCGTACACATCGGCAACGCGCGCGACGGCCGATTTTTCGCCCGTGCGCGCGGCGCGCTGCTCGGCGCTGCTGACGAGGCTCTCCAGAGTCGTTATCGGAAGGCGCTGGCTTACACCGGAGCGGCGGTCAACGCGCTTGTCCTCGCGCGCCTGAAATGCAATCTCTTCGACGACCTGGCGCAGATATTGAGGCACGTCGATTTTCCGTCCGGAATCGCGGCCGATCCAGGCTTCCTGTGCCGTGATGGTCATGCCTTCTTCAAGAGTCGAGGGATAGTGCGTGCGAATCTCGGCGCCGATGCGGTCTTTGAGCGGGGTGATGATTTTGCCGCGCGCCGTGTAGTCCTCGGGATTGGCGGTGAAGACGAGGAGCACGTCGAGCGGGAGACGCAGGGGATAGCCCTTAATCTGGATGTCGCCTTCCTGCATGATATTGAAAAGTCCGACTTGGATTTTCCCGGCAAGGTCAGGAAGTTCGTTGATGGCGAAGATGCCGCGATTGGCTCGAGGGAGAAGGCCGTAGTGAATCGTAAGTTCGTCGGAGAGATCGCGGCCGCCGCGAGCCGCGCGAATGGGATCGATATCCCCGATGATGTCGGCCATGGTGACGTCGGGAGTAGCGAGCTTCTCGACGAAGCGATTGTCCCGTGGCATCCAAGAAATGGGTGTGTTGTCGCCATCGGCGGCAATTTTTTCGCGGCAAGCGCGGCAAATGGGCTTCAGCGGATCGTCGTTGATTTCGCAGCCCGCGATGACAGGCATCTCCGCATCGAGCAAGTGGATGAGGCCTCGGAGAATGCGGCTCTTGGCCTGGCCGCGGAGGCCGAGAAGAATAAAATTGTGTCGAGAGAGCAGGGCATTAACGATTTGCGGAATTACGGTGTCTTCGTAGCCATGGACGCCGGGAAAAAGCGTCTCGTCTTTTTCGATGGCGCGCAGAAGATTGCGGCGGAGTTCGTCCTTGACGGAACGGGAAACGCCGCGGGGATCGAAATCGGGAATGCGCTTCAGCTCGCCGAGCGTGCGCGGTCTCGATTGCCCTGAAGATTGCAGGGAATTGCTTGCCGTCATTGGGGACCCATTCCGCAGTCCGGCCGAGCCGGACCACACAGCATCAAATCAATTCAAACCGTGTCCATTTCCTCCCGCGCGCTGACGCAAGGCTTCTGCTTTCTGTAGATGCGGCGCCCATTGGCGAAGATACCCGACGAGACGCTCCTGGCGCTCGGCCTCATTACGCAGCTCGAGAATCTGCTGCTTCCACAATAGTTCCATGGGCAGCGCGCCCGCAACTAGGTAAGAAAGCTCTTCTGGAGGGGCGCCTTCGAGGTTCTTCGGATAATCGCCGTAGACCAGCGTATGACAGGCTTCGAAAAGTTCCACCAGCTCGCGCTGAATACGAGGGTTCAACCGGGAGTCGCGGTCCTCGAGGTAATCGACCTGCCCTTCGAGGAGCGGGTTTTGATTGAGAACTTCGACGACGCGAAAGGGCGCGCGGCCAACCGTCAGGATATCCATGCGGCCATCCTCGTAACGCTTGACCACTTCGAGGACTTGGGCCGTGCAGCCAACGCGCGCTACTCCTTTGGGAAGGGCGAGGAGCATGCCGAACTCTGACTTTTCCTTAAGGCAATCTTTCAGCATCTGGCGGTAGCGGGGCTCGAAAATATGCAGGGGCATTTCCGCGCCGGGGAGGAGGACGACGTTCAGCGGAAACAGCGGAATGCGTTCAGGCCACATAGGTCCCAAGTCAAGATGATACCAAGGAAAGGGCTGACTTGTGGCTTGCCATGAGAGCTCGGCAAAATAAGAGCGCTTGCAGGGGGTTGCAGGTATCCAGCCGTTGGGACGGCAACGCCTGAAAAACTGCAAAGTTTTCCTAGGCTTTCGAATGGTATAAGTAAACTCATAGATAAGTCTGTTTAGCGTGCGGCAGCTGTTCTGCCGCTTTTTCTTTTTCCGGCCACCGTTTCTGGGCTTGCCCTGCCTTTGCCATCAAAATCGCATCCTATAGAATCAATTGGTTACGAAATACAATTTCTATAAGTGCTTTGTTTTTATATTCATGCATGCAATGGGGGGTGAGGGTGCGGGGCTCGTATTCCTGCGTTTCTGCCCGCCCTCCTCAGGAAAGCTCGGTGAGTAGCGCTTCCATTTCGGAGCGGGCATGCTGGTCGTTCTCCTTTATGGCTGCGGCGATGCCCACCGAAAGGACCTGCTTCGCTTCCCCCGTGCGGGACTCGCGGGCGAGAAGTTGCCCGTACATCAGATAAGCGGGAATGTAATCCGCATGGTGTTCAAGAAGCGCGCGGAAGTGCTTGTCGGCGGAAATGGGATCGCCGCTGTTCATGCATTCCATGGCCAGGCCATAGCGAGAGAAGGCGTCGTCTGGTTTGTTTGCCACGAACTCTTCCAGCGTCTGTCGGCGGGTTTTCTTTTGTCCAGTCATAAGACGTCTCGTATTATACGAGTTGCGCCAGCGACATCCAACATCACGCCGGAGCAAGAGGATGGCATGAAGCGGAAAAACAGAAGCAACACAGAGCCCGAGACGGAACTGCCGGGGAAACCGGTCAACGCTTCACGTTCAGAGATGACAGAAATTGTGCTCCCGGCGCAGACCAATCCACTGGGAAAACTTCTCGGCGGACAGGTGATGCACCTTGTTGACATGGCGGCGGCGTTGGCCGCGCACCGGCATTCCAACAGTTATGTCGTTACGGCATCGGTGGACTACATCGACTTCCGCAATCCGGTGAATCTGGGTGAAATCGTGAATTTGAAATCGCAAGTGAACCGGGTATTCCGCACATCGATGGAGGTGGGCGTCGAGGTGTACTCAGAGAATGCGATGACCGGTGAGCGGAAACATACCACCACGGCCTATGTAACGTTTGTGGCGGTTGACGAGCATACACGGAAGCCCAAGCCCGTACCGCCGTTGATCCTTAGAACGCCGGAAGAGAGGCGACGGTTCAACGACGCGGCTGAACGGCGGGAGACGCGCTTGGCGCTGAGGTACGGTGCGGACTCGGGAAGAGCGAAATAGAGATCTGACTGACGCCGCCGACCCCGCGCGGAGCGGTCGTGGGCTGAGGGCCGCCGCCTGCAGGTTCTTCGGTGATCGACAGAGCATGTGGCAGAGCCTGGCAACTGGATGATCTCGACGGAATTTAATCCAAGAGGCGTGCACGAACTTTTTCTGCAACGGCCAGGGCCTGTTCGATGCAGGAACCGATGGCCGGCCCGCGCAAATAGTTTCCCGCGAGCCAGAGCCCGGGAAATTGTGATTGCAGCTTCTCGATTCGGGCGAGGCGGTCTCCGTGGCCGAGATTATACTGCGGCAGGGCGCGCGGCCAAATCGTGACATTCGAGAAACTGGGTTCACTTTTGATGGAGAGAAGAGGGGAGATCTCGCGGTGGACCAAGGCTGCCAGTTCTTCTGGCGTCAGTTTTGCCGCCGCAGGGTCGGCGGCGCCGCCGACGAAGCTCGTCAGTAAGGCTTGGCCCTGGGGGGCGCGGCCTGGGAAAAGCGAGGAATTCCAAACCGTGCCGAGAACGCGGAGGCCCGCAGAGCGCGGCACGAGGAAACCAAAGCCATCGAGAGAATGGCCGACATCGTTTTTGCGATAGCCGAGAGAGACCACCGCGACGGCAGCGTATTCCACCGATGTTAGCAGTGATTCAAATTGCGCGTCGAGCTGGCCGAGGAGCGTGCCCGCCACATCCGTCGGCGTGCACAGAATCAGCGCTTTTGCAGTGACGGAATTCTGCCCACTCATGCCTTCCAGTTCAATCTCGAAACTATCTTCGTCGCGCTTTGCAATTCCCCTAACAAGGGTTTGGGTTTGTAGAGCAGGGCCAAGATTGTTTGAGATGGCGCGCACCAACGTTTCATTGCTATCGCGAAAGGACTGGAGCGTGGGACGGCCGCCCGGGCCTTTTTTGGCCTTTGCAAGGCGGAGCATGCCGCGGATGACGCTGCCTGCGGCTTTTTCCGCTTCATAAAGTTGGGGGAAGGCGCTACGAACGCTAAGCCGCTCCGGATCGCCGGCGTAAATGCCAGAGACAAACGGACCGACGAGCCGATCGAGCAACTGCGCGGAGAATTTTCTGCGAACGAAGGAAGCGACGGATTCGTCGGCGTCAGGCGGAACGCTCTTGTCGAAAATATCCCTAAGAAGCGCCCATTTCGTTGCGCCGTCGATGAGCGAGCTCGCAAAAAACGCAGGCGGGCTCAGAGGGACCGGCCGGAGCGCGCCGTCAACCAGAACAAAGCGCGGCGCGCGGGGCGGCGCTTCGAGGAGCTGGTCGGAGATGGCCAGTTCCTTTGAGAGCTGGCGAAGCGCGGCCGTCCCGCTGAAACTTTGCGGGCCAAGTTCGAGAAGGAAACCGTCGCGATTGATGGAATGAATGACCCCGCCGGGGCGTGCCGATGCTTCGACCAACTGAACCTCAATGCCTGCCTTGCGGAGAGCGTAGGCGCATACGAGCCCGGAGATGCCCCCGCCTACAACCAGTGCCTGGGCGTGACGAGTCACGATGCTGTGAGCATCCTCGCGCGGTCACAGAGTTTTCGAAAAGAGCGGCTTGGCAATGAGCTGCTGTTTTTCGAGATAGGGATCGAAAACCATGGCCAGGTTGCGGATGAAAATACGGCCGAGCCAAGTGGTCCGGATTTCGCCGCGTTCGAGGAGCACGAGACCATCCTGCCGCGAAGGTTCGAGGTGGAGGAGTTCGTCGGCGAAATACTCGTCGAAGTCGATCCCGAATTCGCGGGAAATTTCGTCCTTGATGACGACGGTGTGGCAGAGCAAGCGGCTAATGACGGTGCGGCGTAGGCGATCTTCCTCGGAGAGATGATAACCGCGCATGGTGGCGAGGCCGCGCTCGGAAACAGCTTTTTCCCAAGAGGGAATATCGCGGTAGTTCTGCGCGTAAGCGTTTTGAATGCCGCTGATGGCGGTGATGCCCATTCCGTAGAGGTCGGCGCCCGCTTTGGTGGTGTAGCCCTGGAAATTCCGGTGTAGGGTGCGATTTTGCTGCGAGACGGCGAGCTCGTCACCGGGCTTGGCGAAGTGGTCCATGCCGATGTACAGGTAGCCGGCATCGAGAAACTTGAGAAGGCCGGTGCGGAAAATTTCGAATTTTTCCATGCCTTCGGGCAGGTGCGCGGCAAAGGAACCTTGCTGTTTTTTCAGCCAGGGAACGTGCGCGTAGCTGAAGAGAGCAATCCGATCAGGAGCGAGGCCGAGAATCTGCTCCACAGTATGAGCAAAAGTGCTGGGGGTCTGGTAAGGCAGGCCGTAAATCAAATCCACGTTGATGCTGTCAAATCCTAGTTCGCGCGCGGCGAAAAGCAGGTCGCGCGTCATTTCGAACGGTTGAATGCGGTGCACCGCCTGTTGCACATCCGCGTGGAAATCCTGGATGCCCATGCTCAGGCGGTTGAATCCGAGCTTGCGCAAAATCCGGAGGTGATCGAGCGAGGTGACGCGCGGATCGACCTCGATGCCGATTTCGCCGTCGGGAGAGAAATGGAAATGCTCGCGGGTGAAGCCGAAGAGATCTTCGATCTGCTCGGGAGTGAGATAGGTTGGCGTTCCTCCGCCCCAATGAAATTGCACCACTGGACGATTTTTGGAGACGCTGCGGCTGATGCGTTCCATCTCGCGTTTTAGGACATCAAGATAGGGTGGTGCGACGGCCTTGTTTTTCTGAATCACCACGTTGCAAGCGCAAAAAAGGCAAAGGCTCTCGCAAAAAGGAATGTGCGTGTAAAGCGAAACCGGCGTGCGAGCGCGCTCGGCTTCTTCATGAACTTTTTCGAGGTCGCCCGGGCCGAAGGCATCATTCCATACGGGCGCCGTGGGATAGCTGGTGTAGCGCGGGCCGGGACGGTTGTATTTGGCGAGAAATTCCTCGCCAACATGAAGTTCTTCACGCATTTGCCGCGGGCTTGGATGAGCGATCGTCACATTTGGCCTTTCATCGGGCTTGGGCGATCGGTGTGGCATCATGGATTAAAGTTTGCTGCCCGGTCTCGATAAAAAGTTTGGCGTTTTCGACCGGCGTATTCTGCAAGATGCCGTGGCCCAGGTTCAGGATGTGCCCTCTCCCGCGGAGAAAGAGTAACGTGCTTAATGTTTCTCCGCGAATCTTCTCCGGAGGGCCAAACAATACAGCAGGGTCGAGATTACCCTGCAAAGCGATTTTCGGGCCGAGCGTTTTTCGCAGTTCGGCCAAATCGATGCGCCAATCGACGCTTAAGACATTCGCACCTGACCGTGCCACGGCGGGAAGCAGGTGTTGGGATGCTTTTGTATAATAAATGACGGGCACCGTTTCACTCAGTCCTGAGATGATCTCCTGCACCGCAGGCAGAGCGAAATCCGTGTAGTCCTGCAAGTTCAACTCGCCGCACCAAGTGTCAAATAACTGGACGGCTGCGGCACCGGCCGCGATTTGCGCCTGCAGATAAGGAATCGTGGCTTGGGCGATGCGCTGCAACAAATTTCGAAATGTCTTCGGCTCGTGGTAGAGAAAGCTCTTAACGGTAGCGAAGCCCTCTTTGGTTTTGCCTTCCACCATGTAGCAGGCCAAAGTCCAAGGTGCGGCTGCGAATCCCAATACAGGAACTTCCGGGCCGAGTGATTTCACGATGCCGCGGATGGCCTCGGGTAGAAAGCCGGTCTCTGTCTCCGGATCAAACAGCTTTAACTTGTCCACATCGGCCTTGCTGCGAACCGGGTTCGGCAAGTTGGGACCAGCATCACCAAGTTCGAGCGGCAAACCCATGGCTTCGGCGGGGATGAGAATATCTGAAAACACGATGACAGCATCGACTCCAAGCCTGCGAAAGGGTTGAAGAGAGACCTCGACCGCAAGATCCGGTGTCTTGCAAACATCAAGAAATGTGTGCTTTGCACGGATTTGGCGGTATTCGGGAAGGTAGCGCCCGGCCTGGCGCATCATCCAGACGGGGACACGCGCAAGTGTCTCACCCCGGCAGGCGCGGAGGAAGAGCTCCCTTCGGCTAATCGCTCTGACTTCCAGGCTCATGATTTGCTCCGAATCACTAGAATAGCAAATCCCTTCAAGTCCTGCTGGAACTGATACACAAAAGGTGACCGAGTTGTGCGCATGCCAGCAGGTGTGGGCTATACTGAAAATGACAAGGCAAAAGTCGGATTCGTGAAATAAGTCGATCCTTTGAAGCGTTTGCGGATGGCCCCAGCAACCTCCGCAGGTACGGGAATGAACCATATCTATCTGATATCGACCGCGCTCGCTTATCTGTTGAGTTTCCTTCTGTATGTTCGCTTTTTGAACAGCGGCAAGAAAATGACGGGCCGGTTGGGGACGCTGCTTTTAGCCATCGGACTGGTGACGCACTATTTCGCGCTGCTCGAGAGGTCGCGTGGCCTGCATACCGTTCCATATCACGATCTTTACGGATCCATGTCTTTGTTCGGCTGGCTGCTGGCGCTAACGTATCTGGGTCTGGAGCTTTATCATCGACAGCGTTCGGTCGGAGCTTTTGTGCTGCCGTTTATCCTGGTGTTTTTTCTGGCGGCGCATTTGGCGCCCGCGGATCGGCTACCGCCTCCCGACGCGCATGGGGTCGTGTTTGCGCTCCATGTGACGTTGAGCATTCTGGCCTACGCGGCGTTCGCGCTTTCTTTCGTGCTCAGCTTGATATTTCTGGGGGAGCAGCGGCTGCTGCGGAATCACAATCTCGGCGACGTGGTCTGGCGGTTGCCGCCACTTGAATTGCTTGAGCAGATGAGCCGTTCGGGTGTCTTGGTGGGACTGATTTCCATCGGGGTGGGCACGGCTTTGGGCTTCGTCTCGGTGGACCGGCTCGAGGGACAAAATTCTTTTTTCGATCCGAAATACATCATTACCCTGGTGGTGCTCGCGTTGTACCTGCTCTATTTCCGTTTGGCGCGGACCACCGCTTGGCGCGGAGCGCGGGCCTCGAAACTATGCATTTTCAACTTCGTAGTCGTGGTGCTGAGTTTCACGGTTGTGAATTTTTATCTCTCGCATAGTCATCGCTACTTTTAGGAGCGAACGGACCAGCGCATGGAAATTGTTCTCGTCGGATTGAATCACCGGACAGCGCCCGTCGAGGTGCGCGAGAGGGTGTCTTTCACCGCGGAACAAGTCCGGCGCGCTTCGGAGGAGCTGCGCGCGCGGGGAATTCTTGAGGAGACGCTGGTCCTTTCGACGTGCAATCGCAGCGAAGTGTATGGCGTGCCGCCGGAATCTTCGCACGAGTGCGCTCCGGGTCTTTCCTCCTTTCTTAGTGAATTTCATGCCGTGCGGCCGGATGTCCTCAGTGTTTCGCTTTACCACCATTACGATCGCCAGGCCGTGGAGCATCTCTTCCGCGTCTCCGCCGGGCTCGATTCCATGCTGCTGGGCGAAGCGGAGATCCTGGGCCAGGTGCGGGAAGCGTATCGGTTCGCGCATGAACACGGGGCGACGGGGCCCGTGTTGAACCGATTGTTTCAGGGTGCACTGGAAGTCGGAAAGCGCGTGCGCACGGAAACCGAGTTGGGCACGCGGCCCATGTCCGTCGCTTCGGCAGGGGTGAAACTGGCGGAACGTATCTTTGGAAAGCTGACGGAACGCACTGCGCTCGTTTTGGGTGCCGGCACGATCAGTGAACAAGTGGTGTCGCAGCTTCGCGACAAGGGCATCGCTCACCTCAACGTGATGAACCGCTCGCGAGACCGGGCCCAAGAACTGGCCCAGGCATTTGGAGGAAAAGTCGTCGGCTGGGGCGAATGGGATTCGGCCTTGCGGACGCCGGATGTGGTGGTGTCATCCGTGGCCGCCGATGACCCGGTGCTTCGCCGTGAAATCCTGGAACGAGCGATGGCGACGCGGGGAAACCGCGCCTTGTTCCTCATGGATCTGGGCATGCCGCGGAACATTGAGGCGGCGGTCGGAGAACTCTACAACGTCTACCTTTACAACATGGATGATCTGAGCGAGATCGTGCAGCAGAACCGCAACGCGCGCGAAAATGAGATTCCTCGGGCCGAGAGCATTGTCACGGAACACGTGGGAAAATTTCTATCCTGGCAGGCCAGCGTCGAGCTGGTGGGGCTGGTGGAAGCACTGCGAAACCGGATACGCGACGAACGCGCTGCCTTTGTCCGCGCGCGTATGGAATCGATCAAACACTTGTCGGAATCGGATCGGGCTCACGTTGAGAAGTTGATGGATGAGATGCTGGAGAAATTGCTTTTAGAGCCCGCACAACGATTGCGCGGCGAGAAAGAGCTCCGGCGGAAAATCCAGAACGTGGAAGCCCTGCGCGACCTTTTCCTTTCGAATCGGGAGAAGCCGTGAGAATCCTGCGAATCGGCACGCGCGGCAGCTTGCTTGCCAAGTGGCAGGCAGAATTTGTTCGCAAGCAACTTTTCTCCGCGACTGGCGTGGAAGCGGAAGTGGTTATCATCAAGACGGCGGGAGATAAATTGCAGCAGGCGTCCCTGACACAGATCGGCGGCAAGGGAATCTTTATCAAGGAACTCGAAGAAGCCTTGCTGGAGGAAACGATCGACCTGGCCGTGCACAGCGTAAAGGATATTCCGACCGATACTCCTTCGCGTCTGATGTTTCCCGCAGTTTGCCGCCGCGATGACGTTCGGGATTGCCTGGTGGGCTCGACGCTTGCGAATCTCCGCCAAGGAGCTCGCGTTGGGACAAGCAGCCTGCGCCGCCAGGCGCAACTGAGGCATTTGCGGCCGGATCTCGATCTTCGCGACATGCGCGGAAATGTGGATACGCGATTGCGCAAGGTCGAGAGCGGCGAGTATGAAGCGGTCATGTTGTCCAAGGCGGGCCTCGACCGCCTCGGGCTGAGCCAGAGAATTTCGGAAGTGTTGCAACCGGATGTTTGCATGCCGGCGGTGGGGCAGGGCGCCATTGCGGTCGAATGCCGGCTGAACGACACTGAGGCAGGAGATATTCTAGCGCCGCTGGATGATGCGGAGACGCGGACGGCGATTATCGCCGAGCGCGCGCTGCTTTCGGCGGTGCATGGTGGGTGCCAGGTGCCGTTAGGAGCCTGGGCCAGGATCGAGCGCGGCGAACTCGTGATGGACGCCTGTGTTTGCTCCGTGGACGGGGCGCAAATCGTGAGACAAACGGCGTCGGCACCTCCTGATCAGGCGGCGCAGCTCGGTGAGCACATGGCGCGCCTGCTGATCGAGGCCGGAGCGCAGTCCATTCTCGAAGAAGTGAGCCGAGCGCGTGGCTGAGGGAATCCCATCTGCGTTGGCGGGTAAGCGGATCGTGATTACGCGAGCAGCGGCACAGTGTGAGGCGCTTTCGAACGAATTGTCGGCGCGTCGAGCCATCCCCGTGGTGTTGCCGTTGATTTCATTTGGCGAACCGCAGGATTTCGGGCAGCTGGACGAGGCGATTCGAGGCTTAGCAAGATTTGATTGGATAATCCTAACCAGCGCACAGGCGCTGCGTGCGCTTGCGACTCGTAGTGGATCAATCGGACGCGCGCTGATTCAAAAAGGAGGCAAGCCGCAAGTCGCAACCGTCGGACCCGTTAGCGCCGAAGCCGCGGAGGCGGCCGGTTTCGAGGTGGAGCACGTCGCGCACATTCATAATGGAGTCGCGTTGGCCGAGGAATTGGGGGAGCGGCTGCGAGATCGAACGGTTCTCTTGCCGAGGAGCGACCGCGCGAACCCGGATTTGCCCGCCGCGTTGAAACGGTACGGGGCGCGAGTCACAGAGGTGATCGCGTATCGGACTTTATACCCGGCCGATATCGATCAGAGAAATCTGCAAAAAGTGGCAAAGGGGAAGGCGGAGGCGATTCTTTTCTTCAGTCCTTCCGCGGTACAGCATTTTGCGGAGCTGGTGGGCAGCGAGCCATTAAGCGCGTTGGAAAATAGAGTGGCAATGATGGCTGTTGGGCCGGTTACGGCGGGCGCCCTGCGAAAGATCGGCGTGCGTCGCATTCTCACTTCAGAGGATACCAGTGCGGAGTCCGTTCTCGCAGTCTTGGAAAGGCATTTCGCAGGAGAATTGAACCGATCTCACGCAGGAGCGAAACAAGGATGAGTTTTCCCACCCAACGTCCAAGGCGGCTGCGCCGCAGCGAAGCACTGCGCAGCCTGGTTCGCGAGACACGGCTTTCCCTAGACGGCATGATCTATCCGATGTTCGTTTGCCCGGGCACAAAAGTGAAGCAGGAAGTCAGTTCCATGCCGGGAATTCACCAGCAGTCGGCTGATCAGATTCTCGAAGAGTGCCGGGAAGTCGAAGCATTGGGGATTCCTGGGATTATTCTCTTCGGGTTGCCAGAAACCAAGGATCCGCAAGGAGTGAGTTCTCTGCATGCGCAAGGGCCAGTGCAGCGGGCGATTGAGGCCATTCGCAAAGCCAGTCTGAAGTTGCTGGTTATTACCGACGTCTGCCTTTGTGAATACACCGATCATGGCCACTGCGGGGTCATTGAAAATGGGGAAGTGGCGAATGATCCGACTCTGGCGATTCTTGCCAAGCAAGCTCTTTCGCACGCCCGGGCGGGTGCGGACATCGTTGCGCCTTCGGACATGATGGATGGGCGCGTCGCGGCGATTCGAGAGCTGCTCGATGAGCACAAATTCGAAAACATCGCAATCCTTTCCTACGCGGCCAAGTATTGCTCCGGGTTCTATGGGCCGTTCCGGGAAGCGGCGCAATCGGCGCCGCAGTTTGGGGACCGCCGCAGCTATCAAATGGATCCAGCCAACGCGCGGGAAGCGCTGAAGGAAGTCGCGCTGGATCTGGAAGAGGGCGCAGACATGGTCATGGTCAAGCCAGCGCTGCCTTACTTGGACATTATCCGGCGAGTGCGTGACGGTTTTGACGTCCCCGTGGCCGCCTACAACGTGAGCGGCGAATACTCGATGGTGAAGGCAGCGGCGCAGAATGATTGGGTCGATGAACAGCGGGTCGTCCTGGAAATTCTTACAAGCATTCAACGCGCCGGCGCGGGAACGATTCTCACCTACCACGCCAAGGATGTCGCGCGTTGGTTAAAGAGGTGTTAATTTAACCGGGAAAAAATGAGCGCAACACAACCAAGCTTGAAACGGGAGCGCAAGCGTTCGCGCGAGATTTTCGAGCGCGCCGAGAAAGTGCTCGTGGGCGGCGTGAACAGTCCCGTGCGGGCGTTCCGGTCCGTCGGCGGGGAACCGTTGATTATCGAACGCGGCAGCGGTCAGCATCTTTACGACGCTGATGGAAATGAACTGCTCGATTATGTGTGTTCGTGGGGAGCGATGATTCTCGGCCACGCGAATCCTGCCATCAGCCAGGCCATTAGAGAGCAAGCACAGCGGGGAACGAGTTTCGGGGTGACCACGGAGCTGGAGCTGGAACTTGCGACGTTGATTACGAAGGCCATTCCCTTCATCGAAAAAATTCGTTTCGTTTCCAGTGGCACGGAAGCGACGATGAGTGCCGTTCGTTTGGCTCGTGGTGTGACAAAGCGGGACTTCATCGTGAAATTCGAGGGCTGCTACCACGGGCATGCGGACAGTTTCCTTTCGCGGGCTGGTTCCGGATTGGCAACGCTAGGAATTGCCGAATGTCCGGGCGTGCCGGAGGCTCTTGCGGCGCTCACGTTGAATGTGCCCTACAACGATTTGCATGCGGTCGAAGAGCTGTTTGCGAAACGCAAGGGGCAAATTGCGGCCATCATCGTCGAACCGATTGCGGCAAACATGGGCGTCGTCTCGCCACAGAATGGGTTTCTGAATGGACTCCGAGAAATCACGCGGCGTGACGGAGCCTTGCTGGTCGTCGATGAAGTGATTACCGGGTTTCGTTTGCGGAACGGATCCGTGCAGGAGCTGTTTGGCATCGAGGCAGACTTGACGACTCTGGGAAAGATCATCGGCGGCGGCGTAACCGTAGCGGCCTATGGCGGGCGCGCCGAGTTGATGGACCATGTTGCGCCGCTTGGGCCGGTGTATCAAGCAGGAACGCTTGCGGGGAATCCGTTGGCGATGCGGGCGGGCATAGCAGCGTTAACACAATTGACCAAGCCCGGACTGTACGACGCCATAAAGCAAATGGCTGAGATGCTTGTGTCGGGATTGCGAACCGAGTTGGCACGCGCTCGAATTCCGGCACAGGTCAATGCCGTCGGCTCGCTGGCTACCGTTTTCTTTGCCGGGGAGCCGGTCCGGAATTACGCCGATGCGAAGCGCTCGGATACAAAGCGCTACGCCAGATTCTTTCGCGAGATGCTCGACCGAGGCATTTTCCTGGCGCCATCGCAATTCGAGGCAGCATTCGTCTCCGCGGTGCACACTCTTGCCGATATCGACGGCACGGTCGCTGCCGCACGGGAATCCCTCCAGGCGATGGCCGCAGATTCCGTTGGCTAACAAGTTTTTTCCTGCATTGATCTATGCCCGCGCCGGCGGCTGAGATCCGCGAAGCGCAGAGATTTCCTGCGACAGTCTTTCCAAACGGCCAAGCAATTCCTGATGCCGCACGTCCTCGCTTGCCGGTTTCTTACCGAGAAAAGCGAGTGTGCCTCCGGGCTCAAGGATGCACTGTTCGACTTCTTGGAGCGATGCGAAACCCTGCTTGCGGGCGGCCGCTTCGAGTTGCGGTAAGGTGATGAGCTCTTTCTTGAGACGCTGCGGGCGCACCTTGCCATTCTCGATTAAGATGTCGGCCCTTCCTTCCACGATCTGTTCGATCTTCCGGTGGTCGTAAAGAAAACGGACGACCAGGTAGTTGGTAACGAGCAGGGAGGTGGCGCCAACCAGTCCACCGAGAACGCTGTTGTCTTCTCCAATGATGGCATTCTGTACGGTGTTCGATAGTGTCAGCAATACGACCAAGTCAAAGGGATTTAGCTGAACCAACTCACGCTTGCCGGAAAGCCGCAAGCTAATGACCAGAAACGCGTACACAATGACTGGCCGGAGGATTTTCTCCAGCAAAGGAAGTCCCATGACGAACATATCTTTCCACAGATCGTGCATGACGAAATCACCTCCAACGGCTGGTCTCGCGAATCGTTGTTCGCGGCGTCTGCCGACGAACTTCGTGAACCGGTGGAGCGTAGCATGCGCAGGTTGACAGGAAAAGATATCTACCTTTCGATGTACCTGTCCCGTCGTACAGTCATTGTTTCGCGGCACTCTTCCATGAAGTGCCCTTTCCCAGGGCAAAGATTTCGTAAGATTGAAACGATTCGGAAGCTCGGGGACCCCCCGAGAGGCCTTTTTAGCACGCAAATTCTTCAGGGAGAATTCAGGACTCACCCTCGCCCGCGGTGCACTTTGCGCAGGCTGGTGTCGCGAGCAGCAGGCCTATGTCACAACGCGCCCCTTCCGAGCAGGCCACTGTCTTGGGGCCGGAACAGCTCTCCGCGCTCCTGGGCTCTGTCCGTGAACTGATCTTCATCCTCACTTCAAACGGGAATATTCTCTTTGCAAGTCCGAGTTGTTCACACATTCTCGGACACCCGGCCGAAGATCTTGCCAGCAAGTTGATTACGTCCTTCGTCCATTCGAATGACATCTCTCCATTCCGAGAACGTCTTCGCGCACTTGACGGCAACGATCGTGAAACCACGCGCTGGCGTTGCCGGCTTCAGAGCT
>Ga0307475_10000914_pt1 | contig 17600 bp, 13 predicted proteins | sample atmos_gasesECM1C_FD_203317 | JGI IMG/M metagenome (GOLD analysis project Ga0307475, IMG submission 203317) | Hardwood forest soil microbial communities from Morgan-Monroe State Forest, Indiana, United States - atmos_gasesECM1C_515 | ecosystem: Environmental > Terrestrial > Soil > Temperate... | reverse complement strand
TGAACTCCATGTGCTGCTCGTATTCTGGTAATACTTCAAAGGGACCAGGTTGCCGGGATTGTTCTTCCACAATGTTGATGCCGAATTACTGTCAGAGACTACCTGATTGCCGGGAGCAACCAAATCTGGTTTCACAATTTGGTCGTAGCCCGTCGGACCTTTTGAGCTGTACGTCGCAATCGTGTCGTCAACAGTGGAATAGGTGCCGTTCGTCTTCATCGCCCCGACGGTAATGACATAGGGGTCGTTGCCAGGCGCGCCTATCGTTCCGTAGCCGTGTGTGCCGGCCGAGTTGTCCCGGCCATTATTCCCGGCGGCTACGACTACCACAATTCCCGCGTTCCAGGCTTGCTCGACCGCCTGGCAGAGGGGATCCTGCTGATAGCTCTCATAGACACCGCGGCCAAGCGAAAGATTGATGACCCCGATGTTGTAAGTATTTTGGAGCGAGATCGCTTTTTGAATGGCCGAAATAACCCTGCTATCAGTGCTGCTGCCATTCTGATCCAGCACGCGGAGATTGATTAGGTTGACGTTGGGCGCGACTCCCTTGAAGGTGCGCGTGCAAGAGGGGCAGGTCGAGCCCTTACCGCCACCGCCAACGATCCCGGCTACATGTGTTCCGTGACCATAGAGATCATCCCCGGGGCCAGTACCAGTGACAAAATCCTGGCTATAGACGATTCTGTTCTGCCCGGGCCCCGGATTGAAGTCATTGTTGTTGTGAATTCCGCTGTCAATAATGGCAACGCCGATGCCTGTGCCGGTCAGCCCGTAAACATTCCAAGCGGTAGGTGCTCCCACGGCCGAGGTTACATAATCAAGCGATCCGTGGACCTCGCGGTCCGGGGAGATGTAGGCGACATCAGGGTCATTCGCCAAGTCAGCAAGCGCCTCGACCGGGACGGTATAATGCGCTCCCTTGATGAAGTCCAGCTTGGTCTTCAGTACGCCGCCCTTGTCCTGCACCTTCTGATGATGGGCAGCGGTCGGCGTTTGGTTGAATTGGATGATCACGTCTACCGTAGCGCCGTTATGGCCGCCTTTGAGACCGCCAAGGTCTTTCGACACCTTATGCTTACCGTCAGCAAAGGACAAGCCGGCAACCAGTAGTGTGCTCAGAGCCGCGAGGGTAAGCCGCCTGCCCCAGGTCGTTGTCCTTAGGGTGCCGTCGCCAGAGGACCGTTTCGTTCCCGATACGTTGAACAAACGCATGAGCTGAACTCCTGCACTAGGGTCGCGGGCCCACGTTGGGAGATTGCCCGGCGCCTTGATTCACATTACGGGAACGAGTATTGGGTTTGCCTGCGAGGGGGTCGATAGTACAGGGGATCCCTAGGTGTAGTACGAAGGTACAGCCGGTTTTGGGCACATTCAGGGAAGCTGGGCGGGTGTCTCCAGTTAGGAGCGAGCCTCTGCCGACCGTTATGCCTGCGCGTAGCAGGAGACCAGCATGTTCTTCCCCTCACGGGGAACCATTCACCGTCTCTGCAGATCCGGGAGAACTTCAGCACTATAGAAGCATCGAGCCAGCCGTTCCCGGATTCGTTGAAGAGAGCCTGCAGCGCTTCCCGGGGAGCTCAACTCGTAGCTGGCACCGGGCCTGACTTATCTGGCATGTCAAAAGCTGGCTCGGAGGCCTTATGCTAAGAAGGGAAAGGGAATACGTGTGGACTTCGCTCTCAGGTCAAAAGAAGGTCTTCGCCTACAAAGCAGTTCCCATCAAACTAGAGAACTTGAGAGACTCGTGCTGGCGCTCCCTGAGGAAAGATCGCTTCTACGGTTGAGCCAGGCGATTATCTAACCGTCACACAAAGCCTCAAAGGCATTGCCATTTGTCGACGGAGAATACAGGATTACCGTAGCTGGTCAGTGAGAGCGCAGGACCGTAGCAGGATTAACTGTAGGAGATGATTCTTCCATCGACAGATCGCCGGTGTAGATTTACAGCGTTATCTTTTGGTGCTGACGCTTGGCTATCAATTATCACCGCGGCACTGAGTCGATTTCGAAGAACCTGCACTTTCGGAGAAATACCGAACGTCCTAGTTTCTACTGGTTTTCGGGGGTACTTGCCCCGTGGTACGGAGTGTCCATTCCCTATTTCGGACAAGAACGCTAACTTAGAAGACTTACGAGCTTGACGGGAGACTCCGGGCGAATTAAATCATTGGGCATCGAAGCCTTTCTTGCGGCCCCGCATTACGGGAGGCAACCTATTCATTTCACAGGGATAAGCCAGGTCTTGAAAGCCCTCCTTAAGAGTCACAACGACCTGAAATTGCGCACCAAACTGTTGTTGTGGCTTGTGCTCTTTACGGCCGCGCTCACTTCCGCCACTTTGCTGGTAGTGCGTCACTCTGCTCAGGCCCAGGTCCAGAGACAAATCGAGCAGGACGCCCGCAACGCCCTACTGACAATCCAAGCGGTTCAGCACCAGCGAGAGATGCTGCTGACTCGCAAGGCCGATCTTCTCGCGACGTTGGCATACATGAGAAACGGAGACCCGACAACAATTCAGGATGCCAGCCAGGACCCGTGGCAGTTCGGCGATTGCGACCTGTTTGCGTTGGCGGACCGAAAAGGCAAGATTGTCGCACTGCACACAACTACCTCAATGCTTTCCATCACTACCACTGAAAAACTCCTTCGGCGCTCCTTCAAAGAGGGTAGTGGCCCCGGATGGTGGTTTGGCGACGGGCATCTGTTTCAGGTAGTGCTTCAACCGTATTACGAGGATGAGCCAGGGAAGAGCGGCCTCTCGGGCATTGTCGTTGTCGGGCGTGAGCTTGACTCCAGGGGAGCAAGCGACCTGGGGCGCATTTCATCGAGTCACCTGATCTTCCGCTACGGCAACGATTTTGCGATGAGCACGTTTTCGCTCGCCAACCAGCTCGGTGGGCAGCTGCGGGACCGCCCCGGAGGGGAAGAGATCCAAATTGGCAATGAGCGGTTTTTTGCGAGTTCACTTGCGCTCGATTCCGGTGCCCGGCCAGCACTACGCCTCACCGTTCTGAAGTCTTATGACGAGGCGAATGCATCTCTCAAGAGATTGAACCGCCTACTGCTCGGGCTGGGTCTAGCCGCCGTGTTAGGGGGAGGCGTATTAGTGTTTGTGATTTCGGACAGATCCACGCGTCCGCTCGCACACCTTGCCGAGGGAGTGCGCGCCCTCGAACAAGGTGATTTCGTCTATCCACTGAGATCGCATGGTGGTGATGAGGTGGCCCAGGTCACCCGGGCTTTCGAGGACATGCGCAACACACTGCGGAGGAACGAAGTACAAAGGCAACAGCATGAAGTACAGAGGCAACAGCTTGAGGGACAGCGGCAACAGCTTGAAGGACAACTCCGCCAAACACAAAAGATGGATGCAATGGGGCGCCTGGCAGGCGGCGTGGCTCATGACTTCAACAATCTCCTAACGGTCATCAAGGGCAACAGCAGTTTATTGGTTGAGGGCCTGCAATCCAACAATCTCCTGCTTGGACGCACGCAGCAAATAGAGAGTGCAGCGGACCGCGCTGCTTCGCTGACTCGTCAGTTGCTGGCCTTCTGTCGTATGCAAGTATTGGAGCCCAAAATCCTGGACTTAAATATGCTGGTCTCGGAAATGTGCAAACTACTTCGACGGCTGATTCGCGAAGACATTGCGTTCACATTCCACGCGGGCGAGTCACTCGGGAGAGTTAAGGCAGATCCAGGACAGATCGAGCAAGTCATCATGAATCTTGCAGTGAATGCGGGCGATGCCATGCCATCGGGCGGCAGTCTAACCATCGAAACGCGTAATGTGACAGTGGATGGAGAATGTGCCCTCGCTCGGCATCCGATTCTGCCCGGCGAGTACGTCCTGCTCGCGGTTACGGACACCGGTGAAGGAATGGACGCCGAAACGAAGGCGCGCATTTTCGAGCCATTCTTCACTACCAAGGAGCAGGGCAAGGGAACTGGATTGGGGCTTGCCACTGTTTATGGCATCGTCAAGCAGAGCGGGGGCTGCGTCTGGGTGGAGTCGGAGCCCACAAAGGGGGCGCGATTTGAGGTCTACCTCCCACGAGTCGCCGGGGCTACGGAGTCTTCTGCGTGTGAGGAAATTGCGGTCACTTCGGTTCGGCGGCGCAAGACGGTGCTGGTTGTGGAAGACGAAGGCGGGGTCAGAGAGCTTGCTTCCGAATTTCTAGAGTCGGCTGGCTACACAGTCCTTACCGCAAAGGATGGCACAGAAGCCCTCGTGATCGCCGAACAGTCGGACGAGCCGATCCACCTGCTGCTTACCGATGTCGTGATGCCCAAGATGCGAGGACCGGAGCTCGCCAAACGGCTAAAGGGCCTCCGGACCAGGCTGAAGATCGTTTACATGTCCGGCTACCTCGAATATAACAAGGGCAACGATGACTTCTTGGAGGAGGGTTTTTTCCTTCAAAAGCCTTTCTCACGCGAAACCCTCGTGCACAAAGTTGCAGAAGCTCTGAGGAACAACTCTAGATGGGGAGCCTGACCTCATTGCTTCTGTTTTGAATTTTGGGGTGTGCTGGCGGCTCGTCTTGGGCTGCCTTTTGCTTCCGGACTCTGAGTCGTCCAATTCGGAGGAGGAAAGGAGATGTGCCAAAACCGAGGATTAGGGTTCATAAAGTCGACACCGACTTGTCTCTTCTCCGCTTCATGAGGGCTCACATAGACCACCCGACAAGCGGCCTCTTCTCCCGTTCTCGAATTGCGAAGCGTAAGCAATTGCCCGATCGCGACGTTTAAACCTAGCAGGATCATTGCGCCGTGCGCATTTACGGTGACCGTCCGCGTTTCTTCGGACAAGGACTTCTTGTCAGATCCCTCCGCTAGAACCGTCACAGAAACTTTTACCATGACACGCTGACTGCGACGTTGAACGTTCGGATCGCCACTGTTTGACGGGGGAAAACTGCCCATGGAGCCAACGCTATCATTGTTGCCCGCGAATACTGCCTCTATATTGGGGGTCGTCGCTTTTGCATCAATAAGGCTATCTTTCTCGCGAGCGGCTTGCCTATTACCTAAGAAGCGATTTCCGTCCGAGGTGAAGGGGCCGGTTGCGATCGCGTTTGCTTTCTCCAAAGTGGATACGCGGAGTTGTCAAATCGGACTGGGTGGCTGAACCGGGGAATCAAGCAGCGTTTATGCGGCACTTTTAGTGGGTCGCTTTCCGGCGGTTCCGGATGTTACGCGCCTTAGTTAGCTGGATTCAGATTTGGCTGGAAGACTGATTTCTAAGCCGTCATATCTGCGGACGGCGGACCATGCGACCTGGCGATCCTGAAATTTCACTCCGATGACATAGCGGTCGTCCGGCAGCATCTGACAGTAAACGACCTTCCCGAGGGCCGGACCTTCGTTCCGTGGAGTAATCTGTACCGCATCACCAGGCTGCCAGGAGCGAATGGAGTAGACGCGAGCGCCGAGTGAACTGATGTTATCGGTGTAGGTACGCTCTTCTTTTTCGGTGCCCGCACGTTCCGTCAGTGCGAGGCGTACGACGATGATGATGGGGAGCCGCTTTTCCAGTCTGCCACTGAGTGTGTAGTCCAAAGGCATGTCACCCATCCCTTGGCTGGGCAACCTGAGGTGTGCCGGCGAGTTGATTCGGCAAGAAAACTTTCAACTAGATTTTCAGGCGAAAGCAATTTGCTTGGCGGTCGATGATTCCTCTGCGTGATCCCCGACGATGCTTCCCTTGATCAGCTTCTAAGAGATTCCGTCAGCCACCTCACGTCAACCTTTGGATACCCTTAGTCGGCGCCGGAAACAATCGAGGAAAGGCCCCAGTACTTTATCAGGTGAATTTCATAGTACTAGATGGACCTGCGAGCGTTTTGGCGTGCGGGCATCGTCGGATGAAAGGTGTCCGTGGTCTCGGCGTCGCAGATGCTAATCTCGAAGCCGATGTTCGAACTCACGAGTCACTCGCCGCGCCTTCCTTGGAGGAACGAAAAGGCCAGAGCGGACGCCGAGGCTCAATGGATCAAACGGACAGACGGCCGGAGTACAGGCGCTTCGCTAATCCGGCTTGGCGGCGACCGATTCAAGAGTTTTCTTGCCGTTTCTCAAAACTACTGTGACCTTTTCTTCCCCCTCAGCTACCGCGTCTTGCAGCTGTCTGAACGACCGGCGGCCCATGCGGCGCAATCCCTTCAATCTCCGTTCCGCCGTATCGGCAATCCATTCTCGTGTCTCTTTGCCCGACTGAGGAGCAAATAGAACGGCGAGCGCAGTTTCGAATCCAAGGCCCGTGAGAAAAGTAAGGGTCGTGCGTCCGGTATTGTTCACAAAATTCTCTTTCTACGGATAAGTATCTTCCACGGATCTTCTGGGTCTGTCGCCAACGGACCTCAAATGTTGGCCCCACCAAGGGGCACCGCTCAGGTGCACACTTCGTAGTCGGATAGCGCGTCGGAATTGTTTTCAGAAGCATATACTTTCATTCTTGGCCCCACTTGACAGCGTGGACAGTTGCGTTCGTGGTTCTGCAACACTGTGTACGCTCGAGCATACTTTGCTTGCAATAGGAGGAGTTCGTCGCCTGCTTCTCTTTCGATAAAACGAAACTGACAAAACTCGGCGCGGTGCTCGTTCCAGGTTTCCAAGGCCCTTTGACACTCTGCTAAGAGCATCTGATGTTCAGCACACAACGCTGTCTCGACGGAGATTTCGTTGTTCATTTCTCATCTCCCTTGATTAGTACAGGTGCACTTTGTTTGCCAACCGAGGTAAGTCGCGAGTTTTTAGCGATTTTGTAACTTTATTCAACTTTGCTGAGCGTAGGTTCCAGTACGCCGAAAGGGACCATTTCCTCTTCTTGTTTGTACTTTTTACACACACCGCATTTCATGTCTCATCGCCTGTCGCTTCGTAAGGCTTGTTCTATGTCATTGAATTTTCAGCCTATTAGCAAATTAGAAGCGAGTCTGGAAGGGAGGTTGCGTTTCCCATGGCAGCAGCCCAGTTGAAAGAGAAACCGTACTGTCACACAGAGAAACAAACTAGGCGCTCAAGGAGGCGCTTCGAATGAACTTCACAAAGTGCTGCATCGTCCTAGTGGCGGGCCTGCTGACTTGGGGGTCATTGTCACCTGCAAAAAATCCGAGCGAAGCAAAAACCGAGCAGGATCGTCTGCAAAACGCAGGGACGGTCATGCAGGAAATCCTCAAGGTTCCTGACGACATTCCGCAAGACCTAATCGACAAGGCTCGTTGCGTTGTCGTGATGCCGTCGGTGTTAAAAGCCGCGTTTGTTGTTGGCGGCAGCTACGGTCGCGGAACTATGGTTTGCCGCACCGGCAAGGACTTCTCCGGTTCCTGGGGCGCGCCGGCCATGTATGCTCTTGAAGGTGGAAGCATTGGGTTGCAGATTGGTGGAGAAGCTACTGACTTCGTCTTTCTTGTCATGAACGACCGCGGAGCCGGCAGTCTGCTGCACACCAAGGTGAAACTTGGAGCGGACGCATCTGTCGCCGCTGGACCGAAGGGACGTTCGGCGGCAGCCGATACAGACGCTTACATGCGTGCGGAGATTTTGAGTTACTCTCGCGCGCGAGGTGTCTTTGCTGGCATATCTCTCGATGGCTCGACGCTTCGGCCCGATGAAGACGCGAATCGCAAACTCTACGGCAAATCTACGAGCGCTGCAAAAATTGTTCTGGAATCCGATGTCACTGCTCCAGATGCAGCGCATGACCTAATGGCGGCTCTGCAAAACTCTTCTCCTCAGCTCAAGCGTTAACTAATTCTCAAGCGCGTTGCGGAGATGGCAAAGCAGACCCCCCTATCAATCGTCCGAGAGTTGGGTGTTCGCCAGTTCGCAACAGCGAGGAAAAGGTTCGTATTGGGGACAACAGTTTCTTCATCATCACAGTCGTCCCGCCACCCAAAGGGTAGGTATTGTTGAGCACATCGGGCGGCATACTTTCCCTGGAACTTACTCAACTTTGCTACGTGCAACGGGAACTGAAGGTGATGCAGGAACTGATGCGACATTCGACCATTCGGGTCACGCTGGCTACCCCAAGCGGTGACCACTGAAAAACGCGGCGCAAACTGCAGTGGTCGAGCTCTTCGCTGAGCAAAAAGGGAGGGTGGGAATCGCTCAGCCGGGATGGGAATGGAGAGTAGGGTGAGTGCTGTTCCCAATCGAGTTGAGGTTATGCCTTTTTTGTAAGTGCTTGAAAGGAAATGGCGGGGACGACGAGACTTGGGCGCCCGATGGTCAATCGATCATGTCGGCGGCGATCGATCACGGCGCTCCACACCTCTTCCGGGTTCCCGTCGACGGCCATTCCCCCTCTCTCTTTGTCCAGGATTACTCGGTCGATCCTGCCTGGGCGCCCGACGGTCGCTTCGTCGCCTACTCGGGACCCGACATCGGTACCACGTTTACGGTCAAAGCCGTCACGGCCGATGCCGCGGCGCGTCCCCTGCCAGCCCTAACTTTGACCCGGGGGGCTCGACACCTAGCCTTTTTGCCTGGAGGACGGTCACTCATGTTCCTGCGAGGAGAAATGCAACATAAGAATCTCTGGCTCATCGACTTGGAGGCGGGCACAGAGCGGCAGCTGACCAACCTCGCGATTGACTTTGACATTCGCGACTTCGACCTCTTACCAGACGGCCGTGAAGTTGTTCTCGAACGAGTGCAGGATCGTTCACATGTCGTGTTCCTGGATCTCCCACGGCCATAACCCAAGTTCTGACGTTTGCCGCTGATTGCTTCCGGCTTGCCGTCATTCGGAAGATATCGTCTGATAAAGACAATGAAATGCCAAGTATATGATCCTGGAAATGGCACGCGAGGGCTGAGGGTGCAGTGAGGAATTTCCTCCAGGGGTATAATCGCAGCCACGTATGGCGCTGGCTCTGGGGACCAAACTCGGGCCTTACGAGATCGAGGCGCCGCTGGGCGCGGGCGGAATGGGAGAGGTATATCGCGCGCGCGATACACGACTGGAGCGCATTGTAGCGATTAAGATTCTGCCCGCACAGTTCTCTTGTGATCCGGTACGCAAACAGCGCTTCGAGCGGGAAGCCAAGATCATCTCCAGTCTCAATCACCCACACATCTGTGTTCTGCACGACATCGGTCACCAAGACGGGATCGTCTACCTGGTAATGGAGTGCGTCGAAGGGGAGACGCTGGCGAATCGGTTAGAGAAGGGGCCACTACCGCTGGAGCAGGTGCTCAGACTGGGCGCACAAATCGCCGAAGGCTTGGACAAAGCACATCGCAGCGGCGTTGTGCACCGCGATCTCAAGCCGGGGAACATCATGCTGACACCCACCGGTGCGAAGCTGCTGGATTTTGGCTTGGCGAAACCAGTCGCAGAGGTGCGCGGAGAAACGTTGACCGCTGCAGCGACACAGAGCATGCCAGTGACGGAAGAGGGCACGGTCGTTGGCACCTTTCAATACATGTCGCCGGATCAAATCGAGAGGAAGGAACTGGATGGGCGCAGTGACATCTTTTCGCTTGGTGCAGTGTTGTACGAAATGCTCACGGGCCAGCGGGCCTTCCAAGGCAAAAGCCGACTCGGCGTGGCCTCCGCCATCCTCGAAAAGGAGCCCACTCCCCTTAGCAGCATCAAGCCGATGACCCCGCCGGCGTTGGACCATGCAATACGAAGATGTCTGGCGAAGGAGCCCGAAAGACGCTGGCAAAGTGCTGCCGACCTAGCGGCGGAACTTCAGTGGCTTGCCGAACCCGGTTCACAAGCGGGCGTCGCTCTGTCCGGTGTGCCGCTTCGCAAGCTACGCGAGTGGATGGGTTGGGCGCTAGCTCTACTGGTGGCGATCATCGCGGTGATCGCCGCGGTGGGCTGGCGGCGCGCCACGCGCCCCGTTCTCCGCCCGCTGATAAGGATTGGCGCGGAGTTGGTGCCTGGGCCGGGCATGTTCACCTTCCGTCTCGACGAAACACTCTTGGCCAAGTGGCAGCCAGGCACGTTCCTCGCACTGTCGCCGGACGGCAGCCGTCTGGCTGTCTCGATTCGCGATGCGGATGGCAATGGCCGCCTCGCCACTCGGAGGCTCGATGAAAATCAGTTTAAGGCGCTCCCCGGCAGCGAGAATCCGACATCTCCTTTCTTCTCGCCGGATGGGCAATGGATCGCCTTCTTTGGGAATGGCAAACTCAGGAAAATCCCGGTTCAAGGTGGTGCCCCTGCGCTACTATGCGACGCAGGTAATTTTCCGTCCGGAAGTTGGGGTGATGACGGCAACATCGTCGCGGCCCTCAGCTCGCAGGGAGGTCTCTCACGGGTCCCTTCGACGGGCGGTGTCCCCACACCTGTCACGGAGTTAAAGAAGGGCGAGATAATGCATCGCTGGCCTCAGGTTCTGCCCGGCAGCAGGGCAGTCCTCTTCACTGCGTATACCGGTGGAGGCGCTGAGGAGTCGAGCATCGATATACTTTCGTTCAAGACTAACGAACGGAGGACAGTGGTCCGCGGCGGTGTCATGGGCCGATATCTGGTGGCGTCGAACGGCGCCGGTTACCTGGTTTACCTTCACCAAAATACCCTTCTCGCCGCACCTTTTGAAATCAGCAACCTGGCTGTCGCGGGCGCCACACAGCCGATACTCGACGATGTGACCGCCATCACAGCCACTAGTCCCGGGGATTTTGATTTTTCGCGAAATGGAACGTTTGTGTATATCAGCGGCAAGAGTGAACCTGAGCGATCAATCTTCTGGCTGGATCACACAGGCAAGACAACGCCCTTGCATGCGACGCCCGGATTCTACAACGGCATGCGCTTCTCGCCTGACGGCAAGCGCCTGGTCTTTGCTTCGGGCTACGATGCTCTCGGCCGTGGAGACCTTTGGGTCCAATACCTCGAACGCAACACAATAACGCGCCTCACATCCATTCCCGGCGCGAGTCAGTCGCCGGTCTGGTCCGCGGATAGCAAGTACATCCTCTTTTCGGTTCGGCACCAACCCAATGCAGGCCTCTACTGGATTCGTTCGGACGGAGCCGGGGAGCCGCAGCAGGTGGCCGATACTGAAATCGGGTCGCCGTCTTCGTTTTCGCCGGATGGGAAACGATTGGCACTCCAGCGCGGCAACCCTTTCACCGCCGTGGAGGTCTGGGCAGCGCCGGTCGAGGCAGCAGCGGACCATCTGCGATTAGGGCAGGGAGAGCTATTCCTACGAGCACGAGGTTTCCCGATGCCTGCGTTCTCGCCTGACGGCCACTGGCTCGCTTACTCCTCCGCCGAGACGGGAACACCAGAGATCTACGTACAACCGTTCCCGGGCCCGGGGGGAAAGGTTCCGGTTTCAACGGGTGGCGGCGGATTCCCTATATGGTCTCTGAATGATCACGAGTTGTTCTTCCTCGATTTGGATCACCGTATCATGGTGGTCGACTATACCGCAAAGGTCGGTTCCTTCTCGCCTGGCAAACCCAGAGTGTGGTCCACGCAGCAAATACTTTTCAATGTGGGCGGCGGTCCGTTTCTACCTTACGCGTTGGCTCCGAACGGGAAACGGTTCGCGGTCACACTGTACCCAGACGGTACAACAGAGCAGCACAACTCCTTGCATCTCACATTTCTGCTGAATTTCTCGGATGAGCTGCGCAGACGTGCTTCGGTTGAATGAATTTTATGGATCCGCGGCCTAAAGCAGTCCGACTGGCTCCGATTCTTGTGTAAGGGCTGCGTATTAAGTGACGCGCGCGCGTTTCCGGTATTCGCTTGATGGAGATAGTCCCCGAGAATTCCGGTACATGTGGGAGTGACTTCTTCGCAGCTGATCAGCGGTGCCTCTCGGGATTGTGCCCGGATGACGGACATTTCCGGCAGTCATCCGCTTAGGTGAAGAATACACTTTCCAGAGAATTAGGAAATCCTTAGGGAACGGAAGTGCGGACTTTGGTTTGGGAGCTCCTCACTTTCCTTGTTTACGACTCGATACCCCGGTTCCCGTTTCCCCATCCCGCGTTTTCCGGACCGCGTGCTACTATCACCGCGAACTTATGAAAAGACTGTGGACCTTCCCATCCTTCGTGGTCATGTTCTCCTGCGCGCCAGCCGCTGCGCAATCCACCGCGCCCCCATCTGCGCCCAGCGCGCACGCGATCGTGCTCCACGCCGCGCGCCTGCTCGATGTCGAATCCGGCCACCTCGCCACGCCTGGTGAAATTCTGGTCTATGGCCAGGCCATAGCCGAGGTCGGCGCGAAAGTCACCCGGCCCTCCGGCGCCGAAATCATTGAGCTCGGCAACGCTACTCTTCTCCCAGGACTTATCGACTCGCATGTCCACCTCTTTCTTCACCCTGGCCCGCAACACCTTCAAACCGTCCAGGAATCCGTCCCTCAGCGAACTATCATGGCGACCCTCGCCGCTCGCGACGACCTCCTGGCTGGATTCACTGCTGAACGCGATATGGGCACCGAAGGTGCAGGCTCCGCCGACACGGCCATCCGCAACGCCATCAATCAGGGCCAGATTCCCGGACCGCGCCTGCGCATCAGCGGCAATGCCATTAGCATTCTCGGAGGACACGAAGACGCCTTCGGCTTCAATCCTGAGCAACACGTGCTCCCTAATGCTGCTTACGCCAATGGCACCGCCGAGCTCGTCACGGTCATCCGCGAACAAATAAAAGAAGGCGCCGACTTCATCAAGATTTACGAGACCGGCGCGGACTCGCTCGCAAACGGCCGCTTCTCCACTCCATTCCAATACACTGAGGATGAGCTCGTCAACGCCGTCCGCGAAGCCGCACGCACAGGCCAGCGCGTCGCGGTCCACGCCACCGGTGAGCCTGGAACACTCTATGCCGCTCGCGCTGGCGTCGAATCCATTGACCATGCCTATCAACTTAGCGATGAGACAATGCGTATCATGCGCGAAAAACAAATCTTCGCCGTGCCCACTTTTACCATCGGCGAATATTTCGCTGACCACGCTGCTACCCCCGAAGCCGCCAAGCGGGTACGCCAGTCGCTCGACCTGCACGCCAGCGAATTCAGAAGGCAACTCGCTGCCGGCGTTCCGATCGCCATGGGCTCTGACGTCGGTCCATTTCCACACGGCACGCAAGCCCGCGAGTTTGTCTTGATGGTGAAATTCGGAATGTCGCCGCTGGCTGCCACCCAAGCCGGCACCGTGAACGGCGCAAAATTATTGGGCTGGCAAGATAAGATCGGCGTCCTCAAACCCGGCTACGCTGCCGATATAGTCGCGGTTCCCGGCAACCCCCTAGACGACATTGCCGCCCTCGAGAAAGTTTGCTTCGTAATGAAAGACGGCACCATCTACCGCATGGATGTCCGAGGCCGCTAAGGGCGTCAAGTCCCATCTACACGGTCACCATCTGAGCAAGACCTTTCCTACAGCCAACTCACGCGGTCAGGCGAACTTACCAGGCGCAGGATAGGCCGGTATTATTTTGCGTTCCGAGCTAGAATTTGGTTATGGTTCGCATGCAGCGCATTGAAAATTGGCACCAGTCAATCCTCGCGGATTGCCGCTTCGCCCTCCGCATGCTCCGCAAATCTCCCGGCTTCACCTCCGTCGCCGTCCTCACCCTCGCCCTAGGCATCGGCGCCAACACGGCGATTTTCAGTCTCATTGACGCAGTCCTTCTTCGCGCGCTGCCCGTGCGTGATCCTCAGCAGTTGGTTGTCTTCCAATGGGCGGCGCACAATTCGCCGAACACCAAGGGGCAGTACAGCTACATGTCTTGTCCGGCAAATGCCAGCGGAGAGCACGGCTGCTCGTTTTCCTTTCCGATGTTCCACCAATTTCAGGCGCTTCACGATGCGTTTTCTTGGGTAGCTGCGTTGGGCGGGGACGTTGGACTCAACCTCAGAGGCAACGGCCCGGCTACTTTTGTCCATGGCGAAATGGTCTCCGGAGATTTTTTTGAGACGCTCGGTGTCGGAGCGGCAATAGGTCGGACGTTCGCTCCTTCCGACGACACATCAGGCGCGCCTGCCGTGGCGGTCCTTTCTTACGGCTACTGGCAGAGCGCGTTTGGCGGTGATCCGTCCGTGGCCGGAAAAACCATTTTGCTGAACAACATTCCGGTGACGATTATAGGAGTTGCATCGAAGGAGTTCCCTGGTCTGGATCCGGCCCGAGCGCGCCAGATGTGGCTCCCCTTGTCACTCAGCCCGCAGCTTGGAAAGGATTTGTACGGGAGCATTGGCGGCGATCATCCATCGCTGCAAGCCGGCGACGACATCTGGTGGGTATACTCTGTCGCGCGACTCAAGCAAGGGATTGATCTTGGTCAGGCACAAGCTGCCGCGGACGTTGTCTTTCATAGCGATGTTCTGGAGAAGAGGAAAGGATTATTCAAGGCCGAAGATGCACCGCGACTCGTCCTCTTGCCCGCGCCGCAAGGCCTTAGCGGACTGCGCGAACGCTTTTCCACACCGCTAACGATTCTGATGACCGCCGTAGGTATGGTCTTGTTGGTGGCCTGCGCCAATGTTGCCGGACTGATGCTGGCGCGTTCCGCCAGGCGGCAAAGAGAGCTGGCGGTGCGGCTCGCTCTGGGCGCAGGGCGCTCGAGAATTGCCAGGCAATTGCTCACCGAAAGCGTGCTTCTCTCGGCTGCCGGAGGAGTCTGCGGAATACTTCTCGCGTACTGGAGCGTGCAGTCGCTGGTAGGCTTTATGTCCCGCGGGGGCCTCTGGCCGTCGCATTTGGCGGTACATTTGAACCTACGCGTTCTTGCGATTACCGCGGCAGCTTCCGTTCTGACCGGGATTTTGTTCGGCCTCGCCCCAGCGTTTCGCGGTACGCGCCTGGACTTGACTCCGGCACTCAAAGAAAGTCCCGCGGCGCTTGCGAGAGGCGCATCGCGCAGTCGATGGTTGAATCTCGGCAGCAGCCTGGTGATCGCGCAAGTGGCCCTGTCTGTTCTAGTTCTTGCAGGAGCAGGTCTACTTGTGCGTACGCTGAAGAATTTGAAAAACATTGATCCTGGCTTTGATACGGGGAACGTCTTGCTGTTCGACATAGACCCATCGCTCAACGGCTATACGGGAGCGCAGACCCATAGTCTCTACTCCCAATTGTTGGAGCGCATCGAAGCGCTTCCCGGCGTGCTTTCCGCGACTTATTCGTTTGACCCTCTGTTGAGCGGCGACGTTTGGTCGACGAGTTTTCGTATCGAAGGTGAAACGCAGGACACGCAGCACATGACCGATGGGCTTGCCGTGGGACCAAAGTTTTTTGAGACCCTGCGCATTCCCCTTATGGCCGGGCGGACGTTCAGTTCCGAGGATTTCCTTTTCGCGCCGAATTCCAAGTGGAACCCCATCGTGATCAACAGGGCGTTTGCCCGGAGCTTTTTCAAGGATCAGAATCCGCTTGGGCTTCGGCTCAACGGTATCGGGGGACATGGCACGAGCTGCGAAATTGTAGGTGTAGTTGGCGACACGAAATATCAGACGTTGCGGAGCAAAATCGCGCCAACGTTGTACGTTCCGCAGCCAGGGGGCGGAGCAACATTTCAAGTTCGGACCGCTGCCGACCCCGCAACGATTATTCCGGTATTTCGTAGCATCGTGAGCCAAGTCGACAATAATCTGCCGCTGTTTAGCATAAAGACGGAATCTGAGCAGATTGAGGGATCGCTTTTTCAGGAGCGGCTGATTGCACGTATGTCCAGTTTTTTTGGCGGCCTTTCGCTGTTGCTCGCTTGTGTGGGGCTCTATGGACTTCTCTCGTATGAAGTGACGCGACGAACGCGCGAAATCGGAGTGCGCATGGCGCTGGGCGCGAAGCCGCCCGACATATTGCGGTTTGTCGTTGGGCAAGGAGTTGGATTGTCGGTCGTTGGCACGGTCCTCGGTATCTTGGGCGCGCTCGGCGCGACGCCTTACCTCGCAAGCCTTCTCTACGGCGTTCGGCCAGTTGACCCGTTTACATTTGTCATCGTTGCTGTGTTACTTGGACTTGTCGCCCTCGCAGCGTGCTACATCCCGGCCCGCCGTGCCTCACATGTAGATCCTATAGTGGCCCTGCGCCACGAATAGAATTTAGATTCTTTCCCTAAGGGTTTTCGCAATCAGCTTAACTCTAAAGCATAGATTTGCTTAGTGGCACATGCCTGGTTAACGCTAGTACTTTACCGGATGCGCGTTTCTCGGCGAGGAGTGAACGGGGGCGAGGAGGTTCTTGCGCGTCCGATAAAGCCGTTTGGAAGTGGCCGCTGGCGGTTGCGGCGGACGCGGGCCGCAAATTCAATTGTGGGAAGAGACGGTTTGCGATGTACCACGGCTGCGCTGTGGAGCCTGACCTGTCACACCGCGGACCCAGAAAGTGGCTACGGTGAAACGGTGTTGTGAAAACTATCGTTGATGAGACTGCAAGAAGGAATTTGTTTTCTAACGAGGCAAACATGGGCGTAGCGCGCAGAAACGCGCGGAGTGTTGGAGTTGGAGAGAGCAGTTTCATGCCGCAGAGCTGATCCCTGGTCGAGAACGAAGTTGGATTTCGGCAGCAGCGAGCTTCATTGGTCCGCCACACTTGGGACGGCGATAAAGGTCGGGAACGTCTTTGGCGGAAGAAATGTGTTCGGGATCGCGAGCGACTTCCAGTAAGATCCAACCCACGACTGTAGATCGGGACACGGAATGTTCACGGCGACGCTTTTCGTGAGCTACGACCGCGTCACCGAGAAGCGTTTTGGCTGCTTGCTTGGACACGCAAAAGCATGCCAGCTCCAGCGGGAATCTTGACCTTGCCATTGTCGGAGGCTAGCACGATGACGCCAGTTGGGTTGGTCCGGCCAGCATGAGCAATGGCTAGGTGTTCCAGGCCGTAGGAGCCGCAGGAGTCGGAGGAAAACACCCATAGCGCCTGCGGACGGTCATTGCCGTCGATAACGCCGCGACACTTTGTACCTTCCTTAGCCCGGACTTGGCCCAGGACACCGTCGTTGACCTTCTTTCCGACAATTTGGGCAGAGTTTGCAGCGGTCGTGACCGGTCCGCCTTCGCCGTAAACAACATCGCCGCCCACTTGCACGGTCGTGAGCCAACGGTAGACGTCGCTTTCACCGGGGCCAATCGGGGGTGTTTGAGCGTCGGCGACAGTCATGAAGCCAGCGATGGCACGCAGATTCGTGGCGATGGTGATTGTTTGATCCGAGGAGACTAGTTTGCCGAACTGCAGAGAGATGCGAGCTGGCGAGCCGTTGGCTGCCGGTGTCACTTCCAAGATGCGGCCGATGATCTTCGATCCTGCCCGAATCTTCGCGCCCGAAGGCAATGGAACGTTTTGCATAATCCTGCCGGTAATCACCTGACCTGGCTTACATTTGGCGGAAGTCAGGGTTGAGTTCAAGCGAACGGGGAGTATGGTTCCACTTGGGATGGTGAGCATTCCACCGCCTGCCCTAGCAAGTTGGTTGAAGAGAGTCGCGCAGAGCATTGTAAACAGGAAACGGCAGAGGATGTTTCCAAAAGCGTGTTCTTTTTCTCCTAGTCTCATAATTACTTCCAACATGATCGAGTTTTTTGCGCGCCCTCGCGCGCATGGGAGACCGTTTCCATTCTATACGTTTGGGGTTCAGGACGGTGCCCCCCTTTCGCCTGATTTGCGAG
>Ga0307475_10000912_pt1 | contig 17605 bp, 14 predicted proteins | sample atmos_gasesECM1C_FD_203317 | JGI IMG/M metagenome (GOLD analysis project Ga0307475, IMG submission 203317) | Hardwood forest soil microbial communities from Morgan-Monroe State Forest, Indiana, United States - atmos_gasesECM1C_515 | ecosystem: Environmental > Terrestrial > Soil > Temperate... | reverse complement strand
CCGCGGAGGATGCCGCGGAACTGGTTGAGGTCGAATATGAGCCATTGCCGCCGGTGGTTACCGCGGAGGATGCGCTGAAGGATGAAAGTCTCCTGCACCCGGCGATGGGCACGAACCGCAACTGGCACGGCGTCTTTGAATACGGGGACGGGGAAAGGGCCTTCCGGCAAGCGGCGCACGTCGTGGACATCGGCCGATTGCACTTCCATCGCTTTTCGAGCACGCCCCTCGAGTGCAACGTCATCCTGGCGCACTGGGACCCGCGCTCCGGAGACATCGAGTACCGCTGCAACAATACGTTTCCTTCCTTTGCGTCGCAGTTTCTTGCGCCGGCGCTGGGCGTGCGCATCGATCAGATTCATATGAAGAGCTTCGACATTGGCGGCGGCTTCGGGATCAAGATTACGAGCTATCCGTACATGGCGGTTTGCGCCCTGGCTTCGCGAAAGGCGGGCGGGCGCGCCGTGAAGTGGGTTGAGACACGCATCGAGCACATGCAGGCGAGCGCGCACGGCAACGAGCGCACGTTCTTCGACACGCGCGTGGCGCTGGACAAAAACGGCGTCATTTTGGCAATCGATTCGAAACACGTGGACGATTGCGGGGCGTTTCCGCGGTACGAGCCGCTGGGCTGCGTAATTTGGGCGCAAGTACTTCCCGCCACGTATCGGGTGAAAAACGTCCGCATCGATATGCATCAGGTGGTTACAAACAAATGCCCGGTGGGTCCGAATCGCGGCTACTCGCGCATGCAGCATCTCTGGTTTATGGAGCGCGTGATTGATATTTGCGGACAGGCGCTGGGGATCCCGGCCGACGAAATGAGGCTGCGCAATTACATTCGCAAGAACGAGATGCCATACAAGACGCCGAACGGTTGCGTGTACGACTCGGGCGATTACGCGAGCATGCTGGCGGTGGCGAAAAAACTGATTGGTTGGGACGAGTGGAAGAACAAGCAAGCTGCCGCGCGGCAGGAAGGGCGCTGGATTGGGGTCGGGATCGGCTCCACGCTCGATTCCGGCACAAACAATTTCGGGCAAGCGCGCATCATCAATCCCGACGCACCGTTCTCGGGGCAGTCCAAAGTCGGCATCGTCAAGCTGGATATCTACGGAGAGGTGGTCGTCAGCATGGGTTCGGTGCCGCAGGGGCAAGGGCACGAGACAGCCGCTGCACAAGTGGTCGCAGATGCGCTCAACATCACGCCCGAGCTGGTGAATGTGCGCCCTGGCTTCGATACGGCGCACAACGCGTATACCGGTCACACGGGGACGTACGCGAGCCAGTTTGCGGTGACCGGCCTGACTGCGATTCACGGCGCGGCCATGAAGCTGCGCAAGGAATTGAGCCGCCTCGCGGCGTGGAAACTCGCAGCCAAGGAAAAGGACTTGGAGTTCGGTGTCGGCGGCCAAGGGCCAGACGTGAGAGTCAGGGGCACGCAAAAAGCGGTCAATTACTGGGCGCTCGCTAACCTGGTCAATGTGAATAACGCGGGGATGCCGGAGTCACTTTGGGACATTACGCTCAACTGCCGGCACGTTTTTCATGCGAACTTTCAAATCCCCGACGTCAAGCGCAAGTACGGCAATCTCACGCTGACTTATGCCGCGCAAATCCACGCGGCGGTCGTCGAAGTGGACCGCGAGACCTTCCAACCAAAGATCCTGGCTTACGCCTGCGTGGACGATTGTGGCAAAGCCGTGAATCCGCGGATTGTCGAAGGGCAGGTGCACGGGGCATCGGCGCACGGCATCGGCGCAGCGCTGCTCGAAAATTGCGCCTACGATTCCGACGGCAACCTGCTAACCGCGACCTTCAGCGATTACACGCCGATCACGGCGATGAACATGCCGGAGCTTTTCTACGGTCACATGGAATCGCCCTCGCCCTTCACGTTGAACGGCGCGAAAGGCATGGGCGAAGGCGGCGCGGCTCCCGTACACACGATTTGTGCGGCGCTTCAGGACGCGCTGTATCCGAGCGGGGTGATCATCGACGATTCGCACAACACCGGCGATTCGCTCTTTCATGCGCTGCGAAAGGCGGAACGCGGCGGCTACGCGGGGATGGTTCGCGTCGAGCATCGCACCGCCTCACGGTAGCGAGTCATTTCTGTGATTCCCCGCAATGTCAGGACAAAACTCAGATGAAGCGCGTGTGCATCATTGGGTGCGGGTCCATTGGCAGCTTGTACGCTGCGCATCTGGCGCGCGTGACGGAAGTATGGGCGTTTGTGCGCCGCGCGGAGCACGCACGAGCACTCAACCAGGATGGCTTGCGCGTTTCCGGAACGCATGAATTTCGCGCGAGTCTTCAGGCGACGAATGATCCTTCGGCATTGCCACAATTTGACTTCGGGATCGTTTCCGCGAAGGCGACGCAAACGCGAAGCGCGCTTGCTCCCGTCGCTCATCTTTTCAACAACGGCGCGATTCTTTCTTCACAAAACGGCCTGGGCAGCGAAGAAGTTATCGCCGAAATTGCGCAAACCTACGTTATGCGCGGCACCACGTTCATGAGCGGGACGCGCGTTACGGATACGCATGTGCGGTACGAACTCGATACTGCAACCTGGATGGGGCCCTTCGAACTTAGGAGAACGCCGTTCTCCTTGGTCGAGGAAGCTGCGGCCCTGATCAATTCGTCAGGATTGAAAGCTGTGGCTTTGCAGGATGCCCGTCCCGCACAATGGTCGAAACTCATCTTCAACTCTTCGGTGAATGCTGTCGCGGCGCTTACGGAGCTTCCGCACAGCTTCCACTTTGCCGAAGAAAGACAATTCGGCGATCTTGGACATTTACTCCATGCTTTGATCGAAGAAGGCAAACGAGTTGCGGAGGGCCTGGGTGTGAAGCTCTACGAAGACCCTTGGGAGATGAACAAGGTTGGCGCCGAGACCGATCATCCGCCTTCCATGCTCTATGACATCCGCCACAAGCTTGAAACCGAAGTCGATTTTCTTGGCGGGGCCATTGCTCGTGAGGCGCAACGAGCCGGGATCCCGGCGCCGCTGCATACCGCACTTTATCGGCTGATCAAGGCCAAAGAGGTTTCCTGGACATACCAGGGCAAAGAAAAGGCGGTCGACAAGTGAGGTATACCGTCGACGAAAAGAAGTGGCAGCGCGTGCGGGAGATTCTGGAGCGGCACGATCTCGATGCGCTGGTGGTCCGCGCGCCTGACAACATTCTCTACCTCACGAACTACTGGACCATGAAGGGATATGACCTCGTTATTTTTCCGCGCGGCGGCGATCCAACGCTCCTGGTCATCGAGCCGCAATTCCGCGAAGCGCAACGCACGGCGTGGAACAAAGACGTCCGCTTCTTCCATTTCTACGACGCGAAAGACCCGCGGCCGCCCATGGTGCGCGCCGTCGAAATGGCGGTTGAAGTTCTGCGCGAACGGAAGCTGGACTCGCGAGTGGGGATCGAGCTTTCGCAGTTTTCGCAGATTTGCGATCGCATGGTGGGCGAGCCGACGGTTTACTGGCAGGGTTATTACGATGCGTTTCGTGCGAGCTGCCGCGAAGTCATCGACGCCGCGCCGCTGCTTGCCGAACTGCGCATGATCAAAACCGCGCAGGAAATCGAGCGCATGCGTTTTGCCAATGAATTGGCCGCCATCGGTATGGAATACGCGCGGAAGAATATCAAGCCAGGAATGAAAGAAAGCGAAGTGGCGGCGATGATTGAAGGCCACATCCACGCGGTGGGCGTCGGCTACAGGGGAAAAGTCGACATGGCGCGGGCGTTCACGCTGGTTTGGTCTGGGAAGGGCATCGCGACGTTCACGGCAACCAGCCATCGGCCGGTGGTCGAGAACGAGCCGACGCTCGTGGAGATTTGGGTCTGCGCCGACGGCTATTGGACCGATCTCACGAAAAATATTTGTCCGGGGCGGCTTACCCCGGAATACAACCGCTTGCTCGACCAACTGCTCAAGATTTTCTCTGACGGAATCGCGTGCGTTCGAGATGCCGCGCCGCTCGGGGATATTGATCGCATCCTGCGGAAGGGGATTGCGGCTGCCGGTTATCCGGGCCAGCCATCGCATCCCGTTGCTCACGGCGTGGGGGCTCGCGCTCACGAGCCGCCGTATTCCCATCAGGCTGCTCCTGGTACGATGCGTTCCGGCATGGTTTTGGCCATCGAGCCAGGTGTGTACTGGGAAGGCGGTGGTGGCTTGCGCTTGGAAGACAATTTTCTAGTGACCGAGAGCGGCTGCGAGAAACTGTGCTCCTACCCTGACGATTTTCGTTTGTGAGGCCGCCATGGCGACATCATCCATGCGAGGAAAAACAGACACGGTGAATGAGGATTTGACGCGGGCGATCCTGTCGCAGATTCGCGAAGACGAACTCGTGGCCATGTGCTCGGACGCCGTCAACATTCCCAGTCCCACGGGGGAAGAGTTGGAAATGGGGCGCTACATGCGCGGTGCGCTTGAAGCGGCGGGACTTACGGTTACCTGGCAGGAGGTCGAGCCGGGGCGCGCGAATGTGCTTGGGCTCTGGGAAGGCAGGGGCAATGGCAAAAGCCTGATGTTCAACGGCCACATGGATACTTCGAACACCGGGCAAGAAGAATTCTTAACGGGGATTGGGTACAAGCCGAAAGCCATCATCAAGAACGGGCTGATCTACGGACTAGGCATCTACAACATGAAGGGCGCACTGGTTTGCTACACGCAAGCCATAAAGGCGCTGAAGCGCGCCGGTGTGAAGTTGCTAGGCGACTTGCTCATCGCTGCGGTGGTTGGCGAAATCGAGAAGACGCAGTGGAGCGACGAATTCGTCGGCAAGGAGTTTCGCGGCTACGGCGTGGGGACGCATCACCTCGTGAGCCATGGCGTGCTGCCCGACATGTGCATCCTCGGCGAACCTACGGATTTGCAGCTAGTCCTTGGTCATTACGGGACGGTGTGGGTGCGCCTCTCAGTACATGGCCACTACGTGCATACGGGCTTCACGCGCGGCAAGCAAGATTTGAGTTCTGTATTTCGCATGAAGGAAATCTTGCCCGCGATCTACGACTGGATTTGCGCCTGGGAGAAGAAAGCGACGTACGACGGCTTGCCCGGAGTGGTAAACGTTGGATGCATTCGCGGAGGCTTTCCCTGGCGCGTAAGCCGGACTCCGGAGCGCACGGACGTCTTCCTCGATGTGCGTGTGCCTCCCACGGTGCCACTCAAAGAAGTGCGCATGGCGATCAAGCAACTGGTCCTCGAGCTTCGCAAAAAACATCCGGACTACGGTGTAGAGTACGAGACTTTTGTGTCGGTTCCCGGCGCGGAAATCTCCAAGGAGCATCCGCTGGTCAAAACCGTGGCAGCCTGTCACGAGCGAGTTCTGGGCACGCCCGCCAAACACTCCACAGTTTTGTGGGACTCGGATGCGTCGGTGATGACGCGCTTTGGCATCGAAACGCTGAACTATGGGCCGTCGAGCGGCCCGCGAGACACGGAAGGAGAAAAAGTGGCTATTGAGACACTTCTCAACACCGCGAAGATCTATGCCCTGGCGGCTGCGGAGATTTGCGGAGCGCATGGATAGGGAGGGGCGGAGGAAGCCCGTGAGGCCCACGCAAAAAGAGATCGACCGCCGCTACACAAATATCCGCGCGGCGATGGTTAGCAACCATATTGACACTCTCATTGTTTGCGGCAACCAATACACCGGTTTTGAGGGCGCCATCCGCTATGTCTCCGGTTTCGAAATTGTGCATCGCTATGTCTACCTCTTACTGCCGCTCAGCAGTGAGCCAACGCTCGTTTTTCCTCGCGAGGCCCGCTGGATCGGCGACAAAAAAGCTCCTTGGGTTCGCGACCAGGTCTGGGCGGAGATTCCCGGCAAATGGCTGCGCGACAAAATCGAAGAGAAGAAGTCGAAGCGCGTCGGCGTTTACGGGCTGGACTTCATCATGGCCGTACGCGATTACCGCGACCTCCAGCAAGGTTCCTTCGAGCTGGTTCCGTTTGATTTTCAATTCGACATGGCGCGCGCCGTGAAAAGCGAAGAAGAGCTCAAGGGTGTCAGCGAGGCCATGGATATTATCCTGGACGGCTTCGATGCGCTTTTGAAAGCTTACCGGCCCGGCAAGACCGAGGCGGAAATCATGGCCCCGGCAGTCGAGCGTTTTTTTGCGCGCGGCGCCGGCCCACGCATGATGAACATCGTCTTGAGCGGCGCGGGCGGCGAAGCGGAAGCACACTTCAAAGTTCCATCGCTTCGCAAAGTGGCGGCAGACGATCTGTTGCTCTATTCGCTCGAAGTCACAGGTGAGGCCGGCTATTGGGTGGAATTTTCTCGGGCGCTCATTCAAGGCAAGCCTAGCTCACGCACGCGCGCCATGAGCGACGTTTATCCGGAAGCGATGGAAGCGGCGCGGCTAAAAATGCACGACGGTGTTCTGGCATGCGAAGTTCACAAAGCTGCTGCCGATGTGTTCGAGCGCGCCGGGTTCGCGCTCGGCCATCTCACCGGCCATTCCATCGGCTTGACCATGATCGAACATCCCGCAATCGGTGCGAACACGCGAATCGAGCTCAAAGAAAACATGGTTTGCAGTTTTCATCCGCAGGTTGTGGATCAGGACGGTCAGGTGTGCCTCTATACGCAAGACACATACTGCGTTGGCAGGAAAGAGGGCCAATGCCTCGCGAGCGTGCCGTGGAAGTTTTACTCCGGAGCGGGGGTTTCGAAGAGGGCATGAGCGTTTTCGCGTTGGTCCATGGCTCTTGCCAGGATGCCTGGGTTTGGCACAAGGTGATCCCTTTGTTGCGCGCGGATGGTCACCGCGTCGTCGCCATGGATTTGCCATTGAGCGATCCCAACGCCGGTGCGAGCGAATATGCCGATGCGGTTGTGAGCGCACTCGCGAATCTGGATGAGCCACCCATTCTGGTTGGCCACTCGATGGCGGGAATGGTGATTCCGGTCGTCGCCTCTCGCCGCCCTGCGCGGCTGCTGGTGTTTCTTGCTGCGGCCATCCCCAAGCTGGGGAAGAGCTTGTTCGACCGTTTCCACGGGGAAGAACGCGACATGTTCCAGCCGGACTGGCCCGGGAAAGATCCATCTCGAAATCGCCAGCATGCACTCGACTACCTCTTTCACGACTGCGATGGCACGCTTGCCGAAGAGGCCATCACGCACCTGCGCCGGCAAGCCTCAAGCCGCGTGGCTAGGGAAGCACCGCCGCTTGAGAAATGGCCCGCCCTCCCCAGCCAATCCATCGTTTGTGCCGAAGACCGCACATTGAACCCTGTCTGGTTGCGGGGAGCGAGCCGGAGGTTGCTCGGCGTCGAAGCGATCGAGATTCCTGGGGGGCATTGTCCATTCCTTTCTCGGCCAGAGTTGCTTGCTGCTGAACTCGCAGGACTCGCGGCAGGGGAGCCCGCATGAGCGTAAAGGTCTGCATCGTAGGCTGCGGCGCGATTGGCAGCATCTTTGGGGCGCATCTTGCGCGACTGGAGGAAGTCGAGGTCCACGCTTACGACGTCAACAAAGAGCACGTTCGTGCTATGAAGGAGCGCGGCCTGCGCCTTAGCGGCGCGGCGGATTTTACAGTGCGCCTGCACGCGACGTCGGACGGCTGCGAGATTCCGGCTTGCGATCTTGGCATTGTTGCCACGAAAAGCACGCACACGCGCCCTGCCATCGAAGAGACGAAACACGTCTTTGGTCTGGACAGCGCGGTGTGCTCGGTGCAGAACGGCGTTGGCAACGAAGAGATTCTTGCTGAGCATGTCAAATACGTGATTCGCGGCACGACGTTTCCCGCCGGCCACCTGATCGAGCCTGGCCACGTCGGCTTTGACATCAACGGCGACACCTGGATCGGGCCATTCGAGCCCACGAAGACGCCCTATGAATTTGTTCAAAGACTCTCGGACCTGCTCAATCGCTGCGGCCTGCACGTTATCCCCCTGAAAGATGCACGGGGCGCCCAGTGGACGAAGCTGATCTTCAATGCCTCGACCAATCCCGTGGGCGCACTGACGCTTCTCCACCACCGCGCCGCCACACGCCTTCCCTCGACCGCCGCGCTTTTTGACGACCTCATCGCGGAAGGGGAAGCGGTGGCCAAGGCCTTGGGGATCGAACTTCACGGCGACCCGCGCGCGCTGGTGGAGAAGGGGGCCAGCGCTCCGGGCAAGCACAACGCCAGCATGCTGCAGGACGTGCTAGCCAAACGGCAAACCGAGGTCGACTTCATGAACGGCGCGATTGTGGAATGGGGAAAGAAGACCGGCGTGCCGACTCCCCTCAATCGGGCAATGTGGCAATTGATCAAGGGGCTCGAACATTCCTGGAGCGATCCTTGAATACTTTCTCTTTAGGGTTATCGATGCCTTTTGCGAGAGAGGGCCCCGATGGCAAAAAAGTCCGTGCTAAAGATGGAGGTTCGCAGGGCGAGACGCCAGGACATCGCCACACTGGTCGAGATGCGGGTGGCTCTACTGGAGGAAGTTGGCAACGTGCGTAGTAAAACCGATGCAAAAGATCTGATGGGCGCGATCCGGCGGTACTTTCACAGGGAACTGCCGGCCGGAGGATATGTGGGATTCATCGGATGGGCGGAAGGTCAAGCGGTAGCGTGCGGCGGCCTCGCGTTTTACGCGCGTCCTCCCTACAAGGGCAACACCTCGGGAAAGGAGGCCTACTTGATGGGCATGTACACGGCGGTCGATTGGCGTGGCCAGGGGCTGGGCCGTCGCATGCTCAGAAAGATCCTGGCCTTTGCAAAGGCTCGGCGCGTGGGGAGAGTGTGGCTTCATGCCGAGCCGCGCGCCATGAGCTTGTACGATCGGGCAGGCTTTCGTGCCAATGATTCGTATAGGGAATTGACTTGGTAGCGAGGAAGTGAGTGATGGCTCCTCGACGAGGCTAAGGGGGAGCGGATGAAGCGATGAGTCTTCCGTTCAAAATTGGCGTTCTGCAATTGAGCATGGAGCCGCTCAACGAGACCGTGCTCATGGCGCAGGCCTGTGACGCTGCCGGCTTCGACGTCTTTTGGCTGGCAGAAGCTTACCCCTGGTGGCGCAAGCATTCGATGGAAGCGCGTTCATCCACCGCCGCTACCGCGATCATTGCGCGCGAAACAAAAAGAATCGTCATTGCCTGGGGCATCATTTCGCCCTACACCCGTCATCCGGTGCAGATTGCCATGGAAGCGCGCATCCTGCAGGAAGCTGCGGGTGAGGGACGCTTCCTTCTCGGCCTCGGAGCGTCGAAGATTTTTATGAAGGAAATCGGCGAAGGCGAGAAGGGCAAGGAAGTCGGGCCGGCTACCGTGATGCGCGAAAGCATCGAGATTATCAAAGGCATGCTCTCGGGCGACGAAGTGAACTATGAAGGCAAAGCGTTTCAGGCCTTTGCACCGGCTCTGAAATCCGACGCGCACGCGCCGCGCTGGCTGCCGCCGATTTACATTGGCGCAACCGGCCCGGTCCTACAGCGGCTCGCTGGCGCCATGACGCACGGCTTGCTGACCGCAAGCATCACCACACCGAAGTTTGCCACCTATTCGCGCAAAGTCATGGAGGAAGGCGCAAAGAAGGCGGGCCGCGACGGCTCACAGCTCGATCTTGGTTGTGTGGTGGTTGGCAGCGTCGGCGAAGATCCAAAAACCGCTCGTGAAGGGGCGCGCGAAATGGCCGCCATGTACCTCGCTAACAAGGTGCAAAACATCAGGGGCTCGGCGGACACCCTGCTCGAGTGTGCCGGGCTAGCGCGCGAGGAAATCCAACCCATCGCCGAGGCCATGGAAAAAGGCGGCCGCAAAGCCGCCGCGCGCGCTGTCTCCGATGCGACGCTCGACAAGGTTTGTCCCATCGCGGGCTCGCCAAAACAGTGCATCGCCAAGCTCGAGGAATATCGCGCTGCGGGCTGCACGCAGATGATGCTGGAACTCTGGGGCGACAACCGCCTCCAGCAAGCGTGTTTGTTCGGCGAAAAGGTCCTTCCTCATTTCCACCATCAATAGCAGGGCGCTATCCTAGGAGTGCTCGAGGGAGCATATGCCGGAGTTGCCGGACATTACCATTTACATCGAAGCGCTCGAGAAACGCGTTCTCGGTCAAACGCTGGAACGCGTGCGCGTCGTTAGCCCGTTTCTGTTGCGTACGGCCACGCCCCCACTCAGCAGCGTCACCGGCAGAAAGCTTCTGCGTTTACGCCGCCTCGGAAAACGGATTTGCATGGGCCTCGAAGCCGACCTCTGGCTCGTTTTGCATTTGATGATTGCGGGCAGACTTCACTGGCGGGCTCGCGGCGTGAAGGTCTCTCCGCCTCGGGGCCTCGCGGCGTTTGATTTTCCCGCGGGATCGCTTCTTTGGACCGAGGCTGGCTCCCAAAAACGCGCCTCGCTCCATGTTGTTTCGGGCGAGGCTGGACTTCGCGAGTTGGATCCCGGTGGCATTGAGGTTCTCGACTCCGACCCGGCGCAATTCGCCGCCGTTCTACTCTCTGCGAACCACACGCTGAAGCGCGCCCTTACCGACCCGCGTCTTTTCAGCGGCATCGGCAACGCCTATTCCGACGAAATCCTATTCGAGGCAAGACTTTCGCCCCTTGCGCTTACCCAGAAACTCGCAGTCCAGGACGTACATCGGCTATTTGAAGCTACCCGCACAACGCTCAGGCGTTGGACCGAGCGCCTCCGCGCCGAAGCCGGAGGAAGATTTCCTGAAAACGTCACCGCCTTCCGCGAAGGCATGGCCGTTCACGGTCGCTACAAGCAGCTGTGCCCCCGTTGCGGAACGAAAGTCCAGCGCATCCGTTACGCCTCCAATGAAACCAATTACTGCCCCACATGCCAGACCGGCGGAAAACTCCTCGCCGACCGCGCTCTCTCGCGCCTTCTCGGTGAAGATTGGCCGCGCACGCTCGACGAGCTCGAACTCCTCACTGCGAAGCCCAAGTAGTTTGCTCGAATTAGATGGGACTCGAAGGCTGTTTGTCTTGACTGGAGTCGAGGGCTGCGGCAATGGCTCCGTCAGCGACCAGCGCCGAGACGGCTTCAATGTCCGCCGTGAGGGGCCGGTCCACGGAAAGCATGCGCGATTTCGAACGCACAACTTCGTAGGCCTTCATGGCGAGGGTTCCGGTTTTCAGCGGCGCGAGCAGGTCAATCCCCTGGCACGCACACAACAGCTCAATGGCAATCGTGTTTCGCAGGTTCTTGAGCATCCGGTCGAGCCGTCGCGCCCCGCTCATTCCCATGGAGACGTAATCTTCTTGGTTCCCGGAGGTGGAAATCGAATCGACGGAATGCGGCGTCGCCAGCGCTTTGTTCTCGCTGGTCAGCGCCGCGGCGGCCACCTGCGCAATCATGAACCCGGAATTCAATCCCGGCTCTGGTGTGAGGAACGCGGGCAGCATGCTGGTGAAAGGATTCGTCATCTGCTCGACACGCCTCTCGACAATGCCGCCGAGGGTGGCGATGGCAATTGCCACTTGGTCCGCTGCCATCGCCAGCGGCTGACCATGGAAATTGCCGCCGCTGATGACGTCGCCGCTCCCGCCGTCGCGCACAAACACCAACGGATTATCCGTCGCGCTGTTCAGTTCCACGGTCGCCGTTTCCCGTGCTTGCCCGAGCGCGTCACGCACCGCACCATGCACCTGCGGTGTGCAGCGCAGACTGTAAGCATCCTGCACGCGGGGATCCTTTTCCGCCGCGCGGTGCGATTCGCGAATCTGGCTGCCTTCGTTCAGATGCGCAAGGTTGCGGGCCGTCGTGGCCGCACCGGGATAGGCACGCGCGTGCATGATTCTTGCGTCGAAGGCGCCGGGGCTGCCGCGCAAGGCATCGAGAGAAAGTGCTGCGGCCACATCCGCAGTGTCCACGAGAATGTCGGCTTCCCGCAGCGCAAGGCTCAGAAGCGCCAGCATTCCCTGCGTGCCGTTCAGGAGCGAAAGCCCTTCTTTCGCCTCCAACTCGATCGGAGCAATGCCCGCGCGCTTCATGGCCTCGCCGCCCGGCAAGGTTTCGTTGCGGAGCCTCGCCTGCCCCTCGCCAATCATCACGTGCGCCAGATGGGCCAAGGGCGCGAGATCACCGGAAGCGCCAACCGAGCCCTGCGAGGGAATCAGGGGGTGCACTTTCGCGTTTAACATCTGACACAGCGTTTCCACGACGCGCGGCCGAACTCCGCTCAGTCCTTTCGCCAAGGCGTTTGCCCGCAACAGCATCATCGCCCGGGTTTCTGCCTCGCTCAGCGAGGGGCCGACACCGCTCGCGTGTGAGCGCACGAGATTCACTTGCAGTTGGCGCACCTGTTCGGGCGAAATCCGCATGGACGCGAGCTTCCCAAAGCCAGTATTTATGCCGTAGGCCGTTGCGCCGGAAGCCAGAAGGCGTTCGACCGCCGCGCGGGAGGCATTCATCTTTTCGACCGCGGCGGGCGCCAGTCCGGTGTTTTCGCCTCCGAGCGCCACGGCATAGAGTTGCGAAAACGTCAGATCGTTGCCCGTCAACAAAACTCTCATGCACGGCTCCGATGCGGCTCAGGCACGCCCGCCGCAACCATGATCTTTCTGTACTTCTCGGGCAAAAGCTTTGGACGTCCGTTGCTTCCGCAAATCACGTGTGTGGTTTCGCCGTTGGCCAGCACTTGACGGTCCGCGTCGCGAATCACTTCGTAGGAAAACACCACCACGCGGTTCTTCGACTCCGCGATGCGTGTGCGGATGCGTAATACTTCGTCATAGCGCGCGGAATGATGATAGCGGCAGTGCACATCGGCTACCACGATGTGGCAGTCGTCTTCCTTTTCCATCTTTTTGTATTCCACGCCCAGCGCGCGCATCAATTCCACGCGGCCCACCTCGAACCACACCAGAAAATTCGCGTGGTACACCACGCCCATCTGGTCGGTCTCTGCATAGCGAACACGCACTTTTGCATCGTGATATTCGAGCATTCGATTCTCTGCCTATTCCGGCTTGCCTTGCCAGACCGGTTTGCGTTTTTCCAGGAAAGAAGCGAGGCCTTCTTTGAAATCGGGGGTGCAGCGAATACGCGCATTTTCGAGGATCGCGCGCTCGAGGTCGTGGTCGACGGCCGGCGCCGCCGCGGAGGTCATCAAACGTTTCGCGCGCGAGAGGCTTGCGGGGCTTGCGGCAATCAAAAGGTCGGCAAGCTCCCGAGAGCGTGCAAGAAGTTTCTCCGCCGGCACAATTTCATTGACCAGGCCCATGGCCTCGGCTTCCTCCGCTTCAATGATCCGTCCGGTGAGCAGGAGGTCCCTGGTGCGCTTCTCTCCGATCTGACGAATCAGAAAAACGGAGACGAGCGCCGGCAAGAATCCGATCTTGACTTCCGTATAGCCAAACTTGGCCCCAGGAACCGCCAGCGTAAAGTCGCACAACGTGGCAATGCCGCAGCCGCCTGCAAGGGCGGCGCCATTGACCGCCGCGATCAGCGGCCGAGGGAAGCTCCAGATGCGGCGCAACATTTTCGCCATGCGCCGGGAATCTTCTTGATTCTCTGCAGGAGATTGCTCCGCGATCGCCGCAAGCATTTCCAGGTCCATTCCCGAACAAAACGCCGTGCCCGCTCCGGTGAGGATTGCTACGCGCGCATGACTTTTCTCTATTTCATCAAGCGCGGTTTGCAATTCGGCAATCATGGTGGCGGAGATGGCGTTGCGTTTGTCGGGACGATTCAGGGTAATGGTGGCGACAGCTCCGGAGATATCCAGAAGAAGCGTGGAATACATGGGTTAAATCTCCTCTCAGTTCACGAGTGGAGCATGGGCGTATTTTGCGCGAATTTCATTGGTCATCGCGAGGGCTTTTGAGAGCCGCCCCGGGGGAATGCGGGGATCCGCGCCGGCTTTGTGTAGCGCCGCTAGCACATCCTCGGTGGCGATGTTGCCCACCAGATGGTCTCCGGCGAACGGACAGCCGCCCAGACCGGTGAGGGCGCTGTCAAAGCGGCGGCATCCGGCCTCGTAAGCCGCTAGGATTTTTTCCTCCGCGTTTTCTCGGCGGCTGTGCAAGTGAACTCCGAGCTCGATTCCGGCAACATGGTCCTTTACCTGACGGTACAGGTCGCCGACGAGTTGCGGTGTGGCAGTGCCAACCGTGTCGGCGAGAGAAACCGTGCGAACGCGGATGTCTTTGAGCCACTCCAAGGTATCAGTAACGATCTCCGGTCCCCAGGGCTCGTCATAAGGGTTTCCAAAGGCCATCGAAATATAAACTACCAAGCCGCAATTGGCCGCAGCAGTCTCCTTTTTCAGCTTTTCGACCAACGCGCGGGATTCCGCTCGCGTCATGTTCGCGTTGGCGCGCCGGAAATACGCGGAGATGGAATAAGGGTAGCCGATGGTCGTCACGCCCGGAGTTGCGAGGGCGCGCTCCAATCCTTTTTCGTTCACGACGATTCCGATGATTTCTGGCCGCTCCCAGTCCGAGGGAAAGGAGGCGCTCCACTTTGCCATCACCTCTTCGCTGTCTGCCATCTGCTTGACGTGCTTGGGCGAGACAAAACTCACGGCGTCAATGTGCTTGAATCCAGCGAGGACGAGTTCCTTCAAGTACTCGGTTTTGTATTCTGTGGGAATGAAATCTTGCAGCCCCTGCCAGGCATCTCTAGGACACTCGATCAACTTTACGCTTTCCATTTGTCCTCAGTGTGATTATTTCGAGGGCTGGAAGCCGGACACGCCAAACTGCCAGAACAAAAAGGAAAGTTCGTCGGCTTGCTCGGAGTCGCGTTGGGATTTGGTCGAGCCAAAGCCATGCCCCGCATCGTAGTCCCCACGCAAGAGCACCGGTTTTCCGCTGGTGGTCGAGGCCTGCAAACGAGCCGTCATCTTGGCCGCTTGCCACGAAGCAACCCGAGGATCGTTCACGCCGGTGGTCAGCAAGACCGCGGGATAGGCGTTGGGTTTCACGTGCTGGTAGGCATCCATGGCCAAGAGCGCCTTGAATCCGTCCGGCTCTTTGACGGTTCCGAACTCCGGAATGTTGGCGGGTCCGCTGGCCATCAGTTCGGAGCGAAGGGAATCGGAATCCCCAACGCGGATGAGCGCCGCCGCGAACAAATCCGGGCGCTGGGTGATGGCGCCGCCGATGGTGACGCCGCCGGCGCTAGTGCCTTCGCCCGCGAGTTTGGATGGGGAGGTGTATTTCTTCTCGATCAGATACTGCGCACACGCAATGAAATCGTCGATGGTGCGCTGCTTGGTGAGCTTGCGGCCGGCATTATGCCAGTCTTCGCCGTATTCGCCACCGCCTCGCACGTGCGCTGCCGCATAGACGCCTCCGCGCTCGAGGAAAGCGAGCCACGTCGGCCGGAACGCCGGGTCAATGGTAATGCCGTACGCCCCGTAGCCTTCGAGCCAAGTGGGATTGGAGCCGTCCATGGGAATCCCCCGCTTATGGACGATGGAGAGCGGCACCATCGTACCGTCGGCGCTCTTGGCTTTGACTTCTTCGGAAACAATTTGCGAAAAATCAACCGGAGAGGGAGGAACAATCTGCGTGTCTTCCACCTTTTGTGTCTTGGCATCCAGTCGGTACCAGAGCGGCGGTTTGGTCCAGCCAACCAATTCGAGCCAGGCGCCCGGTTCGCTGGGATGCGTGACGAGAGATTGCATCGCGCCATCAAACGGCAACTTCACCGGTTCCGCGGCAGATGAACCGTAAGGCAAGCGGCGCAGTTTGCCGATTCCACCATCGAGGTCCTGGATATAAAGGCCATCGGCAGCCGCTGCAATATTGACGATGACCTGTTCGCCGGAAGGGACAACGACGGTGGCGCCGGCAAGATCGGGGTTTGCCAGGCTGGTGCGTAGTAGCTTGTAACGAGAGGCATCCTTGTGCGAGAGCAGAAACAATTCGTCGCCGTGGAAATCCAGGTTTGTAATGTCGGCCGAGTCGTCGGCGACTTTCTTCCAGGGAGTGTTGGCCTTCGGCATCTCCTCGAAGGGAGCGACGTAAACATCTTTCTCGTTTTTCACGCCGTGAATCACGAGGGCCACCAGCCACTTGGGAGCGCCGGGTGAGTAAATGACTACGCTGAAATCGTCTTCCGTGACTTTGACATTGGGCGTGAAATCGTATCCGAATACTTGCGGGTCTTTCTCCGGATCGCCGCCCAGGGTGTGGCGATAGACGCGCAGCTTCTGATACTTGGCGGTCGGCGGATCGTTTGGAGCAAGTTTTTGGGTGCGCACGATAAAAAATGACTTGTCATCCGCCAGCCAACTTGGCTGGCCGAATTGCGCGCGGTCAATCACGTCGCTCAAGGGTTTGCCGGTTGTGGCTTCGAGGATGTGAAGGACGCTGTCTTCCGACCCACCGGGAGAAATGCCGTAAGCAACATATTTGCCGTCCAGGGATGGCTGGAAATAGTCGACGGAGAAATGTTTGCCATCGGGTGTGGTGAGCTTCTCCGGGTCAACCAGCAGGCGCTCGGGTGCGTTCGCCGCGTCGCGCAAGTAGAGCTTGCGATTGTCGGAGCCGGGCTCGGTCTTCAGATAAAAATAATGGCCGCCCCAGACTTGCAGCGCAGAAACCACGGCGCCGGCGTTGTCGAGAGACTTGATGCGGTCGAGCAATTGCGCCCGCCCAGGAATCTTTGATAGAGCTTCTCGCGCGTAGTCATTTTGCGCTTTTAGCCAGGCGATCACTTCCGGATCCGACGTGTTTTCCAGCCAGCGATAAGGGTCGTTGACTTTGGTGCCAAAGAACTCTTCGGTGACTTCACGCACGGGGGTCGGTGGCAGTTTGATCTGCGCGAGTGCGAGTTCAGGCCCGAGCAAAGCGAGAAGGAGGCAGCCAAGCTTCGGACGTTTCATGTTGTTTTCTCCAACCCACTCTTTCCGCACTCCGGAGATCTGAATTTCACTTCCGTAAGGCTGCCGCGAGCGTTTGCCGTTCATCCGGCCTCAGCATTGTAATCCTGTTCTAGGTTTGCAAGACTCCGGTTTTCAATTCGGGGATGACAGAATTCAGCGAGGCGGATTCGAGTGCCCAGATGAGGGCGCCGCGCGTGTGAGCCGGATCAATGATGGCGTCCACCCACAGGCGCGCAGCGGCGTAGCGCGGGTCGGTCTGGTGCTCGTAGGTGGCGCGAACCGATTCATAGAGTTCCTTTTTCTGTTTTTCGTCGACCTTCTGGCCTTCGCGTTCGAGCTGTTTGAGCTTGATTTCCACGAGCGTGCCGGCGGCGGAATCGCCGCTCATCACCGCGTAGCGCGCGGTGGGCCAGGCAAAAATGAACCGCGGGTCATACGCCTTGCCACACATGGCGTAATGGCCGGCCCCGAAGCTGCCGCCGCAAATGACGGAAATCTTGGGAACGACGCTATTGGCGACGGCGTTGACCATTTTCGCGCCGGCGCGGATGATGCCGCTCCATTCGGCGTCTTTGCCGACCATAAAACCGTTTACGTCGTGAAAAAACACAAGTGGGATGCGGTTCTGGTTGCAGTCCATAATGAAGCGAGCGGCTTTCTCCGCCGATTCGGTATAAATCACTCCGCCGAATTCCATGCGCTTTTGGTCCGATCCGCGCGCCTGCGTTTGCACGTGCTTCTTCTGATTGGCAACGATACCAACGGCCCAGCCGCCGATGCGCGTGTA
>Ga0307475_10000911_pt1 | contig 17618 bp, 15 predicted proteins | sample atmos_gasesECM1C_FD_203317 | JGI IMG/M metagenome (GOLD analysis project Ga0307475, IMG submission 203317) | Hardwood forest soil microbial communities from Morgan-Monroe State Forest, Indiana, United States - atmos_gasesECM1C_515 | ecosystem: Environmental > Terrestrial > Soil > Temperate... | reverse complement strand
CACATACTGCCAGTCTCCCAACAAAGCATAGGTGTCGGCTAAGCCAGAATAGGCTTGGGCGTATTTCGGGTCCTCGTCGATAGCTTGATCGAAATAAGCCAGAGCAACCTCCAAACCATCTGCCGTTCGCTTATTCCAGAAGTAGCGCTCTTTGAGAAACGACTTGTATGGTTGGGGATTAACGAGCTTCACGCCAAAGTATCCCGGAATTCACCCTCATGGCTCTGGGACCATAAGTGCTTGTCTGCAGAGGCTTCGATCAACTGCGCCGTGATGCGGACCTGGTCTCCGGAACGGAGCACGGTGCCTTCCACCACGGCGTCCACGTTTAGCTCACGAGCGATCTCCGGCAGGGGTTTGCGCGTGTGTTTATAAGCCATCACCGAGGTACGCGAGATCACACGCAACGCACTGATCTGGCCGAGGTCTGAAATCAACTCGTCGGTCATGCCATCAGCGAAGTAATCCTGAGATGCATCGCTCGATAGGCTCTCTAGGGGAAGCACAGCCAAGGAGCGAATACCGGGGACGGACGTTTCCAGGAATGAAGCTTCTAACCGGCAAGTGAGGCTACAAGTGGAAGGAGCACGAAGGCCGATATCTTCATCGCAAGTGAAGACACAGGATGTTTGGGTATTGCGGGTTTGCCAGCGAGATCCGGGCGATACCACCAGCCAGTGTTGCCGGAACTCGAGGCGGGGATAGCTTCCTGTAAGCCTTTTGTTAAGTGACTGTTATCGGGGGACCCCTATTCCAGTACAAAAGAACTGCCCGTCCATTGAATGGATCCCAACTGCAAACCATAGTGAGGCCGTCAGGTGAAGAAGTAGGAGCCGGTGCGCTACCAAGGAGGCGTCCATGTTAGAACACGACCAGCTTCCGAATTTTGAGCAGGCTGTCTTGCCGCATCTTGATGCTGCTTACAACCTTGCGCGCTGGCTGACTCGTAATGGCCAGGACGCACAGGACGTTGTCCAGGAAGCATACTTACGCGCTTTCCGATTCTTTCCCGGCTTCCGCGGCGGTGACGCGCGCGCATGGCTCATGAAGATTGTCCGGAATACTTGCTATACCTGGTTGAATGCAAACCGGCCACTGCAAGACGCCGCCGAATTTGACGAGAACTTTTTCCCACCTGATTCCCGCGCTCCCAATCCTGAAGAAGTTGTACTCCAAAACGACAGCGCCACTCTGCTGCGAAATGCCCTGGAGAAGCTCCCGCCGAATTCTCGTGAAGTCCTCATTCTGCGCGAACTCGAAGGGATGTCTTACAAAGAGATCGCAGATATCACCGGCATGCCTGTAGGCACCGTGATGTCGAGCTTGTCGCGTGCGCGGGGCCGCCTTCGTCAAATTCTGACAATTCGTATGAACGGAGACACGGTGCCAACCTCACGGCGAATAGCAGCCGTGAACGCATGAGTGCGTGGGCACAAGCGAAAGCTTACAAGTCTTTAGTCATTGTTGCGGCGGTCCCGGCAAACCCCAGGCTTATCTGCCTTTCGGTCATGAATTGATGTGGCTAGAACGCCTGATAAAGGGCAAGGACGGATAGAGTCGTTTCCATCAGTTCCTTCGCTGCGTGGCTGCTCTGAAGAAACGGTCATAACTCGGCGACCGAAATACTTACAATTTTATTCCCGCGCCCCAGATATCCCTTGGTTGGGGAATTATCTACGAGCCTATGTGGTCTTACACGCTGAAGACAATAAAATGTTTCGAAATTCTAAACCGCATCGAACAAGGGGATTTGAGATGATCTGGGCTCGGTATTTGAAAGTATTTACAAAGCTAGGCTTGCCTACTCTTGCGCTGAGCGCTTTGGCGACTACCGGAAACGCGCAGAATGCGTACCAAGGCAAGTTCACCCTGGCAGTTGAGACTCACTGGGAAGGTGTCACGCTGCCGGCCGGCGATTACACTTTCGCTCTGCCATCCAGCAGCGCTCCTTACAGACTATACATCTGGGGACAGGGAGTTGGTGCCATCATCACGGCTGCCACAGCCGATCAGAGAGTTGTTTCTGAACGCCCGCAGTTGAACCTGGCGGACAACGCGGTTGGGTACACCGTCCAGACGTTCGACGCCCCGGAGCTAGGAGTCACCTTTAGCTACTTGACGCCCACGCAAAAGCACATGGGACACAAGGAAGCCCGTCAAAAGACGGTGCCACAGACCGCGCCTGCATCGCAGGTCAGTCAGAACAAAACATCCATCGAAGTCCACTCTGCGGGTCGCTAAGGAAGGAAGTCATGCAAGTCACCGCAAATGTCGGGTGCAGAAAGCAAGTGAGCGGATCCCTGGCAAGGCACGCTGTAGAGAGGCGGCATCGCCTAAACTGGGATGCGCGTCCCAGCACGGAATGCATCTCGAAGAAGGCTGCGCCGCCAGTCTCTCCTATCGCCAGCGATAAGCTGAGCGAAGCGGCGGCCATCCGGCGAGCCGGGCATGGCGATGCGGCTGCGTTTGAATACCTTTACCGGTTGCATAGCCGACGTGTGTACGCGGTATGCCTGCGCATGGTAGGAAATACGACGGAGGCAGAAGATCTGACTCAAGAAGCCTTCTTGCTCTTGTTCCGCAAAATTCACACATTTCGTGGCGAATCAGCCTTCTCTACTTGGCTGCACAGAATAGCGGTCAACATCGTGCTGATGCACCTGCGCAAGAAGTCTCCACCAATCGTCTCGATCGAAGCGGCTGCCGATCCAGAAGATGAAACCGCCTCACCAAGTATCGATATCGGGGAGTCCGACTTGTCACTCGAGGGATCGGTTGATCGAATAAATCTCCAACGTTGTATTGGGCAGTTGCCCGTGGGGTACCGTTCAATATTTGTCTTGCACGATATTCAGGGGTACCAACACAACGAGATTGCGGAGATATTGGGACGCTCGGTAGGTGACTCGAAGTCGCAGTTACACAAGGCCCGGATGCGGCTGCGTGAACTGCTCCACGAACATCAGCGTGAGAAGGCGCGCGCTGAGCGCCTGGCAGCAGCTAAGCTGCGTTCCCGATCCAGCTCGGCTCTCGTCCGTCTAACGTATTAGGTACCGAACGCAGTATCTACGCTGGTCACGCCAATCAAGATGCAATCGGGCACCATCCGGTATATGTGCGGCCAACAACGCTTGATATTGAAGAAGGACAGAAAGTGATACCTCCAAGGTTTCTCGTACCGGTTGACGTTAAGTTGCCTGACCTCGCGACTGCCCAAGAAAGGTCGAAGGATGGTCGAGCGCGCAAGACCCCAACATTCGTTTATGAATCGAAGCAAATGGGAGTTGCAACTCGTAAGGATTTGTTTGCGGAAGCGATGCTGGAGAATAGTCCGACCAGACCAGCGCGCCGCGTGGGTGATTTTGTTGTCTCTGCAGCGGTGCAATTCCTTTTTCTAGCAGTGCTGCTCTGGGTTCCGCTTTACTTCAGCGAAGCCATCGATGTCCATCAGTTCAATAAGCTTCTGCTCGTGGTTCCTCCTCGCGCACCAGCTCCACCGCCGCCACTCACCTCGTCACGGTCGATCGCGCCGAAACGGCGAGCCTTGTCGGTGACAGGGAAATTGGTGGTACCGAGGGTCATACCGCATCAGGTCGCTCGTCTCCCTGAGGAGCCAGAAGGAAACGATTTGGCTGCTGCCATTGCCCCTGGCGAAGGCGTTGCCGGTGGGGTTCCTGGAGGAGTCCCTGGTGGCGTGATCGGCGGAGCCCTGTCCGGCGCTGTTCCTCCAGCTCCAACTCCAATCGATTCAGCGCCGAAGGGCCCGATTCGTGTCGGTGGAAAAGTGAAGGCACCGCGACGCATCTTTGGGCCCGACCCCGTCTACCCCCTCCTGGCCCGACACGCCAGGATCAGCGGCGCGGTTGTGATTGATGCTGTCATCGACGCCCGGGGAAATGTAGTTGAAATGCGGACGGTATCTGGGCAGCCGATACTTGCATTGGCCGCGATGGAGGCGCTCCGCCAATGGAAGTACGAGCCGACCATCTTAGGCGTTGAGGCTGTTCCCGTGCGATTGCTCGTGACCATTACGTTCGAACGAAAGGACCCTCAAGGGTAGACAGCATATGAAGAAGGGAAGCCCCCCATTCCCTAGCGTGGTTTCGATGTTCAGCCTGTTCCTGACATTGCTTCCGCTCTCTTTGAAAGCGGCAGAGATAAGACCGTTGTTTCGCTACGCCGCAATTCTCACTCGTGGCGTCAATTCCGGTGGATCAGCTCGGATTCTTCCGGGGCACTACGAAACAGCAATCAATGCACAAAACGCGAACGGCTGGCCAGTCGTAACCGGCAAGAAGGTTGTTTTAGCTTTAACGGCTGCTAGCGAGCGGCCTGAGGCTCTGCTCGATGCGAACAACAGCAAATGCTCCTTAGACGGCTCCCAGACAATCACCTCCGAAGCCCAATTGCAAATACATATCGCATCGGACCACTCCCCAGCCAGCGAAGGGATCCTGCGCTCCCACTCGATCTCGGACACCATTTCCGCGCCGATTTATTTTCAGCTCGCGGACAGTCTCATCTACATGCAGGCAAGCCTCAACGGCTCACAGCCTCTCTGGATGATGTTGGACACGGGTTCGAGTGTCACCGTCTTCGACGAGCCGGTATCGAAGACCCTGGGAATTCGGTTCCTTGGCGAAGGGAACGCTTATGGACCCGGGCAAGGGTCCTCCCAAAAGTTGGCATTCGCCAGCCACGCTACCCTCAGTTTTGCTGGGGCAGAGCTCGGCGATCAAACTGTGGCGACGCTGCCTCTAGAATGGTTCTCGCGTGAAGTGGGCCGAAGTACTGATGGATTCCTCGGCTCCAATGTATTCCGCAACTATGTTGTTGAAATCGATTACGCAAACCAAGTGCTCCATCTCCACGATCCGACAACCTATTCGTACTCCGGCTCGGGTCAGCGTTTGCCACTCCAGTTTATCTGGGACAACATACCGAGTGTTCGGGCGCAGGTAGTGGCGCAAGATGGGACAGAAGTCTCCGGTGTCTTCTTAATCGATTCAGGCGCGACGTCCGCGCTTTGGCTCACGAAGGCCTTCAGCAACGCACACCCAGAGTTTCTTTCGGTCAAGGACACAATCGAAGTACCAAACGTGGTTGCCGTAGGGGGCGAGTTAAGTGCCCGGGTCGGGTGGGTGCCGGCGATTAGACTCGGAGGATTCGTAGTCTCCATGCCATTCACGCAATTTTCCCAAAATACTTCGGGCATTCTGGCCACACCTGACTTAGCAGGGATCATCGGGGCGCAAATGTTGCGGCGATTCACAGTCATATTCGACTACGCGCACCGAGAGATGATTCTCGAGCCAAACGAGCACTTCGGTGACCCATCCGAGTGAGGAAGAAAAGGCCAAAGTCATTGACGGCTCGTTAAGTGGAACCGTGCGAAATAGGAAGCTGGAAGCACCATGAAAAGCAGCACGATCACGACTCCCGTTTTATCCGTTGCGCGCATCTTCCTGTTGCTCTTTGGCGTCGCCGGCTCGGACTGCCCCCCGTCTCCGCGCCATTCTTCTGGGGACATGAAGAACGGCACACCGGGCCAAATCATGAAGCTGGGAGAATCCCTTCATGTCGACGCTCGGTAGGTGATTCGAAGTCGCAATTACAAAAGGCCCACACGCGACTGCGTGAACTGCTCCAGGAAGTTCAGCGAGAAAAGGCCCGCGATGAGCGCATGACAGCAGTTAAAATACGTTCCCGCTCCAGCGACGATTTGCTCCTATAAGTCCCCAATCAGTGCGAAGGACGACAGTTATGCTCGATGTAAGTTCTCTTTCGGAGATCGACCTTTTCAAACATCTGCCCGATTCCTGCTTAGAGGCGCTTGAGAAAGACAGCCATGTATTGAATTGCAGTGCTGGGCATCTGTTTTTTCAGCCCCGGCAGACGGGGAAAGTGCTCTTCATTTTGGAGCAGGGCTCGGTTCGCACTTTCAAAACCTACGGCGATAGAAAGCTAACGATCGCGGTGCTTCAACCTCCTGCCATATTCGGGGTAATGGGCTGCTTTGGCCAGGGAAGATACCTTTCTTCCGCAGAAGCTCTCGAGGAATCCCGCGTGCGAATAATTTCGCGCGATAGTATCCAATCTCTTTTAGAATGCGCTCCGCATGTAACCCACAAGCTCGTCGACCTGATGAGCGAGCGATGCCTGCACTTTCTGCACAAGATGGAGACCCTCGCGCTTAAGGGCCTGATTCCGCGCATTGCAACCTTGCTGTTAGAAAAGGCGGAGAACGGCGTGGTGGCTGGTATGACTCATAAAGATATGGCCGACCACCTCGCCGTTCACAGAGAGTCCATAACTGCCACATTGGGTGAATTACGACGGGCGGGCATCATCACGATAGAACGAAAGACGATACGCATTCTTCACCGCGAACGACTCGAGCATGCCACGCAGGAATAGAGCTCCGTTCGCACCTCTTCGCACTTTTGTAAGGATGATTACATTTCAATGCTGCAACCTATCCGATAAATATTCCTCTAACAGTAAGACAGACGCACGAATTCTCGGAGGAATGGTCATGAACTTGAAGTGGAAGTGTGGGCAAATCGTTCTTGCAGTCATTCTGGGTATGGTCGTTTCGCTTGCGCCAGCGCATGCGCAGACGAGCAATGGCACGATTGTAGGTAGTGTCACGGATCCCGCTGGAGCCGCTGTGCTGGGGGCGGCAGTGACCGTTACAAACACCGACCTGGGCGCCTTCAAACGGACCACGAAGACGGATTCCGCGGGGAGCTATCGCATCGATGGCCTTCTACCGGGGAGCTACAGCGTGTCCATCCAAGCCTCCGGCATGCAGGAATTCGTGGAGGTTGGAGTTGCGGTGAAGGCGTCTCTCGCCTCCACTGTGAACGCATCTTTGATTATTGGAACTGTAAATGAATCAGTGTCTGTCGAAGCCTCTACTGGCGCAGAATTACAAACGCAATCCGGCGAGCTCAGCAGCAATCTTGGGCAAACCGAACTCAAGAATCTTCCTATTTTTGGCCTCAATCCGATCGAACTCGCATTTACAGTGGCTGGAGTCCAGGAGCAGGCGAATCGCGACGCCGTGACTAATGGAGTAGGTTTCTCTGTCAATGGGACGCGCCCACGTGCCAACAACTTTCTAATCGACGGCCAGGATAATAATGACAACAGCATCCAAGGCCAGGCATTCCTGCAAACAAACGAGGAAGCAGTTCGGGAAGTGACCGTGCTTACCAATTCCTATAGTGCGGAGTTCGGGCGCGGCGGCGGAGCGGTTACCAACGTCATCTACAAGAGTGGAACAAACGATTTTCACGGTTCCGCGTGGGAGCTGAATCGCAACTCGGCACTCGCGGCCGTTCCCGCGCAAAGTGGGTTCGCCGGCATCACCAAAAATCCGTTTGACAACGAGAACACATTCGGGTTCACCTTCGGCGGTCCCATCAAGAAAAACAAACTCTTCGTTTTCGGTACGTCCCAGTGGGATCGCGAGCGCGCCAGTGCCGCAGCGCAGACGAATACCCTGCTTGTTCCAACAGACGCTGGAATCGCTACGCTTCAATCGCTCGGCCCCAATCCCCGTGTCGATTTCCTCATTGCGTCTCTCGGCGGACTTCGGGGAGGCACTACGGGTGTCACCACTTTTGCGCTTGGCAATGATCCGAACGGCAATCCCCGGCCGGCGGTCCAAGTGGCTGATGTGCAGCGCAGTCAGGGAAGCATTGCCACGAACGACCGGCAATGGAGCGTCAAGCTAGACTATATTGCGTCACCGACCGATACATTAACAGTGCGCTTTTTCCGCGACGACATCAATACTGCGCCGGATTTCTTCAACCAGCCAAGCGCCCTCCCGGGACTGGATTCCCAAGTCGGCGGCCCGTCGTTCAACTTTGGCTTTACGTGGCAGCATACGCTCTCATCTCACGCCGTAAACGAGTTGCGCTTTTCTTACGGCCAATTCGATATTGAATTTGGTCCAACTCCGCAGACGGCCGCGAACCCCATCTTCAATTCGCCCGCCATCGTGATCACTGACCTGCTGGGGCCGACCGGGCAAACTCCGTCTTTCGGATTCTTGACGGGGTTTCCGCAGGGTCGCGGCCATAAGACATACCAATTCCAGGATGCCTTGAGCTACACGGTCGGGCGCCACACCTTCAAGGTTGGCGCGGACGTCGCGCTTCTAACAGTTCGAGACATAAGTCCGATCGACAACCGAGGCGAAATTTTTGTGCGGCCTGGCGGCGGATTCACAGGATTGGCCAACTTCATTGACGATTTCACAGGCAATGGAGGATCCATTGACAAAGTGTTCGGAAGCCCTGTCACTCTCCCTTTTCTTGCAACCTACGCGCCGTACGTTCAGGATACCTGGCACCTTCGGCAAAATCTCTCTGTTGACCTCGGCTTGCGCTACGAATATCAGAACACGTTCGAAAACTCGCTGCCATTCCCATCTCTCGATACCAAGCTCGGCGTCGGATTGCGTGGAACCACGAATTTCCCTGGAGTTTTCGCTAGCCAGCAGCAGGGGGACAAAAACAATTTCGCTCCACGCGTGGGCTTGGCCTATACACCTCATTTCTGGAGCCGTTTTCTTGGGCACGACAAGACCGTCATCCGCGCGGGTTACGGGATCTTTTACGACCAGCTCTTCACAAATATTCTCGATAACACCGCTACTAGCTCTCCAAACGCTGTTCAGGACACCGTCAATGCCGGGGGCGGTCGTGGTGTTGCCAATGCTTCCGCTGTTTTGGCCGGCTTCTCTTCTGTGCCTAGTCCGACGGGTTCTGTTAGCACGATTGCCAGCAATCTGCGAAATCCACTTACCCATCAGTGGAATTTAGACATCCAGCGCGAGCTCCCTGGCAATTTCATTCTCACTGCTGCGTATGTTGGAACCCGGGGCGAGCGCCTCTTCGTCAATCAGGACTTCAACCCCGGCAATGGCCAGTTTGACGCGAACGGCAACGTCATCCGCATGAATCCGAACCTTGGATCGATTCTCGTGCGCACCAACGGCGGAGATTCAATCTATCATGCCGGACAATTGACGCTCGACCGCAAGTTCTCTCATGGCTTGCTCCTTCGTGGAGCTTACACGTATTCCAAATTCATCGACGATACGTCTGAGGTCTTTATCACCAGCGGACTCAGTTCGTTCGCGCAGAACGTTTTCAACCAGGGGGCTGATCGAGGCCTCTCTGCGTATGACCGCCGTCATCGCATGGTGCTTACCTACGTGTGGGACGTGCCTTTTGTGCGTGGCTCCAGCAATCGATTTTCTTCCGCTCTCAAGGCCGTTACCCGGGACTGGCAGACTTCAGGTATTTTCACCTGGAGCACCGGCGCTCCCGAAACGTTCAACGATGGATTTGACGCCAACGGCGATGGCCACGGCGGCAACGATCGGCCCAACCTCGGTAATCCTGCGGCGCCCCTAACCGCCGTCGGCATTGACGGAACCCAATTGGGCCTCACAACAACACCAGGCACATTCTTTGGTCCGAATGCTCACGATTGCATAAACGGGGCACCGACTTGCGTTGCCGGTCCGGCATCGAGTTTCCACTTCCTGATTCCCGCCAGTGGGCTGGGGAATGTCGGCCGAAACACCTTTATCTCGCCAGGCTTCCAGAACTACAACCTTACCGTTCAGCGCTCGTTCAAGATTCCCCTGCACGACTTGCAACGACAGCAGATTCTGGTTCGCGGCGAATTCTTGAACGCCTTCAATCACCCGAACCTTGGGATCCCGAGTCTGAATCTGAGCGGAGGCAACGTCCTCAACGAAGCGGGGACGATTAATGGCGGCCGGGAGATCCGTGTTCTTCTCCGCTACAGCTTCTAGCGGAACCTGCCTGAGGGCTCGCCGCATAGCGCACCGGCTTTGCCGATCCGACGTTGCAGGATAGTGACATCCGGAGCATTTGTCTTGGGCTCACTTTCAAATCCTAGACCGAGATTCTCGAGAGCTCGTTTTCGTCGGGGAGGGTCCGCGATGACCCCCCCCGGTTCCTTTTAAAGAAGCAACGACACTCATTGATGGTTCTCATTGAGGAAATCCGATTCTGGTGAAGAGGTTCGACAACGCAAGAAGGCATTGTCGACAACCCAACCATTCAGGTCTAAGGTTCAGGCTGCTCTGAACTGCCACAACGGCCCCGCGACTAACTGTTGCCAACTGTTGCCACATTCCGGCATTATGTGGGTGTCCAAAGGGCCTTTCAGGGCCACCGAGGGACGATGCAAGAATCAGCAAGCGGCAATGATTTCTAATATTTAACGGGTTTTCTTGAGTTTTCTTCAACGAGCCAGAGACAATCCCATCGGCTCCACCAAAATTGACGCGAATCCGCTGCACAGACTTGCCAAACACATTCTAATTGCCGTGGTTTCATTTTTGATGCTCGTCTACATTGGCGACTACCTTTCCGTCCGCATCCGCATGCTCCACGCAAAACCCATCGATCCGTTCGAAACCATCACCACTTTGCGCATCTTGGCCATCCCCGAGAAAAACGGCAAAACGGAATACGAAACCGACGCGCAGAATCCCCAGCAAACCGTTACCTGCGTCCACTCCTTGTTCCCGCACGCCGGCTATTCGCCTTGTTGGTACATCAAGCCAAAGCTCAACCAGCCGATTCCAATGTGATCGTTCAGCCGTTTCTATTTCGATCTGTTTCAGCGGAAAAGAAAAGTGGCAACTGGTAAGCTACTTTTCCGAGGGCTGTTTTGGCGGGATTTCCGCGTAGCCCGGCGTAACTTGCTTTAAGTCTTGGTCCACAGACGCCGTCGCGTCTCCCACCGTCCAGCGAATTCCTCCGCCAACTAAGTTCAGGAAAAAATCGCTCTGCCAATTCTCAGGCCGGTCTCCCATCGCCGTGTAAAAAACTCGTCCCTTGCCGTGCATCCGCGCCCACGTCACCGGATACGGCGCGCGCTGGTAGCATTCACCCTTCATGTCCTTCGTCTCCAGTGTCAGGATCACGTGCAAGTCCGGCGCGAAATCCTTGATCGAATACCATTCTTCATTGAAACGAACTGGCGACGCCACTCCCTCCAGCCCCGGAAACTTCGGGTCGTTCACCGTCAGATTCGCGTCTTGCAGTCGCGGCTTGCTTCCATGCACGATAAACTCGCCGCCCAACATCTTCAGATAGGCATCTTGCTGATCGCCATGCGCGATGTAGCGGTTCGAAAGGTCTTTGGGATCAGGCTCGGGGTGAAACGTGTCGCTTGCGGCGTGCACCCCCACAAAGCCCATCCCTTTGTGGATCGCCTCCAGCAGCGATTTCTTTCCGCCGGGGGTCATCGGAGGCTTGCCGTCCGTTCCTAGCGTCGTGAGATCGCCTGTAGTGAAAAACACGACTGTCGAGTAGTGGTGATACGACTGTGTGTCGAAGATGCGCCCGTCCTTCGATACCTTGACATCGAACCCATACTTTACGCCCATCTCGGTTACCGCGCGGTCCACGATGCTCGGCTGCCCATTGATTTTCTTCACCACGTCATGCTCCCATCCCGAAGACTTCGTGAACACGAGGATGGATTTCTTCTTTTCCGCTGGCAGCTGGCTCGCGAGCGCCAGTCCCGTGCCCGCCACGGTCGCGGTCCGGAGAAATTCTCTGCGGCTCGAAACTGCATTCATCGGACCCTCTCTATCAGCCTTCTGAAAAACCCAAAACTGTCATTCTGAGGGCATCCCATAAGGATGCCCGAAGAATCTCTGCATTGGTCCAAATTTTCTAAGGAATGATTGCTCGCAAGTTTGCTCTGGAATCACAACGCGAATCGTTCTGCCGTTGCCAAGGTCGATCGTTTTGGCTATCCTGCCAGCCTCTTCTGCTCTCGATCCGCTTCATCCAGCCAACGCTCCAGCACGGATTGCGAATCAGGTGCCACTTGCAGGAAGCCCAATCCCGCGCCCATGTTCGGCTGCGAATAAATGACCTTGGCCTTGGCTTCGAAAAACGCATCGCCTGCGGCAATCTTCACCAGAACCATGGTTTCCTTTGGAAAAGGATTCATCATGTCCAGGTAGCATCCGTGCAGGCTCAGTTCGCTCACCCGCGAGGCGATGCGCACATCGGCCCTTTCGTCAACCAGCTCGGCGCTGGCGATGAACGTATACCTGGGCCCACGGCGTTTTTCGTCGTACACGATGTTTGCCTCCGGCGAGATGCCCCTTGTCCCAATGGTACGACGTTTTCCGGTGTGAACAGTAGAGCGTCCCAAAGGAGCCTTGACCAACTGGAAACCTCCGGTACTACCCTCTTCAGTTTGCTAGCGCGCTTTTCCTTCGTCTAGGGTTCGCCAAAAATAGCAGGCAACCCCCACCGCACTCCATGATTCAGAGGGGGTAACGAGCCTTCTTCGGGCTCCGCAATGGGGGGTAAAGACGTTTTGCTCCGCTTCTCCCGGCTCTCTTCTCCAGTGAGGTGTTCTGATGGCACGTTGGGATTGCCGCTTCCTCCCCTTTGTCCTCTCGGCCAGCCTGCTTTGGCCTTCCCTTTCTTCCGCTCAAGACCAGCTTGCACCGCAAGACGACTCGGCAAAGCCTCTGAGCGCCAAAGAAGTCAAGAGACGCGGCAAAAAACTCATCAAAGAACTCACTGTCGATGACTCAAACTGGCTCTTGAACGAAGTCCCGGACATCATCACCGACGCGGAACGCCGCGCCTTCCTTCAACTCTCCACTAGCGAAGAGCGCGAACAGTTCATCGAGATATTTTGGCGCGATCGCAATCCTGAACCCGATTCACCCGTCAACACCGTTCGCGAAGAGCACTACCGCCGCCTCGCCTACGCCGACGAGCACTTCGCCTCCGGAATCTCCGGCCGAAAGACCGATCGCGGTCATATCTATATTATTTGGGGTCCGCCCGACGCGATTGAATCGCATCCCACCGGCGGCGCCTACGATCGCCCTCTCGAACAGGGCGGCGGCTCGACCACAACTTACCCCTGGGAGCTGTGGCGCTACCGGCATCTCGAAGACATCGGCGAAAACATCGAGATTGAATTTGTCGATCCCAGCGGATCCGGCGAATACCGCATCACGAATGACCCCTGCGAAAAAGATGCGCTCTCTCACGTTCCGGGGGCGGGCCCAAGCTTGACAGAAATCATAGGCCAATCCACCAAAGCCAATCGCTTCTCCAACTCCAACGGCTCCACCTGCCCAATGCCTCTTGGTGGTCACTCCGCCGGCATGAATGAGTTTGACCGCTTGGACCGGTATTTCCGCGTCCAAAGCCCACCGTCACGTTTCAAAGACCTCGAAGAGCTAGTCACCGTCCGCGTCGTCCACAGCCAGATTCACATGGACTATCGCACCGATTTTCTCCGCGTCACCAGCAACACCGTTCTCGTCCCCATCACTGTCCAGGTGCCCAATCGCGATCTCAGTTTCCAGAGCAAACAAGGCGTGCATTCTGCGGTCTTGAATCTCTACGGCCGCATCACCACTCCCGGAGGAGTCGTTGTTCAAACCCTTGAAGATGTCGTTTCCTGTGATGTTCCCGACTCGCTTTTCCAGTCTTCTCTCAATCTTTTTTCCATCTATCAAAAAGCAATTCCTCTCCGCCCCGGCCTCTATCGCCTCGACGTCGTCCTCAAAGACACGCATAGCGGCAACCTCGGGGTCTTCGACACGGCCCTCCGTGTCCCTCGTTTTGCCGAAGACCAGCTCGACGCCAGTTCCTTGATTCTTGCGGATCAGATCGAGTCCGTCCCCACCTCGCAAATCGGCACCGGCCAATTCGTTCTCAACTCCTACAAAGTCCGCCCCCGCCTGAGCCAGGAATTCTCCAATACAGACAAGCTGGGCATCTTTCTCCAGCTCTACAACTTGAAATTGGACGAGACCTCCCACAAGACAAACGTCTCCGTCGCGTATCGCATCTGGAAGGACCGGCAGGAAATCTGGCGCGCCGTCGAATCTTCCGGTCAAGTTCGTCAGGGCGGCGAACAGCTCACCATTCAACGCTATCTGCCGGTAGCCTCGCTCGCTCCCGGCCGCTACACCATCGAAATCACTGCCATCGATCTGCTCACCAACGAAACCGTCATCCGCACCGCCGGCTTCACCGTAAAACCCGCGCCGCCCGCGAAACCCGCCGCCACCACCCGCACACCAAGTTCCTAGCCGCTCGCGCTATCATAGAATCAAATGCCGGATCGCACTCGCGCGCGCGAACTGGCCGCCGAATTCATTCGCAGCGGCGACCCAACTGGCTGGTTCGAGCCTCTCTACCGGGAAGCCGAAGCAGGGAAGAGCGTCCTTCCCTGGGCGAATCTCTGCACCAATCCTCACCTGCTGGGTTTTTGGAAATTTCACCCGCAATCGACCGCCGGAAAACTCGCTCTGGTTATCGGCAGCGGCCTCGGCGATGATGCCGAGCAACTCGCCACCTGGGGATATCGTGTCACCGCGTTCGACATTTCGGAAACCGCCATTCGCACAACCCGCAGACGCTTCCCTAAGACCGATGTGAAATACGTCGCTGCCGACTTGCTCGAGCCGCCCTTAACCTGGCATCGCACTTTCGATTTTGTCTTTGAGGCAAACACGCTGCAAGTTCTGCCAGCAGTCCTACGGCCCCGGGCGATAGAAAAAATTGCGGGATTCGTCCGTCCCGCCGGCGTATTGCTGGTGATCGCCCGCGGCCGCGAACCTGCCAACCCTGAAGGCCAGATGCCCTGGCCCCTCACCCGGACGGAACTCTCAGCCTTCACCGCAGTAGGTCTCGATGAACTTTCCTTCGAGGAATTTCCCGACCTAGAGGAACCGGGCGTGCGCCGTTTCCGTGTCCTCTACCGACGCCCCTCTCCATGAATCGCTGGTCCGCCGCGACTTAAGAAGTGTTATCCTCTCCGCCATCCCCCGCCTCAAATATCACAGAGGAGGAAAAGGCCATGCTTCGCAAACTCATGAGCACCACCAACGATCCCGTCCTGACCATTCTTCGTCTGATTCTTGGCATCGTCTTTTTTGCCCATGGCGGGCAAAAAGCCCTCGGCTGGTTCGGCGGTTACGGTTTTACCGGCACCATGGGCTTCTTCACGAGCATGATGCACATCCCCGCGCCTTTTGCGTTCCTGGCCATCTGCGCCGAATTCCTGGGAAGTATCGGCTTGATTCTCGGCCTTCTCGGTCGCGTCGCTGCTTTCGGGATCGCTTCGAACATGCTGGTGGCCGTGGCCATGGTTCATTGGCACTTCGGCCTATTTGCAAACTGGGCCGGCAATCAAAAGGGCGAAGGCATTGAGTACCACCTTCTCGCGCTCGCCATCGCCTTCGCTATCATGATCAAAGGCTCCGGAGCCTTTTCCGTGGATGGGGCGTTCTCCAAATAGCGACAAATTCTGGTCGCGGCCGGTATTTGAGCTCCACTTCAAGGAGCTCCCGGGGCCATGCGCTACAGGTGATGCCCGTCATGCTGTCCGCCTTGTGGGACAGGAATTTTCCGGCGCTCCGTCACGGCACGAGTTAACCGCCGTCCAGCTTCTCTCGGATCATTTTGTCGGCGCCACTCCACCACCTAGAAACGCTGCCACCGCGGCGAGGAATTCTTCCGTCTTCTCAATCGGCGGTACATGCCCGCACTTGTCGAAGCTCACCATTTTCGCTCCGGCGATTCCGGCGGTGTACCGTTCCCCTGCCGAAATCGGCAGCAGCTTGTCCTGTTTGCCCCAGACCACAAGCGTCGGCACTTTGATGTTCGCCAGTTTATCGTCCAGGCGTTCTGCCGCGAGCGCCGGATTGATAAGGATGCTCCGCACCGTATAGCCGTCTTTCGTCGCCAGCTTATCGGTGAAGGTTTTCCGCAGCGCATCTTCATTTAGCCAGCTCGTGTCGTAAAATACCGCCTCCATCAATCCGCGCATCGCTGTGAGAGAACTCGGATTTAGATCCGGAATCGGCCTGTCCTGCTTCAATCCCGCGGCGTCCACCAGCACCAGTTTCTCCACCGGAATCAAATGCGCCCCGCCCGATAATTCCGTCGCGTACAGCCCTGCGATCCATCCACCCAGCGATTCGCCAACCAAGCTCGTCTTTTCCACTTTCAATTGCCGCAAAAACTCGTTTAGAAAATCCACATAGGTTTGGATGCTGTAATCCAGCGGCGGCTTGTCCGATCGCCCGAAGCCAATCTGGTCGGGAACCAGCAACCGGTATTTCTGCGCCATGGGTTCGAGCACCGGCAACCAATCTTCCTTGCGGCTCCCCAATCCGTGCAGCAGCACCACCACCGGCCCGTTTCCCACATCGAAGTAGTGAATCATCTGGCCGAACACCAGCACGGTTTTGTCCGTCGGCTGCCCCTGGCCGGAAGCTGGAACCACAAACACTGCCAACAGTAGGATGAGCCCGAATTTCTTGGTTCCGCGCATGATCTCCCCCCTGCCCTTGCGCGCCCTCTTTAACACAGCCCAGCGTGGATTGCTACTCTGCCTGCTGTTTGCGCCACCCGCAAAATAATCTGCACGCGCGAACATCCGCTCCACTGGAGCAACGCATCATTACTCTTGGTCTGTTGGTGCTCGCAAAAAGAGAAAGCGCCGGAATTTCCGGCGCCTTCTCTCCGCAAAGGGTTTGCAAGAGCCTACTGTGGACAGGGTACCGCGGACTGCGGCAGCGCGGCCGTATCCGGATAGCTGAATGCTCCGCTGATCGCATCCGAAGTCGCCCCCATTTCAAACCACTGCAACAGGGCTTCGGTCTGCGGGTGATAAAGAAAGACCTCATTCCGTTCCTTAACAAATATGCTCACGGTCGCGTTCGGCAATACCCCCACGGGATCGCCAGTTTCCAGGTTTCCCTGGCACACCTTTGAAGTCGGCGGCTGGCCGGGGAATTGCCAACGCGGCACCGCCGTGTTTACAAAGGGATCGTTGAAGGCTTCCGAAGTTTCGTGTGAAAGCGCGGTGACATCCTGAAATCCCGCACCAAAAAGTCCCGGAGAGATCCAGCTCGAAAATGCGAAAATCCATCGCGGTTGAGGCGTGGTGCCGGACTCAAAAAAATAGGTATGGAAACCGAGGGCGCAGCATTTTGCGGGTTTCCCAGTAGTGTCGATCGAAAACAAATAGGTATTGGGCCATGCCTGCATGTTGAAAGCATTCGTTGAGTAATTGTTGGCGTTGATGTCGTTTACTACTTGATTGGAAAAGAGGACTTGAAACAGCAAGTCCAGCAACTTTATGAACTCCGTACCGTCGGGGGCGCGGCCAACAAAGTACGATTGGACTGTCACGATGCTTCCGTCCGGCAACTGCACCTGGACGTGTCGCGGAATATCGATGGTGACACGATTAACGATGCTCGGGTCCAGCACGGTGTGCCAGTTTTCTGCCATATTGTTGAAGAATTCCGCGCGCTGAATCGCGTCGGCGAACTGAATTTGGGGGCCCGAGGTATAGTTTGTTGTCGCAAAGTTCGGAGAATCCGTCAGGAGATCGGTGAAGGTAAACGGCACTGCTGCCGAAAAGCCCGCAGGCACGTTGAGCAGATTTAGCGAAATCGTCGTAATGTTCGCGGGAATTTCCGTGCTGCCGCCGAGCTGCGGATCATTTCCCATCATGATGTAAGGGAAAACTCGGCCGACAGATGGGCCTCC
>Ga0307475_10000910_pt1 | contig 17621 bp, 11 predicted proteins | sample atmos_gasesECM1C_FD_203317 | JGI IMG/M metagenome (GOLD analysis project Ga0307475, IMG submission 203317) | Hardwood forest soil microbial communities from Morgan-Monroe State Forest, Indiana, United States - atmos_gasesECM1C_515 | ecosystem: Environmental > Terrestrial > Soil > Temperate... | reverse complement strand
GAGGAAGAAGCTGACGGCGATTTCGTCGAGCGACAAGGTAAAGATGAGAAGACCCGCGGCGATGATGGATACGCGGAGATTGGGAAGCGTGACGCGCCAAAACGTTCTCCAGTGATTTGCACCGAGGTCGAGGGACGCCTCTTCCTGCTTGCGGTCGAGTTTTTGCAAACCCGCAAAGATTTCCGTTGTGGCGACCGACATTAGGGCCGTTCCGTGGCCGAGCGTGATGGTGACCAGGCTCAGGTTCATGCGGATGCCGACGAACAGGGTGAGGAGGGAGAGTCCGGTGATGATTCCCGGAAGAATCAGCGGAAGCAGCACGATGCGGCGAAACGCGGCCTTGCCGGGGAACTCCGCTCGGTCCAAGGCCAGCGCAGCGGGAAGTCCGAGGAAGAGCGAAATCGCCACAGCAACGGCCGCTACGATGAGGCTGTTCAGCACGGAATCCCAAAGAGGGCCGTCAGTTGCGAGGTCACCATACCACCTCAAGGTCCAGCCATGCGGCGGGAAACCGCCTACTCCGCCGCCATTAAATGAATACAGCACGAGCACGATGATCGGCAGATAAAGGAAGGCATAGACCAGGAAGGCGTAAACCTTCAGAAATGGCGTCGGCGTGAGTTGGGAGCGAGGGTTCATCGAAATGAGAACTTCCTTTCGATTCGCTCGGTGAGGAACAGAATCGCGACGACGATGACCAGCATGCACAAGGAAATGGCCGCGCCTTTAGGCCAGTCGTAGGCCGCACCGAAAAGCGTGACGACGATATTCGAAATCATGATTCCACTGGAACCGCCGACAAGGAGGGGAGCGAGAAAATCGCCAAGCGATAAGACAAAAGCGAATGTGGCTCCGGCAAGAACGCCGGGAAGCGACAGCGGAAGTATCACGCGGAGAAATGTTTTCGCGGGTGACGCACCGAGATCGTGAGATGCCTCGATCAAGTTGCGTGGGACGTGTTCGAGAGAAGCATAGATGGGGAGAAAAGTGAACGGAGTATAGATGTGCGTCAGAGTGAGCACCACGGCGAACGGGCTGTAAAGAAAGAATTCCACGGGATGCCGCGTGATGTGCAGGTATTGAAGGAAGCCGTTTAATACACCGTCGGTGCCCAGGATTGTCTTCCAGGCGTACCCGCGCACCAGATAGCTAGCCCACAGAGGAATTATCGCCAACTGATAAAGAAGTTCCTTGCGAGTTGCCGCATGGAATGAAAGGTAGTAGGCGAGCGGATATCCGAGCAGGAGCGCAAGCAAAGTTACAGCACCCGCGATTCGCATCGAGCGGAAGAGCACGGTCGGATACATCGAATTTCGGAACAAGTCGAGATAGTTGTGCAGGCTCCAGGTATGGATAATTTCCTTCGCCGGTGAGACGGACCAGAAGCTGTAAGCGAATAGCAGAGCGTAGGGCACCAGCAGGAACACGGTGACCCAGAGAACCGGGGGAATCGTGACGGCCGCTTTGTAAGCGCGCGAGTACATCGCTAGGCGCCCGCCCGCTCGTCGAGCCGAATGGCGTCGGCAGCTGCAAACTCAAACACGTGCTCGCCTTCGAGCGGGCCGGGAGCGGGAATCCTGGCTCGCAGAGTTTGCGAGTTGCCGCAATCGATTTCGAGGAGATCCATGGCGCCGCCGAACGTCTGGTTTTGGATGCGTCCCTGAAACCGAGCGATCGACCCATCCGGCGCCGCTTGCGCGGACGACGCCGGGACGAGCCGGATGCATTCGGGACGGAGTGAATAGATGGCCTTCCCAGGGGGTTCGGAAGTGCGCCAAACAATTGCGCCTGACCTTGCCAATCCGTCCTGAACTTCGGCTGAAAGGAGATTCGTCTGGCCGATGAATTGAGCGGAGTAGGGAGTGCTGGGGAAGCCGTAGATCTCGCGTGGCGGTCCGACTTGCTCAAGGAGACCGGCGCGTAGGAGGGCAATGCGATCAGAGAGCGCCATGGCCTCTTCCTGGTCGTGGGTAACAAAGATAAACGTGATTCCCACCTCGCGCTGGAGGGATTTGAGCTCGATTTGCATCTGGCGGCGGAGGTTTGCGTCGAGCGCCGAGAGGGGCTCGTCGAGCAGAAGCACGCGCGGACGATTGACCAGCGCCCGTGCGAGAGCAACGCGCTGCTGCTGGCCTCCGCTCAAGCGCGAGGGCGCGGATTCGATGAATTCACCCATCTTGACCATTTCGAGGGCCTGCTTCACGCGCGCGGGGATCTCACCGTTGACGGCTTTTTGTGCGCGGAGGCCGTAGGCCACGTTTTCAAAAACGCTGAGGTGCGGGAAGAGAGCATAACTTTGAAAGACGGTGTTCACGGGACGACGGTAGGGCGGAGCCTGATCGATGCGTTCTTCCCCCATCCAGATTTCTCCGCCGTCGAGGTGCTCGAAACCGGCGACCAGGCGCAGGAGAGTTGTCTTGCCCGAGCCGCTCTCGCCGAGGATCGTGAGGAACTCACCGGCAGCCACATTCAGCGAAATGCCGCGGAGGATTTCGCGGTTTCCGAAGCGCTTCACGGCCGAGCGGATCGAAAGCAAAGTCTCCGAGGAGACTTTAGTTTGTGGCGAGACATTCACTGCGCGGCCTTCACTTCATTCCAAATCTCGTTGTACTTATCGCGGCGGGGATATTGCTGCCAGAAATAGATGTGGGTCATGTAAGCGTCGAGGTTATCGAGGTGCAGGGATTTTTTTTGGTCGTTAGTCATAAACTCGGCGGATTGCGGGTTCGCCGGGTCGTAACCTGTGACGTCGGTGACGAGCTTTTGCGTTTTGGCTGAAATCATGTATTCGAGGAATTGCGTAGCAAGTTCCTTGTGTTCGCTGGCCGCTGTGATCATCAAATGGTCGATCCAGCCCGTCGTGTTTTCCTTGGGAATGGTTTCACCGATCGGGAAGTTGGCTTTGCGAAGCTGGTTGGTCATGAGCGGCCACCCCATGGCCGCGACGATTTCGTGGTTTTCGAACAGGTTGGTCAGCTCGCCGCCGGTGGTCCAAATCTTGCGGATATTTGGTTTGAGTTCGAGCAGTTTCTTCTTTACGTTTTCGAGCTCATCGTCGCTCAAGTTGTAAAGGTGATTCGGGTCGGGCTTGTCATAACCGAGAAGCTGCGCCGCCATGCAGATGGTGGAAAGCTCATCCCAGACGGAAATTTTTCCGCGCAGTTTGGGGTCCCAGAGAACGGCCCAGCTGTCGGGCGCCTTCTTAAAGAATGTGGTGTCGTAGAGCAGGGGATTCGGGCCCCACGTGAAAGGGACGCCGTAAACGTTTCCATTCATGCGCACCAGAGGCATGGAGCGAAGAGTTTCGGAAAGCTGCGAGTAGGAGGGAAGTTTTGATAAATCCAAAGGTGCGGCAAGGCCGGCGGAAGCAATCATCGTGGCCACGTCGCTCGACGGCGAAATGACGTCGTAGTTGCTGGCGCTGCCACCGCGGAGTTTCGCTACCAGCTCGTCACTGGAACCCATGTAGGCAGCGCTGATCTTGCAGTGGTGCGATTCCTCGAACGCATGCGTGTAGGACGAATCGGCATAGCCTTCCCACACGAGCAGATTCAGCCCCGGCGTTTTCTTCTCGCAACCGCCCGCGATGAGGCCTAGCAGAGCTAGCGAGAGGGAAAAGATTTTCACCACTGAAGATCGTTTCATGATTTAGATTCTGCTCCGTGCGCCGGTAAAACCTTAGAACGTCGGCGGCGTGTTGACCCACAGCACATAGGCCTCTTTTTTGCCCGGGTTGGTCCAGCTATGCTGCGCGCTGCTTTCGAAATAGAAACTGTCGCCTTCTTCAAGGATATGTTGCTCGCCTCCGTCGAGGGTAATCGCTAGCGATCCCTGAAGGATGAAGAGAAACTCCTCGCCTTCGTGAGCGTAGGATTCACCGCTTCCCGCATCGGGCGCGATGCGAAACAGGTGAGGCTCCATCACCGTCTGTCCCCAGGAGAGCAGCTCCATGCGAACACCCGGTCCCGCTTCGAGCACTTTTCGGTCTTCCGGGCGCACGCGGCCCGGATTTGATTCCGAGGGGTCGAAGAGCGCGAGAATGTTGATTCGATAGAAGCGTGCGAGACGCCGGAGCGTCGCAACCGATGCGCTCATCTGGCCGCGTTCTAGCGCACTCAAGAAGCCAACGGACACACCCGCGGCGCGCGCTACTTTTGAAAGTGAGTAGGCGTGTTTCAAGCGCAAGCGCCGCAGCCTGGGGCCGACCGGGCTGGGTTTCACGCGGCCACCAGTTGGCCGCAGCAGTCCCTGCGTTTTTAAGAGATGGACGATTGCGGGAGCGTTCATGCCGCGCGCGCGGCGGAGGAATTGCGCTCGTTTCAGGAGGCGGACATCGGAATGCGTGTAGAGACGGTAGCGACTGCGAGTTCGCGCCGGGGCAACGAGTCCAAGATGCTCCCACGAGCGCAGGATGGACGGCGAAACGCCGACAACTTTGGCGACATCGCTGATGCGCAAATAGCCGTGCGTCCGCGCGGACGTGAGCGGCCTGTGCCTGGCCCGTGCCAAAACAGTTTCTCCTTGACAACCCCAAAGGCTTACTCTAAGGTTCCCGAATTATAGTAAGGTTTTTTCACGCGCTGCAACTGAAAACTGGGGGAAAGCGTCTGGGGTGGGCGCCAGCAATTCCAAAGGAGCGGCTATGAAACCTACGGCGTGGGGACGGGTGTGGCTTCTTTTGCTGGGAAGCGTGCTCTGGAGCACGGCAGCGTTCGCGCAGACGACGGGAGAAATTCGAGGCGGAGTGGTGGATCCCTCTGGCGCAATCGTCCAGGGCGCAACCGTGACGATCGTAATGATCGGCACGGGCGCGACTCGCGTGGTGACCTCTGAGAAGGATGGAGGCTTCGATGTTCCCGAACTGGCGGTGGGAACTTACTCGGTCAGCGTGGATGCGCCGGGATTCAAGAAGTTCGTGGCCAAGGATGTGGTGGTCACCATCGGCCACGTTGCCATCGTGAACGTGACGCTGCAAGTAGGAGGTTCGGCGGAGACGGTGACCGTCGAAGCGAACGCCGTGCAGGTGGAGACAACCAGCACACAACTGGGCGCGGTGATGACGGACACTTCCATACGCGAATTGCCGATGAATACGCGCAATGCGTACGGGCTACTGCAGTTGCAGCCGGGCGTGCAATCACAGCTAGGCAACGACCTTTTTCTAGGCAGCGATAATGCGGGAGCCGTTTCGGTGAACGGCGGACGAGGCCGCTCGAACAACTACATGGTCAACGGAGGCGACGGCAACGATATATTCGTTAATTCGCCTGCTATTCAGCCTTCTCCGGATGCCATTGAGGAATTCCGCGTGCTCACGAACACCTTTGATGCCGAGTACGGGCGCAACTCAGGGTCGGTTGTAAACGTGGTGACGAAGTCCGGAAGCAACGCGATTCATGGCGACGTCTACGAATTCCTGCGGAATCAGGCTTTGAACACGCGCGGCTATTTCGATCCCTTTCTTTTGGATTACAAACAGAATCAATTCGGGGCAACACTGGGCGGCCCGATCAAGAAGGACAAGACTTTCATTTTTGGCTCGTACGAAGGAAATCGACTGATACAAGGGATACCGTCTGGCACGGTTGTCCTTCCCAGTCCCGCCGAAGTCGGCGGGAACTTTGGAGGTCCGTTTGCGGGCGCGATAAGCGATCCGACCTTCGCGCAGGTTCTTGAGGGTCGAACAGGGTGCTCCGCCGCTCTCACGCCTGGAGGAGCTGCAGCGCTAGCGCTTGCCGCAAACCCACCCCCGAACACTCCGCCGCAGCCCTATTCGACGATTTTCCCGAATGGTCAGATTCCGACACAGTGTTTTGATCCGACTGCACTCGGGGTCTTCCAGCACTACGTAGCGCCATTCGAAGCGCTGGCCAATCCGAGCAACAACCAACTCATAACTGGCCCAGATAGACGCCAGCAAGCCGATCAGTTCACAGTCCGATTCGACCACAGCATCACCAGCGCGCAGAAGTTCACCGCCTACTATTATTTCGATGACGATCGCCGGACCGATCCGTTTTCCGTTTTCCAGGCTGCCGGAGCTACGCTCCCCGGTTTCGGGGCAATCTTCAAGACGCGCTCGCAACAATGGAATTTGAGCCACACCTGGACGATCGGCTCGACGGCGGTCAACGAGTTTCGATTTAACTATTTTCGCGAGTCGCAAGGAAATCTCGACCACCCGGTGAATACGCTTAATAGCGTTCAGCAATCGTGCGTCGTCATTCCCGCAACAAATTGCTTCACTGACCCCACGCTTCCTGCTTCTGCCGGTATCACAACGAATCTTCCGGGTCGCGTTGGACTGCCATTCATCAACGTTTCCGGAGGATTTGTCATTGGCAATAACTTTGAAGGAGAGCTCCCGCAAACCGGGAATACATTCCAGTGGACGGACAATTACACGAAGACTTTTGGGAAGCACACCGTTAAGTTTGGCGGCGACGTCCGACGGCAGCGCTTCGATCAATTTTTGTTTTTTGAAGTGAGCGGGAATTATTCGTTCACGAACGTGGCGAACGCAGATCAGATTGCGGGCAACGACGCCTACCCGAATTACTTTCTGGGGGCCGCGAACTCTTATCAACAAGGCTCCGCGCAGGGAGAGAATCTCCGCAATTCGGCGCTCTACCTGTTCGCACAGGACAGTTACAAGCTGAAGGCGAATCTCACGCTAAACTACGGCCTGCGGTGGGAACTGAATACACCGTACTACGATTTGGGGAATCGTGTTCAGACGTTCCGTCCCGGCCAGGCTACCACTCAGTATCCGTGTTTTCTGTCCTCAACGAATGCCGCGGCTCTTAATGTTGCGGCTGGGGGGCCGGTGTACAGCCCGGGAGACTGCGGTCAGAATAGCGGCGCGAACAATGCAGTTTTCCCACTTGGACTGGTTTTCCCGGGCGATAAAGGTGTGCCACGCGGATTGACGACGACGTACTACAAAGCATTTGCACCGCGAATCGGGATTGCCTGGAGTCCAAGCGCAACGGAAGGATGGCTCGCCAAGCTGACTGGTGGTCCCGGCAAGATGAGTGTTCGCGCGGGATTCGGGCTCTTCTATAACCCGATCGAGCAGCTTGTCCTGGAACAGTTCAGCGCGGAACCTCCATTTGGCGGCAGCACGTTTCTCTCGAACACGCTATTCAACACACCTTTCATTTCACAATCGGGGACACAAAACCCGAACCCCTTTTCCGGAGTCATCAATCAAACTCCCCAAACGCCGTGCGCTGTCGATGCCGGGGCTGCGGGCCCGGGCCCCAACGGCTGCGTAGATTGGTCCACGTTCCGCCCACTGTTGCTCTTCGGAGAATTTCAGCCCCACCTGAAATCACAGTATTCGGAACAATATAACCTGACGATCGAGCGGCAGTTGACCCAGGACATGCTCGTCCGAGTTTCGTACGTTGGAACACAGGCGCATCATCTGCTGGCGTCACATGACCTGAATGCGGGAAACGCGCAGACTTGCCAGGAACTCGCGCTAATCGCCGCAAACGATCCGACTGGACAATTCTCCGGATGCGGCCCCGTCGGGGCCGACGCCTCGTATTTCATACCGACTACCTACAGTGACGGCACCCCAGTCGTGATTCCTAATTTCACTCCGCCAACGCAGCCGTTCAAAGCGCCTGCTTCGACGTGCACAGGACTGCCGCTACCGTATAACGCGGGTTCGGGCGGCAACTGCATCCCGGGCGGGACTGTTCTGAGCACAGTCGCTCCAAACGGCATTACGCTCGTCGGTACCCGACCCTTTTCTTCGCCGAATTGCCAGCCTTTTACTGGAATTGGGTGTCCAGCGGACGGGGTGCCGATATTCAGTAACATCTTCGCCGAAGATACTATCGCCAATTCGAATTACAACGCATTGCAAGTGTCCGTTGAGAAGAACTACACTCATGGGCTTCTGTTCCAAGCCTCGTACACTTTCAGCAAGGCGATCGACCAGGGTGCGTCCTTCGAGCAGGAATTGAACCCATTGAACTTCAACGCTACCCGAGGGCTGTCGCTGCTTAGCGCGAAACATCGCTTCGTGTTCAGCCCAGTCTGGGAGCTTCCGATTCCGAAACATGAAGGATTCAGAGGAAAGGCAGAGAACGGGTGGCAACTGTCTGCGATCATCACATACCAAAGTGGATTCCCGATACGCATCGAAGACCAGAATGACGGGGAACTCCAGAGCAGCTTCTTCTTCGAAGACGCGAATACGCCGACCGCGACCGCCCCCGTTCAGTTCCTGAAACCACAGAGAAACGGCAATCTGTGGTTCAATCCGAATAACTTTACAGATCCAACACAAACCGTAAACCCGTCTCCGGCGGGACAATTCGGCAATACGCCCCATTCCCTTTGCTGCGGCCCCGCTATCAGCAACACGGACTTCGTTATTGCGAAAAAGACCCCGATAAACGAACGATTCAATACAGAGTTCCGGGCGGAGTTTTACAACCTGTTTAACCACACACAATTCTCCAACCCGGACGGCAATTTCACCGACGGGATCCCTCCCGGTGGAACGTTCGGTCAAATCCTAAAGGCTCGAGAGGGGCCTCGCGTGATGCAGTTCGGTTTGAAGATACTGTTCTGAGGCGAAACGGCATGGAACAAAGCGAGGGAGTCCGCCGATGGCGGACCCCTCGCTTTCGTGCTTAGGGCAGCCAACGGCTGGGAGCGGCATGAAGATATTCGTTCTAGGTGCGGGGATGATGGGCCGAGCGGTGGTGCATGACCTCGGCGAGGCGCGTGAGGTGCGCAAAATTGCTGTGGCGGATTTTGACCGGGCGCGGGCTCACGACGTGGCGCGCAAATTCGGGCACGGCAAAGCTACTGCCGTGTTCGCCGACGTTCACGATACGGGACATCTTTCCCGTCTATTGCGTGGCTCGGATGTGGTTGTGAACTGTACGCAATTCAACTGGAATTTGGAGGTGATGCGCGCCGCGCTTGCCGCTCGCGTGCACTACATGGATCTGGGCGGGCTGTATCACATGACGCGCAAGCAGTTCGCACTCGACCGGGACTTTCGCCGCATCGGACGACTGGCTATCGCCGGGATGGGAGGCGCGCCGGGCATCACCAACGTAATGGCGCGGGAATTGAGCGAGGGGCTCGAGCGCGTCGAATCGATTCGCGTGTACAACGCGGGAGCCGACCAGCAGCGGTACGACAGCCCGATTGCTTACACATTTTCAATCGCCACGATCCTGGACGAACTTACCACGCCGCCAGTCGCTTTTGAGGATGGCCGTTACGTTGAAAAGCCATTGCTCTCCGATCCCGAGAAGGGGACATTTCCCGTGCCGATAGGAAATATCGTGCTGCGGCATTCCATCCATTCAGAGTTAGGTACTTTGCCGGTGAGTTTCGCACAGCGTGGGTTGCGCGAGTGTTTCTTCAAGATTAACTACGAACCGCAGCTTGTCAATCTCGTCCGGAATCTGGCGCAGGCCGGATTCACGAGCTCCCAACCTGTGGCCGTAAACGGAACGCGAGTGGCTCCGCGGGCTGTCTTGCTGGCACTGCTGCAGAAACAAGCGCCCAAGAAAATACCTCTCGACGTAGAAGCGCTGCGCGTGGTCGTGTCTGGGAGGCGAGGCGGCGTCCGAAAGGCTTCCGCGCTCGAGATGTGGGCTGATCATTCTACCCGACCTCAATTTTCTGCGGTTGCGCGCGATACGGGATATCCGGCAGCAATCGCAGCCGTTATGGTCGGGCGTGGCGAAATCTCCGGTGTGGGAGTGCAGGCGCCCGAAAGCGTCGTGCCTCCAGCACCGTTTTTCAGAGAGCTCAAGCAGCGTGGATTCCGCTTCCGGCGCTGGAATGTAAGGCGGTAGTTCAACGAACCGCGGAGCAAGAGCGATTTTGAAGCGGGCAGGTTCCCAACCGCTTCGGAGAGGGTAAATCGAAGGGCCGTGTATCGGCCACAGCATATCGCTGTACGGAGAACGTTATGCATCAGGGCCTCGAGAGGGAAATCGCGACATACGAAAAACGCACGCCGCGGTCACGGGAGGCGCACAAGAAGGCTGCCGAACGGTTGCCGCTTGGAGTGGCGAGTAACTACCGGGCTTACGACCCGTACCCGATTTTCGTTCGCGACGGGATGGGCGGACGCATCCGCGACATCGACGGCAACGAATACGTGGACTTCAATCTTTGTTTCGGTGCGTTGATGGCCGGGCATTGCCACCCAGCTATTGTCCGTGCCGTAGAGAAGAAGCTTGGCACCGGCACGATGTTCGGCATGCCGCACGATCTCGAGTGGGAACTTGCGGAAGAAATTTGTAAACGGTTTCCGGTCGAGATGGTGCGCTTCAGCAATAGCGGTACGGAGTCGACCATGCACGCGGTCCGGCTCGCGCGAGCCGCCACCGGCCGCGACCGCATTATCAAGATGGAAGGCGGCTACCACGGCCTGCACGACTCAGCGCTGGTGTCCGTAAAGCCAAAGACCAACGAAGTAGGCGATCCAAACTTTCCAGCCTCCGTACCGGGCGGGCAGGGCATCACTGCGGCGACGCTGCAGAATACGGTTGTCGCGCAGTTTAACGATCCCTCGGGAGTCGAGCGGTTGTTTCGAAAGTATCCTGGTGAAATTGCGGCCGTGATTGTTGAGCCGATCATGATGAACGTGGGCATCCTGATGCCCGATCCTGGCTATCACCAGGCTTTGCGCGAGATAACGAAGAAGAACGGCGCGCTGCTGATTTTCGACGAGGTCAAAACGGGCGCGAAACTGGCGCGGGGCGGTGCCTGCGAATACTTCCAGGTGAAACCGGACATCGTTTGCCTGGCAAAATCGATCGGCGGCGGATTTTCCCTCGCCGCTTTTGCATCCACGCGCGAGGTAATGGGCTTGATCTCCGATCATCGCGTCTTTCACGGCGGCACCTACAACACGAATCCTGTGGCGATGGCGGCCGGACTCGTTACGTTTCGCGAAGTGCTTACGGCGTCCGCCTACGAACACGTGAATCGGCTGAACCAGAAGCTGCTAGCCGGCTACAAGAAAGAAGTCGAGAAAACCGGGTTGCAGTCCTACGTCGTCGGCGCGGGATCGAACGGCGCGCTGATGTTCTTCCCGAAGCCAATTCGCAATTATCGTGACTGGCTGACGGTCGATAGCGAATTGTGGCGGCACTACTGGTTCGCCATGGTGAATCGCGGCGTGATGGCGCAGCCGTATTGGTGGGACGAGCAGTGGACGGTTTCGGTGGCGCATACGGAAGCCGATATCGATCGGCACCTCGAGGCGTTTGCCGAAGTGGCGCCGGCACTGGCGCAAGCTCAAAAAGAGCCACACGCCGCTTCGGCTGGCGGGCACTAGGTCTCACTGGCGGTGGAGGGGAGGCTTTTCTGGCGGATCAGGCCACCGGTCCGAGCGGCACCACACAACTAAAACGCGCGCTCGGTCGCTGGGACCTGGTGGCGCTGTTCGTGGTCGCGGTGTTCAATTTAAATGTGGTCCCGAGCATCGCGGCCAACGGCGGAGTGACGATATGGCTTTGGCTGATTTCGCTGCTCCTGTTTTTCTGGCCGCAGGGAATTGCCGTACTAGAGTTGGCGCATCGTTATCCGGGCGAGGGCGGTGTGTACCTTTGGGCGAAGGAAGTATTCGGCGATTTTCACGGCTTCCTTTCCGGCTGGTGCTATTGGACAAACAACATGATGTATGTGCCCACCGTAATGCTTTATTTCGTCGGCGTGTCTGTATTTGCGCTGGGTAGCGGTCATGAGGGGCTTGCCGACAGCAAAACGTTCATCGCGGCGGCAACGCTCGTATTGATGTCGCTGCTTGTGGTGCTGAACATCGTGGGACTCGGCGTCGGGAAGTGGATCAGCAATTTAGGCAGCATGGGCACGGGCGTCGCCGCGGTGACGTTGATCGGTCTTGGAGTGATTGTGTGGTTGCGCTTTGGAACCACGATCACGGCTGCGGACTTTCGCATTCCGGCGAACCCACGATTTGTGCTGAATTCGTTCGGCGTGATTTGCTTTGGACTGGTTGGACTGGAGCTTGCGTCGATCATGGGTGATGAGATTCAGGATCCCGAACGGAATTTACCGCGGGCGGTGGCGTGGGGAGGCGTGCTCTCCGGTCTTCTCTATCTCGCGACAACTCTTACCCTGCTGATTGCCATCAACAGAAACGACATCAATGTATTGCAAGGGATCGTCCAAGCAGTTGGCCAAATGGCGTCGAAGGTTGGAGTCGGATGGATCGTAGCGCCATTTGCTCTGATGTTGAGCATTTCGATTGCGGGTATAGGCTCAGCCTGGCTGGCCGGTTCGGCGCGGATTCCGTTCGTGGCGGGACTTGATTCCTACCTGCCAGCATGGATGGGAAGAGTTCACTCGGAATACGGTACGCCCTACGCGGCTTTGATCGTCCACGGCGCGGTTTCGACGAGCCTCGTTCTGATCACTCTGCTTGGCTCAGGCGTTCAGGAGACCTTTCAAAGACTGCTGTCGCTTGCCGTGGTGTTGCAACTGGTGCCGTTTGTCTACATGTTTGGCGCGCTGCTGAAGATTTCTCTTGGCCCTTCGGCGTCCAGCGGTCGATACAGCAAACCAGTGCTTGTGCTTGCGGGCTCGAGTGGGTTGATCACCACGATTCTTGGAATCGCGCTCGCGTTTTTCCCGGCCCAGCAGATTACTTCGTTGCGCTCTTACGAAACGTGGATGGTCGGGGGTACGGCGTTCTTTATCGGTCTGGCGGTTTTCTTTTTCTATATCTACGGTCGGCGCAAAGCAGCGCATGCAGCGACCGGCATCGTTTAGCGGCGTCGGTGCGAGGAGGCTCCATGGCGAGCGAAGCGAAAGCCAGCGTTCGCAAGTACCAGATGTTTATCGGGGGAGAATTTGTTCCCGGCAATCGCGGCGCTTATCTTGAAGTTTTCGATCCGTCTACCGAGGAGATCATCGCCGAGGTGCCCGACGCTGATGAAAAGGACGTAAATCGCGCGGTCGCCGCTGCGAAAATCGCTTTTGATTCGGGCGCTTGGCCGCAAACGACGGCGCAGGAGCGCGGGCGAATCCTGTTCCGTCTGGCAGAGCGCGTGCGCAAAGAAGCAGCTCGGCTCGCGGAGCTCGAAGCACGGAACTCGGGGAAACCGATTGTGGAGGCGGAATACGACATTGCCGACGTGGCAACCTGCTTTGAATACTATGGCGGACTTGCGACGAAAGTTCTGGGTCACGTAAATCCAGTGCCGGACAACGCACTGAGCCTGTCGTTGCGCGAACCAATCGGCGTTGCCGCACAGATTATCCCTTGGAACTACCCGCTGCTGATGGCCGCATGGAAGCTCGCTCCGGCGCTCGCGGCCGGCTGCACGTGCATCTTGAAGCCAGCGGAGCAGACTCCGCTAACGGCGCTCGAGTTTGCAGGCTTTTTATCGGATGCCGGTGTACCGCCTGGCGTCGTCAACATCATTACCGGGTTTGGTGAAACGACCGGTGCACCGCTAGTGCGACACCCCGATGTCAACAAGGTTGCGTTCACGGGGAGCGCGGCAGTCGGCAAGGCCATCGTCAAGATGGCCGCCGACACGGTGAAGCGCGTGACGCTGGAGCTTGGTGGGAAGTCCCCGAATATTTTTTTCGGCGACGCCGATTTTGAGGCGGCCATTGACGGGGCGCTTTTCGGGGTGTTCATCAACCAGGGTGAGGTGTGTTCGGCGGGGAGCCGCATCCTCGTTGAGAAATCCGTCTACTCAAGGTTTGTCGAGGCTATGGCTGCGAAAGCAAAGAAGATTCGCCTGGGTCCGCCGCTTGAGCGCGAAACGAAAATGGGGCCCTTGGTGAGCAAAGAGCAATTCGAGCGCGTGCGCTCCTATCAGGAGCTTGGCAAGAAGGAAGCCAAGCTTGCTTCGGGCGGCGGGCGTCCGTCTTCGATTTCGCGCGGCTATTATGTGGAGCCGACAATTTTCTACGACGTGGACAACTCCGCTCGCATCGCGCAGGAAGAGATCTTTGGTCCCGTTGCCGCCGTGATTCCGTTTTCTACCGAAGCGGACGCGATTCGAATTGCGAACGACACGCCCTACGGCCTTGCGGCTGCGGTGTGGTCGCGCGATATTTTCAGGGCTTTTCGTGTTGTCAAAGCACTGCGCGCCGGCATCGTCTGGGTAAATCATATGCAACCCACTTATGTGGAGGCCCCCTGGGGCGGATACAAGCAATCTGGATTTGGACGCGAGCTCGGTCCGTGGGGCATCGAAGAATATCTCGAGACCAAACAGGTGCACATCAATCTCAACGAGCAGCCCATCGGGTGGTACTGAAATGGCTACCATTCAATTGCGTACGCAGATTCCCGGCCCAAAATCGCAAGAGCTGATGCGGCGCCGCCATGCCGCGGTAGCGCGCGGCGTCTACCATGCGACTCCAATCTTCGCTGCGCGGGCCGAGGGAGTCGTGGTTGAAGACGTCGACGCGAATCGGTATCTCGATTTCGCGGGCGGCATCGGCTGCACGAACGTAGGGCACCGCGCGCCGCGAGTGGTGGCTGCAATCCGCGAACAAATCGAGGCGTTCCTGCACACATGCTTCAGCGTTTTGCCATACGGTAAGTATGTCGAGCTGGCGGAGAAATTAAATTCGTTGGCCCCGGGCAACTTTTCAAAAAAAACGCTTCTGGTCAACTCCGGCGCAGAAGCTGTTGAAAATGCCATTAAGATCGCCCGATGCTATACGCATCGGCCGGCCATCATCTGCTTCGAGGACGCCTTTCACGGCCGCACCATGCTTACGATGTCACTGACCAGCAAAACGCATCCGTACAAGGCTGGCTTCGAACCTTTTGCAAGCGATATCTATCGTATTCCGTACGCCTACTGTTACCGATGTTCGTATTCGCTCGAATACCCGGCTTGCAACGTTTTCTGTGCGCATCACTTGGAGGATACCTTCAAGCGCGTGGTCGCCGCCGAAGCAGTCGCAGCGGTTGTCGTCGAGCCGGTGCTTGGTGAGGGCGGTTTCGTCGCGCCGCCGCGAGAGTTTTTCACCCTCTTGCAGGAAATCTGCAGGCGGCGCAAAATTCTGTTGATCGCCGACGAAGTGCAGACGGGGTTTTGCCGGACGGGCGCAATGTTCGCAAGCGAACGGTACGGCATTCAACCCGACATGTTAATCGCCGCGAAGTCCGTTGCCGGCGGCCTGCCTCTTGCATCTGTCACCGGGCGAGCCGAGATCATGGACGCTCCCGGCGTCGGTGGACTCGGCGGCACCTTTGGCGGCAATCCCGTATCGTGTGCCGCGGCTCTAGCGGCAATCGACACGATGGAGCGCGAGAATCTTTCGGCGCGGGCGGAAAAAATTGGCCAGCGATTTGAAATTCGCGCACGAGAGTGGAAAGACCGCTGGCCAATGATCGGAGACGTCCGCGGCCTCGGAGCGATGCAGGCCATCGAACTGGTGCGGGGTGGCGCCGCGCGGGAGCCTGCGAAGGAAGAAACAGAACAAATCGTTCGCTACTGCTACGAGCACGGGTTGATCCTCCTGTCGGCAGGGAGCTATGGAAACGTGCTTCGATTGCTTGTTCCATTGGTCATTACCGAGCAGCAATTCGACGAAGGGCTCGCCATCATGGAAGCCGCGTTTGCAAGTCTCGCGGAAGCGCGCCTCGAAGCCGAATCGCATCGCGCCTAGCAGTTTCACAATCCGAGGTATGTGCCGTGGCCACTCCAAGCAAGACAGCCGCAAAAATCTGGGGTTTTTTTCTCGATGGCAAATCGCTCACCGAAGGTGAGCGGTTCGACGTAATGGCTCCGCACGACGGCTCGGTGGTCGGCACGACCTACCGGGCTACCCCAGCCCATGCCGAGGCTGCCATTGCCGCTGCGCAGCGAGGGTTTAAGGCCACGCGCAGGATGGCGGCCTACGAGCGCCAACGGGTGTTGCGCGATATTTCCGCTGGCATTCGCGCCCGGCATGAGGAATTTGCCCGCCTGATGGCGCTGGAAGCCGGGAAGCCGATCAAGACCGCTCGCGCTGAAGTGGATCGCGGAATTTTTACCTTTGAAGTGGCGGCGGAGGAAGCGACACGCATCGGGGGTGAATGGCTGCCGCTCGACTGGCAAGCCTCGACGGCCGGGCGATCGGCGATCGTGCGGCGTTTCGCTCTCGGCCCGATTTTAGGCATCACTCCTTTTAATTTTCCGTTGAATCTTGTCGCCCACAAAGTGGCACCCGCCATCGCCGCTGGTTGCGCGATTGTCATCAAGCCTGCGCCGCAAACTCCACTGACTGCTTTGCTTCTGGCCGAGGTGGTTGAAAAGGCGGGCTGGCCGGCCGGCGGACTCGCCGTACTGCCTTTGTCAAATTCCGACGCCGAACGATTGGTCACTGACGATCGCTTCAAGCTGCTGACGTTTACCGGCAGCGGAGCCGTCGGCTGGTCTCTCAAAGCAAAGGCCGGGAAGAAACGGGTGGCGCTCGAACTGGGCGGAAATGCCGGCGTAATCGTACATTCCGACGCGGATGTGGAATACGCGGCGGATCGCTGCGCTCTCGGTGGGTTTTCGTATGCGGGGCAGAGTTGCATTTCCGTACAGCGAATTCTCGTCGAACGAAGCATCAAAGATCAATTCTTGTCGGCGCTAGTCGCTCGGGTGAGAAAACTTAAGGTGGGTGAACCGCTCGACGAAGGCGCGGACGTTGGTCCCATGATCAGCGAAGACGCTGCTCGACGCGCCTCTTCTTGGATCGATGAGGCTTCCGCGAACGGCGCGAAGGTCGAAGTGGGAGGAACGCGCCGGGGACCATACGTTGAGCCGACCGTTCTCACACACACGCGAGAGGACATGAAGGTAAATTGCCAGGAAGTGTTTGCGCCGGTTGTCACCGTCGAGCCGTACCACGATTTTATGGACGCCATTCGGCGAATCAATCAGTCGCCATTTGGACTGCAAGCGGGCGTCTTTACTCACGACGCCAAACTGCTGTTCACCGCATTCGAAGAGCTGGAGGTCGGCGGCGTAATTGGGGGAGACATGTCTTCCTTCCGAATCGACCACATGCCCTACGGAGGCGTGAAAGAATCTGGCATTGGCCGGGAGGGGTTGCGTTACGCGATCGAAGAGATGACGGAGCCGCGGCTGCTGGTGTTGAACCTTCGTTAGGGAATAGGCATGCCTCCAGGCGAGGTTTTTGTATTTTTCCGGGTGACCAGCAGCGAAGCTATGATCGTCAGTGCGAGAATTCCCGCGACGGTGATCAGGGAGATATACGTTGGTACCGGGAGGCGTTCGCTGAGCAGCATTTTCCCTCCGACGAATGCCAGGATCGCTCCAAGTCCTTGGCGCAGGAATCGGAAACGCGGCAGCAGATTGGCAAGCGCAAAGTAGAGAGCACGAAGCCCAAGGATTGCGAAGATGTTCGACGAATAGACGACGAATGTGTCTCTCGTAATAGCCAGCACCGCCGGAACCGAATCAATGGCAAACAGAATGTCTGTCGCTTCGACGGCGATAAGCGCCAAGAACAACGTTGTTGCAAACTGCTTTCCGCCTCTCGTTACGAAGAAGCTGCTGCCCTTATATTCCTCGGCTACGGGCAGAAGCCGTCGCGCGATGCGGACCGGCCAGTTACGCTCCGGGTGCGGGGATTTCCTC
>Ga0307475_10000909_pt1 | contig 17632 bp, 27 predicted proteins | sample atmos_gasesECM1C_FD_203317 | JGI IMG/M metagenome (GOLD analysis project Ga0307475, IMG submission 203317) | Hardwood forest soil microbial communities from Morgan-Monroe State Forest, Indiana, United States - atmos_gasesECM1C_515 | ecosystem: Environmental > Terrestrial > Soil > Temperate... | reverse complement strand
GTCTGCTACCTCGAGCAAGCCGGCGTCGTGGTCCCCGATCTGGTGCTCTCGGCGCCCGCGAACGGCTTTTCGGGGATTCAGTTCGTCGGCATCCGCTCGTCGGGCGAGGTGCTCTTGCGGGGCGTGGACGCGCATTTCTCGCTCTGTGGCGCCGTCGGCTTTCAGGCGCAGCTCACGACCGAAAACGAGGTGGTCACCGATCAATCGGTGAACCATCCGATCTACGGGACTCTCAACCCCGGCGGCGGCTTTCGCTCCGAGGATCTCGTCGAGATCAACCGCGGCGGCGCCACCCTGGCCGGCATGGTCTCGGTCACCGCCTCGACCTTCCGCACGATGCAGCAGCTCGCCTGGGGCTCGGGTTGCTCGGCGCGCAACGTCGTCGTGCAGGCCTCCGCGCTCGGGGCCAGCGTCGACGGCAACGAACCCCCGAACCTCGGCAACAACGCGGCCGGCATCGGCATCCCCCACACCTTCGGCGCCGACGCGGCCGCCGTCTTGATCGATGGCTCGGACGTGACGCTCGGCGATCTGATTGTCGTCGGCGCCGGCGGCGCGCCGGCGCTCAAGGTGGCGGGCACGTGTCGGGTGGCCTTCGCCGGCTTCGTCTCGGGGACGACGGGCAACACGGACGTGGGCCTCGATCTGACGGCCTCCTTCCGCAGCAAGATCGCTCTCAACTTCGCGCTCACGCCCACGGTGGGCGGCGTCGTTGGCGAGGACATCCGCTGGTCGGGCGGAGCCTTCGACGTCTGGGCCTCGATCAACATCCAGGAGCAGTACGACGGCGCCGGCAACAACATCTTCTTGGCCGGCACCAACATCGGCGCGAAGACGATCACCCCCTCCGTCGACGTCATGACAAACAACAGCGGCGCCCCCACGGGGGACAGCTATCTGTTCGTGCGGCAGGTGGGCGCCAGCAATCAGTTCAGGCTGGCCGTGCCGGGCGATACCCCCTTCGGCGTGCTCGGGACGGCCGTTCCCAACGGCGGATCGGCCATCGTCGGGCCCCTCTCCGGCTATCGCGTCGTCACCTTCAACGAGGCGCCCACGCTGGGCGGCTTCGTCTACGTTTCTCCCGCCAACAATGGCAAGGGGACGACGATCGATCCCGGCGGGCAACAGCCGCTCGGCATCGTCGTCGATACGACGTACGCCTCGAACCGGGCCCTGGTTCATTTTGGGGCGGCGACGACGGTCCCGAACCTCGCCGCTCTCTGGAAAGTGGGCGTGATCCGGGTCTACGCCGTCGATTTCGTCAACGGCGACGACACCCATCTCGGCTACTCCGACGCCGCCGGCACGAGCGCCGGTCAGTACGCGACGGCGTGCGCGGCCGCCGGCGCCGTGGCGAAGAAGACCTTCGCCGGCCTGGCGGCGATCTTTCCGCGAAACGGGGCCGGTCGGAACGTCGAGATCGTCATCGCCAACGGCGGCTCGAACACGATCGAGGCCTACGCCGGCGCGCTGCACGATTTCCTGGCCGGGACCTACGGCTACAACGCCTGGAACGTCCGCGCCACCGGCACCAACACCACGGCCGGATGCACCGCCTTCGACGGTTCGACGAACGACGTCACCTATCAGGGTGGCGTCACCGTCACCGGGCTCAACGCCGCCGGCTACAACCCCGTCGGCGCCTCGACGACGTCGCTGCCCTGCCAGCTCGCCGGCGGCGGTGCCGCCGCGCTGCCCGCCGAGCCGGCCGCGCCGCTCGGCTGGCGCGTCCGCTTCGATGCCGCGACGGCGACGGTGGGCCTTCGCAATCAGTGCCGGCAGATCGCGCAGGTCGCCGGCGACACCATCACGCCGCAGACGGCGTTCTCGAACGCCCCCGCCAACGGCGATGTTTTCTATATCGAGCAGGCGGGCGTCTCGTGCGCGGCCTCGAACCTCGCCGAAGGCTTCGGCGGCAACGGCGGCGTCGTCGTCCCCAATCCGCTGAACATCTCGGGGATCCTGGTCACCGGCAACCTCACCTATGAAAACGCCGGCCTTCGCATCGGCTTCATGGGCTGCACGGGCGCCTTCAACGGCGCCGGCGCCGGCAACCTCACCGTTACCCAGCTCGTCGTTCATCCGGTGCTCGGCAACATCACCGTCGGCGGTGGCCTTCGCGGCGGGAGCTCCTCCTCGCTCAATCAGGTGGGCGGCGGCTCGAATCTGCTCTCCGGCCTGGTGATCGTCGCCGGCAACACCGCCCTCATCACCGGGACCAACTGGCAGTGGCAGGTCGGCTGCTACTCCGCCGGCGGCCGCGTCCTCCTTCAGCGGCATATCGGTTCTGTCGGCAATGATCTGACCGATTTCCCCTCTCAGGTGGGTGCTCTCGTGGCGCTGGCGCGGCCGCGCATCGTGGGCCGGCTCTCTCTCATTGGCGGCGGGGTCTCGCTCGGGATCATCGACATCACGGGAGCCGGCGCGCTTCCCGCCATCCAGCTCGAGGGTGTGACCAATCTCGCGATCGGCGCTGGCGCCGTCACCGGCTCTACCGGAAACAACGACGTGGGCCTCGATCTGACCCTCTGTCAAAGCTCGATCGTGCTGATTGGCGGCACTCTGCCGACGGTGACCGGCGCGCTCGGCGATGTGCGCCTCGCCGGCGGGCAGATCATCACATGGGCTCAGGCGGCGGCCGGCATCATCGACACGGCCGGCAACCGGATCCTGACCATCCGGGTCGCCAACGCCGGCCTGCCCTTGATCGGCCAGAAGTTCACGGGGGCTCTCTTCGGCGCCGCCGGCGCCGCCCTCTCGTGGGCCGCCGACACCAGCCCCTCTCTCCTCCTCGCCAACGAGGCCGTCGCGGTCCGCTATCCGACGTCGATCGGGATCCGTCTCCGGCTCCGCGTCCTCGTGCTCGCTCTCTCAACTAACACCATCAACAACACCGTAACCCTCTTCAAGAACGGCGTGGCGACGGCGATGGCGATCACCGTGCCGGCGGCGACGCCCGCGGGGACGGTGCTCACCGACGGCGCGCACCCGATCTTGTTCGCGGACGGCGATGATTTCGGCCTGCAGGCCGCGAACGCCGGCGGCGACGTCGGCGCCGTGATGAAGTACGCGGCCTTTCTGGAGCAAGCCGCGTGAACATCTATCTCGCCGGCGGCGCGCTCGCCCTCCTCCTCTGGCCGAAGAAAGCCGCCGCGAACCCGCCCGGCTCGTTCGAGGGCCCGGACATCGATCCCGCCACCGGCTCGGCCGTGGGCACCTTCGCGCCCAAGGGCGACGTCGTCGACGTCGGCGACGATTTCAACGTCCAGTATTTTCCCGCCCGGAGGTACCAGCCATGATCGCGCTCGTTGCCATCGTCCTTGTGTTCGCGCTCGCCAAGGGCGGCGGTGCCCTGTCGGGCGGCGGCGCCGGCGTCCAGGCGAAGGAAGGCGCGCTCTCCTCGCTGCAGCAACCCGCGCCCGGCACGCCGCTCCCGCCGCCGCAGAGCTCTGTCTCGCTGCAGGACAAGACGCACGCCATCCTGAACAAGGTGCTGCCCGTCGGCGCCGGCGTGGTGGGCGCCGCCGCCTGCAGCTATTACGGCCTCGCCGCGGCCGCGCCCGTCTGCGCGAAGGTTGCATCCACTCTCGAAAAGCCGGCCCGCAAGCTCGCCAACTTCAGCACCGGGAAAGCGACGGACATCGGCGGCAAGCTGCTCACCGTGCAGGCCACGGGCCTCAACAAGCTCACCGCCGGCGCCGGCGCCTTCGCCGCCGGCAAGGTGGCCAGCGCCGCCGACAACCTCTACAGCCAGACAAACAAGCTCGGAAGCTTCGCGCCGCTCGGAAAAGCGGCCGTCCTCCCGGTCAAGCTCGCCGCCGACGTGGGGGCGAAGGGCGCCCAGATCGTGTCCAAGGGCGGCACGGCGATCGTGAGCGGCGTGAAATCGGCGACGTCCGCCGTCTCGAGCGGCGTGCACAAGGTGCTCGGCTTTCTGTAAAGGGAGGTGATCGATGAACGAGCTCGGAAGGGCATACCGGCGGGCCACCGCCAAGGGGGCCACGGCGACCGTCCAGGTCGCGCGGGTGATCTACGGGACCCGGCACAGCCAGCTGCAGCCCTACGCCGGCGATGCCAGCCGCGCGCCGGCGCAAGGAAGCGCTCTCGGAATCGGCCCGCGCTCGGTCTGGACGGGTCCGCCGCGCGCCGCCCGCCCGGGCGAGCCGATCTTGCGGAGGGCCAAGCCATGAACCTCAAGGCCTTCGCGCGCATGGCCTGGAACGGCGTGGAGCTCGCCGGCCACGAGGTGACGGCGGTGCTCGCCTACGCCGAAAAGCTCGTGGCCGCCCGGCCGCAGATCCTCGAGCTCGCCAGCGTGGTCGGGCTCGGACCGGAAGCCAAGCTCTTGCTCGGCGGCATCGAGCTCACGGCCGAGGAGATCGACAAGATCGCCACTCTGGCGAAGACGTTCGCCTCCCAGAAGGACCCTGGGAAGACGCCAGCGCCCCAGGGCGCGCCGCCGGCGCCGGCCGAGCCTTCCGGCTAGGGCGCCGGCTCTTTGCTGCACTGGCTGCAGCTCTGCGCGCACCAGAGGCCTGCCGTGAAGCATCCGGCGATGTAGGTGGTTTCGCCTTCGACGCGGCAGATGGCGCACGTCGGCGAGCACATCGTCTCAATGAGATAGTGTGTCGCACCGCCGTTCGTGCCGCAGCGGGGCGTGCGGTCGGGGAGCGGCGCCGGCGTCGTGTCGGCCGGGGCGCCGGCGTCGGCCGCTGGGACCGGCGCGGGCTCGGGCATGGCGTCGGGCGCCGGCGCTGGGGCGGCGCCCGTGTCGGCGGCAGGGGCCGTGCCGGCATCGCCGCCGGCGGCGACCACCTGGCCGGCGGCGCCCATGCCGCCGGCGTCGGGGGCTGGGAGCTCGGCGCCGCGGTCGGGGGCCGGCGCTGGGGCGGATTCGTCCTGACCACAACCTGTAGCGGCCAGGGCCAGCAGAAACGCTACCGCTAGGGTTTTCACGAGCGCACCGGGTGCGTCTGGTCGTAGCAGTCGGGGTGCATGACAGAGAGGATCTGCCCGTGGGGTGAAAAGCGGATCCAGCAGCCTTGGCTGATGTCCACCGGCTTGCGGCAGGCGGGGCAGTCGTCGAGGTGGCAGGGGGGCGGGGTTTCGATCGTTGTCTTTTCCATGGGCCCCATCACTGCAGCCGGCGGGCCAGGCGGCTGCGGCGATTGTCAGCGGGGGACACCATGTCGGTGAGCCTGCCGGGCAACACCGGGTGTTGTCAAACGGCCACTTACTCTCGGGATGGGCCGTTCATTGGAATCTCTTCGTAGGCGACGATCTCCTTACACGCACGGCAAATCAGCGCCCAAATATCGCGCCGCCGCCACTTCCAAGGCAGGAGAAACGTCCGCACAACCTGTCCGCGCAAGAACGGATCGAAGGGTTCGGCACCGCACCGCGGGCAGCGGGCCAGCGGAACGGGCATCGATTGCGAGATGATCGCTTCGACGGGCATCTACGTCCGGGATGGGCCGTTCGCGGGGCCTTCGACGCGGATGTGCGCTCGGCCTTCCTTCTGTAGAACGGCGAACAGAGCTAGCTGATCACCACAGACGTCGATGCGCTTGAAATTTGGCAGCATCCCGAAACAGAGATCGCCGCCAGCGACGATCTTCGACACGGGTGTGCCCTCGGGGATCTTGAACGCGTACCAATTTTTTTCGTCGTGCCCATCGAAAGGATCCTGACTCTTCGGCGAGTGGTACCGGAACCGATAACGCAACCTCCAGCGCCCCTCGTGCTGGTAGCAGCAACCGAGGAAATCCATGCCCTTTTCCGCTGCCAGCCACACGCACTGGACGAAATCGTCGTCGACGAGCTCGATCAAGCGCCACCTACCTTTCAAACGGGACGTTCGGTAATGGCCAAGATCAGGCTGCTCAGGAGCTCGTCCGCCCGCTCAGGGCCCACCTTGGCGATCAGGCGTCCGATGAGAAACGACAAGATGAATACGCCCTCTTCCCTCAACGCCTTGCGAAGCGCGGTCTCGATCCGTTGGGTATCGGCGGGCAGCGCGCCTTGCAGCTTCGCGAACGCCGGTATGACGTGATCGGCTGCAATGCGCTCGAGCGCCCTCTTCACCCGGCGCTGTTTTTGTGCCACTCGCCACCTACCTTTCGACTCGGCCGTTCATCGCTCGCAAAAGCTGGATTTTCTCGCAGGAACGGCAGTCGATCAGCCCGCGCGACTTGGACCACAGCATGCCGCTCGTTCGGCGCCGGCCGCACATCGTCCTCCGACCGTTGTACGAAAGGTGCGTCGTTCCCAGCTTCCGCCACCATCGACCAGCAGGCCGCTGGGCCTGGACGTGCCGCTCGTAGTCGCGGCAGATCGTGCAGGATCGGCGGGAATGCTTCATGGCCACGTTCACCTTTCAGATCGGCCGTTCATTTGCAGTGCCTCTCGACGGCCCGAAGTATCTCGAATCCCCCGGCGACGGCCCCTGATGTGGGACTGGCGTCGGCGCCGCGTGGCCGCGTTCCGTGACTACGGCGGGTCCCAAGCACGGGCGGGATCCCGGGACGTCTCCAATCCACAGCGGCGCCGACACGAGCGAGAGCCTACCAGGAACGGCCGGGTTTATTCAAATCCGGCCGGTCAAGGCTTGTCGCCCTGCCCGAGGCCCGCGCGCCGCAAGGAGTCCAGGAGGGCCGATTCCGGGGGCGGACGGCCAGGTTCCGTAATTCGGATCGGCGCGAAGCATTTGATGCACCGCAGGCCGGTCCAGGCGACGCCGCCGCCGCACTGCTGGCAGCCTAGCCCGGCGACGAGCTCCGGGTATTCATCGCCCGGCCTGGGTTGCCACTCGTGCCAGCCGACGAGCGCCATCGCGATCCGCTGGCTGTCCGCGTTCGGCAGGTCGGGGACGTCCCGTCCCTGGTGATGGCGATGCTGCACGAGCGAGATGTGCCTGGCCGCGATCTCGAGGCACGCGGCGAGCTCGGCGGCGTCGGGGCACTTCATGAGGCCAGCCTCTTCACGGCGCGGAGAACCTCTTCGTCGCTCGCGTGCTCGTAGATCGTCGTCGTGTTGATGTTGAGGTGGCGCGCGAATTTCTGCGTCACCCGGACGTCTCGCTGCGCTCGCTGGACGTTGCTGATGGAGGTGTGCCGCAAGTGATGGAAGCTGTACAAGTGATCGAACCCCGCCGCCTTCTGCCACTTCGCAAACATCGTCCGCACCGCCTTCGTTGAGAGCCGCGCCGCCTTCGATCTCGAAATAAAGAGGGGCCCCGTCTTCCGGGGTTTGATCGAAGCGAGGTACTTTTCGAGCTTGTAGAACGTTCCATCGGGGAGAGGAACGCGCTGATGCTTCGGATCGGCGTTGCCGCCGCCGCGTTTGAAGACGCGCAGCTGCAGCGTCCGCCGCGGCCGCCGCCCGTCCGCCGTCACGTCCTCGACGTCCAGGGCGACGATCTCGCTCTCCCGCAGCCCGCACCCCAAGGCGAAACTCAGTATTATGTGATCCCGAAACCCGTCCCGGTGCTCGCCCGAGACCTTGAGGAGCTTGCGCGTCTCTTCGTCGGTGAGCGTGCGCGGCGGGCGGCGGTTTCGTTCGGCGTAGGCCACGCCGAGAGCATAACCGATCCGGCCGTTCGCCGGATCGGGCAACGCCGGCCCCTGGTGAACGGCCGAGCAGGTGGGGCGATCTGGGCGGCGATCTAGGGAATTGAAACGCCCTCCGGATCCGATAGAGTCGCGCTGCGCCAGCCTTTCGCCCTAAAAACGAAAGGTCCGGTAACGGTGCCAGCCGTTCCGGACCGTGTTCTCAGCGGTAGGCGCTCCGAATTTGCGAGCCGAATCACCAACGCGAAGAACGGTGAGAACCTACCAAATACAGCGAGAAAAGCCACTCCCCAACGTGATTGGGGGGCGATCCCCATGAATGACGGGATCGAGGCAATCCGCGTGGTTGTGGTCGAGCCAGGCTGGACGGCCTGGTTTTTGGTGGGCGTCGTTGCGGGAATCGGCCTCTCGTTCGCGGCGGTGACGCTGCTGATCTGGTGGGCGGAGCGGGAATGAACGCCCCCGCCCGCCGCGAGCAGAGGTGCTACCGCTGCGAGGCTGCGGTGATCTGGGCGAACCGCGACGGCGGCGCGCCGATCGCCGTCGAGCGCTGCGCGCCCCGCACCGGCGACGTCGGGTTTCAAAAGCAGATCGACGGAACCGAGCAGCTCGTCTCGATGCGCGGCATGGGCTGGCGCCGGCATCGCTGCCCGGAGGGCCCGGCGGGGGCCTTCTCGTCGATGGGGAAGAAGAAAAAGCGTTGACGATCGAGCTCAAATGCTGGCCCGAGTCCTTCGACGCCATCGCGGCCGGGATCAAGACCTGCGAGATCCGCGACTGCAGTGACCGCGATTTCTGCATCGGCGATCTGCTCAAGCTCCGTCGCTGGGAGCCGGTCCTCGGCGTCTATTCGGGCGACGAGGCGATCGTCCAGGTCCGGAACATCGACACCATGGCCGGCTCGCTGCACCTCTTCGGTGTGCGGCTCGGGATCGGCGGATGCCTGGCCAAGATCGCCGTGCTCTCGATCCGGTTGATCGAGACGTCAACCGGCCGCGGCGAGAGGCGCTCGCATGTCTAGCCCGTCGGGAAACCGTTGCGGCCACGACCCGCGCCGGCCCCGGCTGCAGCTGCAGCGCCCCGACAATCAAACCCGCGGCAAGCCGTTCCCCTGGCTGATCCGACAAGCGCTCGAGCGGATCGAGGGGCTCTATCGCGAGCGCTGGCGCTTCCGCGAGCTCGGCCCGCGCAAACGCTCCGAGCGGATCGAGGGCATGGTGCTGGTCGCCAAGGCGCTCATCCGCAACCTCGATATCCTGACCATGCGAGCGGGGCGCTGGCGCGACGACGGGATCCTCGTGGGGATCTCCATGAAGACGATCGCCAAATGGGCCGGCATCAGCGAGCAGCGCGCGTTCCGAGCTTCGTGGGATCTGCGCGAAGCCGGGTGGATCTCCATCTCGCAGCCCATCGAGAAAACCCACGAAGGCCCGTGCGGCCCCGGCCTTTGCCCCCGCCGCGGCCACAAGGGCCGGGCAGCGATCCGCTCGATCAAGAAAGAGCTCTTCGAACGCCTGCAGCTCCGCGGCCGGCTCATGAAAGAGCGCCGCGAGCGCGCCCAAGCCGCGCGCGCCGCCACCAGCGACACGATCGCCCAGCGACGCCAGCTCCGCCGCCTGGTGCGCGCCTCCGCGCGCGCCCGCACCCTCACCGATCGCACCCGCAATCAGCTCGCCGACGCCGCGGCGCCACCGCCGCCGGCCAAGCAAGAGCAGCTCGCCGACATGGCGGCCCGCCTGGCCGCGTGGCGGGCGCGCCAGAGCGACTAGCCGACCCGCCAAGGGAGCGATCCGCCCTGCGCGCGGTTTCACTGCGCGGCCGTTCAGGAGACGACATCCGCGCACACGGTCCACTGCGTAACATCTTCCTGTTTTTCGCCCTCGTTCGAGGCACCTTGGCGCAGTTTGCGCCGAAAGAAGTGCGCAGCGATCCCCCTCAGAAGTGACTAAGCAAGTCCGTCGGCCCCTGATCAGAGATCGGAACGGATGATCGACGCTGGCTGCCCAGACCATCCGGCGCCCGAGCGCGCCTCTCGGCGCGAGCTTCGTGCCGCCACCCGGTCCGAAGCTCCCAAGACCAGATCGGACTGCAAAAAGGCCGCAGGTTCCGTGCCAGAAATCGTGTAACCCCTGATACGCTGCGGGCGTGGAGTCTCTACTGCGCGAGCTCGAGCAGCAGCTCGCACGCATGACGGCGGCGCAGCGGGAGCGGGTGGCGATCGGGTTTGCGGCCCTCTTCATGGCGGGGCGCGAGCTCGGCGATTGCATCGCCTTTTCGGGACGGACGGCGCTGGCGTTCGTTCAGGTGCTCTCGTTCGGGATGGCCCAGGGCCGGGCCATGTCGAGCTACCTCGAGGAGGCCAGAAAGCTCGCGCCCAAGGTGGGGCCGTATGTCGGAGCGCTCGTTCAAGCTATTTCATAGAGCCGGGCGGAGCTATCTCGCGCGCCTGAACTTCCCGGACGGGTCGGCGTCGGAGATCGACACGCACGAGAAAACCGAGCGCGCCGCCGCCAGCCGGGCGAAGTACGTCTTGCGCCAGCGCTGGGCGAAGCGCCGCCACTATCGCCGCGTGAAGCTCCTCGAGAAAGGCAAGCCGATCCCGCCCGAGCTCGCGCCGCAAAGGCCGGGGCGGCGAAAGAGCCAGGTGCCGGCGGTCGCGCCGGCGGCGCGCCGCAAGAAACGGCAGGCGCCCGAGATCGACGGCGTCGAGACCGCGGAAAAGTTGCGGGCGCTGGCCGCCGATGGTCTCGGCGACAACGATGTGCCGCCGCCGCCGACAGAAGAAGAGATTCCAGGGGCCGGGGCGCCCGAGCCGTCGCTTGGTGAGGGCCACGGGTCAGGCGCCCCGGCGGCGCCACCTTCCGGCATACCACCCATGCCGGAAGCATCACCAGAGCCTTTGCGGCCGGAGGTGCTTCCGCCGGGCGGACCGTCGGACGGCGAGCTCATGAGCGAGATGATCGCGACGGCGATCTGCGCCGGGACCATCCGCGGCGTCCGCTGGACCGGCGAGAATTCAGAACCGCCGTGGCGCCCGGCGGAGCCGCACCAGGGATCGCTGGAGTGGCTGCAGAAGGGCCTGGCCGGGAAGATCCGCGGCTGGATGGGCGATCGCATCGTCAGCGACGGGACCAAGGCCATCGTCGGCTTCGTCGGCGTCGTCGCCTCGATGGTCATCGGTGCCCAACCTATGTACGCTCCTCGGCCGCCGCAAGCCGGCGCCGCGGCGGCGCCTTCAGACGAAAGTGACGAAAGACACGCGGCGCCGGCCGCGGCACCTCCGCCTCCCCGCAACCCGCCGCCGCGGCCGGCGCCGCCGCCGCGCGAGCTCGCGCCGCGCAACGGGATCCCCGCCGCCGTGGGGCGCTTTTGAGTGCGGATCCGGGTGTGCAGCGATTGCGGCCGGCCGAAGACGCACCCGCGCGCGGAAAGGTGTCCCCGCTGCGCGTGGCTGCGCCGCGCGTGGAAGGCGCGGAAGCGGATGCAGAAGCTTCGTCTCAAGAGGTGGCTGGCGTCGGGAAGGTTCGCGGCCATCTACAACCGGCTTCGTCGGCGTGGAAAAAAATCACCGCCGCCCTCCGAAGTGGACAGGGATTCCGGGTCGGGTTTCTCGGCGTCTCGGGCTCGGGCAAGACGACGTCGGCCGTCGATCTGCTCCGTTTCCTCGAGGCCGAGCGGCTCGCGTCCGTCGTAATCGTCCACGACGTCAAGTTGCCGCGCCCGCAGTTCGAGGGGCGGATCGAGCACGAGGCCGACGCTGTCATCGCGCGGCCGCCGGAAGAATATCCCGCCACCATCGTTCTGCGGCGCAAGGGGATCGATCACGTTCCGTCGGTCGAGCGCGCGGCGCGCGTGACCCTGCACGCTTCGTACAGCGGCGTGCCGACGGTGCTGGTGCTCGACGAGCTCTCCCACGCCACCACGGCGCAAGGGAAAGAATTCACGGCGCCCTCGGTCGAGCGGATCATCTCCGAGGGGCGCGGTATCGGCGCCTCGATCGTCTGGCTCGTGCAGCTGCCGCAGCGGGTTCCGACCTCGGCTTACGACCAGTCGTGGATCGTCCTGCACCGCTCGGGGCGCAAGGTGCTGCGCTATCTCGTGGACGCGAAGATCCTCGACAACGCCGCGGCCGACACGGTCGCGCGCCTGCCCGTCGGGCAGTTCGTGCTGGCGACGGCCGAGGAGGATTTCGACGGACAGATTTACGAGACGCCGGCGCCGTGACTCACCTCCTCGTTTTGACGTGCGCGCGCCGCTCGCTCGAAAATCCCTGGCAGTACGTCGAGCAGCTCCTGCCGCAGATCGCCGCCGAGCAGGCGCCGCTCGCCTCCTTCGGGATCGTCTGCGATGGCGAGTACGAGGGGCACCGCCCGGACGGCTGGGAGGTGTACGAGTACGCGCGGCCCGCGGGGAGTCTGCCCGGCGGAAACAAGCTCCCGTACTGGTATCTGCTCGAGCGCGGCGCCGAGCTCGGCGGCGACCTGGTGGCGCTCGAGGATGATCTCTTGCTCTCGAAAAACGCGGTGCGCCGGATGGCTTCCTTCCTGGTGCCGCGTGATCTGACGTGGGTGCAGTTCTTCAGCCCGCAGACGTTTCGCGACACGAATCCTTTTCCTGGTCTCTGGCGCCCGCCGCGCAGCTCAAGTCTGTTCCTGCAAGCGGCGAAGTATCCGTCATGGGGATTACAGAGATTAGTGGAGTGGAGAAACGATCCGAGGTGGGCGCAGTACAACGTGAGCGACCAGGCTCTTTGGCTGGCCTCGAGGTGCCTCGAGCTTTCGTACGGGGCGCACTGTCCGGATCTGGTGCAGCACCTCGGGGAGGAATCGCAGGCGACGCCGGGGGCGAAGCTGTCCCCCGAGTGGCGGACGTCTCGCTGCTGGGCGGGGACACAGTTCGATTGCTTGTCGCTCTACACCAGGGACGATCTCTATCGGTGATCGCGGCGCTGGCTGTTCGCGTGCTTCATGGCATCGCCCGCTGGTTCGGGCGGCGGCTGCGCAATGGGATCGCGCTGCCCGGAATGCCCCGCTGCAACGCTAGCAACCCGTCGCTGACCTGGATGCTCTGCCAGCGGATCGAGGGTCACAGCGACGAGCACCAGGTCTGCGTCCACTGGCCGCGTGACGCCGACGAGCGCTAGCCACCGACGGAGCCGAAGATGTGACGCCAACGCCGGCGCCGAACCTCCGAGCATTTGAGCTCGGAGGTTCCTCGCATGGGTCTAGAGGCTGGCGCGAAGAGTGGGTTCAATGCGCTGAAGGCGCATTGGCTCTTTTTCCTCATCGTCATCGTGGTCGCGTACGCGCTGATCACGAAATACGACACCAACGGCCGCGTGCGCGGCTTCCTCACGGGCCTGCCCCTCGTCGGCAAGTTCTTCGCGTAGGCCGCCACCATGTCGGCCAACTTCGTCCAGATCTCGGGCCCGAGCGGACGCTATCCCTCCTTCGTCCCCGGCGGCTCGGTCAACACCTACCTGTTCAACCCCGCTTCGCTCAAGGGCACGCTGCCCGGCGGGGACTTCATGTACCTCGACCGGTTGCGCTTCCGCGTGACCGGGAGCCTCACCCGTCTCACGGGGGGCTCGACGTTCCAGAACATCCCGAACTGGGAAGCGCTGGCGCAAGCCTTCGGCGGCATCCGCGTCTACAGCCAGTTTCTGGGCGAGATCGTCAACAAGTCGATCAACACTGTGCCGATCGTGGCGAACCACGACGGGCTCTTGCACGGCGGCTACGGGACGATCACCCGGGCGCGGCCGCAGATCTCCGGGAGCTCCGGTGACCAGGTCGCCGTCGAGTACGAATTCGAGGTGGCCTTCCGCCGCAAGTATCTCTTGCGCGAGACGGACAGCTGCCCCTGGCTGCCCTTCATGGAGGGCGGGATCATCGAGCTCGACCTGCAGCCCTCGAATGCGCTGGCCGCCTACGGCTGGACCATGACCGGCAACTGGACGGCCGAGCTCGTGGCCGACTGGTTCCCGGACCGGCAGCCGCTCATTCACACCCCCGTGCAGGGGCGCCTGTACCGGGTGGTCACCATCGGACCCGAGTACGTCCTCAAGGGCGTGGGCGCGCCCTTCGGCCTCGACGGCGTGGTGCAGGGGGCGCGGCTGGCCGCGCTCTCCTGGCTCGGGGCCGGCAAGTCGGCGAGCTCAGGCGTGGCCGACAACGGCTTTTACAAGGCCTTCGGCTCGGGCGGGATCCTGTTCGGGACGAACGCCGTGCAGCGGCTCGATGTCCCCTTCCGCGAGCAGGTCTCGATCGACGCGGTCTCGGCCTGGCTCGGCTCGTTTCTCGCCGACACCCAGGCGGTCCGTCACCGCGTCGATCTCGTCCACAACCCGAACGTCTCGAACGACATGGCGGGCTGGCCGTACGCGATGGACGCCTCGCTCTCGACGTCGCAGAGCCTGGTCAACGACGCCCTCGATTTCTGGCCGCTCGTCTGGCCGTCGGCCTACGACAAGATCAGTGACATGCAGAAGGTCGACGGCGATCTCTCGTTCACCGCGACGCTGGGCACGCCGCCTTCGGGCCCCGTGCTGCACCTCTTCCGCAGCGACGAAGTCTGCGGCTGGACGCCGGGCAAGGTGCTCGATCTCATGGATCGCATGGGCCTGCCGCACGTCTCGCGCGGCGGGGCCTACGACTTCGGCCCGAAGTACGCCGGCGCCAAGAAGGCGGACGATTCCACCCAGTGGGGCATGCCGATCAAGATCTTCAAAGCGGCGTGATCGACGGGGACGGATGAAAAAGAACGGGGTGTTTTCCCGCCCCACCCAAACGGTGGGGCAGAATCAGCCGCAACCGACGGCGATCGGGGTGTTCGCGACGGTGCGGGATTTCCCGCAAGGCTACGTACCATCGCGTCCCGGCCGCCGCGGCGGGCTCGGCATCACGCCGGCCCTGCACGGCCTCTTTCGCGCGGGCCGCGTCGTCGGGATCAGCCAGATCAACGCCATCGCCACCAACGTCCCCCGGGGAGGGGGCTAGGCCGTGGGCGGCAAGTGGTTCTGGCTGCTCGTCGCCGGCGGCGTGGTCTGGTACCTCTCGCAGCGGGAAAAGCTCTCGACGAGCATCCAGGCGAACAAGAGCGCCACTGGGGCCATCCAGCACGCGGGCGGTGCCGTGAACACCTTGATCGACTCGGGCGCGAGCGCGCTCGGAAAATGGATCGGCGGGCTCGGCTCGAGCGGCTCGTCGAGCTCGAGCAGCTCGAGCAGCTCCTCGGGGAGCTCGGCGGCGTTCTCGAGCGGCGCCGGAACCTATTACGGAGATCCTTCCGAGTACGTCGAGGATTTCGACTATTCGAGCTAGCCCATGGGCGCGGTGTATCGCGTTGGGCGGAGCGATTTTTTCACCCCGGGCGATCTCGCCGCGGACGCCGACACCGTCGACGCGCAAGTAACGGCGCTCGACGTCTCGCTCGATGGAAACGAGCAGGCCCCCCAGGACTGGTGGGACAACTGGAACGCCTTCGTCGCTGACTGGCGCGGCTTCTATTCGAAGAACTTCAAGGGCAACGGCTTTTTCGGGAACCTCGTCGAGGCGCTCAATGATTCCAACCGAGACCAGTTGGTCGCGTACGAGACTCGCCTTGATACATGGGCCAGCCAGGCGGCGGGTTACGGCGCCGGCCTTCCGGACGGCGCGCGTACCTCTGTCTCGAGTGGTTCGGGTGATTCACTCAACAATCACCTGTCTAATCTCGGGCTGCCGTCGGTGGGGGGGCTCACGGTGCTCGTCGTCGTCGGAGTGATCGCGATCTTCGCCTGGAGGTTCGTCAAGTGAACACGATCAAAGCGCTGGGCGTCCGCTCGATGCTGACGAAGATCCAGCAGGGCGCGCAAGTGGTGCCGAACGACGGGACGCCGCAGGGCGGTCGCTGGCGCAAGGTCCTCTCCTCGCAGCTGATCTACAACATCGACGCCCTCGGCCCGGCCACCAATCCGAACCCCGCGCTGTTCACGATCGACAATCCCAGCGCCCGCCTGCACCTCAAGGTGGCGATCGTCACCGACTGGCCCGGCGATCCCAACTTCAACCTCCCGCAGTCGGGCGCCACCGCCTGGTATCTGCGCCTCGATGCCTGGGACAAGAAGGACGACGGCGTCCCCCTCAAGTCGAACAACATCATCGACCGCGTCCCGCTGCCCACGAGCTACGACGCGATCACGATGAATGATCAATGGCGGGGCACGGTGACCCTGCCCGCGGGCGGCGCCGGCGCGGTGACGCCGAGTTCGACCTACGTGATCGCCGCCTGGGAGCCGGCGCCGGGGTGGAACGGCGACGAGCGCCAGCTCGCGCAGCTCCTGCAGGCCTGCAACCTGACGGTCAAGGGGATCACGTCTCTCTCGTGAGGGCGCCTTGTGGGGATGGGCCATCGCCGCGTTTGTTGTGCTCGCGCTCGTCACCGGCGACGGCGATCCGATCGACGGGGGCCTGACCTTGCTCAATGAGATCACCCGCGGCAAGCGCCTCACCCACGCCACCTACGGCGCGGACGGCGTCGTCAACGTCGATCCCGCCGATCTGGCCGACATGATGGGCGCCACGATCGACGAGACCGCGCTCGCTCGGATGATATCGAGCGAGCAGGGCCAGAGCGACGCGACGACCAAGGCGGCGATCGCTCTCGTGGCTGTCAACTACGCCAACCGCAGCGGCCTGACGGTCTCCGCGCTCCTCTTGCGCGCCAAGAACCCCGCCCACGATGGCTACTTCGGCACGCAGCGGGACATCGACCAGGAGAGCGCCAACTTCAACAAGAGCGACCGCTATGCGAGCACCGCCCTCGACGCCTATCAGGGCGATCTCGACGTCGCGCGCGGCGTCCTCTCGGGGACCATCGCCGATTTCACTCAAGGCGCGATCCAGTTCGACAACATCGCCGCGTTCAAGTCGAATGCCGACGCCACCGCCACCGCGAACAAGCGGATCGCCGAGGGGCGCAGGGAAGTCTTCCCGGACGGCGTCGATCCCAACTTGAGGTTCTGGGCGTAATGGGCACGGGGAGCGGATCGCCTCGAGCGGGCATCGGGTCGCGGGACGCCGAGCAGGATGAGTTCTTCGGCGCCGATCCGCGCATCGCGCCCGGCCTGCCCCGCCCGATCGGCTGGCGCGTCCGCATGCCCGACGGGACCGCGGCCTACGACAAGTTCGGTCCGGCGGACACCGACTGGACGCCGGTCGGGACCAGTGCCGGCGGCGGCGGCGTCACCCAGATCATCGCCGGCAACAACGTCTCGATCTCGCCCGGCGGCGGGACCGGCGTCGTCACCATCAACGCCAACGGCACGGCCGCCACCTGGCCGCTCGCCAACCCGCGCGTCTTCGCTGTCGACGGCGTAAACGGCAACGACGCGCACGCGGGCTTCGCGGACGCGGCGAGCGGGAGCGACGCCGACTATCGCGCGGCCTGCGCGGCCGCGGGCCTGGTGGCCAAGAAGACGCTCGCGGGCCTGGCCGCCATTTTTCCGGCCATCGGCGCCGGCCGGATGGCGGTGATCTTGATCGCCTCGGGCACCTACGCCGACAGCCTGGCCCTGGTCGTGGGCGGCGTCGAAGGGTACGCCGACGGCTGCCCCTATGTGCGCGGCACGGTGACCAACGCCACCAACGGCGCCGTCGCTTTCTCGGGCACGACGGCCGACGAAGAGATGGCGGGCGCCGTCAGCGCGCCGGGGATGAACGCCGCCGGCTACAACCCGCTGGCCGCGACGACGCAGCAGCTGGTGCTGGGCAAGGTGGGCGGAGGCTCGCCAGCCTTCGCGGCCGAGCCGGCCGTGCCGCTCGGCTGGCGCGTCCGCTTCGATTCGGCGACCACGACGGCGGCACTGCGCGGGCTCTGCCGGCAGGTCTCGCGCGTCTCGGGGACGGACACGATCAATCTGCAGACGGCGCTTCCCATCGGCCCCGTCAACACCGACGTCTGCTACCTCGAGCAAGCCGGCGTCGTGGTCCCCGATCTGGTGCTCTCGGCGCCCGCGAACGGCTTTTCGGGGATTCAGTTCGTCGGCATCCGCTCGTCGGGCGAGGTGCTCTTGCGGGGCGTGG
>Ga0307475_10000908_pt1 | contig 17640 bp, 17 predicted proteins | sample atmos_gasesECM1C_FD_203317 | JGI IMG/M metagenome (GOLD analysis project Ga0307475, IMG submission 203317) | Hardwood forest soil microbial communities from Morgan-Monroe State Forest, Indiana, United States - atmos_gasesECM1C_515 | ecosystem: Environmental > Terrestrial > Soil > Temperate... | reverse complement strand
CGCCATCATCGGCCTCTACGCCGTAATGTCCTACACTGTCTCGCAAAGCTCCCGCGAACTCGGCCTGCGCATGGCCCTTGGCGCGGACGCATCGAATTTGCTGCGCCTGGTGCTCTCGCGCGGACTCGCCCTCACCGGCGCCGGCGTGCTGCTCGGCGTCGTCACCGCGCTGCTGCTCACGCGTCTGCTCGGCAACCTCCTCTTCAAGGTCAGCCCGCGCGACCCCCTAGCCTTCGCCTCCGCATTCATTGTAATGACTGTCGCCGCAGCAGCCGCCTGCTTCCTCCCTGCCTGGCGCGCCACCCGCGCCGACCCCGCCCGCGTCCTCCGCGACTAACAGTTGGCGCCAGTGGGGGATTTCAGCTCGATTCGCCCGTTTTTTTGTGGGATTTCTTCGCATCGGGGTGACGCGGCGTCCAATCTTTTGGCGGGAACGCTACGTGCCAGAATATAGGATTGGGCAGCATGAACTCCACTCCCACCTGCGTCTGAGCGCTTTGATATTTTGCAATGTGTGCGACAACACACTCCAATGCGGCCTTTGTCTGGACGTTCGACAGCGTGAGCCGCTGTCCTCTGTGCACCTGCGTCGACACGAGAATCAGCGCGCCGTGAGCGCTGATCGCCACCGTCCGAGTCTCTTCTTCAAAAGGCGACCCAACCCTGTCCTGCCCGGAGACTCGCACTGGGACTGCCATCAATACTCGCTGACTCCTTCGCCGGTTTGCCGCCAGCCAGGAGGTCTCGCGCGATTCGGCAAGCCACGTTTCAAGAGTCCGAAGCCGCTCCGGCTCAATGGCCGCAAACATCAGCCCCATGCCCTGGCCAGCTCGCGAGTAGACGACCCTCGCCTTAGCTTCAAACAATTGTGGCCCCTTCGTGATGCGAACGTCCGTGACCGCCCCTAAAGGGAGGACGTTGTTCGTGTCCACATAGCAGCCTTGCTGACTCAAGTCCCGCACGCGCGTTTCAATCCGCGCGCCGGATTCCGCCGCTACTACCTCACCCGTGGCAATGAACTTGTAGCGAGGATGCGTCCGGCGGTCTGCCCCGGCAAGCGCCACGGAAGGGCCGGCAGGCTTTTCCTCTTCAACCGCGGCAATGAACTCGTCGCCAGGATGAGTGTCGTGGTCTGCCTCGGCAAGCGTGACGGAATCGCTAGCAGGCTTTTCTTCCTCCACAGCGGCAAGGAACTCGTCGCCAAGATCAATCACGTAGTCTGTCACGGCAAGCGCGGTGGGATCGCTACTGGGCTTTTTCACCTCGACAGGGGCAATGAATTCGTCGCCGGGATGAGTCTGGCGGTCAGCCCCCGCAAGCGCGGTGGAAGGGCCAGCAGCCCTTTCCGCATCAACGGGAATCTCGGCATTCTTCGCAGCTTTCGACCTTCGCTTGCGATTGCGGCGCTTCATAGTCATACGATTCTAACGCAAAGGGTGCAGACCGCACTGAGCACCGCGCCGCACAACCACCTATTAGTAAGGAGGATAAAAATGCGTGTCACCCCGAGCGAAGGGAGAGTCCTGCTTCTCGTCAGGGCACGGCTTAGCCCGTGCTGCAACGCACCTCGGAACGCACCCCTGTCATTCCGAGCGGAGCGACCCGGCCTTTTCTTGCGCACGTTTTTTGTGTGCCGGTTTACCCTGAGGCACGAAGGGTCGCGTAGGGAGAAATCTCTCCGCCTCCTCGTTTTTTCCGTAGTACGAGGGAGCTTTTAGCCGAAGGCTTATTGCCGTTTAATGTGTTCTTCGGCTGCAAAATGCCGGGGTTTACCGGATTGCGAGTCGTTAGGGGTTCTGTATTCTCAATTTTGAATGGAGAACGGGCCTCCTTGCTTTGCTTCTTTCCAGTTGACCCCTGAGAGCTAACAGGAGGCCCTCCGACGCCCACTGTCTCGCGGTAAAGGTGTTCGCCGCAGGAACGAATCGTAATAGCGATGGAAACTCCAGAAAACATCTTGGTCGCAAGAGCCCAATCCGGGAGTGAGGATGCGTTCGCCGAATTGGCTAGCAAGCATTCCAGCAAAATCTACAAGTATTCTCTGCGTATTCTGCAAAACCGCGAAGATGCTGAAGACAACCTGCAAAACGCCCTGCTTCAGGCTTTCCGCAACATCAACAGTTTTCAGGGCAAATCACAATTTTCAACCTGGCTCGTGGGGATCGCTGTAAATGAAGCTTTGATGAAACTGCGTAAGCGTCGACGCGACAAATTCGTGCCGCTCCAGGATGCAAGCCATTTCTGGAGTCCCAGACTGTCGCCAGAGGTCCAGGCCACCCGGGCGGAAATGCGAGCTCTCCTGATAAAACAAATTCTGCGGTTATCGCCGCTGCGAAGGAATGAAATTCTCCGGTTCACCATGGGCGAAAAGAGAAATACGAAAGCTCAAAAATCCACCAGATTCCGCGCAAAGTCTCAACTCCGCGAGCGACTTTCATACCTATTCAAAGGGAGAATTCCCCAGCACTGCGCCACTCGGCAATGCGTCTTGGCGGTCTAGCCGCGCCACACGCCGGGTGCTCCATCCTTGCGATTCGGTTCACGACGCAAACCGGAGATGCTGCGGCGCGCTCTGTCGGCTACAACTCGTTAGCAACACCCTCACGACAGCCATGTTCTGCCTGGTGCTGCTTTAGGGCTAAGCGGGCGCTGTAGCATTTCTCGTGCGTCTGTTTGCTGTATTTCTTGGCTTCCGCAAACTGGTCATGCTGCCCTACAAGAGTAGCTAGCTTATCGGCGGACTCGAAAAGCTCCACCGCGGCTCTGGCGTAATTTTCAAACAGAATCCTGGCGGTAGGGCATTCCATACGCGGAGAATCATAGCAGGGCGGCGACATCCAAACGGGGTCGTCTCAAACGAACGCGTGTCTTCCCGAGCCTGCCTGCCGCAGGCGGACCCAGCGAGGGACCTGCTTTTCGCCCCCCTTGTAGCGGCCAGTTCATCTCGCCTTCCTCGCCTTGGGAGGTCGGAGCTTTAGTTTATCCTGAGCCTCGAAGGGCTTCGACATTAACCTGCCCCCTCCCCACCGTCATTCCGAAAGCAGCGACCCGGCTTTTTCCTGCGCACGCTTTTTGTGCGCCGGTTTACCCTGAGACACGAAGGGTCGCGTAGGGAGGAATCTCTCCCCATCTCCGGCGCCGTTGCCTCCTCTTTTTTTTCCTCAGGAGGCGGGAGCTTTTAGCTCCCCCGCTATGACCTCGCCTCAAATTGGGCCTAGCCCCTGAGGAAAGCTTTTAGGGGTCGGAGCTTTTGTTTTATCCTGAGCCTCGAAGGGCTCCGACATAAAGCTCGCACCACTGGTCTTCACCGCGCCTCTAGCGACGATCACAAGGTTGGCGTCTGTCACCCGCGCATGACACTCGCTAACTCATTCCAAGGACGGGAGATAACTCTTGATATATAACATTTGGTGGTGGTAGGCTCCCTGACGGTTGGGGGTTCCTGATCCTAACCTTGCGCCACCTCACTTGCTTCCCTGGCGCAGAGGTTGTTCGTGTCACTTCAAGCACTCCCTGAGAAGCTGCCTCTGAGAAGTTTTGAAGGAGGTCGCATGCCCAGTATGCAGGTGGCAAGAAACCTTTCGGCTCTTTGTTACGAGCACCACATTGAGATGAGGTTTGGTCAGATCGCCCTGCAAACCGTCAGCGAGCGGAGACAGATACTTGCCTACAGCTGTCCAGAGCCCGATTGCCTTGTCCACTACGATGCTTCGCGCGGATACTTCATTGCCGACCAGAACGGAAATGGAAATAAGCTAGAGATTACACCCAACGTCCGTTGTCCGCATGATGGGGCGTCCATGTATCTAGCTGAGGTTTTGCCGGAACATAAGAGTTTCCGTCTCTGGAAATGTCCCCAGTGCAACATGAACCATAGTAACGGTAGCAATCTGTAGTTTAGCGGGGGGCGCGGGAAACACACCCCGCTTCCTGCAGGCAAAAGCACGATTGAAGCCGCAGAACTGTGGGAATCGGCTCCAGATGGATTCTTGAAACGCTACCCCTTGCCGCTAGTGTGGTTTTGCCCACCGCTCCACCCGCGTGAAAAGTTCAAGTCCGACAGCAAATCTTAGCCCCAGTGGGTCGCGGGCTTCGCTCACCATCAGATAACCCTTCTCCAACGGCTTACAATAAACTACCCGCGCTTGGCACCAGAGGTCGTCCTGCGTAGAGATGACCAGCACGGGGTCACCGGGCTTCCATTCGTGCTCCGTGGCGACGCGTATGCCGCAAGAACTTACGTTTTCAGTGAGCGCCCTCTCTTTAAGCAGAGATGTGTCCATGCGGGAAAGCTCTACAGCCACTGACCTCGCAGTCCGCTTCTCGAATCGGCCGGTAGGAGGAGGCCTGGACATATTGCGTCGTACCTCACATAGAGACAGGATGCATCACGCCCCGTTGAGTAGTGGCGGCACCCAATTACATCGAGAAACGGACGCCGGAGGCAGAATCAACAGTCGGTAGGCACCGTCCGCTTCTTCTTAACTTCATGCAACGATCAATAATTCTCAAGTGAGCCTCGGTTGTAGCGCCTCAATCTGGACAGGTCGGCAGAGACAGAAGTTTGTCCGGTTGCTCTCTATCCGCTATCGTTTTGAGGTACTTGTTGAGGGACTTGCCGTCAGCACTCACTGCGACGATTACGTCTATCCGATGACTCCTAGGACTTTCGATGTAGAATATGTAACTCCCATCCTCGATGTACGAAATAGCCTTGTCTTGCGTTAGTTTCCAATGACTTCCGCCCGGCTTGACTCCACCCACGGAGTGGACGCGCTCATGTGCGCTCGCTCGGTCGGTCTTGACGACGCACCTTATGCGAAGATGCTGAGCCATCTGCCCTTCCTCACTATTTCAACGCACAATGACCAACCGAATTGGGCTGACCTTAACACGGTGGCTGGTAGCTGGATCGATATTTCTCATGGGCCGCGAAACCTAACATCCGCCCGCGTTTACCACAGCATCTGCCAGCGCTGCACTTGCCACGGTAGCTCTAGCCCGAGGGCGAACCTGCCACTCTCCACGCGTTCGCAGTAAACGATCCTTCCTTGAGACCGAATGCCATCCCGTAGAAAAGTAAGCAGCACGCGAGTTCCAGGTTGCCAGCGCTGCGCGGTGGTGACGCGTACGCCTCGAGGGCTGAGGTTCTCAGTAAACGTCATTTCCTTAGGCACAGATTCGTCTGCGCGCGAAAGCTCTGCGGCCAATCTCTTCGGGATACGCCTTTCGGATCGACCGTCGGATCGACGGGTTGGAACGGGCGTGTCCATGAACCCTGGAGACCCCCCGGAACAGGTAGGATGCCCCAAGCGCCCCCTGACTCTACCTATAGGATCCACAACAATATCTATAGGATTCACGATACCTAAAATCAATAAGGCGTCTGCTGCAAAATGGAGGGGTTGAACACCTTAGTTGTGGGGCTACAGATGTTTAATGCGCAAGGCTTTGGCGAGTGGCCGACAATGGCTCGCGGAGAGAATCAGCAACTATCGCTGGGCCGCAGAAAGCTCTCGGACCCTGGAGAGAAGATTTTAGTCAGCGCCTTTGCAGTGCATGCCCCCGCGAGTGTGCTGCCGATCGCGAGCATGATCCCAATTCTGGCCACGGAACCCGACTTCCCCACGAGAACATCCGCCAATAGCGACCCCGAGGCCAAACCTACGGCAAGACTCAACGCGTTCACGCTGATCCAGCTCTTGCAGCTCGCCGCGTGGCGCCGTAACACCAGCCACTGCGCTAGTCCAAGAGACGCGCCACCCATCATTCCAATGGTTCCAAAACTAGCGGCTCGTGCCGCAACTCCGAGCATCCGAAAATTGACTTGGCCTCCGATTACGGCTCGGCCCACTTGTTCAACCAGAATCACCCCAGCGGTGAGTCCCACACCCATCCCTAGTGCACTCACCACGATCCACCAACCGGACGACGCCACGTGCCTCCGAATGATCGGCCACTGCGCCGTCCCCAGACCAAGACCCACTATGCTCAGCACCACCGGCGTGCCCACCATTGCTCCCAAGATAGCGAAGAGGGGCACACCCAGCGGTAGGGCAAGCGCTAGTCCGGCCACGAGACCTAACACCGTCAGAGCCGCCCACTGAAAGCCTTCTCCCTGATTAGGAGCCATCGCATCCTCCCGCAAATTGCCATTCCCGATTTGAAACTTACTTTGGACAAGACCATATGCCCCTCGGCCCCCCGCGTCAACCCCGGCCGGCGCATCCTTGTGCTTTTGCAAGGGTGCGGCCTTTGCGAATCGGTTTCATTTGTCCTTTTTTGTCCTTGCTGACAGCCGCATCCGCAAACCATTGAATTCACAGCTTTTAGTTTCTTACTTGACTAATAGTAACGGATGTGGTAATCTCTAACCCAAGGTTGCTGACAGTGTCCCCGTTTGGTTCCTCCTTCCTTCCGCAGCCCGTTGTGTATTTTCGTAACCAGTCGCCTCTCGCGTCATGTGCACCACGTAACGCCAATATCTCCTCCCTTCGAGCGATCGCCACTCGTTTACCCAGAGCGCCGTTTGCGAAGGGCCACTCAACACTCGCCACTTCCCATTGCTCAACACCTCCGCTTCCCGCGTTTTCATCAACTTACAAATCCCTCTCTTCCCACCATCGATTTGCAACCCTCCCGTTATCGGCAGCTTACAAATCCCTCTTTTCGCAACCCCTTTCGTTTCACATCCATACAAAACCCCCGGGGGTGTGGGGGTGCACACTTCCAATTTTCACCTCGGTGCCTCTGTGCCTCGGTGGCAAATCCCATGCTCTCAGCAGTTTGCTGCCTCTTTGTCCTCTCTTTGCGCTCTTTTCTGCACTCGTTCCCCTTGTTTTCAACAGCTTGCAGCCTCTTTTGCCAAAACACCCGGGTGGGGGGTATCAATGACCCAAGCGTCGCGCGCAATCCTGCAGAAGCTCTCGCTCCCAGGCGGGGCGCTTCAAGTTTTGCGGGTGCGGCAGGTCCGTCGGGATTCGTCCTGTCAGGTGCAGGAACACGGCCGCGGAATGCTTGTACGCGGGAACCGGGTCGCGAAACGCTACGTTCCCCAGGTACTGCAATGCGTCGGACAGGGCGTAATACCGGGGATCGCCTGTTTCCCACAGACGATCGCGCTCCGCGAATTTTTCCGGGGCGAACGTGGCCAGGCCCAGCAGGTAGTCCGAGCCGTACTCGATCATGTTTATTCCGAGGTCGTTACCGGTGTAAATCTGAAAGTCCGGGCGGTGGGCATCGCGCAGCGCCAGCCGCTCCAGCTCCACCAGGCGGTCCAGCGAAGAGTGCTTCATGCCCGCAAGCTCCGGAATATCCATCAGCCGCCGCACCGTCTCTTCATCGAAGATTTCTCCGTTCGGCGCGAACATCGGGCCAAGCTCGAAAGCCAGCACGCGCGGAAATCCCCGGCAAATCGCGCGGTACGCCGCCGCCTTTTCCTCCGCGGGTTTTCCGTGCAGCCGCGCAGTCTGAAACAAAATCGGAATCGCGCCGAATTCGGAAATGCGCTCCATCTCGCGCCGGTACAGCCTCACAACATCGCCGGCCCCATCGCCTGTGCCATCGCCAGACTGATTCTCGATGTACGCGCCGGCCACAAACGCCACGCCCGCTCCCAGCGCCTCCCGCGTCCAGCGCAGCACTTCCTGCTTCTCCGCGTCGCTCAAATAGTTCACGTACCCGGTGTCCATGTTCACCGCGTTCATCAGCCCGGCGCGTTGCGTCGCCGCAAGGTGCCGCTGAAACGCCTCGACCGCAACGCGTCCATTCGATTCAAACGGCAGCAGCGCCGCCGCAATCCCCTGCACCTTGCGCCGCAGTTTTCGCCTCTCGATCAGTGCTTCCATGTTCATTCGGTAATCTCCGGCCGCGCGCGTTTTGCCTTCAGCGCATTCAACTTCACGGCCATCGCGGAGCTCTTGTAATGACTGTCCAGCGGATAGCAGCCCGAAGGCAAACCGTTGCGCGGAGCCGTCGTGCAATCGCTGAACGTTCTGCAAATTCGTCTGTGCTGCACCGCACGGCCTTGCGCCACATCCAGAAAGATTTCCGGATATGTTAAAACCATGCGCCCCAGTCCCACCGAATCCACCCAGCCTTCGCGCAGCGCGGCCTGCGCCACATGCGGCAGAAAATCCTGAAAATAACTGTATGCCGTGCCCACAAAAAGCAAATTCGGAAATCGCTTCTTCAATTCTTTTGCCGCCTCCATCTGCCGCGCCACGCCGACCAGCGGATCTTCCGGCGGCTGGTATCCGTCCGAAGGCGGATACAGCGCCGGCCGCTGAATATGCGGATTGTAATAAGGACTTCCCGCCGTCACATTCACCAGAAAAATATGCAGCGATTCCAGCAGAGACAAAAACTGAATCGGCTCCGCGAGATCCGGCTGCGTCGGGTCGCTGGCGTTCACGCCGAATCCCCAACGATACGGAACCAAATCCGCATGCGGCTCCGGAATCCCCGGCCCCAATTTTCCATTGGCAGATTGCGCCGGATCAGGACAGAACGGCACAGTGTCAAACGCGGAGACGCGCACGCCGATTTTCAGTTGCGGCGCAGCAGCGCGAATTCCCTGTACCACCTCGCGCAGAAATCGCGTGCGGTTCTCGAAACTTCCTCCGTACTTCCCTTCCCGCGTGCGCGCGCTCAGAAATTCGTGGCCCAAATATCCGTGGCAGTGCTTGATGTCGACAAAATCGAAGCCCAGTTCCCAAGCGATGCGCGCCGCGCGATGAAACTCTTCAATGATTCCGCCGATTTCTCTATCCGTCAGAACCGGAAAATCGCGCGGCAAGCCAAGCCGCCGATCCAGAATCGGATGGCGATACAAAATCCGCGGCTCCGCGCGCTGGTGCGAATTTGGTTTGCAATAACGCCCCGAATGCGTAAGCTGCAAACCAATCAGCAATCCCTCATCCGAACCCGCCGCTTGCTTGTGCTCCGCAATCAGCGCCGCGCGCAACTGCGCAAGTCCCTCGCGCGTATGCTCCGCAATCATCAACTGATTAGGATTCGCCCGCCCGCTGCGCGAGATGGCGACGGCTTCGCCGCCCCAAATTAATTTCGCGCTGCTCTGCCCAAATCGCCGCCAGCGCCGCAGCGTATTTTCGGTCGGATTGCCGTCGGCGGTTCCGTCCCAGCCTTCCATCGGATTTATGGCGATGCGATTTCCGATTTTGATTTCGTCGCGCGACAGCGGCGAAAACAGCGGCGATTCCGATGCGCGCAGAATTTCGGGGTCGCACGGAATTTGCAATTGCAGCGCGCGCAGGTGTTCCGCGAATTGCGAAACATTCTTTACGCTGCCGAGGCGCAGAATTTGCGGAGCGGTCACGCCGCGTTGCCTCGCGACGTTTGCTTCATGCAGCTTCCCGGGGGATCGTGCAGTTTTCTTCCATCTTGGCTTTGGGCTTTCCAGCTTGACAAACAGAGCGATGCTAAAAGATTCTTTGGGCCGATGTCGAGGGACTTCTTGGCAGAGCTCGATTCGAATTGGGAACAGGTTCGGGGAAAAAGCGCACAGCCACAATTGGCTGTGCCACGCAAGCGCGAATTCTCATGCTCGCGCTGCGCAGCTCGAACGCGGCGGTAGGAGGCGGCTATAACTATGACCATGACGCGACGCGAAATGTGCTTGCTGCTGCCTGGGGCGATGCTACCGGCTGCGGCGGTACCGATGGTGGAAGCGAGCGAGCAGGACAATTCGTTGCCCTCGGCTAGCTATTCGTTCGAAAAACTGACGGCGAAGACCTCGCCTAGCGGCGTGCAGACACGCGCTATCTTCAAAGGCAAGCTGGCGACTGGCGAATCCATTGAAACGCATGCGACCATACTGCCGCCCGGGGCTATGCCGCATCCACCGCACCATCATGTGCATTCGGAAATGTTTTTCATGCGCGAAGGGACGCTGGAGCTGACGGTGAATGGCAAAACATACCCGTTGGGGCCGGGCGGCGTCGGCTTTGTGCGCTCGAGTGAAGAGCATGGCGTGAAAAACGTGGGCACTACGCCGGCGAATTATTTTGTCGTAGCGGTCGGTCCGACCGCGGGCTAGGTATAGAGAAACATTCAAAGGGGAAAAGATGAGCGGAATGCTTAAGAAGGGGCTATTCGTGCTGGTGCCGATTTCGCTGCTGGTTGGCGGCGCGCAGGCGCAATCAAGTTACGATTTGCGGTCGCCGAACAATAGGGTCGAACTGCGGATTCGCACGGCGAATGGCATTCGCTACGACGTGCTGCTGGGTGGAAGGGCGATCCTGCAGGATTGCACGCTTTCTCTTGATGTCGATCACAAAAAGCTGGGCGCGGAAGCGAAGGTTCTGAAGCACAAGGAGAGCAACCAGGACCGCGTTCTCGAGCCGGTGGTGCGGCAGAAATTCGCGAAGATACGGGAGAACTACAAGGAGTTGCACCTGGATCTGGATGGCGGGTATGGCGTGACGTTTCGCGCGTACAACGAAGGAGTGGCGTACCGGCTGGAAACATCTCTGCCGCAAGCGGAGGTGAAGATTTACGGCGAAGAGATGAACCTGAATTTTCCGAGCAACTACGTCGTCTACTATCCGGAGGAAGAGAGCTTCTTCTCGCATAACGAACGCAAATATTTGCCGCGACGCTTGGCGGGGATTGAGCCCGCATTTATTGCGACGCTGCCGGCCGTTGTGGATGTCGAGAACGGTGCGAAGGTCGCTATCGCGGAGTCGGATGTAGAGGAGTATCCGGGATTGTGGCTGCGCGGGACGAGCGGCAACGGGTTGGCGGCAACGTTTCCGCCGTATCCGCTGAAAGAAAAACTCGAGAAGGATCGCGACGTGCGCGTGGTAGAGAGCGCCGACTACATCGCGGTGACCAAGGGAGCCCGGACATTTCCGTGGCGCATCATCGGCATTGCGGAAAAGGATGGCGACCTGCTGACGAATCAACTGACGTGGCTGCTGGCGAAGCCTTCGCAAGTGCAAGACACTTCGTGGATCAAACCGGGCAAAGTGGCGTGGGACTGGTGGAACGATTGGAACGTCTATGGCGTTGATTTCAAGGCCGGCGTGAACACGCAGACGTACAAATACTACATCGACTTCGCGGCGAAATACGGGATTCCGTACATCATCCTGGATGAGGGCTGGTACAAGCTGGGCAATGTGCTGGAAGTGGTGCCGGAAGTGAACATGGAAGAGCTGAGCGCCTACGGCAAAGAAAAAAATGTCCGGATCATTTTGTGGGTGATCTGGAATTCGCTGGACGATCAGCTGGAGAAGGCGCTGGATCAATACGCGAAGTGGGGAGTCGCAGGGATCAAGGTCGATTTCATGCAGCGCAGCGATCAAAAGCTGATCGAGTACTTTCACAGGGTGAGCCGCGAGACAGCGAAGCGGAAGATGCTGGTGGATTTTCACGGCGACCAGAAACCGGCGACGATGACGCGCACTTGGCCGAACCTGATCAACACCGAAGGCGTGCGGGGGATGGAATGGAGCAAGTGGAGCGCGGAGACTGATACGGATCATGATGTGACGCTGCCCTTCACGCGCATGGTGCTGGGGCCGATGGATTACACGCCGGGGGCGATGCTGAACGCGCAGAAAAGCAGTTTTCGGGCGATTGGAAGCCGTCCGATGAGCCAGGGGACGCGCTGCCACCAACTTGCCATGTACGTGGTTTTCGAAAGCCCATTACAAATGCTTTCCGACAGCCCATCGAATTATTTGCGGGAGCCTGAGATTATGGAGTTTCTCGCGCCGGTTCCTACGGAGTGGGATGACACCAAGGTGGTGGACGGCAAGATTGCGCAGTATGTTGCGGTGGCGCGGCGGAATGGAAAGGATTGGTATGTCGGCGCGATGACGAACTGGTCGCCGCGGGAGATGGAGATTGATTTTTCGTTTTTGCCGGAAGGAAATTTCACGCTGCAGGCGTATCAGGATGGAGCGAATGCGGATCGGATGGGCAGCGATTATAAGATGACGAGGACGCAGGTTAACCGCGGGACTAAGTTGAAGATTAAGTTGGCGCCGGGTGGAGGTTGGGCGGGGCGGATTACGCAGTAACGCTTTCGTTTCGGTGCGAAGAGACACAGAGAAGAGAAAGATTTAACACAGAGGGCACTGGGGGCGGAGCACAGAGGGCACAGAGAAAACATTAGGAGATATAGGCCTGGACGAGGGGTCAGTCGCCCCTCCGGGGCTTCGTGGTTTTTTGCTTTTGTACCCAGGACTTCGTCCTGGGCTAAAGTCTTCGGCATCCCTCCGGGATTGTGACGCACACGAGGGCGCTCCGAGGGATTGTGCTCGGTGAGGTTGTGGGGGGGGCACAGGCTGAAGCCCGTGCCACTGGCGAGGATTATGGGACATCCGCAATTGGATTTGAGTGGGAAGACGGCGGTGGTGATCGGGGGGACGAGTGGGATTGGACTCGCTCTCAATAAGGGATTGGCGTTGGCCGGGGCTAATGTTGTTCCTACGGGACGGCGGACGGAGTTGGTGCGCCAGGCGGCGGAGGGGGTTAAGGGTCTAGGCAGACGGTCGCTGGCGCAGACCTGCGACGTTACGGACGAAAAGAGCATTGAGCAACTGTTGGCGACGGTGCTAAAGGAATTTGGCAGCGTGGAGATTCTGGTGAATTGCGCGGGGCGCACGAAGCGCACGCCCACGCTGGAGGTTCCCGATGCGGAGTGGAACGGCATTCTGGACACGAATTTGAATGGAACGCTACGAGCTTGCCGCGTGTTTGGGCGGCACATGATCGAGCGGGGCTACGGGCGCATCGTTAATATCGCCTCGCTGGCTTCGTTTGTGGCGCTGATGGAGGTTGCGGCGTATTGCGCGAGCAAGGCGGCGGTGGCGGCGTTGACTAGATCGCTGGCGATTGAATGGGCTACGAAAGGCGTCTGCGTGAATGCGATTGCTCCGGGAGTATTTCGCACGGAGTTGAATGCCGGTTTGCTGGATGGAACGGAGCGGGGAAAGGAATTCCGGCTGCGGACGCCGATGCGGCGGTTCGGGCAATTGGATGAATTGGCCGGAGCGGCGGTGTTTTTGGCGTCGGATGCGGCGAGCTATGTGACCGGGCACGTGCTGGCGGTGGACGGGGGATTTTTGGCGAGCGGGGTGAATCAGTAAGGTCCTAGGGGTGAAGTCTTCGACTCCAGGCGTGGTCCTTGAATAGTGGATAGACAGGCAATACTATTCAAGCGACGCTTAAATCCTTAATCGCGCTCGAGCAATTCGAGCGGCACATTGTGAGGCCGAATATCTTGAAAATACGTAGGCTCTGGATAGTGCCTGCTCTCCTGCTTCCAGTTTTTCTTATCGTGTGTGAACCCACAATTGCTTCCCAGGAGCCAATAGAGATCACAGAGGTAACGCCCAACGTGCTCGTACTTTCCACGAACGCGGGCAATGTGGTCGTCTCGGTTGGACCGGACGGCGCTTTGCTGATCGGGGCGCTCTCGACCGTGAGCACACCGCTCATCAGCAGCGTTCTTGAAAAGCGGACTCAATCGCCCGTACGGTACGTAGTTATCGGACCGCAAGACCCCTCTCATTCAGAGGGTGACGCAGGCTGGGGACAGCGCGGAGCTTTTGTTGCGATGCACGAGAACGGGCTCCAACGAATAGGGGGAGCCAAAATGGGAACAGCCCTACCGCTGTCTCCCCGGTTTGTAAAGCTTGGAGTGGATCGCCCGCATGTTGCGTTCTCTGAAGTCCTGGCCTTTGACCTCAACGGAGAAGCAATTCACGTTGTTCATCAAACGCCGGGTTACAGCAATGCGGACGCAATCGTGCATTTTCACGCAGCCAATTTGGTTTACCTTGGCGAAGTGTTTCCTGGCGACGGTTATCCCATGATCGACTTCTCGCAGGGCGGCACGCTCGATGGCTTGCTAAAAACACTAGGTGCATGGACAGGTCGGATCCGCGTCGTGCCGGCCCGAGGGAAAGTAACAGATGGAGCTAGCGTGGAAGCCTTTCGCAATATGGTTGTGACCGTTCGCGATCGAGTGCAACGTCTGATCGACCAAGGGCGCACGGAGGACGAAGTGATAGGCTCACGTCCGACAGCCGATTTCGATACGCAGTGGAGTCACGGTCGAGTGCAGCCAGAAGCATTTGTGCGCGAGATCTACACCGCACTGAAAGAACGTCAGCCTAAATAGGGTAAGGAGCACTTTGTCACGGCCATTACGTGGCTTACGCGGAACGCGCCTTGGCGCGGGCAGCAACTACGATTTCCAGGAATTTGCGGGCGTTTCCCACGATTAGTTCGGGCTTGTTGGATTTTAGGGCTTCGGGTTGGACCAATTCGCCGCCGATACCGAGGGCGGCGGCGCCGGCTTCGATGAATTCGGCGGCGGTGGATAGATTGACGCCGCCGGTGGGCACGAGCGGGATTTGCGGTAGTGGGCCTTTTAGCGCTTTGATGTACTTCGCGCCGCCGACCTGACCGCACGGGAAGACTTTGACGAGGTCGGAGCCGGCGGTCCAGGCTTCGATGATTTCGGTGGGGGTCAGCGCGCCCGCCATGATCAGCTTCGCTTCGCGCACCGCAAGTTCAACCGTGGCGCGGTTGAAGCCGGGGCTGACGAGAAACTGGGCGCCAGCGTCGAGACAGCGGCGGGCGTCTTCGGCGTTCAGCACGGTTCCGGCACCGATGAGAACTTCGCTGCCGCAGCTTTTGGCTAGCTCGCTAATGACTTCGAGGGCGCCGGGGACGGTCATGGTGATTTCGACTATGGGGATGCCGCCTTTGCAGACGGCTTCGGCGGCGATGCAGGCTTCGCGTTGAGAGGATGCGCGGACCACGGGGATTATGCCGATTTGTTCGATTCGAGTGCGAACTTCGTTTTTGTTCAATTGAGATCCCTCATTCGGATGTTGCAACTGTGCGACTCAGAAAAAGCCGTAGGGCTCCGCGGATGCAACGCTTCGAGGCTCAGGGTAAACCTGCGCGACAGGAGCGGCCGGCACAGACGGCGTTCATGGCTACGACTGAATTCGTCTTACTGCTCAAAAGCGGCGGCAAGACCGCCGCACTCCATAAACGGCATTAGCGGGCGATGCGCGCGCCGACACCTTTCATTACTTGCAGGACTTCCTGAAGGGTGACCATCGAAGTGTCGCCGGGCGTAGTCATGGCCAGAGCGCCGTGGGCGGCACCACATTCTACGGACCACTGCGGGTCTTGCCCGGCGAGGAAGCCGTAGATTAGGCCGGAGGCGAAGGAATCGCCACCGCCGACGCGGTCGAAGATTTCCAGATTTTCGCGGTGCCTGGCTTGGTAGAACTTGCCATCGTAGTAGCTCACCGCGCCCCAATCGTTGAGCGTGGCGGTTTTAGCCTTGCGCAACGTGGTGGCGACGACCTGGAACGGATAGTCTTTCACGACTTTGGCGATCATCTGCTGGAAGCCCGCGACTTCAAAGGTGGAGTGATGCTCGTCCATTCCGGGAACTTCGTAGCCGAGAGCGGCGGAAAAATCTTCTTCGTTGCCGAGCATGACATCGACGTGGGGAGCGATGCGGCGGTTCACTTCCTGGGCTTGCTTCTTGCCGCCTAGTGATTTCCAGAGCGACGCGCGGTAATTCAAATCGTAGGAGACGATGGTGCCGTGGCGCTTGGCGGATTGCATGGCTTCGACAGCGACGTCGGGCGTGGTGGAGGAAAGCGCGCAGAAGATGCCTCCGGTGTGAAACCAGCGCGCGCCTAGCTTACCGAAGATGTGCTCCCAGTCGATGTCGCCTTTTTTCAGGTTCGAGACGGCGGTGTGGCCGCGGTCGTAGGAGCCGAGAGCGGCGCGTACGCCGAAACCGCGCTCGGTGAAATTGAGGCCGTTGCGCGCGGCGCGGCCGACGCCATCGTGCTCGACCCAGCGGATTAGAGATGGGTCGACGCCGCTCTGGTATACAAGATCTTGCAGCAGGCGGCCGACGGGGTCATCGGCGAACGCGGTGACCACGGCGGTGTCCAAGCCGAAGCAGCGCTTGAGTCCGCGCGCGACGTTGTATTCGCCGCCGCCTTCGCAGACGTCGAAGGAGCGCGTGGTGGCGATGCGTTTTTCGCCGGGATCGAAGCGAACCATGATTTCGCCGAGGCTGACGAGGTTCCAGCGGCATTGCTGTTTCGGTTTGATGTGCAGCGTCACGCGGCCTCTCTCAGATGATTCTGGCGGGCTCCAGTTTAGGCGCCAGGATGTGAATCAGGAATAGTGCGATGAGGTAAGCGCTTCCGGCCATCACAAATGGAATCATGTAGCTGCCGGTCCACTGCAGCGCGTGGCCGACGACTTCAGCGATAAGCATGCCGCCGATGGCGCCGGCCATGCCGCCGATGCCGACGACGGAGCCTACGGCGGGCGCGGGAAACATGTCGGAGGTCAGCGTGTAAAGATTCGCGGAGAACCCCTGATGCGCCGCGGCGGCGAGACCGATCAGCAGGACCGCGCCCCACAAGCTTTCGATGCGATAGGCGAAAATAATGGGAGTAACGCAGAGCGCGCAGACGAGCATGGTGATTTTGCGTGCGGCGTTGACGCTGCTACCGTGGCGAATCAGGCGAGAAGACAGCCAGCCACCGGCGACGCTGCCGACGTCGGAAATCAAATAGATGACCATGATGGGAACGCCGATATTCGTTAACACCAGACCGTGCTTGCGCTGCAGGAAATCGGGTACCCAGAAGAGATAGAACCACCAGATGGGATCGGTGAGAAATTTGCCGACGACGAAGGTCCAAGTCTGGCGGTGCGGGAGCAGCGCGGACCACTTGATTTTTCCGAGGGGCTCAGACGGATCGCAGCGAATGTAGTCCAGCTCGGCTTTGGAAACACGCGGATGCTCGTCCGGCTTGCGATAAAGCAAGAACCAGAAAATCAGCCAGACAAATCCGAGGGCTCCGGTGAGAAGGAAGGCGGAACGCCAGCCCCAGTGCGAAGCGATCCACGGCGCGACTAGCGGCGTGACGATAGCGCCGACACTTGTGCCCGCGTTGAAGATACCGGTTGCAAGCGAGCGCTCTTTTTTGGGGAACCATTCGGCGACGCTCTTGATGCTGGCGGGGAAAACGCCGGCCTCGCCGAATCCGAGCGCGAAGCGCGCGACGGCGAAGCTGGCGAAGGAACCTGCGGCGGCATGGGCCATGGACGCGAAACTCCAGAAGGCCATGGCCAGCGCGTAACCCACGCGCGTTCCGAGCCGATCGATGAGGCGGCCGACGAGCAGCATGCCCGCCGCATAAGCGATCTGAAAATAAGAGACGAGGTGGCCGTACTGGATGTCGTTCCAGCCGAAGTCGTGTTGCAGCGTGGTCTTCAGAACGCCGAGCAACTGGCGATCGATGTAGTTTTTCGTGACGCCGAAAAGAAGGAGCGCGCAGATCACCCATCGGAAATAGCCCACGCGGGCCGAAGCTGGGGCGCGTGCTAGCTCGCCCGCTTGCGCCGAGTTGAGATTCGCGGAGGCGGCCGGGGCGCTGGGTGGAGCGATGGGGCGCGCAGGATCCATTTGGCGGATGAGGTTACTTCTTACGCCCGGCTTCGAGCCCTGTCGGCCCTTGATTGAAACCGGGCTGCACGTTGACGACTCCGAACTGGCGGTCTTCGACTTCGCGATGCGCAGCCATGGCCCACAGGAAACAGATGCGATGG
>Ga0307475_10000907_pt1 | contig 17643 bp, 15 predicted proteins | sample atmos_gasesECM1C_FD_203317 | JGI IMG/M metagenome (GOLD analysis project Ga0307475, IMG submission 203317) | Hardwood forest soil microbial communities from Morgan-Monroe State Forest, Indiana, United States - atmos_gasesECM1C_515 | ecosystem: Environmental > Terrestrial > Soil > Temperate... | reverse complement strand
AGCACTTTTCACGGCGGAGGATCTCCTCGATGATTCTTGCGGGCGACCTGGGTGGAACGAAGGTCAATCTGGGTCTATTCGAAATTCGAGCGGGCAAGCTCGCAACGGTTGCTGGCAAACGTTACGCGACGCATGAATACAAGGGCCTTGAAGAAGCGATCACGGAGTTTCTGAACGAGACGAAAGGGAAAGTGACTGCGGCATCGTTTGGGATCGCGGGACCGGTGGTACAGAATCGCGTCCATGCGACGAATTTTCCGTGGATTGTGGATGGCGCCGCGCTGGCGCAGCATTTGGGAATAAGCCGCGTGCGCTTGCTGAACGATTTGGAGGCTGCGGCGTATGGAATCGGGGTGATGGAGCCATCAGATCTGGAGGTGATTCACCCGGGGGTGTTCGTTCCGCAGGTGAACCGAGCGGTGATTGCAGCGGGAACAGGATTGGGCGAGGCGATTCTTTTCTGGGATGGTACACAACACGTACCAATGGCTACTGAAGGCGGCCACGCGGACTATGCGCCGCACACGAAGCAGCAGGCCGAGTTGTGGCAATTCTTGAAGGAGCGCGAAGAGTTCGTGAGCGCGGAAACGATTTTATCGGGTGGGGGATTCAAGCGCGTGCACGAATTTCTGGACCCGTCGGTGCGGCATGATTTTGACGTGCCGGGAGTCGATCCGGCGCCAGCAATCACCGAGCGCGGCCTTTCAGGCGAATGCCCGGTGTGTGCGGCAACGCTTGATTTGTGGGTGGATATTTACGGAGCAGAGGCGGGAAATTTAGCGGTGCGATCGATGGCTCGCGGTGGGATTTTTGTGGCAGGGGGAATCGCCGTAAAGGTTTTGCCGAAGATGACGACCGGGCGGTTCGCGGCGGCCGTGAAAGATAAGGAAAAGATGGGGGCCTATTTGGAGCAGATACCCGTTGTGATTGTGTTGAATGAAAAATGCCCGCTGATGGGAGCGGCATTTGTGGCTTGGAAGGGGCTGTAGGGAACGGCGGAACCGGAGCTAAGCCGCTTGACGGGCTTTGCTTTTCTTAAAATGCAGGCTCTTCCTGTAACGATAGAGAATATATAAACCTAAGGATACCGCTGCGACGATAAAGGCGATCAGAATTGGCTCCGCGTGGTTGGTGATCACCGTGAGAATCCATCTGCCGTAGAAAGCGCTCAAAGACGCAAGGATCGTGAATCGAACAGCGCGGCCAATCGCAAGAGCGGCCAAGAATTTATTGCGCGAGTACTGCATCGCGCCGGCCGCGATGAGAAATGGAACCATGGGTGCCGGCGGAGGAAGCATCGCAGGAATCAGAACCGCCCCAAAGCCCCACTTTTCGAATGTCTTCGTTATTTGGATGATCCGTTTGCGCGAAAATCTGTGCTCCAACGCGCCTTTGCCTTGTCGGAATGAGATGCGGTAGGTGACATAGCCGCCGATGACCGAGCCGATTGTCGCCATTAGAGCGTAGTAAGGCCACAGCTTGCGCTGATTTGCCGAGAGGATAATCGTCAGCGCGTCCATGCTGCCGGGAACTGGAATCACAGAATTGTCGATCAGGCCGAGAACGATCAGACCGGGACCGCCGAGGTGATGCAGCCAGTGAAAAACATCATGGGCGGGCTTGGCGAATTCGATGGTCTTATGGATGATCATCGGTTTCTAACTGCCAGAATAGACCGAAATGAATGCTTCCGCCGCTGATTTCCTTCACCGTCCCTCACGGTAAAGACGTTAAATCGCCGAAATCTTTTGCCATCGCGGAGGCCTTCGCATATAGAAGGACGGTTGCACATCATGCACGGTTTCAGCGCGAAGCCGAGGCCAGCCTCTGGCGGTATCGCTTATTCCCGGGGAGTTTTCTAAGCTGAGAGCGCGCAGTAAAGCAATCCCTGTACGCGCGGTGAGCGTTCCACCTAGCGGATAGAATGTGATTGACTTGATTCCGTGGATAGTGCGAAGAATTGTTGAGCGTCGTTCACGAGGTCTGTTAACCCATGAGCCTGAAAGAGTATCGCAAGAAGCGGCGGTTCGGAGTGACTCCGGAGCCGGCTGGCGGAAAAGACGGAAAAGGTCACAAGGGTCCTTCGCGAATTTTCGTTGTCCAGAAGCACCGCGCTACGCAACTGCACTACGACTTCCGATTGGAATGGAATGGGACGCTGCTTTCCTGGGCAGTTCCGAAAGGTCCTTCGCTCGATCCCTCGGTAAAACGGCTGGCGATGCAGGTGGAGGATCATCCGATCGAATATGCGAGCTTCGAAGGTGTGATACCCGCTGGAGAATACGGTGGGGGAACCGTGATGGTTTGGGACAAGGGAACCTGGGAACCGGAGCAGCCTGATCCTCAAGCCGCACTGGAAAAAGGCGACCTGAAATTCACGCTCCACGGAAAAAAATTGAAAGGATCCTGGGTTCTGGTTCGAACGCGTGGCTTCGGCGGGGGCAGCAAGCCTTCCTGGTTGATGATCAAACACCGCGATCAGTATGCCTCGACCGAAGATATCACTGCAGCGCAGCCGAAATCGGCGGTGAGCAGGCGTCTTCTCGCAGGAATTGCGCGCGACAACGGCGGCAATGTGGAACTCGCAGCCACTGGCGATCCGGCTCCTACGACAAGCCCGCGAAAGACAACTTCCAAACCTGCGAAGCCAGCGCTTTCAACAGCTCCTCGCAAGCGGTGAGCATAGATTATCCAGAACATCTTGGTCGTTTTGTTCGTGTTAAAAATTCCGAGGAGCCGCCACTCCGCATGAGCGATCGAATCCCGTTTCGCGTGAAACCCATGCTGGCGACTCTGGTGAGCCAGCCTTTCGATCGGCGCGGGTGGATTTACGAGGAAAAATATGACGGCATTCGCATCCTCGCCTATAAGGAAGGAAAAGAAGTCCGGCTACTCTCGCGAAACGACATTGACCGAACCAAAGGTTTTCCGGAAATAGTCGACGCAATCCGCGCGCTGAAACCTACGACGCTGCTGCTCGATGGCGAGCTCGTCGTGTTCGATCGCAAGAAAGTTTCGCGCTTTCAATTGTTGCAGCAAGGGAAGGGCGAAGCCGTTTACGCGGTCTTCGATTGCCTGTACCAGAAGGGAAAAGATCTGCGGCGGCAACCGCTTTCCGAGCGGCGCACCGCGATGGAGAACTCGCTCGGCAAACCAGGAGTTTTGATTCCGTCCCGCCGCCTGGCCGCCAATGGCTTGGAAGCCTACCGTGACGCGAAAAAACGCAATTACGAGGGATTGGTCGCGAAAGATGCGTCGTCGCTATACTTCGAGGGCCGCTCGACAAATTGGCTGAAGGTAAAAGTTCACCAGGAAGATGAGTTCGTCATCGGTGGATTTACAAAGCCAGCCGGCGCTCGCAAACATTTTGGCGCTCTGCTGCTGGGCGCCTATCAGAGCGGAAAATTGCACTATGTGGGCAAAGTGGGAACCGGATTCGATGAGGATTTGCTTGGTTCCTTGGCAAAAAAGTTCAAGCCCCTCGAGATTGCCAGGCCGCCGTTCGTCGACCCACCGCGCGAGCGCGACGTCACCTACATCCAGCCAAAACTCGTCGTGCAAATCTCATTTCAAGAATGGACCGCCGACATGAAATTGCGCCAGCCGGTATTTCTAGGCTTGCGCGACGACAAAAAGCCCACGGAAGTCCTGCTCCCGGAGCCGCAAAAATGAAAACAACAGCCACCAAGCGCGCGAAAGCCGCCACCACCACCACAAAAGATCTCCCGGTGAATATTTCCCACTCCGACAAAGTTTTCTGGCCCGAAAACGGCTACACAAAAGGCGATCTGGCTGAATTTTACGAATCGATATTTTCGAAGCTCGAACCGTATCTGAAAGGTCGCTTGCTCACTCTCGAGCGATGCCCGGACGGAATGGCAGGCCAGTGCTTTTACCAAAAGGAAATGCCGAAAGGCATGCCGGCGAATACTCCTACAAAGCGAATCAAGAACGAGGAGAGTAAGCGGCCCTTCACGAACTACGTGGTGGGTGGAACTCTCGAAACCCAACTGGCGCTTGTGAATCTCGGCTGCATCGCTATTCATGCGATGGGTGGCCGCGCTGCGTCGCCGCGGCAGCCAGACTGGGTGTGCTTCGATCTCGATCCTGATTCAGGAGAATTTTCCGATGCCGCGCGCGCTGCGTTTTACGTGAAAGAAGGGCTCGATACTCTGAAGCTCGAATCATTCGCAAAAACTTCCGGTAGCCGCGGCATCCACATCTTCGTGCCGCTTCGCCTCGGTCCGGATGTCGACGTCGTGCGTTCCTTTGCACAGGATTTTGTCGCAAGGCTGGCTGCCGGTCATCCAAAAGAACTCACCACGGAGCATTCGATTGCAGGGCGGCAAGGACGCGTCTACCTCGATCCATTTCGAAATGGATTCGGGCAAACTGTGGTGACGCCTTATTCAGTGCGCCGAAAGCCCAAAGCTCCCGTATCAACCCCGCTGGCCTGGACGGAGGTAAAGCCCTCGTTGATTCCGTCAAAGTTTAATATTGGCAATTTTGCGGAGCGCGCGAGGAAGGCTGATCCGTGGAGCGATTTTTTCCGAAACCGGCAGTCGCTTGAAAAAGCGATTCAACAGGTCAAGAAGCTATAATCGAATTCAGCGCCCGCCTCCTAGGCGGCATCCCACATTGAAAGCTGCCGCTTAATCCGCACCCATTTTCTTGGATAGCTCGGCGGAATAAGAACGGACGCTGGTGCTTGAAGCGCTCTCCTCTTTGAAGACGTTGCGCTTCGCAATGAGATCCGAAGCCCACAGAAAGATGTCGAAGAGCCGCGCGCGGTCCAGGTTGTCAAAACCGCGAATCGGACGCACCAGTTCTCCCGTCTGTGCTACGCACTGCTGCAGGAAGCGATCGACGGAAAACGAAGTGACAACATCGGCGTCTCGGAGCGGATTGCAATTGCAGCGTTCAAGATATTCGTAACAGTGCGATATGAAATGACCAATGCAATAAAATCGCAGCGCCAGCAAACCCACCGCCGCATTCCCGCAGTGCGACGTGTCGCAGCGTATCCACTTTTTCGCGGATGGCTCGGTCCTTTCAGATGGATTGATTTTTTCGCCGGAATCTTCCTTCATGGCCCTCATTATCCCCATGGTATTTGATGATGTTGAGAGGTTGGTCTGGCTGTGCGTTGCGATTGGCATCTCTGTTCCGACTAACAAACTGGAGTCGCCGCTATCGGCAACGGCGCATCCGGGAAGCCGGGCATCGCCGCCTGATAGGTATGAACTCTCGTGCGCACGTCGATCAACGGCGTGACCAACTTCAAAACGGCCGCCGAGGACTCCCACCGATTCGCAGCATCTTTTTCCGCCTTCCAGAAACTCATCACCAGAATGAGGCGCGGTTCTTTCACGGAACTCAAAACGATCACGCCCGCGAATCCTTTCTGCCTTTTCAGGTACTCCATCAACGCGCCTCGGACACAATTTCCCAATTCGCGAATTTTGCTGGGCTGAGCCACCAATTCCACTGACCGTGCATGCAGCGTTTGAATTCCCAAAGCGCTGTTTGGCGCCGATGCGGTCCTCGCTTCCCATGAAGTGGAGTAGCAGACCACGTTTTCGATTTGCACGAATGCGGTTTCGATCAGATCCCTCATATCGGTAACACTCCTCAGCTGGTTTTCAGTGCGATGGGGGGAAGCGCATCCCGGTTCGTTCGGGGTAGGGACGCCCCGGGATGCACCGGGGGCATGAGGAGCTTTTGAAATACCGTTCCGCGGAATCAGAATTTGGGGCTGCATTGTCAGTGCGTCACCACCGCTGCGGAGTAGTGCGGCCAGAGCGCAAATCGTTTCACTTCGGGACAAGATTCATACGTTGTGCGAAATAAGTGGTAGTCCCGCGGGTTCTTCCGTAGTTCCTGAACGACAAGGCGCGTCGTTGCGCCTGATTCTTCAGGGGGTTATACTCCCGTCCACTTGAGGGGTATGTGGAATTCTTCTCGTTCGACGAATCCTACCTTCAGCGGCTTCGAGGCGGGGACTTCCCGACCGAGCGGCATTTTGTCGACTATTTTGGCCAGTTGCTGCTGATCAAGCTGCGCTCCCGCCTTCGCTCTTCGCAATCGGTAGATGACATCCGCCAGGAGACGTTTGTACGCGTTCTGAAGGCAGTGCGGACGGGGGGAGTGAGGAGCGCGGAGGGGCTCGGGTCTTTCGTTAACTCCATATGCAACAATGTGTTACAGGAGTATTATCGCAGTTCGGCGCGTTCCGTCCCGCAGGATGAGAACTCTCCGGATCCGCCGGACACCAGCATCGATCTGGACGGCATGCTGGTGGCAAAACAGACCCGCGAGCAGGTAAGGCATGCGCTTTCAATGCTTTCCGAAAAAGATCGGCGCCTGTTGCGAGCCATATTCTTCGAGGAGAAGAATAAAGATGAGATTTGCAATGACTTCGGAGTTGATCGCGACTATTTGCGGGTACTTTTGCACCGCGCGAAGCAGAGCTTTCGAACGCTTTACGAGCAGGCGGAACTGGGCAAGCAAGCCGGTGCTAGACAATCAAAGCACGTGTGAAACGATTTACCCTCTCCCGTCACTATATGGGGTATGCAAATAATGAACCACGACGAAGCCATTCGGCTCAAAGCTGCTGAAAAATACCTCCTTGGCGAGTTGAGTGCCGAACTTCGCGAGCAGTATGAAGACCACTATTTTGGCTGTGCGGAGTGCGCGCAAGACGTTCGAACGGGCGCAGTCTTCATTGATAATGCGAGAGATGTGTTGGTCCCACCCTCTGTCACTGAGTTAGGGGCCAAGCATCAGTCCGCCTCTTCCGGCGGTTGGTGGGCTACGCTGCTGCGACCGGCATTCGCGGTTCCGGCGCTTGCGCTGTTGCTCCTTGTCGCCGGATACCAGAACGCTGTGACGATTCCACATTTGAAAACGGCTGCAGCGCAATCCGACGTGGCTCAAACTCTGCCTTCGTTTTCGCTGATCTCCGGGAATTCGCGTGGCGGCGCTCCGCTTGCGATTTCGGTTCCGGCTGGTAAACCGTTCAGCCTTTTTATCGATATTCCGCCAAAAGGTAGCTACGCCTCTTTCGTCTGCGAATTTCAAACCGAATCTGGGGCTCCAGAATTGTCGTTGAGCATCTCGGCGGACGAAGCGAAACGAACCGTTCAATTATTGATTCCCGCCGGACGCCTGGCATCGGGAAAGCACGAGCTTGTCGTGCGAGGATTGGACTCGCAAGGAAAGCCCGATGCGGATAAGATGGGCGTCGCCAATTACCCGTTCTCTTTAGATTACACCAAGTAACCCTACATTTATTTGACGCAGGAGGTAGCGCCAATGCAGAAGGAAACCGTTCAAAGAACCTACATTTACAACGGCCAGGGCCATGCGCTTAGCGGTCACATCACGCGCCCATTGGATCACCAAATCGAAGTGCAAGCCGGAATGTCGCTTCCGACGACGGGGGGTATCGGACACGCGCGCGTCGAAAAATTCCGGTTCCAGGAGTACGTGTCTTTTTCAGCTGGCTATACGTACGTGGCCGGCAGCAGGAGTGGCGAATATACATACACGACGCTGGTCACCGCGGTAGTAGAAAACCTAAACATTTTGGACATTGTAACCGCGGATCGCGTGGTAGCGCGACTCGCATCTCATCACAACCTGGACCCGAAGCTCAAACAGGAGGAGCCTCAAATCACTCTTCTCGGGAGCAAGATTGAAAATCTGAGAGTTGGCTGCTGCCCGGTCCAACTCGAATTCGACGAGGATGTGCTTGTTCGCCTCAATACCTTTGAGACATTGAAAGAAAGGTTTGACGTCGATGAGGGATTCCGCAAAATGGCAGCTGATCCTTTTGTTACAATGCCGCCAAAGATCCCAGTCGATCCGCGAGGAGTCTTCCTGTGCTCGCTCGTGAAGGACATGAAGGTCAATTGCCCCGGAGTGAAGACGGCAGGGCACGCCTTCGAGGTTCCGGAATTCGGCAGAGTATATATCGGCGAGGTTCTCGCGCAGTATCGCAAGCGGACCGTAACGATGCTACGGCTCGAGCTCGGCTGCCCGGTCGTGGCCACGATGATGTCCGCCCAAGCCGGTGGCAATGGACATCCGTTTCCATAGTCTGGATTTTCTTAGGCGCGCTGATCTTCACGGCGGCTGGTTGCCAACGAAGAGCCGCCACCGATCCAAAGACCACTTACGACACCGTATGGTCAAAGCTTAAACGCGGCGATCTCGCTGGCGCACGGGCCACGATAGACGCTATCGCGCCCGGAAGTCTGGCTCCGAACGGCGAGTGGGATTCCCGGTTTCGCATCCTGAAGGGAGAAACCCTCACTCGTCAGGGCTTGGACGAGCAAGCGCTGGCACTCCTTGCAGCTCCCCTTCCCAAACAACTCGAGAAATCCGAGATCGCTGTCTGGCAGAAAATGGCGCAGGGGATCGCGCTGGCTCATCTGGGTCGCTACTCCGAGTCCGAGAAATACCTGGCAGAGGCCGAAAATCTCGCGGAGACGAACCAGCCCGCGTTGCTGGGCGAAGTTGCGCTGAGAAAAGGAACGCTGGGTCTCCTGCGCGACGATTTGACCGAAGCGCAGAGAGAATATTTGAGGGCTCTGAAAAGCGCTCGCGATCTTCATGATTCCTATCTTGAAGCCGCGTGCTTAAGCAATCTGGGACTCATCGCTACGAACCAGGAACACTATGACGAGTCAATTGAATGGAACAGACAGGCGCTGGTGACATCGCAGGCCAATGGAGCTCGCGGTGCGACCGCCGTGATTTTGGGAAATATGGGTTGGGGCTACGTCAAGCTTGGAGACTATGACAAAGCCCTTGCACTGTTCCAGCGCGCTGACAAAGAGTCCGGAGAAACTGGTTCGCTGAGCGCGCAAGTAGACTGGAAAATAAACATTGGTAGCGTCTATCTCGCGCTAGGCAACTACGATTCAGCGGAAAGCTCTTATCAGTCCGCTCTTAGAATCGCTCAGAGGCTCGGCGACGACAGTGCAAAATCCGAATGCTTTGAAAACTTGGCGCTTGTTTCGCTGGCGCGAGGGCAGGTTGATTCGGCGCAAAGCTACAACGAGAAGGCGGCGCCCCTTGTTCGCGCTCATTCAGATGCCGTCGTATCGTCCATCGTCTCGGGCCGCATTCAGGCGCTGAAGAAGAATTACGGAGATGCCGGGAAAATATTTCAATCCGTAATTGGCGATACCGATGCCCCGGCGTCTCTGCGCTGGGAGGCCCAGTCAAGGCTCGCCGGTGTCTACGCCTCGGAAGGCAAACGTACGGCGGCGGATAGAGAGTTTCGACGGGCGATTGGCACGATTGCCAGTGCGCGAACGGAAGTCAAACACGAGGAGTTGAGACTAGCGTTCTTGTCGAACGCAATTGCGTTTTACAACGATTACATCGACCTTCTGATTGCGCAGGGTCGAGCGGAGGAAGCACTGCAGGTGGCTGAGGTAAGCCGCGCGCAGACGCTTGCCGAAGGGCTTGGACTCGGCTCGAAGATTTTGTTTCCCATTCCAAATTTTCAGCCAAGGTTGATCGCAGAGCGATCGCGAGCCACTCTATTGTTCTACTGGCTTGGCGAAAAACAGTCGTACGTGTGGGTTGTTAGTGATTCTGGAGTTACGCTCTTTACGTTGCCGCCCGCATTTGAAATCGAACCGCTGATTAAATCCTACCGGGGCGCGCTGCTCGGTCCTCGAGACGTGATCGAAACGTCAAACGCGCAGGGGATTAAGTTGTACGACACGTTGGTCGGCCCGGCGCAGAAGCTGATAGCGCCTGGCTCACGGGTTCTTATCTTCCCGGATGCGGGGTTGTACGGCCTGAATTTCGAGACACTTCTCAATCCGAAACCGAAGCTCCATTACTGGATCGAAGACGCAGTTGTCGCATACGCGAATTCGCTCGTTCTGCTGGCGGCGTCTGCGAACCAAACGCCGGCTCGGGCCAAGAAGCTACTTCTGGTTGGCAATCCGATCTCGCCGAGTGCGGAGTTTCCGGATTTGCCGCAAGCAGGCACTGAGATGGCAGATGTGGAGCGATATTTCGCGGCGCCCGAGCGCACCGTCCTTTCGCGACAGCAGGCTACAGCAAGCGCCTATCTCGAAAGTAAGCCGGTGCAATATTCGTTCATTCATTTCGTAGCGCACGGGACTGCCAGTCGCGCGAGCCCGCTTGATTCGGCGGTGATTCTCTCGAAGCAGGGTGATTCCTACAAACTTTACGCTCGCGATATTGTCACGCAGCCGCTGCACGCGAATCTCGTGACGATCTCCGCCTGCCATGGCACGGGCGAACGCACCTACTCGGGCGAAGGGCTCGTGGGGCTCACATGGGCATTTCTACGTGCGGGTGCGCATGGCGTGATAGCGGCACTCTGGGAGGTTAACGACAATTCCACGCCGGAATTGATGGACGATCTCTACGCTGAAATCCAGAAAGGCTCAGCTCCGGATGCCGCTCTGCATCATGCTAAGTTGAAACTTCTAAATTCCGGCACGGTTTATCAGAAGCCTTTCTATTGGGCGCCCTTCGAAATTTATCTCGGCCACTGATTTTCACCACGAGTGTCGTGGCGCATTGCTTTTCTAATTTGGATTCTCGAGAAGCACCGCGATGCCTTGACCGCCTCCGATGCACGCCGACGCAACCCCATATCTCTTCTGCGAACGCTGCAACTCGCGCGCGAGCGTGACGGCAAGCCGCACACCCGTCGCGGCCAGCGGATGGCCAATGGCAATCGCCCCACCGTTTACGTTGAGCTTGTTGCGATCGAGCTTCAGCTCGCGCTCGACGCCCATCACCTGCGCGGCAAAAGCCTCGTTGATTTCGAAGCGATCGATTGCATCGACCGAAAGTCCAACGCCATCGAGAAGCTTCCGAATCGCCGGTGCCGGACCAATAGCCATAATTTCAGGCGGAACGCCCACAGTCGCAACAGCCGCGACACGCGCGAGCGGCTTGCCCGCACGAGATTTCGCATAATCGCCCGAGGCGACCAGCGCTGCGGCCGCGCCATCAACAATCGCCGAACTGTTCCCTCCCGTTTGGACGCCACCAAACGCCGGCCGAATCTTTGCCAGCGCCTCGTAGGTGGACGGACGAATGTGCGTATCGGCTGCAAGACTTTCGACGCCCCTGGGCAACTGGATGCCGCGCGACTTGTAGCCCTCGAGCCGAAACTCCTCGCTCACAACTGGAACAATCTCGCCCGACAAAAAGCAAGCCTTCTGCGCCGCCACAGCGCGCGCGAAACTCAGCTCCGCAAAACGGTCCACTTCCTCTCGCGTAATTTTATATTCACGCGCGGTTTTCTCCGCGGTGTCGCCCATCGTCACATCAGCCGCCGGATCAAGCAGCGCCTCCCAAAGAAAATCCTTAAACTCCACTTGCCCCATCTTGAATCCCCCGCGATGCGTGTACGCGGCAATCGGATTCCGGCTCATCGATTCCGCCCCAACGCACAGCCCCAGATCAATCTTCTTCAAAGTGATCGCATCGGCAGCCTGCCCAATCGCTTCCATTCCAGTGCCGCAAACGCGCTGCACCAGAATCGCCGGCCGATCAATCGGCACGCCCGAATACAGTCCAATATGCCGCGGCAGCAAGTAAGCATCAAAACTAGCCTGCGCGACGCAGCCGGCGATCACGGAGCCCACGTCGCCAGGCGAAACTTTCGCGCGTTCGAAAACCGCCCGCGCCGCCTTGATGCCAAGATCGGTCGGCGACACGAGTCCCAACGCGCCGTTGTAGTCCACAAACGGCGTCCGCACTCCGTCGAGCAGCCACACGTCGTCATACGCGATAAAAAGACCGCCCTTATCTCTTCCCGTCATTTTTTCCCTCGAGCCTAAAAATCACTTCCGAATCCCGCGAACCATATAATTCCTCAACAAGCGCAGCGCGATGTTCAAGCACCGCGCGCTGATTCAACGATCCCTTGTCCGTAATTTCGCGCGCGTCCAGCGACGGCGGCTCCTCCAAAATTATCGCACGGCTCACGCGATTCGAACTCCCCGTCGCCTCCACCGCAAACGCCGCCAACAAACCGCGAAAACGCTCGCGCACCGCCTCATGTCGCAAAACGTCCGACGCAGTCAAACCCGACTCCGCGCCCGCCCTCAGCGATCCGCCGGGGCACAACGCACAACAAGCCTCCACATCCGCGAAAATCATCATCCCCACATCACCTCGATCGTGCCCGGTGATCACCACATCCCGCACAAACGGCGCAAAGAAACTCAAAATCCGCGCCCGCAGCGGCCCCACGCTCACCCAAGTCCCAGTCGCCAGTTTGAAATCCTCAGAAAAACGCCCATCGAAAAGAAAACCCTTATTCACATCCGCCGCGTCAACAAACCGCACCGCGTCGCCAAATTTATAAAATCCATCTTCGTCGAAAGCTTTCCGCGTAAGCTCCGGCTGCCGCCAATAACCGGGCGTAATATTCGGCCCTCGAACGCGCGCTTCCAATTTGCCCTCTTGCGGCACCAATTTCGCTTCAACGCCGGGAATCGGAATCCCGATCACTCCCGCTCGATCCGTTTCCCACGTCGTCTGAATCGCCATCGGCGCCGTCTCAGTCGAACCAAGCCCGGTCACCATCACCACCCGCTCGCCGCAAGTTTCCCGCGCCAACTCGCGGTATGCGTCCCACACCGGCTGCGAAAGGCCGGCCCCCGCATAGAACAGCAGTTTCAGCCGGCCGAAAAAATTCTCGCGAAGCTCGCGATCCGCGCGCAGCGCCGGCAACAAATCCTCATAGCCCTTCGGCACATTGAAATATACCGTCGGCGCAATCTCGCGCAGATTGCGGATCGTCTCGGAAATAAATCCCGGTCCCGGCTTGCCTTCGTCAATGTGAAAGCTGCCGCCATTGTAGAGCGCGATGCCAATATTGTGATTTCCGCCAAAGGTGTGATTCCAGGGCAGCCAATCCACCAGCACCGGCGGTTCGTCCTGCAGGAATCCGAACACCTGCGCGATCATCTGCTGATTGCTGCAAATCATCCGATGCGTGTTGATCACCGCTTTCGGCATGCCCGTCGAGCCGGACGTGAATAGAAATTTCGCGGGACTGGCGGGATCGATCCGTTCGTGCGCCGCGTCGAGCGCCTTCGTCGGATTCGTTGCAAGAAGCTCCGCAAAGCGAGTCGCCTTGCGAAATTCTGGAGGCGACGACGCAACGACAACCTCCACCTCGCCGCTCAGGGCCGCTTCAATCGCGCGCCGGTATTTGCTGCCGTCGGATACGAACACCATCCCAGGCGTAAGCAGCCCGAGACAATGCCGCAGCTGCACAAGATCCTTCGACACGAGCGAATACACCGGTGAAATGTGCGCGGTAGGAATCCCCGCGTGCTCCCCGGCGAGCATCAGCAGCAAATGCTCGAGGTCATTTTCAGAAAGTATCGCAACGGGCCGTTCCGCGCTGAGCCCGCGATCGAGCAGCGCTTGCGCGATGCTCCGCACCGCCGCATAAACCTGCGAATATGTAAGCGTCCGCCAGCGGCTGTCCTTATCCCGCTTTGCCGCGCAAATCCGCTCCCCCGCGATTTCCGCCCACTGCGCAACGCGATCGGTGAGCACCTTCGGATAAGCGCCCAGAGGCTCATCGGGACGCACCAACAGCGAGCCGTCCGGACGCCGCTCAACGGAGGCGCCAGAAGTGCGAAGCCGCACATGCCTCACACCGCTGCCCGCTTTTTCCAAAGCACCCGTCGCTGGTCGCGTATCACTCACGATTGGCTTCGGCATCGCTGAATTTGCATCGCTCCAATTCTAGTACGCGCTTCTCGCGCCGCAAACCTGGCACCAACGGATTAGGTGGGGCGAGCGATCGCCTCAAAAACATTCATGAGGCGTTTCAAATCGGTTCCTACCGGAACGTCTCCGTCAGTCGTCAGCAACGCTGACCTCGCGCCTGAAAGTCCTAGAAACCGCGCTCCGCTGGACTCGCTCGCTTCCAGAACTTCGAGCGGCACGGAACAGCCGAACATGAAATTCTCATCGCGACCCTGCGGGCGAGCCAGAAATTCTTCAGACGCTGAACAGAGAATCGCATCCCATTCTTGCTGGAAGATCATCTCGATGTTTTCCGACGTTGTCGATTCCGTCCCGATTTGAAGCACAGGCATGGCTTCATAAAAGCGAACGACGTTGAAAAGCGGCGCCAGCAGCGACACCCAATTCTGGCATTTGCTGGAAGTAAGGGACGGAAGGTTTTCCTCCCGAATAAAAATCAAATTCGCGCCCGCGTCCACGAAAGCGGAGGCAATTTTTGTTATAGCAGCCGCAGCGGTTTCCAGCGCCAATTCAGGTGGATCGTGACCGTGACGCATCGCACCAGGATCGATCCCGGTAAGCCGGGCAGCGAGCGTGAATGGTCCCGACACGCCTGCCATAAGTAACGGTTCGTCGCGCAGCAGGGAATTTAGACGGCGAATCACCTCAACGGCCGCTCTCACACGTGGACTATTCGCAGCCTCTTCAGGAGACCGCAAGCGGGCAGGCAATTCTCCCGTCTCTGCAGACTCGGGCCAGCGAATGCTGCTCGTCTGATTCGTCTCGTCCCTCTGCTGCGGGCCGCCAAGCGCTTCCGCTTCCAGAAGCGGATCGAAATAGCAGGCCACGCCATCCGTTCTCAATTGCGTGCGAATCTGCCGAAGGGCATTGGAGATTTTCGTCGGATTGTCGAGATACGCTCGAAACGAAAGGTTTTCAATTTTCGCGCCGAGAGAAAATACAATCGGAACGATCAGCGGGCGCGTCTGCCGATTTCCCTGCAGCAGGCCCTTCACCATCTCTCGCGGGGTGAGTTGTTCGTTCACCTGTGGCCCCACCGTTCTTAAGTGCCAAAAGAAAGGCCCGCAAACACTCTCGATTTCGCGGGCCTGCTACTGCCGGAAAATCGGCCCGAGCGATTTGGCATCCGGCCAGCGCCCGTAAAACTGCAAAATATCCTGCGGCGGGCTCAGCTTGCTCCACTCCTTCTCGAACTCGTCGAAGCTTTTGCCGCGCGCCAGGCGGCTCCTGCGCTCAGTGTCTCGTTGCTGCTTCGTTTTCTCCGTGTCGAGCTTGTTGCGCGCTGCATCGTACGCGATGTGATAAATGTTGCGAGCCGTCCATTCGGAAACGATTTTCTTCTTCAGATCCTCCATCACCTCCGCCGGATCGCGTTCGAGCGGATCGCCATAGCCAGGGCCGCCTCCGCTGAAGCCAAACAGCAGATCGCCCTCCTCGTAGACCTTCGGTGTGCGCGCGATTAATTCAAACGTCCAGTCGCCGTGCACCGTTTTGTTCTCGAGAATGTCGCGGCTGTCCATCGAAAGCTTCGCGTTCCCCTCCTGCATTTGCTTCAGCAGATCAGCTTTGCGCACGCTGATGCCGGGAATCGGGGCAGACGCGTAGCCCCCGAAAAGCGGCTGGCCCAGCGGCACTTTGCTTCCGTTGCCCATGCACAGCGACACAAGATTTGGCACCTTGTGGATCATCCATTGCTGCACGCCGCCCGATCCGCCGCGATGCCTTCCATGTCCCGACGAATCCTTCCAGTGCTGCGACAACGTCACCGTAACGGGCAACTCGCTTTCCACCTGTTCGGAATCCGGCGCGCGTCCAAAAGCGCACCAGGCGAAACCGTACGCGTCCATTCCATCATTCGCGGCGCGACCGCCCTGCCCCTGCGTGTTGAGCGAAAACGAAAGCACATCCGATACCGCGAGATTCCATTGCGAATGCCCCGCGCAAATCTGCGCCGTGTGCTGGCTGCCAGGAGACGCCGCCACCTGCCGCCATAGCCCTGCGCTCGAAAAAGTCATCTTCGCAAAACTATTGTGTGTGGCGCAGCGGCACTGCATGCCGATATACACGCAACAGCTCGTCGCCGCCATTCGTCCGGGATTCAAAATAATTCCTTCCGGAAAGATGAAATCGATGGGGGCAAACGTGGAGCTGCAAATCGGCAAATCGTGAAACACATATTCGTACATAAAGTTCGCGATGTGGCCCACCACGGCTTGCGGATGCACGTTATACGACGACGGATTTTCGGGCGACGTTCCCTCGAAATCGAACGTCAGCGTCTCTCCCTTTTTGATCAGCGTCAGATAGCAGGCGCGGACCAATGCAGGGGTCCAGCCGATCGCATCATTGAATACAACCGTACGAAACTTCCCGTCGGGCAGCGCCTTGATCTTTTGCCGCGCGCCGGCTTCGGCAGTGTCCGACATTTTGCGCAGCAACCCTACAACGAATTCGCCGCCGCGCTTTTCGGCAAGTTCAAGCAAACGCACTCGGACGCGATCAGCTGTGGTGCAACGCGCGCGAAGGTCGGAGATGAACATCGCGGGCGCGCGCAGTCCATACACGGTGTAGAACTCGAGAAAATCGTTGCGCAACTCGAAATTCTCGCCGATTTTAATCGGCGGCATGTTCAGGCCTTCGTCGAACCGCGATTTCGCGCTGACGGGCATGCCGCCCGGCTCAATGGCTCCGGTCTCAGTGGTATGCAAAGCAGCCGATGCCCAAGCCAGAAGCTTGCCCTTGTGAAAAATCGGCATCAGCGCCACTTGGTCCGGGTTGTGAATGCCGCCGTAAAGCGCGTCGTTCGTGTACCAGATGTCTCCTTCGCGCACTCCAGGATTTTCGGCGTAATACTTCTGAATAAATTTGATCACTATCGGCTGAATGATCGCGTGGAGATAAGTCCCGCACGATGCGTTCACCAGGTCGCCGTTTGCAGTGAAGATGGCCACCATCGAATCGCCCGAAACGCCGAAGTAGCTTCGTGATGACCGGACGAAGACTTCCATCGCTTCGTCAAGAATGTCGTTGGTGATCTGCACGCCGATTTCATAGTCGCCGGCCTGTACTTTCCCAGCGCATTCTTTCTCGAAGGCGGTGGCGGGCGCCGGCTTCAGCCATGCGAGCTTCTCAGCCGTACTCGGAATCGGCATAGATCTCCTTCCAGTCTTTTTCCAAACTGCCGCGAACTCAGCTTTCCAGAATGCCGAGTCCTCGCTCATCAATTGAAAAGTTCATCGCAGGCGGCACCACCACAGTGGTGTATTCGCCTTCGAGAATTGCCGGGCCTTCCAGCCGGTTTCCTGGCTTCAGCATTTCGTATGCGTAGATAGGCGTAGGACGAAAATCCTTCGCGTCCGCCCAATATGCCGGCCGCTCGCCTTTTCGCGCGCCCGATGGATCATGGCCTTCGAGCGGCATCTTGGGCAGATCGATCTGCTGCACCGGAACGATGGCTTTGAGAATGAAGCTATCGACAAAAACTCCGCCCTCAGGATTCACCACAAACGGGCTGAACGCTTCGCTGAATTCTTTCTTGAATGCCTCGCAAATTGTGGCAACATCATCGGTTGAATGCAGTGCGAGGCGCGGCGAGAGCGCCCGCTTCACGTGGAATTGCCCGCCATAAAGCATGTCGAGCTCGAGCACAAACGACGCCGAGCTCGGATTCAGCCCATCTGCAATTAAATCCTTGCGCGCCTGTTCGAGTAGTTCTTCCACCGTGCGGTTGAACACCGCAAACTCCTGCGTCAGCTCCTGCGTGCCCGGCGACATCAACGTCAGCTTCTTCGACACTTCATAAACATGCATGATGTCCATCGTTGAAGAACCGAAAGCGCA
>Ga0307475_10000906_pt1 | contig 17646 bp, 28 predicted proteins | sample atmos_gasesECM1C_FD_203317 | JGI IMG/M metagenome (GOLD analysis project Ga0307475, IMG submission 203317) | Hardwood forest soil microbial communities from Morgan-Monroe State Forest, Indiana, United States - atmos_gasesECM1C_515 | ecosystem: Environmental > Terrestrial > Soil > Temperate... | reverse complement strand
AGGAGAAAACCGAATACCATTTTCGCTTGCGCCATCGTCCAATTTTTCATTTCGACCGTTCTCCGATCTAGCCGAGTTGCTTCAATTGGCCGAGACTGGTCTCAGGTGCGATCGTCCGACCGAGATCGCGAGAGAGCCAGATTGCGACCTGGCGCGCGTACTTGTTCGGATCATTGTCATCGTCCGACGGTGCGTAAATGTCGAAGAAGTTCCGCAGTGTTGAATCGTCGGTGAGCCCGTGCGATCCCTCGAGCTTCGCGCTGATGTCGTTCGAAAGTGCAATCCAACCGGCAGCCAGGGAATCGAACACGCGATAGTTTCTATCGTCGACCGGAACCGATTGCACACCGGAGGAGACCACCGGGCGCAAATTCCCCGGGTTGCGGTTGCGCCAGCTGCGCGAGCCGTAAGGGAATTTCGGATCCATCCCGGGCGGGATCCAGCCTTCGAATCGCCAGATCGAATCTGCGAGTGCTTCGATAAGTTTCATTGAGTTTTGCCGGTTAACGGCTTGCGCTCGAGCATCTCCCCGAGCCACTTGAGAACGACATCCATCTCGGGTGCTTTCTTCCAATCGCTTCGGTTATCGCCGGCATTGAAGAAGCTTTCCACCCGGAAAACTTCGATGGTTCCATTCAGATTATTGTGCAGTCGAACCATGATCAGCTGGCCTTTGTTGTAGAAGTGTGCTTCGAAAAAATTCTGATTTTTCCAATCGAAGTCGGCATCTTGACAGCCGTGCTCGACAAGAACCTTCCGAATTTTTTCGTAACGTGTCATCACATCACTTCGAAAAAGACCTTGCGGCCGTCGGTTAACTGATAGTCTGCAGTGCGCTCTTCCTCAGTCAATTCGAACCAAGCCTTATAAACACTTCGATCCGGCATGCGCTGGTAGCGTGAGCAGCGTGAGCAGCGCACGTTGAAATATTTGGGGCACTTCTCACCCTTGGGCGATCCTCTGACCGCGTGACGGTTGGCTTCAAGTGTTCTCTCACCACAGACCACGCAATCGTGATCGAGTGGACACATGCGCACCATGTTCGGATCGTCGGGAATCACTTGAACCGTTTCTTGCCACAGCGCTTGCAGGTGTCGGTGAAATCCCCGCGCCTACTGTCCCAATCGTGAAAGCCGAGGCAGTTCAACGTCCAACTGCACCAGACCACGACGACCAGTGCAGCCGCGAACGCGAACATTATTGCAAGGGACACGCGCAACCTACGCGATCTTGACGGGGATTACTTCGGGATCGATCGCGTTCATAAACTCGACGATTCCGCTCACGACGTCGGACGCACCCTTTTCGGCGAGCGCTTCGTTCGCGATCTTTTTGCCGGCGAAAGCCTGGCTTGTGCGGAGCACCTGCAAGACGAGCGGAGTTGCGGCGGCGAGCTTCTGTGCGCCGGCGCCCGGTGTCTGGATGACCGACTCTACCATCGTCGCGATGTTTGCGACTTGCGTCAGATCATTGACCACGACTGAGGCAACCGGCGCCGCGGATCCGGTGACCGCGGCCGAGCCGAGAAACGGTTGCAAGAGCGGACCGAGACCGAGCTCGATCGCCGCAGCTTTCGCCAGGAATTGCCCAAGTTTTTTGAGAAACGTCATGTTCTTTCCCTCTTTCCCCAACATCGGGTAATTGCGATCGAGATAGGCGCGCACGTAATCGATGATCACGTGCACTTACTGACACCAGAGTTCGTAAAGTTCCTGGCGCCCTGCGAGATCCTCGAGCTCGAGCATGATGCGGTTCAAACCTTCAGAGACGACTCCGACCAGGAGATCGTTCGCTTCATCCTCGAGCAACAGATCGCCGACGAACTCGCGGACGCGGCGGATCCGCCGAGCCCGGGATTTATCTTCGGGGCCGGTCGCGATTCCCGCGGGAGCCTTCGGCGCGCTTTTTGTCTCGACAGTCTCGGCAGCGCTTCGGCTCATTGTGAAAATTTTGAGCTGCATAAAACTTCTGCTCGCTCGCGGTCCACACAAAATTCCCGCCACAAGTCGAGCAAACTAGAGTTTTGTCGCTAAAGCTCGCGTGCATCTGTGCGCCTGTCGCCATCGAATTCGGGAAGGGAAGAGAGCCGGCTCGTTGGATGGAAGAGCCGGCGCCCCGCTCTGGACTTTTTCTCTCCCGACTCCTTTCGACCGTGATCCGGTCAGTTTGGTTTCACACTCGCGGGCGCGTTCGTGTCTGCGCTCTGTGCATTTTCTGCAGCATACTTCAAGAAAGCCTTTATAAATTCCTGTAACCGCGGCATGTCCTGCATTGCGGGTTGAAGGATCTGCCGACTCTGGAAGAGTGCAAGCAATCCCGTCTCACCCATTCCGGCAAGCTGCAGCGGCAAGGTCTCATCGAAGTGGGTGAGAAACACCATCACCTCGTCTGCAGCTTCCTCCGGTGTGTAGTCGAGATCGGTCAAGATTTTCATGATCTGCTGCTCAGCGATCACGACTTTCACGCGCGGATCCATCGCAGCGGCCTCGGGAGTGGGATGCGCGGCTGACGGCCGAGCCGGCGGCGGAACGACCGCGCCAGCAGGTAATGCGGGTGCTCTGCCCTGGCTTGCCATGATCTGCGCGGTCTGCAATTGAGCTTCAGATCCAACACGCCACTCGCGCACCCCTTCGATCGCGGCATTCGCGACGGTCGGCAGCACACGCACGAGCTCGGCGCCGGCGGATGAGACCGGACCGGTCGGGAGCGGATTGAGCACGCGATCGAGACCGGCCTCGAGGATTTTATCGACTAAGGGATTCGTGCCGGCCGCGGCCGATGGATGACCGCCGAGTTGCTGTTGCAGATTCAGTACTCTCGTTAGGAGCTCGATCGGATCGGGTGCCGGCGGTGGAGGCGGCGGATTTAAAGCTCTCTGCAGCATCATCCCGAGCGCCTGTTTCAGTAGATCGTCGCTTGCACTCGGTGCCGGTTGCGACTGTGCCGCGAGTCGCTGAATTACTTCCGCGGCGCCCCGCATCGCGTTCACTCCGACATTGATCGCTTCGGCTTCTTTGTTCGCAACCATGTGCATCGCATCACGCGCGACCGCAGCCGTCGAATAGTCTTCAGAGGGCGTCACCGTCGGCGAGTTTCCGGCACCGTTCGCAGGTTCCGAATAGGCGCGGAACTTGGGCGGTGCATCGTTTGAAACTTTCCCTTCGGTAATGCGCTCACGTCCACGTTTGAGGATCAGGCGGAAGGCTTTTCCGCCATGCTTTTCGCGAATCGCGAGTTCGACTTCCTCGCGATCGTTAAAGGGAACGTTCACACCCGGACGCAGTTCGATAAAGCCGGAACACTTGTCGATATTTGACTCGCCGGTGCCGTAATTCGAGGAGCGGGGATCGGTGCGGTAGATGTAAACGGTGTGCCCGGGCGGGCCTTCCCAATCTTCGGGCTTTAGGGCTTCGATGTAATCCCAGAAATCGGGTTTTTGGAGCGCAACGGAAGGATCAGCGGGAGAAAGTACGCGCCGGCGAGTCGTGGTCTCGACTACAGAGCCGTTCTCGGGAGTGTCAGCAGTGCGCATAGAGCGTTTCGCACCGGCACACCCAGAGAAAGCGGCCTCGAAGGGAACTTATAACAGCTTTTTCCACAACGACACAACCAAAAATCCACCTGAGTACTCGTGAGTGCTACTGAGTACTGTTCGAGTACCGGTTTGAGTCCGGTACTCAAGTCATTGACTATGCTGTGAATCGTGGCGCAAGGTGCGAAAGTCCTCGAGCGTTTTGCGTCATACGGTTTCGCGTGGGTCGAGGACACTTCCGCCTGATCGGTGAGAAGCAGAGCAACCCACGCGAAATCACCTTCCCTCAAATCTGCCCCTTTCTCGAGGCTTCGCTTTGCCGATCTTCATCGGTCCGCAGTCGAGTACATCGGGAGTCGCCTACCGCGCACCGCTTTTGTCGGGTGAAGCGGGCACGGCGCAAACGATCAAACTCATGCGGCAACTCGTCGACCAGGCGGTCGGTGATGCCTCTTTCGTGCGCCAGGCGATCGAGATCGTGCGCACCATTCCCGCCTACGACCATATGGCGGAAGCGCAGCGGCTTTACGAGTGGGTGAGTCAAAACATCCGCTACACGATGGATCCGGTCACGAAGGAAAAACTCTACCGACCGCAGGATCTCTTGAAAATCCGCGCGGGTGACTGTGACGACATCTCGATGCTGCTCGGCGCGCTCGCGATCGCGATCGGTATGCCCGCACGCCTGATCACGATCAGCGCAAACGCAGAACGTCCGGAAGAGTTTTCACACGTCTACCTCGAGGTGGAAGTTCCGCCCGGCTCGGGAATGTGGATTCCGATGGATGCGGCGCGGCCGAGTGCACAGTTCGCGGAAGAACCGCCGATGTACTACCGCAAACGCGCGTGGTCGCTCACCGATGACAGCTATCAGGACTTGAACGGGTTTGCCGGTTGCGATTGTGGTTGCGGATCGAGTTCCGGTTCCGGCCGGATCCCCTGTCTCGGTGGTTACGCGACGCTCGAGGGTTACGACGGGCTCGGTCAGGATGGATTCGATTGGACGAAAATCCTGACACAAGGGATTCAGGAAGTTCCGCAGATCATTGCGGTGACGAGCGGACAACCATCCTCGGTCGTGAACCCCTACGGCCAGATCCGCACCGGGCAATCCCCTTACGGCTCTTTCGAAACTCCCTACACGCCAGGGTACGGACTACCGCAGGCGGGCTACGGCTCGCCGTCCTATGCAACCAGCTGGCTTTCCGCAAATTGGCCGATCGTCGGTCTCGGTCTGCTCGCGCTGATGATGATAGGGAAACGCTCATGAGCTTCGACGGCTACACCAACGCACCATCACTCGCGTGGGCCGGTTGGCGCTTGCGCATACCTGGCGGGCCGTATGGCGGCCAGTATCACGGCTACATCGCACCCGATTCGGCAGGATGGCCAGCCGGGCGCGCTGAGATCTATCGGCCGAGCGGATCGACACACGGGCTCGGCGCCGACGCACCCGCCGGACCGTGGTCGGATGAGTGGGGCGGAACCGCACTGCGGGAAGGTGAGTCGCATTCTGACTACGTTTACCGATCGCCCGCAGAGATTCGGCCGCGGCCGAATGCTTCGGGCGGCGCTCACGTGATCCGCAGTTTCCAGACACGTCGCAGCGCTGGCTATGCAGTCGCACCCGGCAATTATCGCGGCATCGGTGGGATGGGACTTCCGGTCGACCCCACGCGCGGAGTCATTCCAACTTGGTTCAAGCTGCCGCCCACAGCCGCGCCTGGCGCATCGACGGGAGCACCGCGCTATCCCGCGCGCCAAGGGCCGGGCGATCTTGTGGTAAGGCAGCCATACGATCCCTCAATTTGGGCCGGTAAGGTCTGTCCGGCGTGGGGATGCGCTTGGCGAAGTCCCGGGGATTACTTCCCGATGCCTGGCGCGACGTCGAGTGTTCCACAACCTCCGCCGAGCTCGCCCGCGCCGTCGAACATCGTGCCGGTATGGTCTGCACCGCCAGTTTCTCCCACACCGAGCCCGACCGTTCCGGCCTCGCCTGCCGATTTTCTTCCCAGCCAGGGGCAGAACGTGCCCGGCATCACACCGGGCGCGAGTGCGGGAACGAGTTTCGCGGACTGGCTGAGTCAGTCGACCATCATCCCGAATATCGCGAATCAGTGGGTGCTCGGTGGTGCGGCACTCTTCGCCGTCGCTTTGATGGGAAGGGGCAGGCGATGAGAGTGCAGCACGCCGTCGCCGCCCCCGAGATCCCGCTCTATCAGTCGGGATACTTAACACCTCAACGCCCGCCACGTCGGCGCATGCAACACACCATCGTTGCGCCCGAAACTCCGATTTATCAGCTTGGGTACCTCGGCCAGGAAGCTTCACAAATCGTCGGAGCCTCTGCAGCGCCAGCTGCCGCAGCAACGACCGCAGAAATAAGTGCAGCAGCAGAGGCAAGCGGCGCCGCTTACGGTGCGTGGGCCGGACCGATCGGTGCCGGCGTGGGTGCGGTGATTGGAATCATTGCCGGCTTACTCGGTAAGCACGCGCTCAGAGCGAAGCAGGCGCGTAACGAGAATTCCGCGGTCAATATCGGTGTGTCGGGATTTGACTCAGATCTGAAACAGATCCAGCAAGCTTTCAAGTCGGGGCAGATCAGCGCGCAGGATGCGATCCAGGCGATCGAGCAGACCGCGATGCCCGGTTACTGGACAGTGGTCACACCGCAGATCCAACCCGGGCGCAACGGTTGCAATTCGGGAGCGTCCTGCCCACCGGACACGAGTGCGCAAGGTGTACAGCCGTGTCACGGAAACATCGGCGCCGCCTGTTGTGTCGGGTGCTATCAACTCGAGCCTTCGATCACCGGGCCGAGCGGTGTGCTCGCCGCACTCAGCGGACAGTCGCAGTCGAAAGGTGGGCCGTACACCGCAGACATTCACATCGTCGCCGGCTCAAGCTATGGAGCCTCGACACGCGGAGCCTACACACTCGACTTCACCCCGTCGGTCGCGCCAGCGAGTTCGATCTCGAGCGGACTCACAAGCCTCTTTTCTCCCTCAGCGACGGGCCCGGGCGGTGGAAGTTCACTTCTACCGCTCCTGCTGATCGCAAGTCTTGCGTGGATGGCGATCCGATGAATGTAGTGAACTCACTCCCGGCGTGGGCACTCGGCCAGGCGATTGATCCCTCGACCGGGATCATCGCCGACGTTCAGCTAGGACCGGAGGACATTCCGCCGGATTACATCGATCCGAATATCACGTACGGACCGGGATCGGGTGCTCCGACCATGGCGCCGGCGCCGAGTGTGAGTGTCCCGAAACCTCCGACGGTGCCCGGCTTTACATTCCCGTCAACGACGGTACGAGATCTCTATCCGCAAGGACTTCCGCCAGGACCATCCCCGCGCGTGAATGTTCCACTCTCCCCGAGCTCCGCCGGACTATTTCTCAAAAGCAGCACACTCGTGAGCGGGATCCCGAACTGGGCACTCGTCGCCGGCGCGGTGCTCGCGATCCCCTTACTCGGTGGTCTCGTCGGTGGTGGTGGGAGGCGACGACGGTGAGTTACGTCAATTACAACCAGTCGCTCTACCGAACCGGTTTCCGACCCTACGGACACACCGATCCGTTCGCTGCGTCGCAATTGAACGGACTCGGCCAGTATCACCCCTTTACCGAGTCGGGCGGATGGCCTCTGCACGGATTCGGCCAGGTACACCCCTTCGGACCTTGGACTCTGCACGGTCTCGGGGACGGTGCCGGTGTGCCCGACGGCGCGGTGATCACCTACGTCGGCAAATGGACGACCGGACACACCGCTCTAAGAGATCAGGATCCGCAAGGACTCGTAAACGCAGTGGTCGACGCGATCAACCAAGACGGCCAGCTCCGCGTACTGCAAGCGCCGCAAACACTCAACGCTTCCTTCGGTACGCAAGTGGGGAATATTTTCGGCCAAACGCAGACGGTGCCGGTGACGCTCACTCTGCAAGTCACGAACGGCCAGGGGTTTCAGAGCGTGAATGATCCGATCTCGATCATCAACCATTACGTCTATGCCGTCTCAGGGATGATGCCGCAATCGGGAAACCTCACCAGCGTACGAACTCCTAGCGCCGGCGGTGGTGGATCTCCTGACTATCAGACTGCCGGCATCGATCCCGTAACCGGCTTGCCTTATGGAGCACAGCAACCGACCGACTTCACGACCTGGCTCGAGAACAATGCGCTCTGGCTCGGTCTCGGAATCGGGGCGCTCGTGTTGCTGCCCAAATTGCTATGAACGATTTGATTCAAGACGAACTGCGCGGAGTGCTGTCCGACTGGACAGGCGGAAAACAGGTGCGCTCGATCGCGCTCGGCCATCCCGTGCGCGAGCTCAAGGATCACAACGGGAAAGTGCTCGGCGAAGAGCGTCACACGTTCCGCCAGAAAGTCGCGCTCGAGTGTGTGTTTCGTCTGATCGAAAACGGTCTCGAGGTAGAAGGACCGATCGATTTTGCTTGGTTTCACGACATGGCGGAAGAGACCGGCCGCGGCATGCAATTGTCGGCAGAAGAGACGGGCGCCGCGATCTCACTCGCATGGGTTGCACTGCACCGCGGATGGGCTCGAGCACTCACCGGACACCCCGATCACCAATACATCTCGGTCACTCGCGAGGCGCAAGCATGACGAAGCGCAAAAACGCGGGCAAGGGTTTCGGGATGATGTTCCACGGTCTTTTCGGCTCGAAGACGGACGCGAAGAAAAAAGAGCGGAAGACCAAAGGCGCATTCATCAAGCGCACCTCCACCCCGAAAGGCACGCGCTATCTGGTAATGAGCCCGCGCACCAATCCGATCAAACGGAAGAAGAATAATCCGGATCAAAAGCCATACTGCGAAATGTGCGGGCGCAAAAGTGGCTTAAAGGTTGGAGAGAGCATCGACGGCCGACAGATCACCATGTGCAAGCTTTGCCGCGCGGGAGTGAAGGAAATTCTCAGAGAACGTAAATCCGGAAAGAATCCGCACGAGCTTCTGATCATGGGTGCGAACCCACACCCGACCGGGCAAGAGATCACGGTTCCGCCAGGATCGACAATCACGATCCGGATGAATCCGACCGAAGTGAATCCGGACCGCTATACCTCGATGCACGCTCAGACAAGCGGTCGCAGTTATCGCGCGCCCGGTCTCATTCAGACCGAACGGCAGAAGCGCGTCGCCGGCATGGTACGAACCACACGCCGCACTGCGACGAAACACAAGTACGACTGGATCCCGACGGAAGGAATCGCGCCCGGGCAGAATCCCGGTGACGATCGGTTTATGTACGCAGCGCTCGCGGAACTCTATCCCGGGAAAACTCTCGGCCAGCTTTCGATGAGTGAACTCTCGCGAGTCGCCCAGCACGCCCAAAAACTCAAACACCCGGACCGCCGGCAGAACGGAACAGCCGCAGACATTCGCGAAGACTTCACGGGTGCGCCGTCCGAGTGGGTGACGTCGGCAAACGAGCCGCACATGCCGGCCGGTGATTACGCGCAACTCGGTGAGCTGCTCGCGCTCTACGTGAAACCAGTAAAGGGCGGGCAGGTAATGCAGATCGATTTCAGCCGGCCGCGGCCGAAGATCGTATCGGATGAATCGGCGCGCCAGATCTGGTTTTTCGACGGTGATCAGGACGTGACGGATTCGCTTGCACAGTTTGGCGCGCACGATCGCGGCGCGGGTCTCTTTGAGTTAGGAGAGGCGCGCCGCATCGATTACAAGCAGCGCAAGGAACACGTACCGGATCCGGACGTCGACGAGTGGCGACACGAGTTCGGGGAAGAGACCGGAGTACGGCCGACGGTCCTCTTCGATCGTACGAAGAAACGGCTAATGCTAGAGGGCGGCCAGTACGAAATCCGTCGTGAGGGCATTGTGAATTGAAAACGTCTGTGCTGTCCGTCCGTGGAATCGAGCAGCACAGAGCAGGGGCGATCCCGCCAGCGAGCGGAACAACCCTCCCTCCCGAATGGGATCGTCCCCTGTTTTGAATTGAGGAGAAAGAAACTTTGGCAACAGCCGCGGTACTAACGAAACCGACTTTTACCCTGGCGGATCGGCTCAGAATCCAGCAACAGCGCGCGCTTGAGCGCGATTACATTCCCGTCGGCCGGTTGACCGCGGTCGTATTCGAAGCGCAACGAGACACACGCGGTCTAAGTGAGTCGCGGGCACGCTACTCAAACCGGAAGCAGGCGGAATCGACACCGGAAGCGCTCAAGCCATTCAGTGAGAAGCAAACGGTATTGTGGTCGTCCATCACGCTCGACTGGCTTTCACACAAGAATGCGCCATTACTTGCGATCAGTCGTGATCGCCAGGATCTTTTGCTTCCGCACGGACTCACACCTTTACCGGACATTCCCGATCCGCGCTGGACACCGAAGCACGCGAACGACACCGTGCCCCGGATCCCACAACTCTTAACCGGCTGTCCGGTGGTCGGTGACCGAGTGCGCGACAAGATCACCGATCGCCAGGGCCGAATCTACGGAGTGATCCATCCGGTGCTCGAGCTCTCGATCATGTTAAGCGGAGTATCCGGAGGCTTTGGACGCATCCGCGGCGCCGTCGACCCGTCCGACGGTACGCACCTGGCGCTTCTGATCGATGATTCGAATCCGCATCAGATGCGCGCGTACTTCGTGGGCGGCAAATTCTTGATGGGGTGAAGAGGATGGCAGAGAAATCACAACTCGAGATGGGGCAGCGCGTGAAGTTTTTGCGCTCCCACGATCGCACGGTTGAACTCACCGGCCGGATCGTGAAGATCCATGACGATTCGGATGCCGTCGACATCGAGACCGAACCGGATGGACGGATCGCGGAAGTCTCGACTAGAGAGACGGCACACGCGGCCGACGTCACAGTGCTCGGCGAAGCGAGCGCAGTCGAGAGTGCAACGGAGGAAACGCCGTCGGAGGAGACGGGCGCGGAATCGCGACCACGGCGCCGGCGCTGACGCCTTTAAGGAGATTGAGCTTGGCTCAGGTTCGAGTTTTCAATCCATCGTCTTACACACCGCGAAGTTACTTCACGGGTGAACCGGGCGAAGAAAGGAGAACATCCATGGCACACAGACGTCGTCACCATCACAGGCACCATCGGCGACACAATCCCTTCGGGATCACTCGAGGGACGTTGACCGATGCAGCCTATAACGCTGGCGGTGCACTCGGCTCTTTGTGGCTTTCCGGACTCATGCCAAACCTTACAGCGGGTTGGACAGGAGTCGCAGCCACAGGCGGCGCCGCACTCGTGCTCGGCTTCGGTGGAAAAGCATTAGTCGGTCCAAAAGCATCGGAAGAACTGCTTAAGGGCGGACTCACGGCAACCATCATCAAGGCGCTGCATCAGTTGGGCGTCGCTCAGAACCTTGGACTCGGGCTCTATGCGCCGAGTTGGTTCGGAGTGCCGACCGCATCGAGCCAGTACTTGCAAGCGAGCGGCGCGAACGTTGGGCCGTTCAGACGCGGTGCGGGGACAATCTTCTTCCCCGGACCTGGCGCGATGGTTCCCGCTCTGCCGGCAGGCGGATCCCCGGGAGCTGCTCACGTCGGGTATCACCGTTTTCGCAGCCGGTATGCGGGCAACTACGGCTAGAAAGCTGAGGCAGAGCTCAAGTCGGCTAGGACTCGGGCTCTGCCTCTCACCCCAAAAGTTTTCGCGGAGTGAAACTACTCCGCACTCGATTCTGACCAGAAGGGAGGCGGAATAGAAATGGTCAAACAAAACAGATACACATCACGTTACACCTCGCGCTTCGCCGACTGCACCGAAATTCAGGAGCGGGAAGTGGGTCGTCCGAAACTCCGAATGCTCCGCAAGAATCCGATCGTCGCGGGCCAGTTGGAGTATCTCGTGCAACCCCTTTTCGATTTCTACGGGGTCGCAGTGGCGACGGCGGTGACGAAACAGCAACTCTTCGCACAGCCGATCGGCGCATCGTACACCCCCTCCGGTGGTGCTGCGTTCGTGAAGACCCTATACCACACGAATTTGGTGCAGCCGGGCATGCTCGATGCTCCGAAGAAGATGCTGGTGAAAGCGATCGCCGTGATTCTGCGGTCTGATACTGCACCGCAAGATCTGAATTCCTTTATCGGAACGACGCTCGCGCAGCTCTTCATCAGCGGGAAAGATTACTGGACGGCTCTCGTGTCCAAGTGTCCCGCCGGTGCAGGAGGTTTCTGGAGTGGTGTCAGTCCGACCGCGGCAACGTTAGGAACAAGCTCCGCGAACGGATGGCCGTCGGCACAGAACGTGGCGACGATCACGGATCCAATGCCACAGATTAACTTTAGTCCCTGCCCGCAGCGATGCGGGATCAGTGAATTCTCTCTGATTGACTTGAACCCTGAGACGGGAACAAGGCGGAAGGCAGCAAGAAGCCACCGTGAACGACTGAGCGAGAGAACACCCCACGTGGGTGATGCGACAGTCTGCTCTCATGGGAATTGGAACCATGAGAGGTTGGCAGAAATGACCAACCCCGCTCAATCAAATTGAGCGCGTAACAAGTAGGACCTGGCTTGGACCCGATGGAACCAATCCTTGGGCAGCTGATCGAACAGAATCAGAATTTCTCGGTCGTCCTTGATCCCACGATCTCGGGCGTCGCGGCATTCACGACTCTGGCAGCAGCACCCGCCACCATCTTCCCAGGCACGGGCATCAACGCCCATGTCTACGCTGAAGGGGTGCTCGCAAGAGCAATCCTCTAGTACCAAGCGGGCTCGCCGCGCACGTAATCGACGAGCTCGAGACGGGCGAGCCCTGTCTCGGCTCACACATTGGAGAAAGAAAGGAGGTGCGCCATGGATCCTCACGTGGATGATCAATTTGAACGACAGTTCTTTTCCTACGTCCTTGACCGCACCGTACCAGCGAACCAGGTGCAGGATCCGAATCAACTGCAGATCCTCTCCGACGCTGATTTTGAATGGTGGTGGGTGCTCGCTTCGCGCACTTCCGGTTCGTTGAAAGTGATGATGAAAGAGCAGGCAACCGGTCGTGACTTCATCGGAACGACCGCGAGCGCGACTTCGGGGCCGGCGACTTTCAACGGCATCAACATCGACAACTGGGCAGGCACGGCGCTTGCGACCGCTGCCTTCCCCCTGGCGGTGCCTTACATCATGCCGGCGACGCGCGTTTACACGTTGCTCTTCACCGACACGAGCGGCGCGCCGAATGTGGTCGAGGTTGTGTTTTCCGGCTTCAAGTTGTGGCCTCGCCCGAAACTCTGAGGTTGGTGGGACGGAAAAAGAATGCCAGGAGCTCGCCCATACACGATCGACGGAGTGCTGCAGAACCAGCTCTCGAACTTGGTGCCTCTGCGCCGCACGAATCAGCAGGTGTACCAGCTCGGGCAAAAGCGGCAGTTCGGGCTCGACGGCTACTGTCCTATGTGGGAGGTGGTTTCCTTTCAGATTCCACCTCTCGGCACTAAGGATGCCCGAGTCAACGTGCAGCGCGATTTCCATTTGCTCGGGATGGTCGGGAGCTCATCGACCGTCAACGGGTTTCGCGTTCAGTTGTTTGACATGCGGAAGCGTCGACGCTTCTCAGATCGCGCCTTCGGACACTTTCAGTTGCTGGGCGGCCAAGGCTCGATCTTGTTTCTGCGCCGGCCGTACCGGTTCGACGAGCCGGACTCACAGATTCTTGTGCAAGTGCAGAACCTCGACAACGTGACTCACAACGATCAGATCGTGCTCTACGGAGTGGTGCTGCGTTTCAACGATCCGAAACCGTGGAAGTGGGGAAGACCAGGGCACGGTTTCCTGAAACGTTTCCTCGACATCAATCTCGGTTGGCCTTGGTTCGACAAGTCGAAGGGCACGAAGTACGACACGATGAGAGAGAACTAAGATGCCAGGAGCAAAACCATATTCGATCGGCGCGCCGCGGCATCCCCTCGCACGCATGCTGCCCCTGCAGCGCGAGCAGGCGCAAGTCTATCGACTCGGTGAGAAGCATCCTCCGGTCGGTGAGCTCGGCGATCACGCGCCTATGTGGGAAGCGGTGACGCTCGTACTCGGTGCCAGGCAAACCGCGCAGCCCCGCGTCAACCTGCAGCGCGATTTCACTCTGCTCGCGTTCACGACGACGGCATCCTCGGTTGCGAGTGGCGGATTCCGTGCGCAGTTCTACGACAAAAAGAAAGATTTGCGCTTTGCCGATCGCGGAGTGCAGCAAGCAAATATTGCCGGCGGCTTCATCGGTGGCGTCGGAATTGGGGCATTTTTCCTGCGCGAGCCTTACACCTTCGATCAGCCGGATTCTCAACTGATGGTGATCGTGCAGAACCTCGAGACCGTGACCAACACGATTCAGATCGCGCTCTACGGAGTGGTGCTGCGCTTCAACGCGCCCGGCCGCGGCGCGATGGAGTTCCCGGGCGGGCCGGTCTCAAGCATTGGATGGGGACAATGAGCGAATACGCACGACGCTTTTCGAGATTCCCGCGCTCAGGTTCGACACACGGCCTCGACGGACTCGGCCAGGTGCCGACAACCCGCGACCTTGTGAACTCCTATCCGATGCCGGCCGAGGGGTCTCGGGTGATCGGACCGGAGCGGCGCGATCTTCCGATCTGGCTTTATCCGCCGGTTAACTTTGAGAACCTCGATCAGATCGCCTACGTGCTACTGCCGGCGATCGGCTCAACCGCAACCATCATCAGCTTCACCGTACCGATCGGCCGTAACGGCATGATCAATAAGATCGCCGCAAACTTCGTCGGCGGTGGATGGACGGAAGGGACGGGTGACGTGAAATGGCGCGTGCTCGTCGACGGCACCCCCCCGCCAGGCGCGACGAGTTACGACTCGATCGTCGCCTCTCCTGGCTCGCCGGCACAGCCGGTCGGAATCGCCGGCTTTCGCATTTTCGAGAATCAAGTCGTGACACTCGTCGCCTTTAACGATCCGGCCGGGCCGAATGGTGGTGTGGTCGTTGCGGGGCAACGTGTCGGTGGACGCTTACTCGGATACTTCTATCCTCGCGACATCGAGCAGGCCGATATCTGGATTTGAGGAAGGATCGTGTGGTCGTGTGCATTCGTCACGGGCAAACCGAATACAACGCCACGAAAGGCGGCGGGGAATCGGAGCTCTATCGCGGCAATCTCAACATCCCGCTCAACGATCAGGGACGACGGGAAGCGCTCGAGGCTGCCGGCAAGATCGGCTTGCCCGTGAAGTTTGTGGTCTCTGACTCCTCTCCGCGCGACTGGGAGACGGGCGAGATCATTGCACACGATCGCGGGGCACCGCACGTGATCGATGATCGCCTGGCGCCGCTCGACATCGGTCTTCTCAGCGGAAAGTCGGTGAAAGAAGTCGCGGATCTCGTTGACTGGTTTTTTCGGAATCCCGATGCGGCTTTTCCCGAAGGTGATTCGGTCGGTGAATGGTACGAGCGCCAGAAAGACGCGATCTTTGAATACATCGACGTCGACGACGGTGACGACCGAACGGCGATCGTACTGATCTGCCAGGGATCCACGTTCCGCAGTCTGCCCGCGATGGCGAATGATGACGACTGGCGTCTGATCGAGCCGACAACCGAGCGTGTTCCCACAGGAGATCTCGAGTGGTTAACATGAAGAAATTTTTCTTTCTGCTGATGATCGGTCTCATCGCGTGCGCGCCCCCACCGAAAGCGCTCGCACAATACATCGGCAACGTCGGTCTGCAGACGACACAGCAGACGCTCGCGACTACCGTCAATTGCACCGGCTCACCGCAGATCTTTCCTATCAACAATCTCGGACAGACCCAACACAATTTAAGTGTGATCACAGGGACACAGCCGACCATGTTTCAGGCCGAGCTCGATGGCATCGACCGTGCCGGCAACGTCTACCGAATCTCAGACGTGATCGAAAACGCTTTTACTGCGGTCATCGCGCAAGGGCAGGGAACCGCAACTGCAAGCGGATACTATCCCCAGATTCAGGCGAAAGTAACCTGTTCACCTGGCACTGCAACCTTCACACTCTCTTACTCCGGCTCGCAGGTGACCTTTAACCAGAATTCCGGCAGCTATCTAAATGCGCAGATCGACCACGTGAGCTTTGCGGGATCTGCCGGCAACGTGAGCCAGAATGACACCTATCCGACCCCCTTCGGCTCGACTGCCGGCACGATCTATTTCACCTATAACGGGCCAGTTGCCGGCGGAACTCTGATCGTCGAGTGCACCACGAATCAGTTCGCGCTTCCGAATGGAAGTGCAGCGCTCAACGTTGTACTCGCGAACGTCGCAACGCTTCAAACCTTTCAGGTACCCGATACTTCCTGTCCGTTTGTCACGGTGAAGTATACGAGCGGCGGCGCCGCAACTTCGATCATTGCCGATTATGTCTATTCCCCGCCAGGTCGGATCGTGCCCGCAACACAGTACACGCACTACGGCGGGACGAATGCATTCATCGTCAAACCATCCGCGGGTTTTCTGCATACCGTCAACATCAACCTCGGGAATGCTGCCGGCACGTTCAGTGTCTTTGATCTCGGATCCGCTGCCTGCACGGGAACTCCCGCGACGAACACCGTCGCCGTGATCACAACGACTGCGGCTGCGTCACTTCCGACCTTCACCTACGACGTGAACATGTTGAACGGAATCTGCATAAAGTCTTCGGCCGCAATGGATGTCACGGTGTCGGCACAGTAGGGAGGCGCACGCATGATCACGACGATTTGCTTAGTGTTCGCGTTTGTGTTTTTCGTGCTCGGTACTTTCGTCGCCCCGGGTGCGGCGGTGCCCTGGTACGGACGTTTCAACGTGATCAGCGCCGGGCTTGCATGCTGGGTTTTTGCCGAGATCCTCGGTCGCAGTGGGGTGCTAGGACGATGAACAAAGGGGAAATTCTCAATGCTTCGGTATACACACTCGGATGGTTGCTCTTTGTGTTTGCGCAGGCGCAGAACTCCGTGAAGTCTAAGACGAACGGACTCGAGACGCTCGCCGGATGGTTTCGCGTGCACGGTGTGAATCTTGCGACACGCGCGTTTTTCTCCGGACTCGGTTACGGTTTCATCATTCACACCGTCGCCGGCAAAGTCGCCGACGTCGGTCTCGCGATCACCTCGACCGCGATCGCCGGCATCGGTGGCTATTCCGCGAACGCTCTGCTCTATCAGTTTTTCGGTTACTTTCCGTGGCTTCGCGTCGAAGTCGCCGACATCGCCCCGCCCCCCACTCCCCCAACTTCACCGCCGGCGGTGCAATGAAATGGCTTTTGATCTCGAGATCCTGATCGTCGACCCTAGTGATAAGACGATCAAAGTCGGGCATCACTTTTACGGACTCACGGAAGAAGAGGCGCGCCACTACTTCAAGGAACACCTGGCGTGCGAGTACCTGGCAGCCGCGGTGCGCGAGGGCCGGACGATCGAGACGCTCGACGAGATCGACGATGATGAATTGCCGGAAGCAGAAGAGGATGACGAAGAGGAAAGCTAGAGCCCATGACTTTCGATTTCATTCCGGCATGGGCGAATTCGATCGCGCAGTTTGAAGGGTACAACTCACCCGGATCGCGCCCGGCGCGCAACCATAACCCCGGCAATTTGAAATTCGCGGGCCAGGCGGGCGCGATCGGCGCGGATCCGCAAGGATTCGCAATCTTCCCTGATGACGTCACCGGCTTTCAGGCGCTCTATCGGCAGCTGCAGAAGTACGTCACCGACTACCCGAATGACACGATCCTCGATATCACCGCGCACTATCTCGGACAGTCGACACCGACGGTGAATGCGCAGGGAGATGCTTTCACGTACGCCGCGGCGGTAGCCTCCGGTCTCGGTGTCGACATGGGAACGACGCTCAGGGAGCTCGCAAGCGGCGGGCCGGCGCCGGCTTTGCCCACTCCCTACGATTTCACAACGGACGCGAGCCAGGTGATCGATGCGGCGCCGACTCTTCCAGCCGGCGCCGGGATGGGCTTCGGAATGAATTCGTTTTTGCTTCTCGCGCTGCTCGGGTTGGGTGCGTGGATCCTAACAAGTGCTTGGGAATAGAAAGTGATCTCGCGAAAGCTTATGCACCAAGTTGCTAATCGGCTGCAGGTAGTACTCGGTTACATCGATCTCGGCGAAATTGAGAAAGATGCAGC
>Ga0307475_10000905_pt1 | contig 17659 bp, 12 predicted proteins | sample atmos_gasesECM1C_FD_203317 | JGI IMG/M metagenome (GOLD analysis project Ga0307475, IMG submission 203317) | Hardwood forest soil microbial communities from Morgan-Monroe State Forest, Indiana, United States - atmos_gasesECM1C_515 | ecosystem: Environmental > Terrestrial > Soil > Temperate... | reverse complement strand
AGAATCAGCGTTTGTCCGGGTTTGAGGCGGCCCTCCAGATAGCCACCGTGAAAAAATTTGCAGGGGAGTTGCCCGGTGGCGTCGCGAACCAGCAGATGAAACACCGCATCGCGTCCACGCATGGTGAGCACCGCCTGGCCGCTCATGACCTGGACGCGAATGGTGTAAACGCCGTTGGGCTGAATATCTTTTATATTGGAAAAATGGATGCGGTCTTCGTAACGGAAAGGCAAGTAGGTGAGCAAGTCTTCGAGCGTATGGATTCCGCGCTTGGCCAGCAATTCTGCTCGTTGCGGGCCAACGCCCTTGATCATGCGTACATCAGTGGTGAGGGTTTGCGTGGGCACGATGGAAAAGCGCTCGATTTGTGACGGCGGTCAAGATCCTGTTCCTACCATTTGCGCAGTAACGGCAAAATAACTCCATCTTTTATACCATTACGGGTACGCACACTGTGATAAGCCGCTGTGCGGGCGAAACTTGCGCTGCTTTCATGCGTATTCTAGAGTGATGGCGCTGCGCATTTATTGAAGGATTCGTCTCAGGCTGTAGCTAGCCAAAATCCCACATGGAAGACGGCATGTGGGGTACCCTCTGTTACTCGGGAAGCATGAAATTGCTCCTGTGAAATCCAGGTGTCGCCGATTTAGATTCTTGAGCGAGGTCGTGGAGGTTTCGTGTCGACTGATCGTTTAACGTCTGCGAACAAACGTGCGTTACTGCTTTGGGTGATTGCAGGAATTGCCGGCGCTTTGTTCGCGCACAAATATTATTTCCGGGCGTTTCCGGAAGCCTCGGTCAATTTTAAGGTGTCGCGTTCGGAAGCGCTATCACGCGCTAAAGAATTTTTGGCGAGTGAGGGTCAGGACGCCGCAAGCTATCAGTCCGCCATCGTTTTCGAGGTAGACGATAACGCGAAAACGTATCTGGAACGTGAAACCGGGCTGGAGCAAGCCAACCGGCTGATGTCTTCGGAACTGAATATCTGGTATTGGGACGTGCGTTTTTTCAAGCCGCAACAGGAAGAGGAGTTTCACGTACGGGTGAGTCCCGCGGGCCAGGTGGTAGGTTACAAGCATCACGTGGAAGAAGCCCGGGCAGGCAAAACGCTGGACCGCGTCGCGGCCCAATACGATGCGGAAAATTTTTTGGAAAGCAAATTGGGGATCAAGTCGGGCTGGGATCTTTTGCCGGAAGAAATAAATTCGGTGAAAAGGCCGAACCGCCTGGATTGGTCATTCACGTGGGAAAAACACGGATTTCGCGCCAAGGATGCGCCGTACCGGCTGAATGTAGTGCTGCAAGGCGATCAGATCGGAGACAGCGAAGAATATTTGAAGGTGCCCGAAGCGTGGGAGCGCAGCTATGAGCAATTGCGCTCCACGAACCTGCTGTACAACCAGATCGCCATCATCCCGTACGTCCTGCTGATGGGCAGCTCGCTGTGGCTGGGAATTTCGCTGTGGCGAAAAGGGCAAGCCGACTGGATGGGAGCCATAAAATTGGGCGCCCTGGTGGCTTTACTGTATTTCTTGATGCAGCTCAATCAGTGGCAATCGACGCGGGCGAATTACGACACCCACGCTTCGTACGGAAGTTTTGTCGCGCTGCAAATCCTTTTGAGCATATTGACGGCGATTGGCACCGCGCTGACGGTCACGATGGTGCTTCCCGGCGCGGAGCCGCTGTATCGCGCGGCGCAGCCCGACCGCTTGCGGCTGAGCCAGGCGTTTACTTTGCGCGGGCTGCAATCCAAGGAATTCTTTTCGGCCGCGGTGGTGGGCTTGTCGCTGGCGGCGGCGCACATCGGTTTCATTGTGGCGTTTTATATGTTTGGCAGCAAAGTGGGGGTCTGGGCGCCACAGGATTTGAATTATTCGGAGACGGTGAACACTTCTTTTCCATGGATCGCAGGCGTCGCAATCGGCTTGCTGGCGTCAACCAGCGAAGAATTTCTTTTTCGATTGTTCGCCATACCGTTTGTGGGACGTTTGACCAAATCGCGCGTGCTGGCGATTATTTTGCCGGCGTTTTCGTGGAGCTTCCTGCATAGCGCGTATCCGCAGGAACCCGGATACACGCGCGGAATTGAAGTGGGAATTATCGGCATCGTGGCAGGAATTGTGATGCTGCATTGGGGCATTCTGGCCACGCTTATCTGGCACTACACGGTGGATGCTTCGCTGGTGGGCTTGCTGCTGGTGCGCTCCAACAGCATATATTTCAAAATTTCGGGGGTGATCGTGGGCGCCGCGGCGCTGGCCCCGTTGATCTTTTCGGGCGTGGCGTATTTGAGGCGAGGTCAGTTCGCGCCGGTGGATGATTTGTTGAATCGCGCGGCGGCCGCTCCGGATATTAGTGCCGTTGATGAAGTCGCTGAAGTCGTTGCGCCTACGGGGAAGACCCGCGTTTACGACGCACTCACGCCGGGGTTGATTGGCGTTCTTGCGGGCTGCCTGGTAATTGGGGGTTTGTTGGCCTGGCGTGTCAAACCACCTGCCATCGGGGATTACTTGAAGCTTTCCATCGATGCGGGGACGGCCCGCACCGCCGCGGATGACATCCTTCGCAAACGTTGGATTGACGCGAAGTCATACCATCACGCGGTGTTGCTCGCGAACACTACTGATCCGCTGACGAATGAATTTCTGCGTGAGCGTGTGGGCGTGGCCAGGGTGAACGAAATTTACGAAAAGGAAGTGCCTGGGGCGCTTTGGAGGGTTCGCTATTTTCGCGACAGCCAGCCGGAAGAATTCGCGGTGGTGCTGCGCCCGAACGGCGCGCTACATTCCGTTCATCACATTCTGAGCGAAGATGCCCCTGGCGCTTCGCTCAGCAAAGATGAGGCGGTAAAACGCGCGGAAGATTATCTGCGCAACACGCAGCATGTTGATGTGGCGCAATGGACGCTGATCGAATCCAAGTCCGACAAGCATCCGCATCGGGTGGATCACCAGCTCACGTGGGAACAAAACCGGGCGCTTGATGATTCGGGGACGCAAGCAGATTCCAAATCACATGCGCATGTGCGCATCGAAGTGGCGGTTCTCGGCGCCGAAGTGGTGAACTATCGCACGTACATAAAAATTCCCGATGAGTGGAGACGGAAGCAGTCGGAGCAGACGCTCCCGCGCGTACTTGTTTCGATGGTGCTGCCGATTCTGGTTTTGGGCGGGTTCATGGTCGTAGCGCTGATTGTATTCCTGAAGAATTTGCGCTCGGAGGATGCTCATTCCATTCCCTGGCGGCGCCTGGCGGTGTGGGGACTGTGGGGGCTGGCGGCGTATGTATTTATTTTTGCGTTCAGCGACCGTATCGCTAGTTTTTTGAATTTGTATCAGACGGCAATTCCGTTTAAGACCATGCTGGTGGGAATCGGCATTGGAGCGGTGCTTGGAGGATGCGTGTATTTCTCGGGGATCGTGCTGCTGTTTGGCATGGCTTGGTATTTCGGGCGGCGCGCCTTCGGTGAAGAGCGCCTGCCGGGCTGGACGGGTATGCCGCCCCTATATTACCGAGACGCGCTATTGATTGGCGTAGGCGGTACGGCGGCACTGGCCGGATTTAGCCGTCTGATTGCGGCGCTGGCGGCCCATTGGCCCACCGCACATCGAGGTATTGAAGCTTCCTTTGGCGGGGACTTTGATGCGACGCTCCCAGCGGCGGCGATTTTTGGCGCGGTTTTGCTGAAGACGCTAATGCTCACCGGGCTGGTAGCACTCTGTGCTTCTTTCTTGGCCACGCATGTGAAACAACCGTGGTTGAGGTTATTGCTTTTTCTCAGCGCCGCGTTGGCAACGGTCGGAGCCGCCTGGGGGACGCCTGCGGATTTCGCAAAACAATTCATCGGGGGGACACTCCTTCTTGGGTTGGTGGTATACGGCATAACCCGCGTCGTGCGGTTTAACATCCTCGGTTGTTTCCTGGTGGTGGCGGGTACTTCGCTGCTGGCAGCCGCGGCAAAACTGGTATCGCAGCCGGACGCCTTCTACCGCGGGAATGGCTACGCTGTCCTGCTGGTGTTGGCTGGCCTGCTGGCTTGGCCGCTGGCGAGTCGCTCGTGACGAGGCCTAGACCCTAGACGCCGTAGATTTTACATCTGCCCTTAAGAAAACAAAGGACCTTCGCTTTTTAGAGTTCAATAAATAGAGAAACAAAATACCTCATCGCTGCGTTGTCTATTCAGGGAAGCGATGCTCACCCATGAGGTAGCGGCACGTCCAAACAGGGTGGTCGCACGGGTGTTCCGTGTTGGCCTAATGGATAGACTTGGATTATCGTGTAGTGGCGTGCGCCACGGCACATTTTCAAGGACGGCACGCGAACCGAAGGCGAAGAATGTCGCTTCCACGATGGGTTTTGGCTGTGGCCGGTGAAGCTGGAGGCGCGGGCGGCGGAGACGCCGCCCTGGGTGAGGTGACTTCTCTGCCGAACCTCGACGACCGGGCCCTGGTGGTGGAAGCCCAGGTTGGCAACCGCGCTGCGTTCGAGGAGCTGGTTCACCGCTATGACCGGGATGTTTTGCGGCTGGCACTGAATTTGATGAAGCGCCCGGAAGACGCCCGCGACGTTTATCAAGAAGCTTTCCTGAAAGTTTATCGCAACCTGCACCGCTTCCGTTTTGAATGCAGCTTTTATACCTGGCTGTACCGCATCGTGACCAACGTGTGCCTGGACCATCTGCGCCGGCGGCAAGCACGGCCTGAAGATCAATCGCCGGAGACCAATCACGGGCACCACGAGGACGGCATCACGGACTTTTTCGAGCGGCAGCGTGAACACCGGCCTACGCTCGATCCGGAACGCACCATGTTTGGACTAGAGATAAAAGCGCGAATCGCGACGGCCATGGAACGGCTTTCGCCTCGCGAGCGGGTGGTGTTTGAGATGAAGCACTATCAGGGCCTGAAGCTGCGCGCCATCGGCGATGCGTTGGGAACCACGGAAGAGACGGTGAAAAACTCGCTGTTCCGCGCGACGCGTAAGCTGCGGCATGAATTAGGAGAGCTCCGATGAGCGCGGCGAATAAAAAGTCGCGTTGTTCCAAAATTGCACCGATTCTGGTTTTTTATGCTTGCGAGGAGGTCAGCGAGAACGAACGCAAGCTGATCGATGAGCATCTTGCTGCGTGCGCCTCTTGTGCGGAACAACTCGCGGGCGAGCGAGCGTTGTGGGAAGCGATGGACGTCGCGAATCCGCCGGCGGGTGAAATTAATTCCGCGGACGCGCTGCTGTCGCAATGCCGCAGCCAGCTCGCCGAAACGCTGGACGATCTTTCGGTGACACCGGTACGTGAGCATTGGCAGCCGTTTGGCTGGGTGCGCCGCTGGATGGCTTTGCGGCCGGCGTGGAGCGGCGTAATGCTGATTTTCTTTGGGATTTTGTTGGGCGCTGAAGTCATGCCCTGGCTGCAAAGTGGACTTCCCAGTAACAACAACGGCCGCGCTGTAAACGTCCTGGCTTCGCAAAAACTTACCGACGATCAGCTTTCGAAAATGGCGGTGGCGGGAATTAATCTGGCGCCATGGCCCAATGCCGCGCCCGGCACGGTGCAACTGCAATTGCGCGCCGAGCAGCCCATGGTGCTTTCGGGCAGCGTGGACGACAGCAACATGCGTAGAGTGCTTACATACGTTGTGGAAAACGGCGAGCGCTTCGATGCCGGCGTGCGGCTGGATTGTCTGGATGCGCTCAAAGCGCAAGCGCGAGATGCACAGGTGCGTAAGGCGCTTTTGTTGGCCGCGCGCAAAGATCAGAATCCCGCGGTGCGCATGAAGGCGCTCGAAGCGCTGAAGGATTCGGCTGCGGATGACGCTGTTCGAGAAGCCATGCTGGATGCGCTGGCGCATGACGCGAATCCGGGCGTGCGTGTGGAAGTTGTGAACATGTTGGTGCACTCGCTGGAGCATGAGTCGCAAGGCTCTGATATGGTTTCGTATCCCAAACTTGCAGGCGCGCCAGAAAATTTGGAGGACCAGTCCGATGACATGCGGGTGAGCGAATCCAGCGCGATGACTTCGAACGCTTCGGTGGAAAAAGTTATTCGCACACTGGAAGAGCTGCAAAAGCGGGATCCCAGCCGCTATGTGCGGCTGCGCAGCGCGGCTGCGTTGCGGCAGATTGGGCCACGAGAACCTCAGTAGTGATCAGCGGGTTTAGTTCATCGCGATGAAAGCTTCGTTCCATTACAAAAGTAAATTTCGAAGAGGGAATTTCCGCAGTGTGCGGTGGCTCTGCGGATGGGCGATTATTTTTTGTGTCGCTACGTTCGCCAGTCGGGGTTGGGCGGCAGTGGCGTTGGAGCCGCTTGAGCATACGAAAGCTGGCGATCCGGGAACGTCGCATGCGTTTGACCAACGCACCGGCATGCTTGAGACCCAAGATGCGCTGACGTTGCGGCTTAACGCGGATCTGGGCTCTGTACGCATTGTTACGCTGGAGGCGGGCGCGGCCCCGGTGGTGCGTTACACCGTGCGCATCGAGACCGATGCACGGGCGCCACAGGCTCAGGCGCTGCTGGACAAATATGTTCTGCACGCCAAAGCTACTGGCGCGGGTGTGGAGATTGAAGGGGCATTGCCTCCGCAGGCGGCGCGCGCAGCGGCATCCGGCGCGCAATTCTGGGTGCAATTTGATATTGCCGTGCCTGCGGGATATAGCCTCGACGTAAAGACCGAGGCCGGCGACATTGAAACTCAGGATATCGGGGGCACCGCGACGCTCGTCACGCAGGGTGGAAATATCCGCACTGGTCGGATTGGAATGAGCGGCGTGCAGAATGCCGCGCAGCACCAGCACAACGCCAACGCCGACGGCGGCAACTCTACTCGTAGCTTGTCGAAATTACGAACTGAAGGCGGGCATATTCAGGTGCTGGATGTGGCCGGCAACTTGAACGTGTTTACCGGAGGCGGACACATAAATGTCGGTAACGTTAGCGGCGACGGTTCGCTGCGCAGTGGCGGCGGTCACATTCGCGCGGGCACGATTGGGGGGCGCGCCGATCTGGATACCGACGGCGGGAACATTACCGTTGGGCATGCGGGAAGTTTCGTCACTGTGCGCACCGGAGGAGGGCAGATTGATTTTGGCGAAGTGCGCGGCTCGGTGCATGCGCAGACCGGTGGCGGCGGCATTCGCATTATGTATGTTGCCGGGCCCATGGAAGTGGAGTCCAGCGGCGGCAGCATTTGCTTGACGCGCGTTGCCGGCGCGGTGCAGGCGGCCACCGCGGACGGAACGATTACTGCGTGGATCAATCCATCAAGCGGGCCTTTAGGCGGGCCTTTAGGCGGGCCTGACAGCGGGACCGGCCATGGACCTAATAGTTCGCACGGCGGTGCGTCAGCGCATTCAGCGACTGTGCAGCTTGCAGGAGCTTCGCAACTGGCTTCCGGAAATGGCGACATTATCGTGTTTTTGCCGCGCAACCTGGCGGTGAATATCGACGCGCAGGTCTCTAAAGGCGGTGAACACCGCATCGAAGCCGATCCGGCGCTGCATTTAAGTTTTCAAACCTCGGAGTCCAACGGCGCGGGCCCCGTACATGCCACCGGAGTGTTGAACGGTGGCGGCATTCCATTGAAGCTGCGCACTTCCGCAGGAAAGATTCGGCTGCAATTTCTGGATTCCGACCCGTCATTTCGAGAATCCCAGATTCGCGAACAGCAGGAACGCTTGCGTGTCGTGGAAGTCGCTCAACCGACGCCACCCGTTTCGCCGGTGCCGCCCCAGCAGGCGGACTCGCAAAGGGACTGGCTGGAAAGCTGGCTAGGCAAGCTGGAAGTCGCGGTGACCGGAGGCTTGCGCGAGGATGCTGACGATTTTCGCAACCGTCTTACATATTCACCTCATCCCGCTTATCCGGAGTTGGCGCAGCGCGTGGGCATTCAGGGAGTAGTGAAGCTGCAGGTGCGAGTGGCGAAGGACGGGCGCGTGGAAGTATTGAAAGTACTCCAGGGCGAGCCGGCCCTGGCGGATGCCGCAATCACCGCGGTGAAACAGTGGCGAGGCAAACCCGCGTGGATGAATGGCAAACAGGTCGAGGTGGTTTCAACGGTGACATTTAATTTTCAGCTCAATTGAATTGCGAGCGCGCAGATTACACGACATTTAGATTTTGTTCGGGGTGCAGGTTTTAGTTTCGCGTTGCGGTCCGGGTCCGTCGTAAAAATCGAAGGGGGCAAAAATCGATGCTTCGACATGCGTTGCGCGCAGCTTTAATTCTATCTGTGGCGGGTGCGGCCTGTGCCGCTTCCGGGTTGGCGATGAGCAAGGATTTCGATCAGAGCTACCCGTTGCAGCCGGGCGGCACATTTGAATTGCAAAATGTGAACGGCACGGTGGAAGTGGAAGGCTGGGACCGCGATGCCATCGAAGTCCACGCGGTTAAGACGGCCAAGAGTAAGGAGTCGGATCTGGATCGCGTTTCGATTGAAGTGGACGCGAAACCTCTCGCGGTGTCGGTGATCACGCGCTATCCCCAGAACGCCGGCGTGGAAGTTGCCGTGGAATACGTGATTCATGTGCCGCACAGCGCGCATGTGGAGCATGTGGGAACGGTGAACGGGACGTTGCGCATCGCGGGAGTGGATATGATCGAAGATCTCCATACCGTAAATGGAAATATCGAGGTGTACGAAGGCGGCGGTTCCGTCCATGCGCACACCACCAACGGCAATGTGCATCTGGAGCTTGCGCATCTGGGCGCGACGCGAGATGAGAAGGGCGAAGCTACCGCCGAAACGACTAACGGTTCTTTGCTGCTGGCGGTGCCCGCAGACCTGCAGGCAAATCTGGAGGCGCGCTGCTTGAATGGAAATTTTTCCTCGGAGCTGCCGCTTTCGCTGGAAAGTTCGCTGCATCCACGGGAGATACACGGAAAAATTGGCAAGGGCGGTGCGCCCATTCATTTGCATACCGTAAACGGCGGGATTCGTGTGGTGGTGTTGAGGTCAACGGTTTAGCTTTTGCTGCGTCTAACTGCCTAGAAGCTAATGTTTTTTTGGAGGAGAGATTCATGAATAAGGGCATTTGGACAATTGCAGGGGGCACCGCCGTACTCTGCGCTGCGTTGATAGCTGCGCCGGAATATACGGCTGCTCGGCGAGCGCACGCGGCTGGAAATCAGGAAGCGGTTGAACCGCAGGTACGTGATTTCAATGTGATGTTTGGCGAGGAAAGTGGAAGCTGGCTGGGCGTGGAAACTCGCGAGGTTACCAGCGACAACGCCAAGGAATTGAAACTGCCAAGCGAGCGCGGCGTCATGCTGGGCAGAATTGCTCCCGACAGCCCTGCTTCAAAATCCGGACTTCGAGAAAATGACGTGGTTACGGAAATCAATGGGCAACAGGTGGAAGGCGCGATGCAATTCCGGCGCATGATCCGCGAAATTCCCGCCGGACGAAACGCGCAGCTCACCGTGTGGCGAGACGGACGCACGCAAAAAATCAATGTCACGCTAGGCAAGGCTGAAGAATTGCGACATAACATGACGAGAGTGACGCCTGGTACGCCCGGTACATTCGCGTTTCGCATGCCGGAATTGCCGGATATGCCAGACCTGCCGGAAGTGGCGGAGATCCCGGATATGCCGTCGACGGACTGGAATGGCGCGATGGTTTTTGCCGGCCGTCCGAGGCTTGGCATTGACGCCGAGGATCTCGCAGGACAGCTAGGATCATTTTTTGGCGCTCCGGACGGGGAGGGAATTCTGGTGCGATCTGTAAATTCGGGTTCACCGGCGGAGAAGGCCGGAGTAAAGGCCGGCGATGTCATCACTTCTCTGAATGGCGCGCGCATTCGTACGGTGGGAGATTTGCGTCAAAAGCTTGCGGCCTCGCACGGTGAGAAAGATAAAGACGCGAATAACCAAGATAAAGAGGGCAAAGACAAAACCCGTACCGTGAAACTGGGCGTGCTGCGCAACAAGAGCGAGATTTCTCTAAGCGTGGAACTGCCCATGCCTGCAACGTCGACAAAACACGTTATCGGGCGTCGTACAAACATCTAGACAGGCTAGTGAGCAAATAGCCCGGACATTTCATTGTGTCCGGGCTTTTGTATTTTCAGATACATCGCTGATTTAACAGCGCATCTATCAGGACTTTTCGCCACCACGATATTTCTTGGCAAGCCGAACAGGCCTTCGCAGCGCAGCGAAACGGCCGTCATGATTTTTTTCCGCATCAGACAGCCAATCTTCCTGGGTAGGCGAGAACGTCAGCCGAAGCAAGTAAGCTAGTCCGGAAACGACATTGCCACGCATACGCACGCGATAAAGAGCGCGCGAGAATAATCCCGGAGATGTCTGTCCGGGCGAAGACAGCCACGTTGCAATTTTACCGGCGAGTTGGGAGGCTGATCGAGCGGATTGCAGCCGCGCCTGTACGTTTTGCGGCAACGCAGCGGCCAGCAAATTGCGCGCCAGAAGCAACCCAGTATCCAACATGCGTTCCGCACCTGTGGCACGCGCAGTCGCAAAGCTGCGCTCCCAATTCAAAGAGGTTTGACGAGTTACAAAAGCAGTAACGTCCGCGACGAGTGATAGACGCTCCCAAAGATGTTTGGCGCCGTGAATACAAATCAGGATCAACTCATCGTCAACGGCCAGAGCTGGGATCTCGTGGCTATCAACGCGCACATACTGCCGTCTCGCGAAGAATTCTTCGATCGGAAGGCCGCGAGGAAAGTAACGCATGGTGCGCTCGGTATGCAGCTCCACAAGAAGCGGCGCTGCGATTCGAACGAAAAGATATTGTCCAGGAATTTTTTGGGGGCTGATCGCCTTGACAGGTATTTCGGGCTCGTAGCCAGCGGTAATCATTAGCTCGGTGGCGCGACGAATGTCCTTTTGGCGAACGACAAAGTCGAGATCGCCATATTGTCGTGCACCGGTGTCGCCGTAAGCACGTAAAGCCAGGACAGGACCTTTTACGAGCACGGCATCCAAGCCGGCGTCGCGAAATTGATCAACAAGTCGAAATAGCTGGGCGGTCATCTGCAGCGCGGACAGCACTTGCGCGCGGTGAAGTTCGCGGAGCTTGTTCGCGAACTCCAGTGGCACGAGGCTTTCCTCGAACTGGGCCACGCTCGACGCGAGCAGTGAAATGACGCCGTGTTCTTCAGCCAACGCAAATAGCGCGGGCCAGGATACTTCGCGGAGCAACGCAGGAAGCACCGATAAGTTTGTATCAGGAGAGGCGCATTGCAGCAGAGCGGCCCATTCTCGGGAACTGGAACCAGTCAAACTATTGTTAATGTTTTTTGTGACCGTTGCTTGCAAAAGAATGGGCTCCAGGGCTCCGCGGCCTAGTGTACGCGACAGTCATCCCTGTGATGACTACAAAATCCCCCCGCCACAACGGCGAGCGGCGCGCTCAGGATGAACCCCCCCACACATTATTGGAAACGCAAATAAAAAAGGCCGGTCCCGTGGTGCGGAACCGGCCGAGGAAACAGCCGTCAATCAATTCTTCTTCTTGCGCACATTTACTTTTGTGTCGATACCGGGCTGAATTTGCTGCAGAGCTTCGAGACCCAGCTTGGCTTGCGCTCCATAACTATTGGGCCCGCCATTAGGATCAAGCTCCACGGCTTTTTGATAGGCTTCGACAGTACCTGGCAGAATGATGAACTCCAGCTTGTCGCCGGTTTTCTTGGTCTCCATCGACCCGACCAGCGCAGCGCCCAGCAAATACCAAACCTGGGGATTTTTTGGATCCAGCTCGCTGGCTTTCTTTAAAGGCTCGACGGCTTCTTTCAAACGGCCGGCGTTGTACAAGCTGATACCAAAGTTGCGCCACGCGGTGGCGGCATTGGGAGGATCCAGCTCCGCGCTCTTGGTGTAAGAAGCGCGGGCGTCGTCAACCTTGCCGCTTCGCGCCTGCACATTTCCTAAATTATTGTAATAACCTGGGACGTCCGGCTTGGCGGCGATGGCTTGTTGATAGGCGTTGATGGCGTCGTCGTTGCGGCCGGCGAGGTCGTAGGCCTCCGCCAGCTTGGCCCAGAGAATATGCTGATTAGCATCTTTTTCCGAAGCTGCTTTTTGCGCCGCGGTAAACTCCGCGACGGCCTGGTTTGAAAGATCGGTCACTTTGGCTTTCGCCGCGTCACGTTGATCGGCGGGAGCCTTGCCAACCTCTTCTTTGGCTTTGCGTTCCTGTTCTAAAAGCGCAGCGCCGGCCGTGAAATGCTGCTTCATGCCTTCGAACTTGGCTTTTTCTTCTTCCTGCTTTTTAATTTGCTCCGTTGCCGCTGAACCTTGTTTGGCGATAACATCTTTAAAATTAACATCCACCTTAGCCTCGCCGCTTTGCACCTGAACCTTGGATTCGAACGGCTTGTTGGGCGCGGGCAGAATCACAAATACGCTATAGACTCCCGGTTTTAGATTGCGAAAACTGTAATTGCCGCTCTTATCCGTTTTTGTGTCCTGCTTCACGCCTTGATCGCTGACAATCTGCATCCCCATATCTGCCCAAGGCTTACCGGTAACATCCAGGATTTGTCCGCGAACCACGCCATCGCCTTGCGCAGCGGCGCGCGGAATCAGCACAGACACTAATAGCGCCACGGTGCAGAAACTTAACAGCCACGAACTCGCGTATTTCCTCATGCTCGATTCTCCTTTGCAACAGCCTACCGCCCGGGCGAGGCGCGCACCATTATCACTGGATTCGGTGTTGGATTCAAAGGTCAGGAGTGGGCTGCGGCGCCACGCTGCGAAATGGGATCGCTCGCGCCGGCCTCCGCGAAAGCGCGCATACGCAGCAGACAACTGTCGCATACCCCGCAGGGGGAATCCTCGCTTTGGTAGCATGACCAAGTAAGATGCAGCGGGGCGCCGAGCTCGATGCCCTTGCGGATGATTTCGCTTTTCTTCAAGGCAATCACCGGCGTTGCGATTTCAATACGCGTCTCTGGACGGGTGCCTACGCGAATCAGGTCCTGAAAGACGCGATAATATTCCGGGCGGCAATCGGGGTAGCCGGAGCTGTCTTCCGCGACCGCTCCGATGTAGACGGAGTGAGCGCCGAGGACTTCCGCCCAGCTCACCGCTACGGAAAGAAAATGGGCGTTGCGAAAAGGCACGTAGGTAACGGGTATTTCGATGGCGCGAGGGTTGGAAGAAATATGCTGACGTTCCGGGACGGCGATGCTCGCATCGGTAAGCGCGGAGCCGCCGATGACTCGAAAATGATCCAGTTGCACGACCAGCCGTTGATGCACACCATAAAAATCCGCGATGGATTCGAATGCCTGCCGCTCGCGCGTTTGGGTGCGCTGCCCATAACCGGCGTGCAGCAACGCAACGTGCTCTGCGCCGTGCTTTTGCACCGCCATCGCCGCGCATACGCACGAATCCATGCCACCGCTGAGCAGCACCACTGCCTTTATGTCTTGAGCCTTTGAGCCAGGCATATATCAAACGCCTTTCGTAGCTGGATCCCAGACGAACTTGTGCAGCTGTAATCCCAATCTTACGGGCAAAGAATCCTCGAGCATCCATTCCACTACTTTGCGAGCTTCAAGGCCCGGCCATTTACCTTCCGGGCCTTCGAAAACCGGTGAGAACAGCACTTGGTTGACGCGTTCGCGCAAATTGTGCTGCAACGTAAATTCTCGCGCGAACTCATAATCGCGCCGTGTGGAAAGCACAAATTTTACTTCGTCGTTTAGGCCGAGCGCGTCCAGGTTGCGCATCTCAAAGGTGTCCGCCTCGCCGGAGTCGGGACATTTCACGTCCACGATTTTAATTACTTCACGCGGCAATCTTCCGATGAAGCGCTCGCCGCTGGTCTCAATCATCACTGTGTAAGCCGAAGCGAGTAATTGCTGAGCCAGCGGATAAATTTCCTCCTGCAGCAATGGCTCGCCGCCTGTCAATTCCACCAGCGGGACTGCGACGATGGAATTGCCTGCTGCTGATGTGGGGTCCGGAATGCGGCCCGCCAGCTGATCGACGCGGGCGGCCACCTCCGCGACACTCATTTTCGTGCCGCCATGAAAAGCGTACGCGGTGTCGCACCAGGTGCAGCGTAAATTGCATCCCGTCAAGCGCACGAAAATGCACGGCAAGCCCGCGCGGGTGCCTTCGCCTTGAATTGATTTGAATATTTCGGTGATAAACATGGCCTAGAGACTCGAATCTTCGTGAAGAATTATTTCGGAGCCAAGACTACTGCTCTCCCGCCTTGGCCTTGTGCGATTTACGCGACAGCCATAGGACCGCGCCGAAAAAAAGCGTCACGGCGACAAAAAGTCTGAAATAGCCGGGCGCAATTCCCAGAGATCGCAAAAGGAAAATGTAACCCAACGCGACCAGGATTACGGGAATCATGACGATGAAAAAGGCTCGATACATGTGAACTCAGGTGGCCGGGCGATACTGCGCCCGGCTGGTATCCGTCTCCCACAGGATCACGTCGGTTACGTGCGCGCCCGGAGGTAAGCCCCGCAATAGATGCGTGACTTCGTCATAAAAATACTTGGCTAAATTTTCCGCCGATGGATTGACGGTTTTAAAGGGCTCCAGATCGTTGATAAATTGGTGGTCGAGCCGGCCCATAATCTCGCGAACGACGCGCTTTAATTCCGTGAAATCCACCAGTAGCCCGATGTTATCCAGTTGCGGTCCTTCGAGGGTGACGCGCACACGGTAATTGTGCCCGTGCACGTTTTCGCACTTGCCCCGGTATCCGCGCAGGGCGTGACCGGCGGAAAAAGTCTCTTCTACGCTGACTTCAAACATGGATCCTCAATTGCGAATTGCGCTGGGAAGGACTCTGCGTACTTTTATCTTTCGAGGAAACGCGCAGCGTCAGCCGAATTATGCGTAATACGGTAGTTCGGCAGCGATTCCAGGAAAATTTTACCATAGGGCATGCGTTGGATGCGGGTGTCCAGCAGGGCCAGCACGCCGCGGTCGGTCTTGGTTCGAATCAAGCGGCCGAAGCCCTGTTTCAAGGCCAGCACCGCTTGGGGCACCTGAAATTCAGAGAAAGGATTGCGAGCGTCGTCTTGCAAAGCGCGCACACGGGCGGCCACGATGGGATCGCTGGGAACCGCAAAGGGTAAGCGGTCCACAATTACCAGGGAAAGTTGTTCGCCGGGAACGTCCACACCTTGCCAAAAGCTCGAGGTGGCGAACAGCACCGCGGCAGCGGTGTTTTTAAAGCGCTCCAGCAACACGGACCGCGGCGCGGTACCTTGCAGCAGCAGCGGAAAGCTCACGCGGGTACGTACGCGTTCGAACAAATCGTTCATCTGGCTATAGCTGGTGAAAAGACAGAAAGCGCGGCCCCGGCTATGCTCCAGCAGCTGCACAATTTCATCCGCTGCTTTAGATGCGAAACCGGCATCGCGAACGTCCGGCATTTTGGTGGGCAAATACAGCAGAGCTTGCTCGGCGTAATCGAATTCAGGCGGCAGGGTGCGCTCTTTGACGTGATCGAGGCCCAGGCGCTGACGAATGAATTCGAATCGTCCGCCTACTGTAAGCGTCGCGGAAGTTAACACTACGGTATCGAATTGTTCAAAAAGCCGCTGGCGTAGGATCTGGCTGACATCAATCGGCGTGGCGGTTAAGAATACGCCTTTGTTGCGGCGCTCGTACCAATAGACGTAATTTTTTTCATTGGACTCAAACAGGAAGGTCACTTCCTGACGCAGTTCGAAGCTGCGCCTGGCGATGCGCAAAAATTCCTCGGGTTTCTGTACCATGGCGGCGATTTCTGTTTCCAAGCCCTTCAGCGCCGTCAACATGGAGTCGTAGGCCTCGCGATGCTGCTCCACAAATGCGTCACGTTCGCTGCGCGCAAAAGGAAAACGCCCATCGCGTGGCGGAAACGCTTCGAAAAAGGCGCGAGTCCTTTCCCGAACGCGCTGCGTGCGCCGCAAGATCGAAGGCGAGCCGAGGTTGAGCAGCCTTAAGGATTGATCGGCGTCGCGCGCCAGCTCTTCGAAACGATAATTGGAAATCTGCCGGCCAAAGTAATCGCTGGCCACGTCCTCTATCTCGTGGGCCTCGTCGAAAATCACGGCGGAGTATTCGGGGAGGATGCTGCCAAAATCGTCCTGCTTCAGCGAAAGGTCGGCGAAAAACAAATGGTGATTGACGATGATGAGATCGGCTTCTTTGGCGCGCTGGTGCATGGCGGTCACGAAGCACTCGTTGAAGTGATCGCATTTCTGGCCGGTGCAAGTGTCGCGACGGGCGTCGAGGCGGGTCCACAGATCGGAGTCGTCAGAAAGAAAAGTCAGTTCGCTGCGGTCTCCCGTTTCGGTCAATTTTGACCATTCGCGAATTTGCCGGAAAGCGTCAATTTCCTCCAGGCCTTTCAGCAAAGGCTGGTTGGCCATTTGATTGACGCGCGCGTGGCATAGAAAATTTGAACGGCCCTTCATGACCGCGACTTTCAGGTTGGGCGCGAAATGTTTCTGCAGGAACGGAACATCTTTCTGGTACAGCTGTTCCTGCAAAGATTTGGTGGCGGTGGAAATTACCACCCGGCGTCCGCTGCAAATTGCAGGAATCAGGTAGGCGAGCGTTTTCCCCGTGCCGGTGCCGGCTTCCACCACCGCGTGGTGATGCTGTTCGAACGCGTCGTGCACCACTTCGGCCATTTCCAATTGGCCAGGCCGGTGCTCATAGCCGCCGATCATGCAGCGTTCCAGCAAGCCTGCAGGCCCGAAAACGTCATGCATCGAGGGGCTGCCTTGTACGGACGTTTTATCGCGAGGCTTTTCTGGCTGCGTTGCGGAGGAGTTGGCTGTCCGACGGGGCCGGGCGATGGGATGACGCTCGAAGGTCGAATCCTCGCCATTGGGGCGTTCTTTCGCACGTTCCCGTTCTGGGGCTTGCGTGGCGCGAGGCAGATCGCTGGCCAGCTCGGCGCTCTTGTCGGTCGTCGCTCTTATATTGCGCGCCACGAGGTCCAATGTCTCCTGCAGGAACTTGAGAATTTATGATAGAGGTGAATAGTTACCTTAACATACCCCCCAGCCGGAACAGCCTCCTGGCGGTTTGCACAGCTTTGCCTCCGTGCTTCGGCTTTAATACTTGAACACCACGCAAGCTTTTGCGACGGCATCGCTGCGAAGGTCGCGTTACAGTCGATTTGCAGCGATAGTCCGCACTGATTAATCTGATTTTGGCAGCGTTCACATGGGGCACATGGGGTGGCGAATGAAGCGCAATAAAAGGCTTAGGTACATACTCTTTGGCGCGGCCATTGCGCTCGCGGGTTGCAGCGGCGGCGGCCATGCCACAACAGGCGGCGGGGGTGGCGGCAATCAATCCGCCAGTCTCACGGTGACCTTGACGTCCAAGCCGGACGTTTCGCTGACCAATATTTCCGTGCTCTCCGCAACCGTCGGTATTACGGGAATTACTTTGAATCCCACTAGCGGCACTGCGGTTTCCATGACGCTGTTGCCCACGGTCTATCCTGTCGATCTGACTCGCTTGCAGAGCGATACCGCGTTTCTGGGTACGCTTTCGCTACCCGCGGCTACCTATACGAGCGCCACCGTAACGTTCTCGGCCCCAACCCTAACCATAGACAATCAGTCGGGTGCCACGCTAAATGGAACATGCCTAAACGGCACCATTTGCAAAATTGTTCTGACCGCGGGATCGTCCCAAGTTATTTCG
>Ga0307475_10000904_pt1 | contig 17661 bp, 15 predicted proteins | sample atmos_gasesECM1C_FD_203317 | JGI IMG/M metagenome (GOLD analysis project Ga0307475, IMG submission 203317) | Hardwood forest soil microbial communities from Morgan-Monroe State Forest, Indiana, United States - atmos_gasesECM1C_515 | ecosystem: Environmental > Terrestrial > Soil > Temperate... | reverse complement strand
TCGCGGCTACGCATTGGGAATGTGGATTTTCTCGGTGTTGGGTTTTGTGGGGATGGCTTTCGCGATTCTGTTGCGGATGCGGGAGACCGGGCCGCGGGGGCATGGGCTGGAGACGATTACTGCTAAGACGGGAGTGTAGAAGAGCAGGTGTCAGGTGTCGGCTCGGGTCTCAAGCGTCAAGGGTGAGGGTTCGAGCTACTACTTTTGTGGCGTCGTTCTTGGTTCGTTGTGCTGAATATCATCTCTATTGAGCTCCTAACCTGGCTTGGCGAGTTGGCCGGGCCTGGGGTGGGGTTAACAGTTGCCAGAAGCTGGGAGCCAAGCATTCATCGTTGGCGTGAAAACCTGTCACCTGAGACCTGGCACCTGAGCCTGAGACCTAAGACCTGGGTTACGAACGTCACTTCCGAAATTGGAAGCTGGCAAAGTGAACTCGGGGAACGGGTTTTGTTATTCTGATGGACAAAGGGGCAGGTGGCCATCCCAAAATGGGCCGCAACCAGTACAACGTACAGATAGTTAGCCGCATCTGACAACATGCGGCCGGGAAAGGCGACTTGACCGATCCACGACAGCCGCAGGGCGCCGGGCTCTCCGAAGCGCAGGCGATTGAACAAGCGAAGCAGGGGGACGCGGAAGCTTTCGAGTTTCTGTACAACCTGCATAAGCGGCGCGTGTATTCTTTGTGCTTGCGGATGACGGCGAACACCGCCGAAGCGGAAGACCTGACGCAGGAAGCGTTCCTGCAGTTGTTCCGGAAGATCGGAACGTTCCGCGGCGAGTCGGCATTTTCGACCTGGTTGCACCGCATGGCGGTCAACGTTGTGCTGATGCACCTGCGGAAAAAAGGTTTGCCGGTGGTTTCGCTCGAAGAAGCGACTGAGGGCGATGAAGATACGCCCAAGAAGGATTTTGGAGCAGACGATCCTGTTCTGTCCGGTTCGGTGGACCGGTTAAGGCTGCAACATGCGGTCGACCAGTTGCCGCCGGGATACCGGTCGATCTTCGTGCTGCATGACGTGGAAGGTTATGAACACAACGAGATCGCCACGATGGTGGGTTGTTCGATCGGGAACAGCAAGTCGCAATTGCATAAAGCGCGGATGAAGTTGCGCGAGTTCCTCAAAGCGAGCAGAGCCGAAAAGGCCGGAAAGCCGTGAGGGATGGAAGCGCAGGCGGTACGGGTAACCTTGGGGAGAGAGATGTTATGACGTGTGCAGAGTTTCAGCGCGAGTTGCCGGAGTACATGGAAGAGGGCGGGAACGCAGAATTACAAGCACATCTGAAGAGTTGTAGCGATTGCTCGGGGCTGGTCACCAGCCTGGAGACGATCGTCCGTGAAGCTCGGGAGTTGCAGGCTTCGGAAGAGCCCAGTCCGCGGGTTTGGAATTCTATCGAGATCATTCTTAGGCAAGAAAAATTGATACGCGAGCCCGCGCCGAGCGGGCGCCGATCGATTCTTCCCTCCCTGCGGCAGCGTTGGGGGGCAATGGCCTGGCTGGTTCCAACCGCAGCCGCGTTGCTGGTAGGGGCTGGGATCGCGCTGTATCAACAGCGTCCGAACGGCGGGCGGATGGCGAAAACCACGACACCGGCTGCGGCAACGACGGTGGCGAACGGAGACGCGAGCGATGAGCAGTTGCTGCAAGAGGTCTCGGTGCGCGCTCCCTTAATGCGAGCGGCCTATGAGAGCAACCTGCGAGACGTGAACAACTACATCCGGGACGCGCAGGATTCGGTCAATGCGAACCCCAACGACGAAGAGGCGCAGCAAGCACTGATGGACGCCTACGGGCAGAAGTCGATGATTTACGAGATGGCTTTGGATCGTTCTCTGCCATAATGGCAGCAAAGAAATCGGGCACCTGTGGACTGGGTAAGAGGATCTATGCAGCGCAGTCAGTACGCCACCGCACTCACGGTAGTCGTCTTGGTCATGCTGGCAACCTTGGCCATCGCCGAGACCAAGAAGGAATACCGCTTCGACGTCGGGGCGAAGTCCAAGGTTTCAATCATTAACCAGTTCGGCGGCGTGTCGGTGAAGCCCTCCCCTGGTAATTTCGTGCTGGTGAGTGCGACCACGTATTCAGACAAGGTCGAGGTCGATCAGAGCCAGAGTGGGAACCGGGTCGACGTGCAATCGCATCTGCTAGCGGGAGCCAACGCGGAAAATTCCCGGGTGGATTACGAAGTGCTTGTGCCGGCTGATGCCAGCGTGAGCCTGGAATCGGCCACGGGTCCATTGCGCGCGGAGAGATTGCACGGCGACGTGGAGGCGGAAGGCGCCAATGCTGCCGTGGACGTGCGCGACATGTCGGGTAGCCACGTGCACGTAAAGACCATGGCTGGACCCATCACGTTGACTAATATCCGCGACGGGCACGTGGAAATCGATTCCGTGAGCGGCGACGTCACGCTCAACTCCGTCACGGGACCGCTGGTACGGGTAAGCTCGACCAGCGGCAGGATTCAATACAACGGAGATTTTGGGCATGCCGGGGAGTACCGGTTCAACAGCCACTCCGGCAACATCGACGCGACCATTCCCGAAGACGCGTCGGTAGACGTGAAGGCGCAATCGGTGCGTGGCCTGGTGCAAAACGACGTACCCCTCCAACCGAAAGTCCACACCTCATTCCTCGTCAAAGAGGGGAGTTCCTTCGCAGGTACCATCAACAAGGCGGCTTCATCGGTATGGCTGCGAACCTTCAGTGGTAAAATCCACCTCAAGAAACGCTAGAAAATTCACGGCTGGGCGGCGTAGTGAAGCTTCCCAAAGCACGAACGTGAAAGACACGCTAGGTTCGCGCCGGGACGTTGAGGCGCCCGCGGCCAGGCGCGGCGCGCCGGTGCGGGCGGTTTTTCTTGTGGGCCACATGGGCGCAGGCAAGACCAGCGTGGGCCGCGCTCTGGGCCAGCGTCTGGGTTGGCGTTTTGAAGACCTCGACGATCGGATTCAGGCGCGGGAAGGCCGGAGGATTCCAGAGATTTTTGAGCAGTCGGGAGAAGCGGAGTTCCGCCGGAGCGAACTTGCGGCTCTTCGTCAGCTGCTGGCGGAGGTGGATTCGGGTGCTCCGCTGATTGCGGCACTGGGTGGCGGGGCTTTCGTGCAAGAGAAGGTCGCTTCCCTGCTGCAGCAGTCTGGGTGCATTACGGTCTTTCTGGATGCGCCCGCGGATGAGCTGTGGCGCCGCTGTGGGGCGGACGTGGTGGAGCGCCCGTTGAGGCGCGAGGAAGCGGAGTTCCGGCGGTTGTATGAAACGCGCCGGCCTCGGTACCTGCGGGCGCAATTGCGGGTCGAGACTGGAGGGCGGGAGATTGAGCGAGTCGTGCATGAGATTGTTCGCTGCCTAAAACTGGAACACCGGGATTCCGGCGAGGAGAAGTGACGTGAAGTTTTCGAGGATCGTGCGGGTGGGTTTCGCGGGCATACTGCTGGCGCCGGTGATGGCCGCTGCGGGCGACAAGGACAAGAAGGACGCCGGACAAATGGTGGACTCCGGCACCCTGGGTATTTTCCTGAACGGTAAAAGGATTGCAACCGAGACTTTCTCCATCCAGCAGAATCCGAATGGCAGCGTCATCACTTCCGATTTCAAGACCGAAGAAGGAGTGGACAAGGCTGCGCAAACTTCGAACCTGCAGTTGACGCCCACGGGCGAGATCCGGAAGTACGAATGGAAGGAACTGATCCCGGGAAAAGCACAAGCCATCGTGGCACCCAGCAATGATTATCTGATGGAGCGCATCTCAAGCGGATCGAGCGAGAAACCGGAGGAGCAGCCATTCCTGTTACCGGCTTCGACCAGCATTTTGGATGACTATGTGTTTATCCACCGCCAGGTTCTGGTATGGCGCTACCTGGCTTTGGCGTGTAAGCAGGAAAAGCAAGGGGTGCAGTGCCCGGCGAACCAGAAGACGCAGTTTGGAGCCATGAACCCGCACCAGCGCACTTCCCTGCCCCTGAGCGTAGAATTTTCCGGCCGCGACAAGGTTTCCATTCGCGGCACGGAGCGGGAAATGAACAAGTTCATATTGAGGAGCGAAGGCGGCGAATGGACGATGTGGCTGGACGACCAGTTCAAGCTGCAGCGTATTCTAGTCGCCAGTGACAACACCGAAGTAGTCCGGGACTGAAAAACCTGCGCCGGCTGAGCTTGGGCGGGGCACCCGCATGGTTCTCATCGACATACGCACGTCGCGCGTCTTATTCACAACGTTGCTGTTCGCGCTCGGGTTGGGCTTCCTCTATGTCGCCAGGAGAACGCTCATCGTTTTCCTGTTTGCGATCTTCTTCGCCTACCTGATGGAACCGGCGGTGTCGCGTCTGGAGAAGTGGTTGCATGGGCGCGGGCGCGCCATTGCTGTGATCTATATCCTGTTGCTGGCAGGGCTGGGGCTGTTCTTTTTTTCGGTGGGACCGCGCATCGGGCGCGAGGCGGCGCGCCTGGGGCAATCGCTTCCGGACCTGCTGAACCGGGTAAGTTCCGGGGACATCGCTCACGACATCGGGCAGGAGCATGGCTGGAGTAAAACCACCGAGGACAAGTTTCGCGGATTTCTCACTCAGAACTCCGATGAGATCAAGAAGTATGCAGAGCGTTTCGGGTTGCGCGCGGCGGGAGTTGCCAAGGAAGCGTGGTTGATCCTGCTGGTGCCGCTGCTGGCGATTTTCTTCCTGAAAGATGGGCGGGTGTTCAGCGACGTGGCGCTGTCGGTGGTGCAATCGCGCCCGCAGCGCGAATTCCTGGAGGCGGTGATCGCCGACATGAACCAGATGCTGGCGCACTTCATCCGTGCGCAACTGACCCTGGCGGCCTTCTCGCTCATGATGTATGCGTCGTTTCTGGGGATGATGGGGGTGCCGTATGCGCTCGTCCTGGGAACCGCCGGCGGTGTGATGGAGTTCATTCCGGTGGTCGGACCGCTGGTGGCCGCATTGCTGATTCTGAGCGTGGCCATACTGATGAACTATTCGCACTGGGTGGTGTTGCTAATCTTTCTGGTGGTCTGGCGATTGGTGCAAGATTACGTCATCACGCCGCGCGTGATGGGCCAGAGCATGGAATTGCATCCACTCGCAGCAATCTTCGGCGTTATGGCGGGAGGAGAGATTGCAGGCGTGCTGGGTGTCTACCTCTCGATTCCGGTGATGGCCAGCTTGCGAATCGTGTGGCGGCGCGGACGAATCTACGTGGAGAAGAAGCGCTTCGGGCCTCTGAACGAATACACGTTCGGGGCAGAGATACAGCCGCGGAAGTAAAGAATCGGGCCTCCTGGCACGCTCTCATCTCAATCCCTACACAAATTGGCACAATGAGCGGTCGGGGATTTCGGATTGGAGATTTCAGGTTGAGGATTTGAGGTTCACTCGTTCTCGACCTGGGGCGCCGTGACTTCCGTCTGATGAAAGGCTTCCAAAATCGGAAATCTGCAATCGGAAGTCTCCAATCTGGGATTCCGCGGTACGCCGCATGTGGTGTTGTAAAATCCGAAGCTAGTCTATGTCGCATAAGATCCCTGTCGGAATTCTGGGCGCTACCGGTATTGTCGGGCAGCGCTTTGTGCAAATGCTGGAGCACCATCCCTGGTTTGAAACGGCCTGGCTGGCGGCATCGGACCGTTCCGAGGGACGCGCGTACGGGGATGCGGCCCGCTGGCGGCTGAAGACTTCGATGCCGGAACGCGTGGCGAAGATGACGGTTTCGCCGGCGACGCCGGAGGGCGCACCCAGGGTAATTTTTGCGGCGCTGGACGCCAGCATCGCCGCAGAGATGGAACCTCGTTTCGCCGAGGCGGGATGTGCCGTGGTGTCGAACTCGAGTGCGTTACGCATGGCCAAGGACGTTCCGCTTGTGATCCCCGAGGTCAATGCCGGGCACGTGAAGCTGATTGAGACGCAGGCCTGGCGGCGCAAGTCCGGCGGATTTGTGGTGACCAATCCCAACTGTTCTGCCATCGGGCTGGTACTGGCTCTGGCTCCGCTGGACAAGCAGTTTGGACTCGAAACCGTAATGGCCGTGACCATGCAAGCCGTCAGCGGCGCGGGTTATCCGGGTGTGGCGTCGCTCGATATTCTGGGCAATGTGATTCCTTACATCGCCAAAGAAGAAGAAAAGATGGAGGAAGAGACTTTAAAGTTGTTGGGCAAGCTGAACGGGTCGGGCATTGTGCCGGGCAGTTTTGGGATGAGCGCGCAGTGCAACCGGGTGGCGGTCGAGGACGGTCACACCGAGTCGGTATCGGTCAGGATGAAGAAAAAGGCAGAGGCCGAGGAAATCATCGCGGCCTGGAATGCTTACACGGCGGAACCGCAAAAACTGCGGTTGCCGAGCGCTCCCGATCAGCCGGTGGTCTACCTGGAGGCGAACGATCGCCCGCAGCCGCGCTTTGATGCGGACCGCGGAGCGGGCATGACCACGACGGTGGGCCGGCTGCGTCCATGCAAGGTGCTGGACTGGAAATTCACGGTGCTTTCGCACAACACGATTCGGGGCGCGGCCGGTGCGGCGCTCTTGAATGCAGAACTGCTCAAGGCGCAGGGATACCTCGGATGAGCCGGAGGACGGAGTGCGGCGTGGGATTCTGGAGCAGCGGGGGTTGGTCTGAGGAGACGCTGCGCGCACTTCGGAGGGCGAAACGCCGGCGGTACCTTTTTCGGTCGGCAAGATGCCGGCGCTACTTTCTCACCCGAGATCCCTGGCAATGATCGTCATGAAATTTGGCGGCACCTCGGTGGAGGACGCCAAGGCGATCGACCGCACGGCTTCGATTGTCAAAGGACGCACCGGGAAAAAGCCCGTGGTCGTGGTCAGCGCCATGGCCAGGGTGACCGACACCCTCCTGAAAATGGCGCAGGCGGCCGGCGCCGGAGATCGGGAAACCGCGCTCGGGCTTTCGCGCGGCCTCCGCGAACGGCACTACAACACGGCCGGAGAACTGCTCGGGACCGGCGTCTTCACACGCTTTCACGGCGAACTGGAAGGCGAGTTCGATGCGCTGGATGAACTGCTGCGCGGGATTGCGGCGGTGGGCGAACTCACTCCGCGGACCTCTGACCACGTCGCCGCGTACGGCGAGCTGCTTTCCAGCAAGATTGTCGGCGAAGCGTTTTCGGCGCGTGGACTGAAAGCATCGCTGGTGGATTCGCGCGATTGCATCGTTACCGATGCCACCCATACCCGGGCCGTCCCTTTCTTCGACGACACCAACGAGCGGCTCACCCTGAAGATGAAGCCGTTGCTCGAGGGCGGACGGGTTCCGGTGATGGGCGGGTTTATTGGCTCGACCCGCAATGGAGTCACGACGACGATCGGACGGGGCGGGTCGGATTTCTCCGCCGCCATTGTGGGTGCCGGGCTGAACGCAGAGGCTATCGAGATCTGGACGGATGTGGATGGAATGATGACCACGGATCCGAATCTCTGTCCGGATGCGCATCGGATCCGGGTCATCAGCTTTGATGAAGCAGCAGAGTTGGCTTACTTCGGCGCGAAGGTGCTGCACCCGGCAACTATGCTGCCGGCCATTCAGAAGAACATTCCGGTATTCATTTTGAATTCGCGAAATCCTTCGTGTGAAGGCACCAAGATCACTGCGCGCGCACCACACTGCAAGAATATCTTCAAGGCGATCGCGGCCAAGAAACGCATCACCATTGTGAACATAGCCGCGCCGCGCATGCTGCTGGCGCATGGGTTCCTGAAGGCGATCTTTGAGGCGTTCGACCGGCATAAGGTGGCGGTGGACGTGGTTTCGACCTCTGAGGTAAGCGTTTCGCTGACGGTGGATTCCAATGAGGCGATTCCGGCGCTGGCCGCGGACCTGGCGAAACTGGCGGACGTAAAATACGAAGGGCGGAAGGCGATCGTTTGCCTGGTGGGCGAGAACTTGCGCGAGACCCCGGGGATCGCGGCGCGGGTTTTCGGCGAGCTTTCGGATTTGAAGGTGCGGATGATTTCACAAGGAGCTTCGGAGATCAACTTGACGTTTGTGATCGAAGAGGAAGACGTGCCGAGGGTGGTTCGGCGGCTGCATGGGGCGTTCTTCTCGGAGTTGGATGCGGGAGTGTTTGCTTAGATCGAAAAGCTTTGACCACCAAGGACACGAAGGAGCACGAAGGGAAAAGCATTACCGCAGAGGGCGCAGAGAAGGGCCGCTCAGATCGCAGAGAACAGCTTTAGACGTGGGGTTGCGGCAGGAAGCACGGAGATTCAGGTTCCATGAATCTGCTTTTGCTGGGCCGGGGAAAGACGGGGTCGCTGGTCGGACAGGTGGCGCTCGGGCGGCATCATCGCGTTCGGGTGCTCGGCGGAGCCGACAATCCAGACGGCAGGGCGCTGACCCCGGATGCGCTGCATGCCGTGGATATCGTCATCGATTTCACCGCTCCGACTGCGGTGCTGGCAAACATCGACGCGTGCCTGCGCGAGAAAAGAAACATGGTGGTGGGGACGACCGGTTGGCAGGCACACGTGGACGCTGTACGCGCGCGGGTGGAGAAGGCGGGCACTGGGTTTCTGCATGGGGCCAACTTCTCGATTGGCGTGAACCTGTTCCTGGACGCGGTGCGGGACGCGGCCGAGGCTGCCCGTCACGGTTACTCGGGGCAGATTTTCGAACGCCATCACCAGCAGAAAAAAGATGCTCCCTCGGGCACCGCGCTGGTGCTGCAGAAGATCGTCAAGGAGAAGTCGGGGGCGGAACTGGAGATTACTTCATTTCGTGAGGGCGACGTGGTCGGGCTGCACGAGCTCATCTTCGATTCGCCGAATGACCGGATTTATCTTTGCCACGATGCCAAGTCCCGGCGCGGATATGCGGAGGGCGCAGTCCTGGGCGCCGAGTGGCTCAGCGGCCGGAAAGGGTTCTTCGAGTTCAAGGACATTTGGCGCGAACTCTAACCTTTTGCGGCACGCGATGGCCGACAACCCTCGCCGTGAAGAAGCGTATCTCGTGAACCGACAGATCGAGTTTCCTCTGGACAGTCAGTAGAGTTATTCTTATTGCCATGCAAGTGCGTGGATGTGGTACTGCGCTGGTTACACCGTTTCATCAGGACGGTTCCATCGACGAGACTGCCCTGCGCAACCTAGTCGCCTGGCAGGTTGAGTCGGGAATTGACTTTCTGATCCCGTGCGGAACAACTGGGGAGACTCCGACGCTTTCGCACGATGAATGGCTGCACGTCATCGACATCACCATCGAGGTCGGGGCGGGACGTGTGCCGATTGTTGCGGGCGCGACTTCGAATTCCACGCAGGACGCGGTCGAGAAGGCCAAGGAAGTGGCTTCGCGGCCGGGAGTCGATGTGATCCTCACGGCATCGCCCTACTACAACAAGCCGACGCAGGAAGGACAGTACCGGCATTTCAAAGCGATCGCGGAGGCGGTCGAGAAGCCGATTCTCCTTTATAACGTGCCGGGCCGCACGGGAGCCAACATCGAACCGGGAACGCTGGCCCGGTTGGCCGAGGTTCCCAACGTGGTGGGCGTCAAGGAAGCCAGCGGCAACATCACGCAAATTGCCGAGGTTCTGAATGCAGTGCCGGAACACTTCTCAGTGTTTTCCGGCGATGACGCGATTACGCTGCCGGTGATCGCCTTGGGCGGCGTGGGGATTATTTCTGTCGCGTCCAATGAAATTCCTGCGGAGATGGCCGCCATGACACGAGCGGCGCTCAACAATGATTGGACGACGGCGCGCATCATTCATCGGAAATACCTGCCCTTGATGCAGGCGAACTTCATTGAGTCGAATCCGCTGCCGGTGAAGGCGGTGCTGGCCATGCTGGGGAAGATCGAGGAAGTGTACCGGTTGCCGCTTCTGCCCATGCGGCGGGACACGCGCTCGAAGCTTCAGAAGGTCGCGACCGAGGTGGGGCTGATCGCGAAACCAGCGGCGCCTTCGCCCGAGGCGGCTGAGTTCTTCGTGTATGAGAACTGGATGGCGGGGCCACACAAGATTGTGCTTCATCGCTCGACCTGCGGGCAATGCAACCATGGCAAGGGACGGCCGGCTGGTCACGACGCCAACCACGCGCGCTGGCATGGGCCCTACGTCACGCTGGCGGAGGCTCGGCAGGTTGCGCACGAGATGCCGGGGGTGCTGATCCGCAGCGAGTGTAAGTGTATTTGAGAATGGTCGTTGGTCGTTGGCTCGCGGCTGTCGGCTATCACCTGCAGCTAACACTTGAGAGCAAATCGCAACTGCTCACACCTTTTTCCATAAACCCACCTGACAAGAAACCAGCAGGTATACTGCTCCGGCATGGCATCCCTGAAATCCTCAATCGAGCGGCTCGCTTCGCTGGGCGAGGTGGAACGCAATCCGGAAGCGCGCAAGACTTTTCTTGAGTTTCGTGATGCGCTGACTCAGGGCAAGATCCGCGCGGCTGAAAAGAAGAATGAGCGCTGGGCGGTTAATACCTGGGTGAAGCAAGGGATCCTGCTGGGCTTTCGGCTGGGCGAGTTGACCGAAATGGGTGACGGCTTGTCGTTTGTCGACAAAGACACTTTCCCTGCGCGGCGGTTTACCGTGGCGGAGCGAGTGCGGGTGGTGCCAGGGGGATCGTCGGTGCGGACGGGATCGTACGTGGCGCCGTCCGTCATCTGCATGCCTCCGATGTTCATCAACGTGGGCGCCTACGTGGACGAGGGCACGATGGTGGACTCGCATGCGCTGGTTGGATCGTGTGCGCAGGTTGGAAAACGCGTGCATCTCAGCGCGGCGGCACAGATCGGCGGGGTGTTGGAGCCGGTGAACGCCGCGCCCGTGATTATTGAGGACGACGTTCTGGTCGGCGGGAATTGTGGCGTGTATGAAGGGACGCTGGTGCGGGCGCGGGCTGTGCTGGGGGCAGGCACGATTTTGACGCGGTCTACTCCTCTCTATGACATTGTGCGGGGCGAGGTGTATCGTGCTTCGGGCGACAAGCCGCTCGAGGTGCCGGAGAATGCCGTGGTCGTGCCGGGATCACGGGCCGTGAACAAAGGCCCGGACTGGAATTTGTCGTTGTATACGCCGGTCATTGTGAAGTATCGGGACGAGAAGACGGATCGGGGGATTGAGTTGGAGGAGTGGCTTCGGTAGGGTCGCCGACGATGGGGCGGTCGCACGCAACGCTGTAACGAGTCTAGCGCTTTACCTCAGGGGCTCAAGCCCGTTGTTATCGCTCTATATCGGCGCGGCTGAAGCCGCGCCCCTTCAAGCAGAGCGCAGAGAATCAACTCCACCTCACAACCAACATTCCTTGCGGGCCTGTGCCGTCGAGGCTCACCTTGATGGTCGATAAGCCGGAAACGATGACGTCAGCTTCGCGAAGCTCAGCGACGGGATAGGTAGTCGGCAGAGAGATGACTTTCATCCCGGCAGCGTGGGCGGAGCGAATGCCGGCGGGTGCGTCTTCGACGACCACGCAAGTTGCAGGATTCACTCTCAACAGCTCCGCACCTCTGCGATAGGGCTCCGGATCGGGCTTGCCATTCTTCACGTCATCAGCGGTGACGAGCACGTCAGAGAACGGGATTCCAAACTTGCGCATGCGGGTGGTGGCCAGAAAACGAGTGCCGGAAGTAACCACGCACCAACGTCCTCTGGGGATGGAGCTTATCAACTCGACAGCTCCCGGCATGGCGATCACGTTCGACGCTACGGCCTCGCGATCTTCGATCTTCTTGGTCTCAGCTTCTGCATCCAGGTACGGGGCGACGCGGCGGACGACCTCCACGGTACGAACGCCGTGAGCCGCCTTCATGACTTCCGCGGGATCGAGACCATGTTCGCGAGCCCAGTCCGTGTATTGCTCGGCGACCGCCAGGGTGGAGTCGAGCAGAACTCCGTCCAGATCGAAGAGGATGGCCGAGCAGTGAAAGGATGGCATATCGATCTTTAGAGATTACAGGATCGGGATAGGGTTCGGGCAGTCTTGCGTGCCAACGAGAATTGCGCGAACTCGCAATCCCAGACGATTTTCATGACACGCGATTGATTCCCGGCTCTCGTGGTGACAGAGTCTCAGACCTTCGGCTTAGTCAACGTTCTTAGGCCGCCCGGAAAAGCCGCTGGCGTCCCGAAGAGCGTCCGCATCCATGACGTTGCCACCCAGCATCACGGTTCGGGTGTTCCGCAAGTCGCCAATTCTCCTGGATGGGTCGCCTTCCACCAACACGACATCCGCTGTCTTGCCGACGGCAATCGAGCCGGTTGTCTTGTCTACACCAACCAGACGCGCAGGAGCGATCGTGGCAGCTGCGAGTGCTTCGGCGGGGGTGAAACCGGCAGCGACGTAGAGCTCGAGTTCGCGGACAAGTTCCAATCCCCAGCCATCGGTGCCGGCGACGATCGGAATGCCGCTTTTGTGCATCAGCGCGACCAGGGCAGACAACTTGGCAAAACTTTTTCGATAGTCCACGCGGGTCAGATCTTTGGGCACCGCAAAACCGCCCTGGCGAAAGCCTCGCTCGGTCGCGGGAGGCAGGGTGCCGACATAGGGCGCATAAGCGGGCGAAAGATCGCCGTTCTCGGGCACGAACAACGATTCCGCGACGACCAAGGTCGGATCGGAAGCGATTTTGCGTTCGGACATGGTCTGGATCAACTTGCTCATCACCGGCCCGCTTAAATCGACATCTTTGGCATAACGACCGATGCCATCAAACCGGTTGATGCCGTTCGAGGTAGCCACAACGTCGTCGGGCATCCCTTCCATCATGACGAAATAGATATGAGTGATTTCGTCGTAGCCAGCGGCAATCGCCTGTGAGGTTCGCATTCCGGCGGGAAGATGACCGTGGACATGCAAGCCCAGTTTGTGCGCTTCCGCGGCCGCTAGGGCCACCCAGGCTGGGTTGTAGGTGCCGTAGAACTTGATTCCGGTAAATCCGTCGGCTTTCGCCTTCTGCACGGCGGCGACCGCCTCCTCCTGCGAGGTAACGACTGTGGCGACTTGCGCAGTATTGGGGCCTTTGCCATCCATCAGCACCGAGGGATACACGTTGGGCGAGAGCAACCCGCCGTGTGCCCGGCGTTTTGCGCGAGCGATCGTCAGCGAGTCGTCATTCCCGGGGTCGCGCGCGGAGGTGATTCCAAGAGCGAGCAAGAAAGGTCCGGTGGAATCATCCTGAACGTGCATATGAGAATCCCAGAGACCGGGAACCAGGGTTTTTCCCTGGCCATCGATGACCTGCGCATCCTTTGGCACAGATACGGAAGCGGCCGGGCCGACGAGTTTGATGACACCTTTGTCCACCACAATCGTCTGGTCCTCGACAAAGCGACTGCCTTCGACAAAGGCGCGAACATGAGTGAACGCCACCGGCCCGGTCGGCGTCTTGAGGAGTGCTTTCAGTAGAGCAGGACTTCGCGCAGCCAGGGCGTCATCCTGAGCCTTGTTGAGATTTTTGAGATCGCCTTCGTAGCCGGTGGGGAGCAGAGAAAGTCCGCCGGAAACGAAGCCGAAGAACTTGCCATCCGCCGTCGTCCATACCGGTGAAGGTGAGGGGGACAAGCCTGTGACTGCCCAATCGGTGACAGTCTGGGAGGAGGATCCGCTGCCCACCACGAACTCCGTGAGCCGCTCAGCGCGTGCGCGGCCTCCAGGCAGCAAGGGCATCGACTTATCGGGTGATTTCAGGAGGGTCTCGATGAGCAATTGGGTTCCGGTAGAAAGAGGACCTCCCTGGGCCACGTAAAACGCTGCGTGGTAGGGGTGGCTACCGGAATCCACGGGACTTTTCCAGGTTGCGGTGCCGTCCGCGATCGCGAAGGTCTCTGCGACATCGCCCTGCGGCGAAGAGCCGCGGATTTCCAGCGTCGCTGGCATTCCGTCATCGCCCAGCTTTACGCTTTCGTCGCTCTCCCAAACCTGACCTCTCAGAAGGAGGCTCTCCCTCGACATTCGACGGCCATCGGACTCAACCCAGATCGCCGCTTTCCCGTGTGTGCCTGCGGTCGACACGATCGAGAAGGTCTGTGCGCCGGCTGGTGGCTTGGCGAGTTGGTCGACGGGAATCTGAGCCTGGATCGATGCGCTCCCCAATACCATCGCAAGCACGACGATTCCCTGAAGCATGCTCGATTCACCTCCAAGGTGAACTCTCAAGTTAAGATTGCCCTGATAATGCGGGCTTCAAGGATAAGCATTGCGCCAGGCATCGGCACGGAAAAAGCTGCTGCCCCGAAATAGACGGGATTCAGAGAGAATGGTGATCAATTCGAAAGCAAAACGCGTGTAATAAAAACAACTACGACTTGAAAGGCAACTTGGCGGAGGTCTCCACCAACGGGAATGCATCGGCGGGCGCCATGCGCCGCCGAACTTCGAGGTGTCTCTGCCGAAAATGCGCGGTCGCGCGCTGGGCCCAGGTGCGCACGAAGTAGTAGTTCAAGCCCGCGCCGATCAGGGAACTTGCGACTGGGATCAGACGGCCCGCCCATTTCTCGACCACTTCCCCGCTGGCCTGGGCGGCGATGCGTTGGATCACGCGCGGGATGAAGCGGTTGATGACTTCTTTCTCCAGGAGTTCGCGGCTGATGTCGACCCCGGCAGCGCTGGCAGCGGCGATCCAAAGGTCGGCCATTTCTTCGTCAGTGTTGAATTCGAATCCGTAGATGAGACTTAGTTTCTGGATGGTACGGACAGTGATGGCGGAGAGGAAACCCAGGTCGGGCACTACGGTCAGCAGACCACCCAGGCCGAAGCCGGCACCCTGCACGGCAGCCATCTTCACGCTGCTGCGGATAACGGAGGCGGCCACTTCGTCCAGATCGCCTAACTCCACAGTGTACGCGCCTTGGAAACTGGCGATGGGCAGGTCGTAGGCTGCGCGTAGTTGGATGAGAAATTTGTCCGGGTTCACTTTCACGGTGTCGTAGGCGTGGGTCAAGCCGCGGACGAGGCCGGTTTCGATGCGGCGACGGAGCCAGGATTTGGGGGCGGGTTGGGACATTGTTTGTTGGATGCTGTCCGCGTTGGTAGCAGAACGAAAAATCACACACTTCACATTAGCGCACACGCTCGCTTGGGGCAAAGGGCATAGCGTGTTCGCCGACAGTGCAGCAGTCATTTCAAAGCCGACCGGCGAGGACGCCCGTCGCTCCATTCCCGGTGGCGGCGTTGCAACTGGAGCCTAACCTGAAACCGCGGAGTACGGGGAGAAATGCCGCAGAGAACGCAGCGTTGGGAAAAGGAGCAGCGGCTTCAACTTGGCACGGCACTGAACCCGGGTTCGATTCTCCACTGTGCTAGCATCATTACTTCCAATGCCATCCGGAAAATTGCAAATTGTGCCTCTGGGCGGGCTGGGCGAGTTCGGTATGAACTGCATGGCCGTGCGCTGGGGCGACGACATTATCGTCATTGACGCGGGCCTGATGTTCCCTGAGGCCGAGTTGCTGGGTGTCGATATTGTCGTTCCCGACATCTCCTACCTGACCGAAAACCGGCAGAAGGTGCGCGGGATCGTTCTGACGCATGGACATGAAGACCACATTGGCGCGCTGCCCTGGATTTTGTCGGAACTGAATGTTCCGGTGTGGGGCACTGAGTTCACGCTGGCCTACGTCGAGGACAAACTCGATGAGCACGGACTCCTTGACGAGGCCGATCTGCGGGAGATCCGGCCAGGAGAGCGCATCAAGATTGGGCCGTTCACGGTGCATCCGATCCAGGTGACGCATAGCCTGGTGGATTGCGTGGCGCTGGCGATCCACACGCCGTTGGGAGTGGTGATCCACACCGGGGATTTCAAGGTCGACCCGACGCCGACCGATAACCGGTTGTTTGATCTACACGCGTTTGCCGAATATGGCAAAGAGGGTGTGCTCGCGCTGCTGCAGGATTCGACCAACGTCGAGCGCAAGGGCTACACGCCCAGCGAGCGCGCGGTGCGTCGCAAATTCGACGAGGTGTTCGCGCGTACGGAGCGGCGGCTGTTCATTTCCTGTTTTTCGTCGTCGATCCACCGGATCAAACTCACCGTGGATCTGGCACATGAACATGGCCGCAAGATCGCATTCCTCGGCCGGTCGATGAACAACTCGGCCGAGATTGCCGAGGATTTGGGCTATGTGGAAATTCCCGAGGGTCTTCTGATCCACCCGGGCGAGATGAAGAATTTCGCGCCGGAAAAAGTCTGCGTGCTGATTAGCGGGACGCAGGGCGAGCCGATGTCGGCGCTGTCGCGCGCGGCGGTCGACAACCACAAGCATGCCAAGATTGAAAAAGGCGACACGGTGGTGCTCTCGTCGCGCATTATCCCGGGAAACGAAAAGGCGATTTACCGAATGATCGACCACCTGTTCCGGCGGGAAGCGCACGTGATCTACGAAGACGGGTCGTCGCCGCCGATTCACGTCAGCGGACATGCGAGCCAGGAAGAACTGAAGCTCATCATTAACCTCGTGAAGCCGCGCTTCTTCATCCCGGTGCACGGCGAATACCGGCAGCTCAAGCTGCACGCCGAGATGGCGGCCTCCATGCACGGGTCGGTTGGGCAGGTCATGCTGATTGAGAGCGGCGACATTCTGGAATTTGATGAACTGGGAGCGCGGAAAGTGGGGCGCGTCAACGTGGGCCGGGTGTGCATCGATTCGGGCTCGCGCACCGACGTGGTGGAAGATCTGATCATCAAGGACCGGCGGCATATCAGCGAAGACGGGATCGTGCTGCCCATTATTGCGATCAACAAGTTGACGGGCGTGGTGGAAACGTCACCAGAGATTGTGACACGCGGCTTCAATCCGGGCGAAGACGGGCTGATGGAGGGAGCCAAACAGATCGTGATTCAGACGCTGGACGTTTCGAGCGACGAAGAGAAAGCAGATTACGGGGTGATTAAGGAAAAAATCCGTGCGGATTTGAAACGGTATATTTCTAAGCAGACACAGAAACGGCCGCTGATCATGCCGGTGATTCTGGAGATTTAGCTTCGAGCGAGCTTCCAGTTTCAAGTTTCGAGCAGGAAGACGCATCCACTTCTCGCCGTCAACCACAATTTTTGTACGAATCCGAAGCTAGGGCTTCAGGCTGTCGATCGTGGCACGTAGCTCGCGGCTCGTAGCTAACTTAGGAGCACCTGCCATCGTTACTCTCGACGACATTGAGCAAGCGCAGGCTCGCCTGCGTGGCATAACGCTACGGACACCGGTCCTTGAGGCGCACGGATTCGGAGCGGGCGACGGGCGACGGCTCTTTCTTAAGCTCGAAAACCTCCAGCCCATTGGCGCGTTCAAGCTGCGCGGGGCATACAACAAGATCGCTTCCCTTGCGCCGGAGGAACGGGCGCGGGGTGTGATTGCATATTCCAGCGGCAATCATGCACAGGGGGTGGCCTATGCGGCGCGCGTGCTCCAAACCAAAGCGGTGATCGTGATGCCGAGCAATGCTCCGGCCATCAAGCGCGAGGCGACGGCGGGCATGGGCGCCGAGATTGTCACGGTCGGTCCTGGAAGCGTCGAGCGGCAACAGAAGGCGGAGGAACTGGCGAAGCAGCATGGATACGCCATCGTACCGCCTTACAACGATGAAAAGATCATTGCAGGCCAAGGGACCATGGGGCTGGAGATCCTGGAGGAACTGCCCGAAGTCGAGACCGTGCTCGTTCCCGTGGGTGGAGGCGGAATGATCAGCGGAGTGGCAGCGGCCATCAAGCTGAGCCAAC
>Ga0307475_10000903_pt1 | contig 17674 bp, 8 predicted proteins | sample atmos_gasesECM1C_FD_203317 | JGI IMG/M metagenome (GOLD analysis project Ga0307475, IMG submission 203317) | Hardwood forest soil microbial communities from Morgan-Monroe State Forest, Indiana, United States - atmos_gasesECM1C_515 | ecosystem: Environmental > Terrestrial > Soil > Temperate... | reverse complement strand
ATCTTGGAGGGATGGTTGCGGGGCCGCAATGCAGCCCCGCCGCAGGGCGGCAACTTTTCAGCGCTCCAGACTTCAGAGCGGCCGCTTCTATTTGGATTGTTCCGCGGACTGGCCCTGGGCAGCGCTTGCCTGAGTCCGCGGTACGAGCTTGGCGACCTTTTGCATCTGCGAAGCAAATTTCGGCGCATTGTATGCCGAAGGATTCGCCAGCTGCTGGAACAGTTCGTTAATGGCCGCACGAAGCTCTTCTTGATTCGCAACGTGCTCGTTTTTCGTGTAGGCCAGGGAGAGCGAATCCAGGGCCATGGTGGCCTGTTCCGCGGAACGCTCGCCTTCTTCAGAAATGGCTTCGGAATCATTGGCGATGTCCAGGAGCAGCTTGGTGGTGAGATTCCGGTCATACTCGCGGGCTTCCACTTCGTGCGCAATCCGATCGGCCAATGCCCCCGCTTCCCGCGCATGTTCCGCGAGCTGCTCCTTGCTGGCTGGCTTCCCTGACAGTTTCTCGATCTCCTTCAATTGCGATACCAATTGGGTTGTGGTCGAAGCATCCACGGCCCCTGCGACATGCCGGAAAACCGCGTAGGTCGCGGGATTCCAAACCGGTGCGCCTGGCTGGCGATCACGATAGCCCTCCGCCTGCCTCCAGCTGGCTTCGGGTTTGGTCAAGTTGTGATGGCAGGCAAAGCACTCATACTCTGCATACTCCGGCCAGTTCGGACCCGAGGCTCTGCGGTTCAAGCGGTTCAGCGCTTCGCGCAATTGCACGGCTTGCCCGACCGTTAGTTCCTGAACGTCCTGCCATTCAGGTGAATTGGGGGCCGGTTTCCAGTGCCGCGGCATGGCCGAGCTGAAGGTTTGGAGCTGGAACGTCAAATCCGGATGTCCGGCAGCAATCATGATGTGATCCACTTCTTTTTCCGCAGTGCCCAGATGACAGGTCAGGCATTGCTCGGTGCGCCTGGAGAGATTGCGGGCATCGATCATCCCCAGTTTCACGGACTGTTCGTGGGTCCAATTCTTCAGCGTGTGTGCGCCGAGCCATCCGACTGCCGGACCATGGCAGTTCTCGCAAGTCACCCCGCCATCAATGGACTGAAACGTTTCCGCGCGACGATCTGCCTTCACGTTGAGAGCGTGGCAATTCAGGCATTTATCCGACTGATTGGGAGGCTGCGGGAGTCCGAGGATTCTTGCCATGCGCAAAGAAACGGAATTCGAGAGCACCACATAGGCACGAGCGTGCTTATCCTGACCCGCCCAAATGCTGTACTCGTTCTGGGCAATGCGCACGACGGATTTCGGTTGGATTCCACCGTGACAGTTGCTAGCCGCGCAAGAACCGGGGCCGCTATATTTGCCCACCTGATCCGCCTGCGTCTCACGGGTTTGCGTTTGCGGTGGCGTGGGTTTCGGATTCGCACGGGGTTCCACCTTCACCTGTGCGATGGTCACCGGAGCCAGCAGCAAGATGGAAAAGAAAAACAAGAAGGGCACAGAGGCTTTCACTCGCATCACCATAATTCCTCCCAGACTCGCCGACCTGGAGCCAGCAAGGGATTCGGGGCCACACCAAGGGCCATAATGTACACCCAATTGGCTATTTTTTGATATTTTTTGACTGCCTTCGTGAGAACTTTCTGTTGGCCCCAGGGCCTAGGTTGAAGCCCGTCAAGCCATCTAAAAATGTAACCCTAGCGATCCCCGTCGAGCCATTTGATATACAACCAGAGAACGCTCGTTGTTGTGGCTGTGGGAGCCGTAGTTGGTCGAAAGCCGGTCGGTTTTATTTGGGCGATGGGGATGAGGCCTGCTGCGAAGCGCCGGCAACCGCGGCGGTCTGCGGCTCATCACTGACGGTGTAGAGTTGCCCGTTTCGCAGATACAGTGCCTGCATCTCCTGCCGGTTGAGTGGGCGCGAACCGCGCCTCCCGAAAACCGCTAACTGATTACCGGTCTCATCCACAGCGCGGTCCCGGTCGATACCTCGGGAGATCGCGAGCGCCGGTCCATGCGTTGGGAAGCTGGCGATCAGTTTCGGCACCGGCTTGGGGCTGAAGCCCGCGAATTTTGGGGTGGCCTGCGGCGAGAACAGCTGCACCACGCGCAGCCCGTTTTTGCCATCGGCCACGAACGCGAACAAACTGGAGCTTACCATGCCCAACTTGATGTCATTGGTATCGTTCAGCTTTCCGCCGTCGTTAAAGGATTGATTTAAAGCCGGGCTTTCCGGGCGTTCTATATTAATGATCTGAATGCCGTTCTTCCCCGCGGACACGTAGGCATAGGTTCTCGCAACATATATGTTGCGCGCATCGTCCATCGGCACCTGCGCGTTCTCTACGAGCACCGGCGTCTCCGGCTGCGTGATATTCAAGACCTTCAAACCGGTACGGTCGGTGACAAACGCGTAGCGGAACTGAACGGCGATTCCAGTGCCGCCGTCAAGCGCTGGCGCACCGATATCCGCAGTGACCTTGGGTGCCAGTGGATTATTAAGGTCCACAACCACCAAACCGTGATCGCACAGGATGTACGCGTAGGTTCCCACAAAAGCGATTCGACGAGCTCCCCGCAGGATGCCATTCGGATTGAAGGCCAAAGCACGTTGCAAGAAATTATTGTTCGGGTCGCCATCCAGGAGCGTGCCGACGCCGGGAGTCTTGGCTTTCAAATCCGGGTTTCCGATGATGACCAACCCCTCGTCGCGGTCGGCCACGTACAGGAACCCGTACATCAGGTGGATAGTCTGCTCTTCATTCTCCGGGCGATGCGTACGCAGCGGATCGATTGCCAGGGTACTGGGCGACGCGATGGCCTGGGCATATTTGGTTTTCACATAGAAGCGCTGTCCCAACGGCGAAACCGGCGCGGTTGTCATGCGCTGGGAGAAATCCTTGTCATCGACATTGGCAATATCGAACACACGCAAGCCTTCTTTTCCCATCGCCGCATAGAGATATTCGCCGCGCGCCTGAACATCAAGCACGTCTCCTTCGTGGCGATAACTCTCATGGAGGCGGTTTCCTGCACGCACGAATTTCTCGTAATCCGATGGGTAGACAATCTTGTGAAAGTCACTGCCGAAAATTGCCGGCGGCTCATCATGTTCGGCCACGGCCACGGCTTGGTATCCGCCGTTTCCGGTGGCCACGTAGATGTAGCGCCCTTCAAAGTTCATGAGCCCGCCACCGAGCAGGGTGACTTGAGCGAGCCAGGCGTTGTTGTCGCCTTTGCCGGAAACGTGACAATCCGAGCATGTACGCGTCTCCTTGGTGCGCACGGTATGCGGCACAAACGGGCTAAAGGATTGTCCGCTGAAGCCCTCGGCGGATACCGTCTGCTGCTGGTAGTATCCCCAGTCGCGGTCGGCATTCTGCGAACTGACCAGCACCGCACAAGCCGAGCGGATCGGAGCGATACGATTGCCGGTGACCGTGCCATCAACTCCCAGCATGTAAATGTCATCGCGGAGAATCTGGAAGTTGTAGGTAGTATAGTTCCGCGTGGTCAGCCCTTCGTTGTGCAGCATAGGCATGCGTTGGTTCGCGGTCAACTGCAGGTGGCAGCCAAAACACGTGGGCAACCAAGCGGAGTGACAGCTATAGCAGGTCATGCGGCTATTCGAATGTGCGTAGGACCCGGTGTCCGTTCCTCCCCAACTGGTTCCATCTTTCTGGACGGTTTTGGCAAAGCGGGCCTTCTCGTTATAGTTCGGATTGCCCGGGGTAATGGAGTCTAATACCTGGATGACCTCCCATTCCTTGCCTGGCTCGAGCATGGAGCGCTGGAAGACGCGCTGGTCTCGGCGGTAGAACTGGCGCTGTCCCCAGGGTGTCTGCAGTAACTCCAGATTCGTCCCGCCGGAGGGCGCCGCGGGACCAGAGGTCCTCAGGGTAGCGCGCGCGTCGACTTTTCCATGGCAATCCACGCAGTCGATTTCGACGGCGTTGCGGGTTTCCCCGTAGAGCTTGCCATTGCCGTGCCCGTCTTGCTGGAAATGGCAATCCACGCAATGCATGCCTCTTTCCAGGTGAATGTCTTGCAGATGAACGGCTTTGGCGAATTTGTCGGGATCGTCAAACGAGACGATGTTGTTCTTGTCGTCCAGCAAGTCGCCCTGGCGATCTTTCTTGTAAACGGCCCGGAAAATCCATCCATGACTGTGGAAGTCCGCAAACTGCGTGTGCTTCAGGGTCTTCTCGAATTCCGGGCTGCCGACCTTATCGAGGAAATTCACGTCCCCCCACAAGCCGCGTTGCGCAGTCTGCTCGGGATTGCGCAACTGCACGGTCTGGCGCTCCTTGGGAGTGGGATTGTGCTGCTTGGGCGGATACATGGCTTCGGCGTCGATCTCGTTGTCCCACCAGGTGTAGCCGTAAAAGGTGGTCTCCATATTCGTACCCGGGTGCATGTGGCAGACCATGCACTGGCTGGAGGGTATGGCACGAGTGAACTCGTGACGGATGGGATGGCCGGGCTGGTTCTTGGGTATGGTGGGATCCGCGGTTACCGTATGTCCGGAATGGCCGTAGGTGGCGTAAGGTCCGGAATGCTCGGGGGAATTGTCGTTTCCGTAGACCACGTGGCAGGCGGTGCATCCGCTGTTCCGGTAGTCGCCCGGTTGGTCGTTGGTCCCTGGAAAACTGAGCAGCGGGTCGAGCAATCTGGTTTTCTGCAATCCCAGAAACACCGGATCGATTCGCAACAACGTTCCGAAACCACGCTCACCCTGTTTTACGTCTGGGCGGCCGGGGTCTTCTTCCGGCAAGGGAATACCCACTTCCGGTTTTTTCCTGCCACCACGTTCGAAAATTCGCAGCACGTTTCCGGGCTGCGATACTTCCCAGCGCTCCAGTGGCTCGAGAGACGGCAACACGCCTTTCAGGCGGGTTTCCTCGGGGGTCGGCGGAGGATAGGTCATCAAGCGCTGCGGTGTGCCGTCCGGGGAGTAGCTTTCGCCAAAGTGTGGCTGCTTCAGCGGGAAGTCACCATTGTTGTAGAGGGCCGCGCCCCAGAGCATGGCGCCATGAGTCATCATGGAGGTGCGCACTTTTTGCACCTCCGAGGTATGACAGCCGGTGAGCCCGCAGGTGCTCGAGGTCACGCGCAGATCACCGGGGTTTACGAATTTCACGTAGTCCCAATTCTCCTTGAGCCAGTCGGTATAAACGCGCACGGGATTGGCGCTGTTGCCATTGGCGAGGATCTTTGGTTTGGGATGGGCCTTGTCCCTGGCGCTCTTGTATTCGGCCGAGGTTGTCGACAATCCTGGTGAGACGCTGACGCTGGGATCTCCGCCATGGCAGTCGGTGCAACCCAGGCGCACGGTTTGTGTGCGGTGCATGGTCTTACTGTCGGTGGAGGTGTGGCAGTTGAGGCAGCCGGCCGATTTCGCGTCCGCTTCCTCCTGAGTCTGCCGCAAGCGCAGCGACTGCTCCTGATCTTCCGATGTGCCGCGGGTTTGTGCCGCGGCATCTTGCCAGGAACCACCGCGGGACGACCAGGGCGCGACAATAACGCAAAACGACAATATGCATGTGGATACTCCTGCCGCTATTCCGTACCGTCCCGCTTTACTTTTCACTCGCATGGATGTCTCTTCGTAGCTCCGGCACACCTTAGAATTGAAATCGTATGTTTGCGAACCCGGAAATCAGCACCTTGGACTGGTAGATGTTGCGTAATCCTTCCGCAGGCACGAGCGACGTTACTCCCGCGGTCAGCACGATGTTTTCTGTCAAGAGTGGGCGGTAGGAGATTCCAATTCCGGTATCTGTCCCGATATTGCGGTCCACGTTTTTCTGGAACAAAAGATACTTGAGCGTCTCGGTGCGGTCGAACTGCAGATAGTTGAAGTTGACGAACGCGCGCAGCTTCGGGGTGAGCTCGGCATCGATCCCGGCGTTGTACACGCGCACGCCGGGATTGACGAAGTTGGATTGGCCTTCGTCCTTGCTGGAGCGCAGCGCCGGAAGCAAACTGAAGGGCGTGACTAACCCGACCCCGGTCCCGGTCAGGCGAATCCCCTCGCGATCCCAGAAGCTGAACGCTCCGCCGGCAAACTGCATGTCGTCCAGGATGGAATCGAAGCCCCGCGCGGTTCCCGATGACCGGCTTGTCCCGACACGCGACTCGGTATCCCCGGAGGCCCAGAAAATCGAGCCGCGAAAACGCAACCAGTCTTTATCCTTGGACAGCTCCAGTGCTCCTAGTTGCGCGTTGATGTGCACGGGACGGCCGGCGACGGGATTGAAGCTGTCCGTTCCCAATGCTTCGTAAAAGGCATTACTGACGTTCACGCCTCGAATATGCCCGTTGCCGGTCCATCCCAGGTAATAGCTGCGGATATCGTGCGGCACGGGCACGCCGATCGGCGCGGGTCGCACTAAGAAGCCATTCTTGTCGTAGTGGATTCCACGTTGATCGTAGTTGTAATGAAAGCTGAATTCGGTGGTGTAGCCTTTCGCGAAAGAGTCCTGGATATAGACGTTGGCGATCCCCACCTGCTGGTGCCGGAAGTCAAAGGTATTCAAACCGCTGTTGGTGTCCTTTTCGAAGAGATAAAAGTATGCCAGGTTGTAGTTGATCCGATTGGAGCGCAGATTGCCGAACAGACGGATGGCGGGGTCCTCGTCCACGAAAATAAAGCCGCGGAAATCGCTGTTGAAGCCCTGAATGCCCGCGCGAACAGAGACGAAATCGAAATTGGGGCTGAGATCGTGAATTTTTACCTCCGCGAAGCCTTCCTGCAGCCCGGTGTGCGTATCGAAGCGATTGGTTCCGGCGGCCACATCCACGTTGACAATGCCGCGCTCCTGGGTCTGAAGATAATTCAGATCCACGACCGGCGTGACGCGCACGCGGAACTCCACCGGCTGGAAGGACGTGTCGCCGCGGAACAAATCAAACGAAAAGCGGAAGCTCTGGTCCACAAAGGCCTGCTCGCCACTTCCGAAGAAGTTCTGGCTGCCAGGCTCTTTGGAAGATACGTTGCTGGGAGTGGGCAAGCGGCGCACATCCACTTGCGTCAAGCTGGTGCCCGTAAAATTCAAGAACCAGCGTTGCCCAAAGATCGGATAGTCCCCTTTCAGCCGGTTGCGGTTAAAAGGATCGAACCAATGGGAGGTAACGTAAGGAAATTCGCCCGATTTTCTGTATTTCTGCCACTCCGGCATTTCCACGGTCCAGCGATACGGTGCACTGGCAAAATTGTCGTTTTCGCTCGGGACCACTTCGGCGGGTCCGAGATCCGGCGGGTTCTCCGGCTGAGTGATGCGAAGGGGAATCGACGGATAGCCCCCTGAGTCCTCCGCGGGAGGGAGTGGTGCCGTGCGGGGCGCTCCTGGAATCCCGACCGGCCCAGGTGAGGTTTCTGACAGAGGCGTGCTGCTTTTGAGTTGTAAATCCAGAACCTGCAGCTTGCCGGCAAGGATATTCACCGAGGCCGAAGCAGAGGTAAAACCCGCGGCGGTAACCGTCACCTGATAAGCGCCGGTCGCAAGATTATTTAACCGATAGATTCCCTCGCCATCGGTTTGCACGGTGAAGGCGCCTTTCCCTTGCTCCCCCTGGAGCTCCACCCGGGCGCCTGGCACTGCCAATCCGTCTTGATCTCGAATCGTGCCCGCTAGCGATCCCATCTGCGACTGGGTCTGTCCGGGTATGCGCTGCGGTTCTTGCGCGCGCACCGCCAAGCAAGTTCCGAAACTTGCTGACCCAAGCGCAAGCAAGAACGCGAAGCGCTGGCCCATCTCGGCACAGTTCGCCCAATCGACGAGACCACCCTTCCTCGACCGACTCTCCCTCATAGGTCCGCCGTTCGCCCCCGCAAATCAGTTCACTGAAGCTGCGTATGCGATACAGAACCGGGTCATATTTTTCGGTGGGGCAGTGCACGAAACAACCGATGAACGTATCCGTGAAACAAACTTTCCAAACAAGCCGCGACGTCTTCGCAACCTCAGAAACACCACCTAGGGTGCCCTCCGAAAATAGCAGTGATGTTATCCTCTCTTGTTCAAATGTCAAGCGCGCAGTTTTTTCCGCGCGGCCCAAAACGTCACGGGACATTCCTTACTTCGTATTTCCGAGATGCGAGCGGTGTATCTGTACGATTGCGCTTGCTTGCAGCTCCTGGCCACCCGTGAAGATCTTGCAGAAAACGAGAAACAACAGAAGGTCGCAGAAGCCAGGAGGCTCATGGCAGCCCAGTCGTTTGAAGGAGCGCTTGCCGTGCTGGACAGTCTCTCGGCGACCCACCCAAAGGACCCCTCCGTTCTCAAACTTCGTTCCCTGGTGCAGCGTGAACAAGAAAAGCAAGCCAAGGCAGAAAAAGTTCAGCGGGAATTGGACACCCTGAAGAAATTGATGGGTGAGAAGAAATACCCCGAAGTCATCGCCCGCGCGCAGGCCTTTCAGGTTGAAGTTAAAAGGACTCCGTCGCCCGCTTCCCTGCCGGTCGCGGTGAAAGCTCTGCCCGCGCTGCAGCGGGAGGCCTTTCCCCTTCTTGCGCAGGCCTGCGGTACTGGCCATCTTGGCGGTCGCAATTGTTTTTGTGTTTTGGGTGCAGCAATGGTGTGGCCGTCCTGCCGTGGCAACCTGGTTTCGACAACAACCGAATCTAGTGGCAAAAAAGCAGACTACGAGCGTGGTAAGAGTCGCCCTTCGAAGGGTGGGTGACCACTGGTTGATCGACGATATTGGTCGTTGAAGCATGGCCAAAAAATCGTTAGCCACAACAAAGAGCGGTACGGTCCGATCACATCAACTTTGTGTGTGCCTTGACAACTGGTTGGGGTCTCTTTTAACGTAATCCAGTGAACAGGTGAGGGTTACGAGCCGGTAACATATTTAGAAGATGCGAATTCTCTGCCTATTTCGCGAAGCCCAAAAAGTCTGGGAGACTTCCGACACGGAAGTCATCTTTGGTCGCGCCGAAGGAAGACGGCCGATCATCTTGGACCTTTCGCCCGACCAAAGAATTTCCAGGACGCACGGGAGAATTTGGGAAGAAGAGGGTCGCTGTTGGATTGAAGACCTCAATAGCGCTGGAGGGACCAAGGTTAATGGCGTCGAAATTAAGGGACGAGGCATACAGCAGCTTCACCCGAGTGATTCCATTGTTGTCGGAGAGACTACCCTACGCGTTGAAGTTGGGGAGAGCAGAAGCACGCCCCGCCGGACCAGCTATCTTGAGAATGGCACCATCCTTTTGCCCGAAAAACGCCCCGATGAATCGGGCGTTGCCATTGCAAAGGACGTGGATGCAAATGCTGTCGAACCCGTTCCACCCGAGCGTGCTAGAGATGCTGCGGCCTTGCGCCTCAAGATGGTTTGCGATCTCCCTTTTCACTTTGCCACGAAGACGACACTCGAGACTCTCTTGCCGGCAATCGTCGATCAACTGGTCGAAGTTCTTCCTCAAGTAGAAAGCTGGGCGCTTGTGCTCCACGATCCTGAGACCGACGCGCTCCTGCTGAAAGCCTATCACTATGTGCAACGCACCTCTCTGAGTGAAACCCTGCTTCGTCGGGTTATGGCGGAGCGCAAAGCATTCATTTGGAGGAAAGGCGCTGACGTCGATATGAGCGGGAGCGTCGTCCTAAGCGGTATCGAAATTGGAGCGTACGCTCCGCTAGTTTGGCAAGGGGAAGCACTTGGCGCGATTTGCGCTGGAGCGCGAAGCGTCAAAACTGTCTTTACCGAAGAAGATTTGAAGCTGCTCGTGCTCGTTGGGCAGTATGCGGCGATGGCCGTCGCAACCCACCGGTTGCAGGAAAAACTTCGTCGGGAATCTGTTGTCCAAGCCAATTTGCTCCGTCAGTTTTCTCCGAAGGTTGCCAGACATCTTTTGACGCACCGCGGTCGTCTCCGTCTCGGCGGTGGGCGACGAAGCGAAGTCTCTATTCTGAACTCTGATATCCGGGGTTTCACACGGCTCGCGCGTGAGACGGATCCAGACGAAGTCGTTGAAATGCTGAATGATTACTTGAGACTTCTGGTGCCGGTGATTTTTTCGCATAATGGGACCGTTGATAAATTTATGGGTGACGGAATCCTAGCTATCTTCGGCAGTCCGGAAGCTGACCCAAACCACCACGAAAATGCCCTCCGCGCTGCCGTTGAAATGCAGTCCGTCGTGACCAAGTTGAACGCCACGCGCCAGCTTCAGGGCGTCCCTCATCGCAATTTTGGTATTGGAATCCATTGCGGTGAAGTTGTTCATGGGTTTGTTGGCACGTCTGACCGCATGGAATTTACCGTAATAGGCGACGCGGTCAATCGTTCAGCGCGGTATTGCGCCGCTGCCGAGGAGGGGCAGGTGTTGATCAGTCCTGAACTGCACGAACACGTCTGGCGTTTCGTTGAAACAGAACAAACCACGATTTCGACGAAGCACGAAGGCGATCTTATCGCCTACCGGGTTCACCGCCTCAAAGAGATCCCGAATGTAGGCACCAGCAGTGCGGGCGAACGAGCAAGCCGACAACACTTAGACTGTTAGCCGTGTGGATTTGCCCTGAGTTCCGTATGTCCCGCTCGTCGGTTATTTCTATGGACTTGCCGTGCGAAGATAGCCATTGGTCGCCCCAGCGAACTGCGCCAGGGTTCCACCATTCCCTTCAGCGCGGTTTGGTCAGAGGCGCGGGTTTGTGATTGTTGCTGATTCCTTTGACCTTCTTGTGATTGGATGCGGCCCCGCGGGCGAAAAAGCGGGTGCACAAGCTGCCTATTTTGGAAAGCGCGTTGCCATCGTGGAGCGTTCGGAGAACGTTGGCGGCAGTTGCATTAACACCGGGACGATTCCCAGTAAAACCCTTCGCGAGTCTGCACTCTACTTTTCGGGCCTGAAGCACCGAGGCCTGTACGGCATCGATTATTCTCTCAAGGAAAACCTCACCGTCCACGATTTCATGCACCATGAGCGCGCAGTTGTTGAAATGGAGCGGAAGCGCATACTTAAGAATCTCGAGCTTCACAAGATCGAGTTGATTCGCGGCGAAGCATCATTCGACGACCCGCACACGATTGTTGTTGCCGGCCCCGAAGGCGCTCGACGATTGCGTGCAAATATCATCCTGATCTCCACAGGCTCGCGCCCGCATCGACCGAAGGAAATCGCCTTCGACGACATTCATACTTTTGATTCGGACACATTCCTTTGCATAGACCGTATTCCCAGAAGCCTGGCTGTGATTGGGGGAGGGGTCATTGGCTGTGAATATGCATCCATATTTATGGCCATGGGTGTGCATGTGACCCTAATCGACGGACGGGATCGCCTGCTGCCGTTTCTTGATACCGAAATCAGTCGTAGGCTGCAGGACCGATTGTTGGCATTGGGCATGCATTTGTGTTTCAATGAGCGCCCTGTGAAAGTGGAGAATGGTTGTGGTGGAGTGCGGCTTTACCTGAAAGGCGGCCAGATCTTGGAAACGGAGGCCGCACTGTTTGCGGCGGGGCGAAAAGCGGCTGTCAGTGGCTTAGCCTTGGAGTCGGCCGGACTTTGTCTCAACGATAAGGGCTACATTAGCGTCGATGAAAATTACTGTTCGACGGTCCCGCATATCTATGCTGCCGGTGACGTAATCGGGTTTCCGGCACTGGCCTCTATCTCCATGGAACAAGGCCGCGTTGCCGTCTGCCACGCCTTCGGTTTCAAGTACAAACAGCGTGTTGCCTCCTTGCTCCCAATGGGTATTTACACGATTCCGGAAATCTCCGCTGTTGGCGAAACCGAAGAATCGTGCGAAGAGAAGGGCCTCGATTACTGTGTGGGGCGCGCCCATTACGACAACAACGCTCGCGGTTGCATTATTGGTGACGCCGCGGGCATGCTGAAGCTCATCTTTGCACGGTTGAATCGAAAGCTGCTGGGTGTCAGCGTCATCGGAGAATCTGCCACGGAACTTATCCACATCGGCTTGATGGTCCTCGACAAGGGTCTCACAATCGATGAGTTTATCGATCAAGTCTTCAACTATCCGACCTTAAGTGAAATGTACAAATATGCTGCTTACGATGGCCTCGGCAATCTTTCTGGCCGCAAACTGCGTGAAGGTTAGCGTTTGCTCTGAGTCGCCGGCGCATTTCGAAAGCACCTGTACGTTGTAGCCGCACAGGAGCCCAGGGAATCGAGTATGGGGATGGTCGGGATCGGCGTCTTTCCAGACTCCCTGGCACGAAACTCTTTGTGCAAGGGGGCATGCGGGGATTTCACCAGCCCAGTACTGGCCTGATCTTTATAGAATTTTCCCCTTGACGGTTGGTCGCGCCACACGCATACTCCCGCAAACGGTCGTCGCCCTATTCGATCGTCTTGGGCCCCGGCGAGTCCCCCGCAACTAGCTTTTCGATTTCCCATTTTGGAGAGCCGAGCCATGTCGCTCCGCACGGTCGCCTTGCAAGCTGCTCGTACGCTGACACACACGCTCACGCTGCCTCTTCTTGTCTTGCCGTTGCTCCTAACGAGCTCCTCGCAAGCCGCACCGATCACCTATACGGGATTCGTCATTACCGACGGCGCAATTGGCGGCACGCCGTTCCACAACGCGCGGGTCATTCTGACGTTTGAAAGTGACACCAGCAACGTGCAGGACACGGTGATCGCCGGTGTTCATGTCTTTTACAATCAGACTGGTACCGGCAGGGTTTCCATCGTCGCCGACAATGTCCTGGTAATCGCCGATTTCCTTCCGAATCAGCTCTTCGTCAGCGTCGACAAAGATAACGGAGGCATCGGCTTTGGGTCATTCGCACCCGACGGCTCCGTTCAGCCCACTTATCCACTCGGCGTCTACGGCGACATGATCTCAGCCGCGCTTCCTATCGGAAAGACCTTCGACCCTAGCCCGGAGCTCGCCGGCCTGTCTCCCGATCTCTCTCATAACGTGGGCATCGCTGGCCTTGGCCGTACCTGCTCCGTTGGTCCCGTTCTGCCTCTGCACACGGTGTGCCCGATACCGACCGTACCCCTCCAGACCAGTCGGGGAGACCTTTTCCTCTTCGAACCCTACAATACGGTCACAACCGGGAATGCCCTGAACGCCGGCTTCTTTTTCGCAGACTTGGGTGACCACAGCCGAACGTTGCCTGCGGAGGTCTTCACTCCGTCTCTTAGCAAAACGTCGGGCCCCATTGCCTACCATGCCCTGCTCTATTCCGATGTGTTCCTGGGAGGCAGCCTCTTTCGCCAGGCTAAAATTCTCTTCACGCTAACCTCGAACACCTCCTCCGTCGCGCCTATTCCCGGCTCCGATCCCAACGCCTACATGAGCTCGCAAGGTATCGCGCGCGTGTCTATCCTCACCTCCGACGGACGAACCGAGCGCGCCACCTTCTCCCCGAACCAAATCTACGTCTACTTCTCTCCTCTCACCTATACTCTGGGATTTGGCTCGACCGTCGGCGGTAGCGGCTATCCCCTCGGGATCGGCGCGGGCGGCTGTCTGTGCTTCGGTGAGGTGATGACCGGCTTCGCCTTGTCCGAGATCCTCGACGATCCTACTTCCGCCAGCGATTTTTCCCCTCCGACGTCTTTACTTGTTGGAGATCTTCGCCACGAAGTCGCCCTGGCAGGCAATGCCTACTCATGCGACCCTTTCGTGATTGGTGCTGGCTGCGCTGACCTGTCTTCACCGCCCAAGTTGACCACCGACCGCGGCGACTTCTACGTTTACGAACCCTTTACGCGCGGCTCCCAATACTCCGGGCCTTCCGTTCGCATCTCTTCCAATGCCACTGTACTCTGGGCCAGCTTTGACGCTCCCTCCGAGCGCGAGGACTCTGGCGACGACGAGTAACCGACTGCTTGGCTTTGGCGGCGCCGAGGCACCCTTGATTGGGTCGCTCTTTCGGAATCATGGCATTAGGTCGAATTCACAAGGGTGCGAGGAGGATTGACAGGCACCAGTTCTATACGTTCCCTGACTTCCCAGTCGGTCGCCACATACCTGAAAGACCATTCGCCGATCACACAGCCGGGTCGCGAAACGCTTCTACAACAGGATAGGACTGGGACAGACGAAAGACTTTGCAATGGGCTGTCGCTCTGGCGGTCGGAGCGATTGAGGCTCAGCGGGCTTCTAACGCGGTTTAATACGATCTTCTGTAACGGTCACAGAGACTCTTGTCCGCCCACCTTTGATTTCGTCGCCGCTTGAAAGGAGTGTCCTGACAGCGTCGCAGCTGTCCTTGGTCCTTGTTGCAAACGCGAACAGACCAAACTGGCAGACTACTCGAGTTGGTCTTCAATTTAGAACGTGTAGGAGACACCGACCAGCGGAACCACCGCCGAGCGCAGTCCGCTGTTGTTCAACCTTACGAGCGCATTGCCGGTCACAATGAGGTTTTTCGAAGGCAAAGGCTTCAGTTTAATGCCACCCGCGGCATCGCCAAGCAGGCAGGTGTCTTTGAATGGAAAGATCGTCGGGTAGGTGACATTTACGCCTTGGTTCAAAACCGGCGGTGCGGGAAGAAGCTTAATTCGCTGAGCATCGTACACCTGTTGCCCAATCACATCCACGGCCAGGGTCATCCATTTGGTGATTCCCCAATCGGCGCCAGCGGAAAAAAGCAGACGATTGGGAAGTTGGCCCGACCCGCCAGTGGAGTTGGTCACCAAAACGGTGTTTGCGTTCACCTGATAACCCACGTTGAGATGGGGTGAGAAACGGGTGCCCCAGGTAAGCGTGACGTACGGACGCAAACCGACGGCTCCGGAGCCAAGAAAGTTTTCTGCATCACCCGATGGTATTCGAAACTCGGCGCCAACGGTCAGACCACCATGCTTGGGCCTCCAGAGCCAGTACTTGGCCGCAAGGACGATATCTCCGATACCCGTCGCGGTTACGGAGCCCACCTGGCTGAAATTTTGTATCGTAGTGACCGGCGCGTTTGGTTTCGTCAGATTATACTCAAAACCGCTGGTGGTAAATTGTTCGCTCACGCTAAGAAATGGTACGGCGATAGAGATATCCGCGTGAGGCGTTAGACCAAACGTAAAATAGACCGTGTATTGGTTGGCGTTCAAATCCAGGCGATTGTTTGTGGCTGTAACTGCTGTACCGTTCGCTAGCGGCAGGAAGATGGGCAAATTGCTGAGGCTCACACCATCGATGACGTTGAACGAAAAATACTGATAGGTGAACGCAATAAAGTATTTGTGATAGCCGATGGTCTCCGCGCGTTGCGTGAGAATCGGGCCCAAGGTTGCGTTCGAGGGAACCGGAATATTCAATTTTGGATCGTTGGTGTAAATAACGCCTGAAGCCGGGGAGGCGAGCGGCAGTTCGCTGACCTGGCTTCCGATGGCCTCGTTCAGAAACGCTAGGTTCTGGGAACTCTGCTGCGTCAAGTTCAGCTGGTTTGGAATGATGCAAGCAAGCTTCGTCGACGACGAGCAGTTGATCTGCGCCTGACAGGCATTTGCAAAAATGAACAGAAGCGTTGTCAGCAGAGTTTTTCGCATATTCGTCTTCTCCTTGACCCTTGAAGCCGGAGCCTGCCTTACTGCGAATACGAAGCCCTAGACACTCTCAATGGCGACCAGATCTTCTAGTTGACGGTGAGTGGCACGATTAATTGATTTTGTACGAATCCGCTGCCTGGCGGCGGCGTGGCCAGTATTTGAATGTGGTACGTCCCTGCTGGTGTGACTTGCGCAGTCGGTGGAGCAACGTTCGCTTTAGAAAAACCGTTGCACGCGCCAAGCATGCCAACGGAAATGCACACAATGGCGACGGTAGCAAAGGCGAGGCCTCTTGATTTGTCGGTTTGATTGCCCATCGAGATCCGCAATAACAGAGCCAAGACCCCAATGCAAAGAATGATGACGCCATAGAAAGGCGGAATCGGAAATGGTGGGCGCTTCGGGGAGAAATGACTTGTCATTCCCGCCGTTGCCCCTCCCGAGCCCGTGGTGAATACGTAGCAGAACGCTGCCGGAGAAACTCCTGATATGGTTTGAATGGTGGTAGAGGTATGAGGCAGCGTGAAAATGCATCCGGCACCGGCGGGCAGTCCCACGCAAGACAAGGCAAATGGAACCGCCGAGGCAGTTGAAACCGGGGCCCCGTTCAGTTGGACTCCTGTTGGCGTGCTTGTTCCTCCCGCAGAAACCGTCAGTTGCTGAGGCAGTTGGCAACAGGCACTCAAACCATTCGAGGCCAGCGTAAAGCTGACTGACTTCTGCTTCGTGGAATCAACGATGGCTGTCGCCGTCAACGTGATGGTCTGGGAAGTGGAACCGGACGTAGGGGCCTGGTAGCTCCCCGAAGCAGAGATCGTTCCTGCACCGGTCGCAGGCGATACGGACCAAGTCACAGGCACGGTGCTGCCGCTTGCATCTTGCGGAAAGAACTGGACGGTAGCACCAAGGCCAACAGTATTCGGCTGTGGCAGGACGACCAAGGTTGCGGGATTCCCCGAGGTGGTGTTGGTTAAGTTAAAGGCCGCGCTGCCCGAAACACCTGGAGTCGCGGCCGTGACCGTGTAGCTGCCAAGTGTGCCGTTGGCGGTAAAGACAGCCGACGTCGCCACGCCGGCCGTGTTTGTGATGGCCGTGTCTACTGCGTTCGCAAAAGTCCCGCTCGCGCCGGTGTCAGGGGCCGCAAACGTCACCGTAGCGCCGGAAATGGGGTTCCCGTCAGCGTCCGCAACGGTCGCTGCGAGCGGCGCAGGGAATGCAGCCAGGATCACGGTGGTCTGTGGTGTTCCGCCGGTTGCAGCAATGCTGGCGGGCGGACCGATCACAAATCCGGTCACTTTCCGAATTCGGGCATTGTCAAAATCAGAAAGATACAGACTGCCATTTTGGTCGCCCCAGATACCTGTGACAAAGGCAATCTCGGCGTCGATGGCTAGGCCCCCGTCGCCACCGAAACCAAACGTTCCATTTCCGACCACAGTGTGGATGTTCCCGGTGGCCGTAATCACCTCGCGAACGCGACTATTGCCAAAGTCGGAAATAAAAAGATTTCCAGTTTTGTCGAGAAATATACCGTACGGAGTGCTCAGCTGGGCAGATGTTGCGGGCCCCCCGTCGCCGCTGAAGCCTGGCGTTCCATTGCCGGCAACAGTTTGGATAATTCCAGTGGCAGCAATTATTTCGCGGACACGGGCGTTGCCAGTATCGCCCACAAATATATTTCCAGAGCCATCGACGAACACCCCAGCAGGAGTGTTCAGTTCAGCGCTGGTCGCAGACCCTCCATCGCCGCTAAAACCTTGCGTTCCGGTCCCGGCCACCGTTTGGATATTCCCAGTGGCCGCAACCACTTCCCGAATGCGGTGGTTGTTGGAATCCGCGAGGAAGATGTTTCCTTTGGCATCGACGTACACGCCAGTCGGAAGGTTGAGTTCGGCCTGGAGCGCGGGCCCTCCATCGCCGCTGAATCCTGGGGTTCCATTCCCCGCCACGGTTTGGATATTCCCCGTAGCGGCAGCCACTTCCCGGATGCTAGAGTTTCCGCTGTCTGCGATGAAGATATTTCCGCTGACATCGACAAAAACACCAAACGGGGAAAGCAGACTGGCGCTGGTCGCGGGGCCCCCGTCGCCGCTGAAGCCTGCCGTTCCATTCCCCGCCACGGTTTGGATATTCCCCGTAGCGGCAGCCACTTCCCGGATGCTAGAGTTTCCGCTGTCTGCGATGAAGATATTTCCGCTGACA
>Ga0307475_10000901_pt1 | contig 17733 bp, 13 predicted proteins | sample atmos_gasesECM1C_FD_203317 | JGI IMG/M metagenome (GOLD analysis project Ga0307475, IMG submission 203317) | Hardwood forest soil microbial communities from Morgan-Monroe State Forest, Indiana, United States - atmos_gasesECM1C_515 | ecosystem: Environmental > Terrestrial > Soil > Temperate... | reverse complement strand
CTACGCATAGATAAGACGGTTCTTAAGGGCGATTGGTTACGAAGAGGGCTGCAAGAAAGCCATCCTCGCCGGGTGCGAGTGGCCATCTGGAAGAGCGGTCATCAGCCTGGAGATACTTGAAGTTGCGGGGTGCAGAATCGGGGGAGAGAAAGTAGACTAAGGCGCAAGAAAGACGGGCGCGTTTGTCGAAGCGGTTAAACGAAGAAACCAGGGGGAAACGAGAAATGTTTAGGGGCCTGTTGCTGGGAATTCTGTTGGGGGTGCTGCTGGTCGCGGGATGCGTCTATTTCTATTTCTCATCGGGCAAAGTGCCGGTGGCGACGTCGGCTCCACCTATGCCGTTCGAGACGTCGATGGCACGGATGGGATTGCACGCTTATCTGGAGAAACTGCCGCATCCACAGCCGCAGGTGCCCGCGGACGAAACCAACCTGATCTCGGGCGCAAAGATTTACAAAGAGCAGTGCGCCACGTGCCATGGACTTCCGAACGAAGCCAAAAGTGCCGTCGCCCAGGGAATGTATCCCGATCCGCCGCAGCTGTTCCACGGCGTCGGGGTGACGGACGATGATGCATGGGAATCATATTGGAAGGTGGAGAACGGCATTCGACTGAGCGGTATGCCGGCTTTTAAAGGCCAATTGACGGAAACGCAGATCTGGCAAGTCAGCGTTTTGGTCAAAAATGCGGACAAGATTGGTGACTCGGTGAAAAAGGAACTCGCGGCAGGTGCGTCAACACCCATGGAAATGGCAATGCCAGAGAGCACGCCCGCCACCGTGAAGAAGAAGAAATAAGCCAGACAAGAAGTATCAACGTTTAGTGGCAGTTGGCCGTGCCGGAGTCGGTGAAGCTCTTCCCTGCTTCGGGAATGAACTCCCAATCGTACGAGTTAGGCTTAAGCGTTAGCTTCAGTACACCGAACGCGTCAGCGTTGCGGATTTCGCTGTTTGGCTTTGGCGCGGCGAAGGGGCGCTGATTCTTACCGCCGGTGCCGGCGACAAATTCTCGGATTCCGCGGGAAGAATCGGCGGCGCCGTCGGAATTTTGTGGCGCAAAGCGCTCGTAATCATGATCGTGACCATTTACGACGACATCGGCGTTGGCTTTGTAGAGCGCTTGCCAAAGGGGTTTCACGGTGGGATCGTTGCCGTGCGCGTTGCCGGAACTGAAGAGCGGCTTGTGCCAGTAAGCCAGCGTACAAACGGCAGGATGCGCGGCGAGATCGGCGCGCAGCCACTTTTCTTGCGGTGAGCCCGACTCGCACCCACCAACATCCTTGCATTCGCTGTTCAGCACGATGATGTGCCACGTGCCCAGCTCGTAGCTGTAGTAGCCGATCTTCGGATCGCCCGCGGCTGCGCCAAAATAATCGAAATAGGGCGCCGCGCCGGCAGCGTGAAATTCGTGATTACCTGGCGCGGGCCGAGTCCGCGATTTGACGCGGCCCCAGGTCTTGTTATAACAGTCGAAGTTTTCCTTGGAGCCGTCCGGATAGGCGAGATCGCCAACGGCCATGACCGTGCCAGGAATCTTGTCGAGGAGCCTCGCGGTGGCTTCCGCGCCGGAGAGATCCTTGCAATCGGCGATGTCGCCCGCGCCCACGAGGATTGCAGTTTGATCCGCAGGCACCGAGGCCGAGGATGAGATCGCTGACCCTTGAGAAAGCGTTACGAACCCAGCGGTCGCCAATATCACGCCCGCCAAGTAGTGCTTTGGCATGTCAAATCTCTCGATTCTGGAGTTCCAAGAGCGTCCTTTGCGCGGGGTACTCCGACCCCCCTCCGTTGCGACGAAAACTGTGCGGAATGCATGGATTGCCGACGCTCCGAAGAAATGGGGAAGAGGAGAAATGGCAAGGGTTTCATCGGGCCAGGGGAGGCCGTGGCGAAACGGAATATTGTTGCGTCACGGCCACGCACGGTTCGTTACTTCTCGTGCAGGGGCGACCAGCGCATTCCTGCGGCAATCGTAGGCTTGTAGTATTCGCGCTGGATCATGTATTGGGGGCTGCCCTGGTAGAAGCCGAAGACCTCGTTGTTGAGATTCAGGCCGTACATGACGAACTGCAGGCCATGAACCAGGCGGTAGCTGCCTTGAATGTCCACCTGCAGATGAGCATAAAGATAGATGTCGCTATCTGGGCCCTTGATTCCGCCAGGGGTCACCGTGGAGGGACCCCCTGCGATCGGATCGGAGCCGTCCTGATACTTATACTGGAAGATGTTCGCGGCGTTGTAAGACAAGCCTGCACGGAAAGAGAACCGACCGCGATCATACGTCGGGCTGATGTTCCAGGTATGCGGCGCCGACCGCGAGAGCCTTGGGTTGTCTGCACGGTTAAAGAGGCCAGTGGTTCGAGAATCGGTATAGCCGTAATTTGCGGAAATGCCGAAGCCCCCGAGCCATCCCGGGAGAAACGTCAGATGCTGGAGATAGGCAATTTCAAAGCCAGTCACCCAAGCGCTCCCGGCGTTGACAGGTTGTGTCACGTTGTAAGTAGCATTCTGCGGCGCTCCCGAGATTGGAGGCGAATAGTTGTTAATTTTTACCGTTTTCGTGACGATCAGGTCGGTGAGGTTCTTGTAGAAGAACCCGGCCGAGATGAGTCCGAAGGGCTTCAGCGAATGCTCCAGAAGCACGTCAAAGTTGTCAGCCGTTTCTGCCTTGAGATTGGGATTGCCAAGAGAAGCAGTGTTCACGCCACCGCCGGTCGAGAAGCTAACTCCCTGGGCGATATCCTGGGGGTTCGGACGCGAAAAGCCACGCCCATAGACCAGGCGCAGGTCTGTGTCCCCGGTAAGAGCGATCCGCACCGAGGCGCTTGGGAGCACCTTCACGTACGAGCCGCCGACTTTGCTTGAAAGCGTGTTCGTACCGGGATCAAAGCTTGCGGCATCGAGGTTTGTACCCTCGAAACGAACTCCAGCCACGAAACGGACTTTGCTGAAGTCAATCGTGTTCATCAAATAGCCGGAAGAGACTTTCTCGATGAGGTCAAAGTTGTTGCCACCTAGACTGGGCGGGCCGGAAAGCGCGCCGGGCATAGCAGCGTTGAAAGCTCGCAGGACGTCGCGAAAACCCGGATTCGGTCCCAAGGGATACGCTCCGTCATAGTAATTGCTGTTTGAGATCACGCTTTTGAAGCCGTTCAGGGGCAGCAGGGTCGTGCCGTCCGGGACCGTAAAGTCGGGCGTGAAGGAATCGTCAAACTTGTGCTCGTTACGAAACTTGCCCCCGACTTCGATGGTGGAGAGGCGTGAACCCAAGTGGTAATTCTTGGCGACCGCTGCGGTGACTTGCAAATTTAACTGCGCGGTTAACCCGACGGCGGGGCCGTTAATGTCGGCCAGCGACATGGTCGTAGGGTCGTGGGCTTCCGTATAGCAGACAGGCGCCCACTGTGGCCGGTAGATGCTCTTGGTCGCACCGGGATCGAAGGTGCAGGCACTGCTTGCAAGATTCGACCGGAAGGATGCCGTGGGGTCGTTCTCGCCCAACTGACGGGAACGCGAGGCAGAGACGTCCCAGGCAAACCATGAACTTCTGAGCACATGCTTGCCGCCAAGGACCAGACTTCCGATGCCATAGTCGGGGAGCCGAATCTGGGTATTGAAGCTCGGGGTGCCGCCATTGCCGTTCAACAGACCGGCGGCCACCGGGTCGGTGTTGTCGTTTAATGTGTACACCCAACGATCACCGAAATTCTTGAAGTCAGAGTAGAAACCGCGAAGATAGATGTTGGACCCCTCGGCAAGTTTGTAGTCCGTGCTGCCGGCTAGGCCCCAGCGGGATCGATAGTAGCGGTACTCGCGCTGGTCGATGGTATCGAACGAGCGTGGGCTCCCCGGAAGCAAGGTGGCGATATCCGGCACCGGCTCGATGTCGTCGATGCCGCGGCCGTTCCAATCGTAGGTGCCTCCGATTAGAGCGCCGAATCGCTTGTTGGTTCCGAAACGTTGACCGATCGTGGCAGCAGTCTCGACGAGGCCGCGGCCATTTACGATGGGAGTGTATCCTCCCATTCCACTGACGGAGATGGTCGGCCGTTCACCAGCCGTCTTGGTGACAAGGTTTACCGAGCCACCGATTCCGTCCGGATCCATGTTGGCCTGGAGGGTCTTGTTGATCTCGACGGACTCCACGATGTCAGCCGGAATGGCATCCAGCTTAATTTGGCGCACACCTGATTCCGGAGAAGGCGCGTTGATGCCGTCGATGGTGACGTTCGTGAGCCGTGGCTCAGTGCCGCGAACCTGCACGTACTTGCCTTCACCTTCGTCTCGCTCCAAGGTGACGCTGGGCAGTCGGCCGAGGGCGTCGGCCATATTTGCGTTGGGCAAGCTACGAATCACGTCCGAACTGAGCACCTGAACAATGTTGTCGGCGGTCACCTGGCGGTTGACCTCCTCGGCCTCACCGGAGGCGCGCTCGGCGGTGACGAGGACCTCCAGATTTTGCGCTTCCACTTCGAGCTTCGCTTCGACGTTTGCGATTTGACCTGCAGCAACTTCCACCTGCTTTGTGAAAGTCTTAAAGCCAACATATTTGACCGTTAGCGTGTAGCTGCCTGGTTCGAGGTCGTTGATGAAGAACTGGCCTTGTGCGTCTGATACAACGTTCAGGCCCTTCGACTCAATGCTGACCTGCGCGCCAATTAGCGCACCGTCAGAACTATCGGTGACGTGCCCGGTGATCGTGCCTTTCCCGATTTGCGCATCTGCGACCGGGATTACGCAGAGAGAGCAGGCTAGGGCGAAAAGAAAACAGCAAATCCTTCGCATGATTACTCCTTCGCAGTTGAATTGAAATAAATTCTCGGTCAAGGGGCGAACCGGCCACAAAGTTCACCTCCGACAGGGATATCAGCGAGCAGGTTTCTGAACACTCCCCGAAGGCGCGGTGAAAGGAGTAAACGCCAGTTGTGTGAATCCCAGATGACGCGGGGGTGAGAAAGATGTGAAACAGGCCTGTTCCCAAGGTGAGAATCGGAGCGCGAGGGCAAAAGCACTGGGCCTCTCCCCTGTGCTTTTGGTGAGGTTTACTCCGCGGCTGGCGTTCTCGGCAGCAGGTAATAATGAATCGCGGGCGTGTACACCAGCGAGAGCACCATGGAGCTCAGAATGCCGCCTATGACTGCAATGGCCAAGGGTTTCAGCATGGCGGAACCGGCGCCGATGCCGAATGCAAGAGGAAGCATGCCCGCGACCGTGGCCAGCGCGGTCATGGCAATCGGGCGCAACCGGCGGCGGCCCGCCTGGATCATGGCCTCTTCACCGGAATAGCCGAGCGCGCGAAATCTCTGTTCAGCGTCGAGGAGGAGGATGCCGTTCTTGGCGACGATGCCGATGACCATGATCATGCCCATGAAGGAGGCCACGTTGAATGTTGTGCGCGTAATGAGCAGAGCGAGAAAACCGCCGAAACTGGAAAGCAGTGCGGAAGCCAGAATCGCGGACGGCGCAGAGAAGGTCCGGAATTCCAATAGCAGCACCGCGAACAAGAGCACCAAGGCCAGGAGGAGAACCATCAGCAGATCACTGAAGGATTTCTGTTGCTCTTGATACAAACCGCCGTATTCGACACGAATCGACGAGGGAAGGTGGAGATCGGCGATCGCCTTTCCGACTGCATCCATGCCAGTTCCCAATCCCACACCTTCGAATCGCCCAGTAACGGCGACGAGACGTTGAAGATTCTCGCGGCGAATCTCGGTCTGGCCGGGATCGGTAGTGACCGTCGACAGGGAACCAAGCGTTGCTGTACGGCCCGTCGAGCTGGTCACCAACGTATTGCTCATGCGATCGAGGGTGGACCGGCTTTGTTCAGGGAAGCGTACTCGGATAGGATAGGCGCGATCGTTAACCACGACAGGAGTAGCCGCCGGCTCTCCTTCCAGAATGGCCGCGGCGTCCGTGGCGACTTCTTCAGGCGTAAACCCAGCTCGGGCAGCAATCATGGGATCAATCTGATAGGTCACCGCGGGCCCGCTCGTCGTGTTCACGAGGCCGTCGAGGACGTCCACAACAGGATGTGTTTTCCCGATTTGAATATTTCCGATAGCCTCCGCCACGCGCGGCGCGGTTTGCGCCAGTAGCTTCGGGTCTTGGGAGAAGAGCTTAATCACCACAGGTTCTGGCTGGCTTGTCAGGTCTCCGATCATGTCCCCCAAGACCTGAATGAACTCCACTTTGGTGCTGGGTTCGGTCTGCTCGATCTCCGAGCGGATGTCCGCCATAACCTCGTCGATGCCACGTTTGCGCTGGCCCTGGGGCTTGAGCTTGACGGTGAAATCACCGCGATTGGCTTCCGTGACGGCCGCGATACCGAGCTGGAGACCCGTCCGACGAGAGGTGTTTACGACTTCGGGCTGAGAACGGACGATCTCCTCGATATGCTGGAGGATGCGCTCGGATTCAGCCAGGGAACTCCCCGGTGGGGTGTCGTAGTCCAGGATAAAGCCGCCTTCGTCCATTTCGGGAAGCAAGCCGGTCTCCAGGAAATTGAAGCACACGAAAGAAAGAACGATGATCGCCCCCGAGCTGACGACAAGTATCCACGGCCGCTTCAGGAAAGCCCGCATGGAGTTTGTATAAAACTCGACGATTCGGCCGAACGTGCCGGAGAGATGCGCTTCCTCCGCAGCGAGCAGCTTAGCAACGTCCGTCCCCGCTTCGGGCGGCACTTCGGATCCCGCCCCGTTCTTGCGACGCACGAGGTATTGGCTCAACGTCGGGGTCCAGGTCAGCGCGAGGAGGAGCGAAGTGAGCAGCGCTACGGTCATCGTCACGGCGAGAGCGCGGAAGAAGCTTCCGGTAACGCCGGTCGTGGAGATCAGCGGGAGAAAAACCACGATCGGCGTAATCGTCGAACCGATGAGCGGGACGGTCAATTCGCGGAGCGCACTCTGGATGGCCTCGAACCGGCCCTGGCCCGCATCGCGGTGGAGGACGATGTTCTCCAGCACAACAATCGCGTCGTCGATGACCAGCCCCACCGCCGCGGCAAGTCCGCCGAGGGTCATCAGGTTGAAGCTTTGCCCTGTAAATTTCAGAACAATGAAAGTGAAAAGCAGAGTGACCGGAATGACCAGCCCGGCCACGAGCGAGGTTCCCCAGTCGCGAAGGAAGAGAACCAAAATGATGGCCGAAAGTACCAAGCCGATGAGCACGGCGTCGCGCACGCTGGCGATGGAATCGTGCACGATCGTAGATTGGTCGTAGAACGGCTCAAGGTGCAGGCCCGGAGGCAGCGTCGGGCGAATTGCCTCCACCAGCGCGTGGACTTTGTTGGCCACATCCAGCGTGTTGCTCTCCGGCTGGCGATTCACACTGAGCAAGACCGCCGGTTTGCCGTTCGCCGTAACGATGGTGTAGACCGGCGCCACGGAGGGCGTGATCTTAGCAATGTCACCGAGACGCAGCGGAACGCCCGCGGTCGAGTTCTTCACAACAATTTGCCCGATCTGCTCCGGAGTGCGCACCTGGCCGCTGATCAAACCCAATACCAGTTGATGATTGCTTTCGATCAGGCCGGGTGAATCGATTAGATTCGTCCGGCGGATGGCATCGAGAATATCCGTGACGGTGATGCCCGCCGCGAGAAGCCGCGCCGGATCAGGGCTTACTTCGAACTCCGGAACGCGCCCGCCCTGCACGAGAACGGAAGCAACGCCATCGAGACGGTTCACGCGCGGCTTGATGTCGTAGCTCGCGATTTCCCAAAGTCTGTTCGGGGGAATCGTGTCGGAGGTCAGGCTGTACCCGAGAATCGGAAACGTCGCAAAAGTGAGCCGGTGGGTTTCCACTTTCGCCGTGGGCGGCAATTCCGCTTGCATGCGGGCGACGACCGCGTCCACGCGCTGCAACGTCAAAATCATATCGCTGTTCCAATCGAAAAACAGATCGACCTCGGCGGAGCCGCGGCTGGTGATCGATTGAACCTTGTTTAATCCCGGAACGCTGTTGACCGCTTCTTCGAGCGGGCGGGTGATGGTGACGAGCATCTGGTCGATGGGCATCACGCCGTTGTCCACGCCGATGACCACGCGCGGAAAATCCGTGTTCGGAAATACCGCCACGGGAATCGAGAAAGCGAGATAAGCTCCGCCCAGCGCCACCGTGACAATCAAGAAAAGAATCGGACGCGATAGTTGATGAAACCAGGGGGCGCTCCGCTTGCTGGGAGCGTGCGGGTCGAGCGGCGAATCGGGCTGGATGTCCATGCGCGACTACTCCTTGCCCTTGGCCATGGGTTTGGCTTCGTCGTCCGTGTCAGCTTTCCCGCCCTTGCCGGCCTTTTCTCCCGCATCTTTTTCGCCGGCCGCTTCGATTTTGATTTGCGTTTTGTCCGGCAGGGCATACCCGCCCGAACTGATCACCGGATCATTTGCGACGATGCCACTTACGATCTGTGTCGTCTCCGAGTTGCGAACGCCCACCTGAACGGTTTTGAGATGAGCATGCCCATCGGAACCAGCCAGCAGCACGTAATCGGCGCCATCAGCGTTTTTGTACACAGCAGGAGTCGGCACCACGATGGCGTCCTTGACCGTTTTGGCCGTCATGGCCACTTCCACCGTCATGCCGGGCTTGAGCGCCGGGTCTGGCTTGGACGCCTCCACCCAAACTTCGATCGTGGTGCTTCCCGGATCGAGTGCGGGGCTAACCAAGGTGACGTCTCCCTTGATGGGCTCGTCGAGGCCTGAAATTTTCAGTCGCGCGGGATTCCCAACTCTCAGAATGGCGGCCTCAGACTGCGCGATGTGTGCTTTGGCAATAAGCCTCGAGGTATTCATCACCGTCAGAATGGGTTGATTCGCGTTGGCGAGATCGCCTTCATACAGAGGACGATCCGTAACTACGCCGTCGATCGGGCTGATGATCCGCGAGTAACTGAGCTGCGCCTCGGCGTTGAGCATGCGGCCTTCGTACGATTCTTTTGCGCCTTCCGCGGCTTTCAGGCCTTGTTCCTTGCCGACGCGCTGCAAATCCGCGAGCAGCTTCTGCGCCTGTTCGTTCTGGCTGCGGGCTTGCAGCAGAGCAACCTCCGCCGAGTCCAAGTCACGCCGGGGAATCGCGCCTTGTTGAAAGAGGTCTTTGCGGCTGTCGTAGACCTTTTGTTGCGCGTCAAACGTAGCCTTTGCCGTAGCCGCATCCAATTCCGCTTTTTGAATTTGCTGCGGAAGACCCGCGGAGACCGTGGTCACATAATTTGCCGCGGCCTGTTTGAAATCTCCTTTGCTCGCCAACGCCGCGCCGGATAAGTCCGCATTCTCCAGCTCGGCTAGCAATTGTCCTTTTTTTACGTGCGTGCCTCGTTGCACATGAAATTTCTTAATGGTCGAGGTGATCTTCGGCGCGACTGTGGCTTGTTCCAGCGGATAGACCACGGCTTCTGCCGAAACGACTTGAGAAATCGGGCCACGTTGCGCTGGGGTGGTTTGAACGGTGACGACTGGTTCTTTTTCCTTCTCGGCGCCGCCGCAGCCAATTAGAAAAACCAGTGCAATCGCAGTGCACATGGCAATCATTGCCGCTCGCCGATTCTTCAGAACGCCATTTGAGTTGTTTTTCATGGAGTTGTCAGCACTCCCGTCAAAGTTTGCAAATTCGCCAGCGCCACGCGGTATCGCACCGCTCCATCCTGGTAGGCGCTGCTTGCCTGCGCCGCTGTGGATTGCGCGTCGACGACTTCCAGCACGGTCGATTCCCCGTTCGTGTAACGCAGGGTGATCAATCGCAAGCTGTCGCTGGCCAGTTCCGTGGAACGATTGAGGCCGCCCAGCTCGTTAAGCGCCGTTTCTGCCTCGGCGTACAGCGATTTGATTTCCGCGAGCAGTTTACGCTGGGCCAGTGAGAGTTCGCGCTGCGCTTGAGAATGGCGCAGTTCCGCTTGCTTGATGCGGCTCTGCGTGGCGCCCCAGTTCCAGATGGGGATGTTCAACGTGGCCGAAGCAGAAGAGCCGAGGTTTGAAGCCCCATTCGGCCCGTTCACCGCGAACCGGGCCGCATCGATTCCATACCAGTAATCCAGACTCAACGACGGCAAATATCCAGCGCGGGCACTGGTGACGTCAGAACCGGCCGCACGTGCGGCTTCGAGAGCGGCACGGACATCAGGATTATCGTGCGCGGCCTGCTGTTGAAACTCGCCAAGCGTTGGCAGCGGAACGAGAGAATGCAGATCCTCGGCGATTTCGTAGTTGTCATTGAAATCCGGAAAAATCAGCACCGCCAGATCAAGTCGAGCGTTCAGCAGCGCCAGCTGTGCTTCCTGCAATTGGCGGCGCCGTTCTTGCATCTGCAATTCCGCTTTGATGACGTCGGAATGGGCCACTTCCCCGCCGTGCTCGAGATCTTGGGTAAGTTTGAAAAAACGATCCCCTTCGTCTGCCGCTTTCTGGGCCGACTGCAGTTTCAGTTGCGCGGCGGCGACCGCGTAGTAGCTCTGAACGACAGTCACGACCAATCCGCGCGACGCAATCTCTGCCCGCGCGCGGGCGGCAGCCGCGGCAGCCGAAGTGCGGCGAAAATTCGAAATACTCACAAGGTCAATCGCTTCGTGGATGTCGGCTTGGCTGAGATATTCATGCACCGCGTTGTTAGCGATGAACCGTACGGCGTTGCCCGGCCCGTTGCCCTGCGTGTAGAGCGCCTGATTGTTGTAGTTCACGCTGGGAAGTAACGCGGTTGCGGCCTGATAACGATCCTGCCGGGAAATCGCGGCTTCCGTTTGGGCCGCTTGAAATGGCGTGCTGTTTTTTCTTGCCAAGGCAAGCGCATCTTGCAGCGTCAGGCGACGCGGTTGCGCTGCGTTCGCGGTTCCCTGACTCGCAGCTTGAGAGGAACCGTTTCCTCCAGGCACTTCTGTACCTTGCGGCCTCGCCCCCCCCGAGCAAAACAGGGCTCCAGCCGCAATCAACACACACGGCCAAGCGATGATGCGTTGCAATTTCATGGATCGTCACTCCTGAGCCGAGTCTGCCCCTGATCCCGGCTTGGAACAATTTACGTTAGCGAGATAGAGATAAACGCAGGATTAATGCGCCTATGGAGCGCTCGATTGGTTCGCAGGCAAATACGCGGCGAAAGTGCTCCCCGTGGAATCCGATCGCGTGAGCTCGAGACGCCCGTGATGCGCTTCGGCGATCCAGCGTGAGATGGATAGTCCCAGCCCCGCTCCTCCGCCGTCGGTTGCCGTGCGCGACCGTGCCCTATCGGACCGAAAAAAACGCTCGAAGATGCGCGGTTGCATCTCGGCAGGAATGCCAGCGCCGGTGTCCGTAATGCTGAGGGCATATTCATCGCCCACTCGGCTGCACACCACGGTGACGCGCCCGCCCTCGGACGTGTACTTGATGGCGTTATCCAGCAGATTCAGAATCATGCGCCGAAGCAACGACTCATCCGCCTGGATCGGTGATTCAGCGGCAGCCACAAAATTCAGGAAGATTTTTTTTGCGAGCGCCAGTGTTCGCGCCGAGTGCACGCATTCCGTGATCAGTTCGTCCAGGTAAAAGTCGCGTGGCTGAATCGGATACTGACCAGCATCTGCCCGGGTGAGCGTGAAAAGATCCTCCACGATGTGCGTTAGGCGCTCCGCCTCATGGTGAAGCGTGTCCAATGATTCGCGATACTCCTCCGGGCTACGGACTTTCTGTGAAAGCGCGACTTCCGCTTCCCCGCGCATGATCGCCACGGGTGTCCGCAATTCGTGCGAGGCGTCGGCCATAAATCGCTGCTGGCGTTCGAACGACTGGCTGAGCCGGTCCAAAAGATTGTTGAACGACCGCGCCAGGTGGCCCAGTTCGTCCCGTTCGTTCTGCACGGCCAATCGTTCGTGAAGATTGGCGGCGCCGATGCGGCCCGCCTGGCTGCTCATGGCTACGACGGGGGCAAGACTCTTGCGCGCAAGAAAGTATCCGCCCCCGCTGGCCAATAGCAAGGCAATCGGAATGACCCACGCAAACGTCGCGGTGACCTCTTCCAGCATTTCCTGTTGTGCGTGAAGCGATTGCAAAATCACCAGCGTCCCGTCTTTTCCTCCGGTACGGAAGCGTCTCGCGAATGCCCGATAGCCCGCCTTGTTCCCGCTGACTTTGCCAAAAAAACGGTCAGACCGCGATGTGGCTTCCAGAAATCGCTTAAACGAGTTCGACGTCAAGAGTCCCGCGGGCGAAGAATCGATGGGCGGAGCCGCCAGAGGAACATCCTGGGAGCTGACGACCAGAGTTCCTTTCGCATCAAAGATCGCGAACACGTGGTCGCGAAAACGGTGTTCGGTGATGGCCACTTGCGCGGCAAGCTTGAACGCATCCGGCCCGCTCTGGTCCTTGATTTCCGCATCCAGCGTGGTAAGGAACGCATTCGAGAGCTCCGCGAGATTTGCATCCGTGCGCTGCGCCGTGCTCTGCCAAAAAATGAAATAGGTAATGAGTGATAGCGAGACGAGCACCACTGCCAGCACGGCAGTATACCAGAGCGTGAGCCTTGCTCGGACCGAATCAACCATGGCCCTTCCGGATCGAAGAACTTGCCTTGCCGCGCCGTCCGGAAGCAGCCTCTTCTGCCGTTTCCGCGCTTTCCACCTCGCTGCCGCTTCCCAACACATAGCCTGCACCGCGCCGCGTGTGGAGCAGGGGTTTGGGGGAATCTCCATCGATTTTTCGCCGCAGACGATTGATGTACACCTCAATTAAATTTGAGAACGGATCGAAAGTTTCATCCCAGACGTGTTCGGCGATCTCCGCACGGCCGACAACGCGTCCGGCATTGCGCGTGAGAAATTCGAGCAGCGCGTATTCTTTCGCGGTCAGCACGATGGCCCGTCCCCCGCGGGACGCACTTTGCGCTCCGGTATCCAGAACGAGGTCGGCCACCGTAAGCTTGGCCGGGCGCAGCTCGCCGGAGCGGCGCAACAGGGCGCGCAGCCGCGCGAGCAGTTCGCGAAATTCGAATGGTTTTGTGAGGTAGTCATCGGCACCGTGATCCAAGCCCGTGATTCGGTCTTCCACGGCGTCACGCGCCGTCAGCATGAGTATCGGCAGGCGCTGTCCGGATTTCCGCAGCTCGCGGCAGACTTCAAACCCGTCACGTCCGGGAATCATCACGTCGAGAATCACGAGGTCGTAAGTATTGATCGCTGCTTGATAAAGAGCATCATCACCGGTGGCCGCCACATCGACCGCATAAGCCTGTTCACGCAGGCCTTTAGCCACAAAGCGCGCGATCCGCGCGTCATCTTCCACAAGCAACAGCCGCATGACAGCATCATACGGCAGGTCGATTGAAAAGTGAGATACATCGAGGCCGTCGATGAAGGAAGTTAAGATGGAGTGGGTTTGCCAAATTATCGCGAGACGGCGGCCGGGCTCGGCGAATAGAATGAACCGGACGCCGCTTCTCCGGCATCAAACGAAACATGAAGGTCCGGAAAGTTGAATCTGCCCTGCCCGATTGCACGCGAACCGCGATGCGGCCGTTCGGCTGCATGGAGCTGTGGGCTGGCAATGAAAAAGCGCATCGCTCGCTGGATCTGGCGGGACTACAGACCGATGTGATCGCGGTGCCCTCCGGCAGTCAAAGGGGCGGCGATCTTTCCGCGGTTTTCTCCTGCAGCGACAACATCGCCCGCGTCGTTCTTGCCGATTGTGTCGGCCACGGCTACAAGGCCAGCGGCGTCGCCCGCCATGTCCATCGCCTGCTGCACAAATTCCAGGATATTCGAGACACCGCGGGATTGCTGACGGCGTTGAATGACGCTTTCACACTCTCCAATGAAAAATCGAGCGCCCCGCTTCGGCTGACCACCGTTGTCACGGGAACCTTTGACGGCACCAGCGGTGAGTTCAATTTCGCCTACGCCGCGCATCCGCGCATGCTGCTCTGGCGCGAGCGTGAAGGGCATTTTCTGGAACTAGGCGAGGGCCTGGAGGGCCTTCCTCTCGGATACATCACGGGCGAAGCCTATAATCAGCAGAGCGTGCGGCTCAACCAAGGCGACATGATCCTCGCCTTTTCCGACGGCGCGACGGAAGTTCGCTCCTCGGACGGAGCACAACTCACTTCCAAAGGCTTTTTGCAGCTCGCGGCGAAAACGCTGCACGGTTTACGCCGGCCTCTTGCGCTACCAGAATTCTCGGAGGCTTTACTGGAAAGGGTACATCATTACCGTGGCGCACAAGGTGATTTGGACGATGACCTCACCTTCCTCACGCTCCGGCGCGCCTAGTAAAAACTGACAGGTTTGTTTGCGCGGGGTGAAACGAAAGCGCCGCATTCTCCGCCTACTTCACAGGATGGGTAGCGAAATACTGATCGAGGCTAGCCACCACTTCCTTGACCGCAAGGTGCACATTTTGATCGAGCGCCGCGACGATGGCCGGCACTTCTTTTCCGCTGGCCGCTTCGTCGTGAGTATAATAGTGGCTCCAAACCGTGGCCCCGCTCTTCAGGTCACGCATCTCCAATTCCAATGTGACCCTTGCCGACGTGGGATTGCCGGTTACTTCTTTGAAATCATAAAGACGCCCGCGAATCGCGAAGTCTCCCCGCACGTTGCTGCGCCGCACATGGACGGCCCGGTAGTGGCCGGACCGTCGCAATTCGCGCAGCAAAACCTCTTCGATCATTTCCGTGGGAGGTTCCGCCCAGCGCTGATACTCGTAGGTTCCCAGTTGCTCGGGTCCATTGCCGAAAACGATGCGGTCTTCGCGATAGAGATGCGAAGTCATAAACGCGCCGAGGAGCAACGTCACCGGCACGGAATCCGCACGTTCCACCGAGGCAGCCTCGGGCGGGACCGTAAGCTGGTAATACCTGCTTGGGCGCGTGGCGCCGCAGCCGCTGACCCACCCAGCCACCAGCGCGACAACTGTCGTCAGGCCGACCCGGGATGCAACGTGAGTTTTCCCTCTCCGTTTCGCGCGCACACTCTTCCCGTATAAAACTTCGCAATCACTTCGCCCTGGCATCATTCCTTTTCTCCCGGTTTGTGCTCGCGTGGATTACTCGACCGAATCAATGTGTACGGCCTGGTTTTGATCGTGTTGGTAAATTCCTTCAAATTCTGGCTCACGTGGCGCAAATTCTCCAGCAACTCGTCTATGTTGTCGGAGTTTACGTCCAGCGTCTGGTCCAGCCGCCCGGTTAGATCCGTCACATTCGAAAGAGAACTCCGCAGATCGGCGACGGCCTGGCGGATATCAGCGCGATTTTCGCCGATTAGGGAATCGACGTGATTCAATGCCTCATTGGCCTCGGCAGAAGTCTTTCTCAGATCCTGAAGCAACGGTTCCAGTTTTTGGCTCGCATTATTCAGATTTCCGATCGTGGATTTGATCTGTGCGCGGTTTTCCCCGATCATCCCGCGTGCGTCCGCCAACGTGCCGGAGAGATTGGCCCGGTTTTGGTCGCTAATTAAATCATTCATTCGGCCCACGGTCACCTTCAATTCAGTGGCGCGATCATTGAGGGTTTTCAAGAGTTGCTGCGCTTGCGGAGCGATGTCATTGATCTTCGCGGTCAGCGCATTGAAGTCCACATAGGGATCGGCCGTCAATACCATTCCCGCGGTGGCCAGCGGCGCTTTTTCGGTTCCCGGAACAATCTCCAGATGATTGTCTCCCAGAGGGCTCAAGCTCATGATCCTCACGTGGCTGTCCGCCTTCACGGGCAAGCCGGAACGCACGCTGAACGTGATCTCGATTCGCGAAGCATCCTGGGGATCAAGCTGCAGTTTTTCCACACGCCCCACTTTAGGCCCTCCCGCATAGCGCACGGTCGCACCTGGTTCTAGACCACCCGCAAACGGAAAATAGGCGCGATAAGTTGCCGCTGAAACTCCAAACGCGCCGCTGAGTGCAAAAATCGTGGCCAGCAGTACCGCTCCGGCGGCCAATACAAACAAACCCACCATCGCTTGTTCGCGTTTTTCTTCCACGTCACACCTCTCTTCCCGGCCCGTCAACGGCCAGGGCGGCGGTTCTCTTCCGTCAGCATTTGCAGGTAGTCCAGCTCCTGCGAAACTTCCGGTTCGGCAATGCGGTCGAGGAATTGCCTCACGCGCGGTTGCGTGCTCGCGCGCATCTCCGCCGTGGACCCGATCGCCACCACGTTTCCTTTGTCGATCAGCACCATGCGATCCGCAATCAGGAACGCGCTAGCCAATTCGTGCGTCACCACGATGATGGTCATGTGAAAAGCTTTCTTGAGTTCAAGTATCAATTCATCGACGCCTGCGGCAATGATGGGGTCCAGGCCTGCCGAAGGCTCGTCGAAAAAAAGGATCTCCGGATCCATAGCCAGCGCGCGCGCCACCGCCGCTCGCTTTTTCATTCCACCACTCAGCTGCGACGGCATGTAATTCTCGAATCCAGACAAGCCCACTTGATCCAGTTTCAAGCGCAGAATGATTTCAATGGTCGGATCTTCCAGCTTGGTATGCTCCCGCAGCGGGAGGGCAACATTTTCTCCCACCGTCATCGAGCCAAATAACGCCCCCCCTTGAAAGGACATTCCGATTTTTTTTCTGATCTCATCCATTTCTGCCCGGGAGATCGCCGCGATGTTCCTTCCTTTGAGCCAAATCTCGCCGGAACTTGGCCTTTCAAGCCCCACCAGCGTCCGCAGCAAGGTGCTTTTGCCTGAGCCGGAACCGCCGAGGATCACCAGCGTCTCGCCGCGCATCACTTCAAAGTTGATGCCATGCAGAATCTCGCGCTCGCCATAACTGACGCGCAGGTTCCGCAGTGAAATCATCGCCTCCGATTCCATGGCTGCGCTGCTGATTTGTTCCATCGTCCCCTGTGCTTCTACCGCGCGCTTATGAAGAAAAACAATGCCGTAAATACAAGGTCGACTAAAATCACCATAAAAATGGAGACGACCACCGCCCGCGTCGTGGCGCGCCCGACCTGCTCTGCCCCCGCGCCCGTCGCCAGACCTTCGTAACATCCCACGGCGGTGATGGTAATCCCAAACATGACGCTCTTGATCAGACCCGTCACGATATCGCGCAAAAACAGCGCGTCCAGCGAAGCCTGAATGTAGCGCCACCAGGTGAAATCCGCCTGCGCCACGCCAAAGAGCCCGCCGCCCAAAACTCCCATGGCGTTTGCCCAGATCGTCAGGCACGGCAACATCACGATCATCGCCAGAAACTTGGGCATAACCAGGAAGTGGACCGGATCGATGGCCATGGTCTCCAGGGCGTCAATCTCTTCGGTGACCTTCATCGTGCCGATTTCCGCGGCAAAAGCGGATCCAGAGCGCCCAATCACCACGATCGCGGTGATCAACGGCCCCAGTTCCCGCGTCATCGAAATAGCCACCGCGCTGGCCACGTAATTCATGGCACCGAATTTTCGTAGCTCGTAAGCGCTCTGCAACGCCAGAATCAAGCCGATGAAAAACGTGATCAGTGAAAGTATGGGCAGCGCGCGCACGCCCGTCTGCATGGCTTGCGAGACGGCGCGTTGCAATCGCAGCTGCTTGCCCTGGAACGGCGCGACGAATGTAAAGTAGGCGGCGCGTGTTCCGAGCGAGGCCAAGCCTCCGAGGTAGGCAAGCCCGTCCGTAACCGTTTCACCGATTTGCGTCGCCAGCTCCACTTTGCTCTCGATCGACTTCCGCGGCTCGGGGTTTCGGGAGACTCAAATCGCGAGCGCTTGATCCTCGTCCTCGTAAATCTCAAAAATCTTGACCAGCTTGGAAAGCTGCAACACTTCCCGGA
>Ga0307475_10000900_pt1 | contig 17735 bp, 15 predicted proteins | sample atmos_gasesECM1C_FD_203317 | JGI IMG/M metagenome (GOLD analysis project Ga0307475, IMG submission 203317) | Hardwood forest soil microbial communities from Morgan-Monroe State Forest, Indiana, United States - atmos_gasesECM1C_515 | ecosystem: Environmental > Terrestrial > Soil > Temperate... | reverse complement strand
ACATCCGGTTCGATGAGCGGGATGTGGAAACGGAAGCATGGTGAGGCTAGTGAGGCACCGGCAGACGAAAGGGCCGGCAACAGATAGGCCGTACCTACACCACCGCGCCACATCTCGACTCCACAAGGAACCGAATTACTTCTTGTTTGCCGACCACCCGTCCAGAACCATCGCATTAGCATTGAACAACATAAGGCTTTGACTTGGGTTTAGCAGCACCCTAACATACGGCCACCCTGAGTTCTTGCGACACTCATGATTGGCCAGACCATCTCGCATTACCGCATTTTGGAAAAACTTGGTGGCGGCGGGATGGGTATTGTTTACAAGGCCGAAGACCTCAGCCTCGGGCGTCACGTCGCGCTGAAATTTCTGCCCGAGGAATTGGCGAATGACCCGCAAGCGCTCGAACGCTTTCGCCGCGAAGCCCGGGCCGCTTCGGCGCTTAATCATCCCAACATTTGCACAATTCACGAGATTGGGCAGCAAGATGATCGGCCTTTCCTAGTCATGGAGTTTCTCGACGGTCAGACCCTAAAGCATCGGATCGGCAGACAGCCAATGGCGATAGATTTGGTGCTAGATTTGGGGATTCAGATCGCCGATGCGCTCGACGCGGCACACGCCAAAGGCATCATTCATCGCGACATCAAGCCCGCCAACATTTTCATCACGACGCGCGGGCAGGCCAAGATTCTCGATTTTGGCCTCGCCAAGCTCAGCAGTATCGCTGGTCCAGGAAATCTCTCGGCGATGGCTACCGCCACCGATCAAGACGTGCTCACTCGGCCTGGGTCGACAGTTGGCACGATGGCGTATATGTCCCCGGAGCAGGTGCGCGGCGAAGAGCTCGACGCGCGCAGCGACCTGTTTTCGTTTGGCGCTGTGCTCTACGAAATGGTCACAGGGGTTTTGCCCTTCCGGGGCGATACCTCAGGCTTGCTAACCGAAGCGATTCTGAATCGCGCGCCGGTCGCACCGGTGCGGCTGAATCCAGATGTGCCTCCGAAGCTCGAAGAGATCATCAACAAGGCGCTTGAAAAAGACCGCAAACACCGCTTCCAGAACGCCTCCGACATTCGCACAGATCTACAAAGGCTCAAGCGGGATAGCGGATCGGGCACAGTGGCGGCGGTCACCTCTCGCCTGCCAAAGCGCCGTGGACTCGCGTTATTAGTTGCGGGTATCGCCCTGGCACTGCTGGCCGGGGCTGTCACTCTAACCAATGTCGGCGGGCTGCGTCAGGGACTTTTTGGAAGACCCGATCCCGGCACCATTCGATCGCTCGCCGTGCTGCCACTCGAAAATCTCTCACACGATCCCGACCAGGAATACTTCGCCGACGGCATGACCGAGACGCTGATCACGAATCTATCTAAAATTGACACGCTGCGGGTTGTTTCTCGCACCTCTGCGATGCAATACAAGGGAACGAGGAAGAAACTGCCGGAAATCGCTAAGGAGTTGAATGTTGACGGCGTACTCGAAGGATCTGTAATGCGCTCGGGCACCCGAGTACGAATCACAGCCCAATTGCTTCAAGCGCGCACAGACCGGCACGTATGGGCCGACACTTACGACCGAGAGCTTGGGGATATCCTGAAGTTGCAGAGCGAGGTGGCGCAGGCCGTAGCGCAGCAGGTCCGGATACAGTTGACTCCCGAGCAACAGGCGCGGCTCCGTTCTGCGCCAGCGGTGAATCCCAAGGCCTACGAAGCCTATCTGAAAGGGAGTTCTTACAGACCTACCGGTACGCAGGTAGCCATCAAGCAGGCGCAGGGTTACTTCGAAGAGGCTATTCGTGAAGACCCCAGGTTTGCGTTAGCGTATGTGGGGCTCGCAGACTGTTATCTGGACCTAGGCGCGTATCGCTGGATCCCTCCACAGGATGCGTATCGACACGGCAGCGAAGCCATCCACAAGGCCCTGGAACTCGACGGAACGCTCGGCGAGGCGCATAGCTCGCTCGGGTATCTGAATTGGCAGTATAGCTGGGATTGGCAGTCCGCTGAAAGGGAGTTTCGACAAGCCATCGATCTAAACCCCAACTACGTCGAAGCCCACATAACGCTGGTTTGGTATTTGGCTTGGAGTGGCCGGAGCGATGAGGCTTCTGCCGAAGCACGGAAAATTCGCTCGTTCGATCCGGCTTATCCATTCATGTCATTCGACGAATCGGGTATTTACTATCATCAGCGTAACTACAAACCGTTGATCGAAGCAGGCCAGAGATCGGTAATCACGAATCCGAACTTGTGGTCAGGTCACTATTATCTGGCTGTCGGCTACGAGGGCTCGGGCCAGCTTGAGCAAGCCGTCGCCGAATATCAGCGGGCCGTCGACTTATCACAGCGCGATTCGGATACCATCGCGGGACTTGCACACGCCTACGCCGCGATGGGTAAGAGGGCCGAGGCCGAGAAGATACTTGGCGACTTACAGCGCCAATCGAAAACTAGCTATGTATCCCCTTATATGATTGCGGTCATATACTCGGGTTTGGGTCAAAACGACAAAGCCTTCGTATTCCTCGAGAAAGCCTACCAAGAAAGATCTCCCGACATCGCCTATTTTTTAAGGGCTGACCTCAGGGTGGACACGCTGCGCCCGGACCCGCGTTTCCAAGACTTGCTTCGACGTGTCGCCTTCCCGCAATGAGCTCAATTCGGCAAATAGCCAATCAGAATTGAGCCCCGATGAATGCGCGTTCACTAAAGTGAGCGGGGGTATCGCTACGGTCCCAAAACACTTGGCCACATAGCCACCACACGTAGAATTGCCTCCTCCACTGCCGGTTAGCGGCGCCTCGGGGTTGCAGCCCGGATGACGGACCAACCGGAAGTGATTACAGGAGTCCCGATCTACCCATTACTTCCGGGTTGCCGACGATACGGGAGCTATCGCTTGGTAGCTGGAATCTGAATACCGAGTGGGGCCATTTCGACGAGTAGCATGTAATACGCCCAAGCCCGGCAACCGGGGCACGACCCAGTGATAGTTGGCAGTGACCTCGTTTGACAAGGGACCGCACCCCGCATAAGCTCGCGGGAATCGCAAAGGGCCGGGCAGCCAAACTCCGAAGGGGTACTCCCATGGCCTATTTCGGTAGAAAGCTTCGATTCGCGATCTTCCTTATGGCCCTCTTGCCGGGATGGACCGTCTCCGCCCAAGAGGTGTTGCCCAGCGCCAAACCACAGGATGGGCCCGTCCAGGACCATACCCCAAGTGGCGTCTTCATGTATGCGTACCGCACGCACGCTCATATAGAACGCAGCTCACAGCAGGTCTTCCAGCAGGCCGTGGACAAGGTCTCGCAGTTTCTTACGTCGAAGAACGTGCCCGTGCGCAAGGTTGTCCAAGCTGCGCCCTCACGCCGTCGGGAGCCAGGAGTAAGTGAGGATTATGAAGACTTGAGTGTTGGTCGAGACGATCTGGCGCCATCGCTCAATCTCCTCGCCAAAGCAAGAGCTTCGGGGGCCAGATATGTTCTGTTGCTGAGGGTGGACCGCCCGGTGACGTCCTGGATCAAGTTAAGAATGCAGTGTTTCGATCTCGTAGGAAGTCTGCTTTGGGAAGCGCAAAGCGTCAACGTCAGTGCTCTCACAGGTAAAAGTGGATTCCAGCATACGTTAGAGGGGCTGGAGGGAAGGATTTCCAGTAAGACGGATGAATTGAGCCGTCCGTTAGAGGAGACGACGGCCGCCGCGGCAAGCTCAACTCCTGCCAGCGCGCCTGGACAATCAGAAATTGTGCTCCCGCAACCTTCGCCACCGGTCGTCGCGAAGCCGCCTTCTGAGGCCACGTCCGGTGAGTTCGTCATCGAGAAAGGCGAGCCGGTCTCGTTACTGCTCCTCGACACAATTTCCAGCAAGGACCTGAAAGTTGCGGACCGCGTTCGCTTCCGGGTAATCGATCCGGTTGTGATCGATAAACTCGTGGTGGTGCCTGGAAGGGCGGAAGCTTGGGGAACGGTGACTGCGATTCAGCCGGCCCGGCGGAGACTGAAGTCCGCCGAGGTGATCATCACGATTCAACAACTCACTCTGTTGAATAGAAAGACGGCACCTTTGAATGCGGTCTGGCGGATCCGCGCCCATCTGAGTCCCGAACACTCCAGTGACGTCGTACAGGGAGTTATGCAGACTTACATGCTCGCGCTTCCGTTCGTGCCGTTGATGCATGGCGATCAGGTGCACATTCCTAAAGGGACGGAATTCAATGCTACGTTTGCGGAGCGAATCGCGCTGGACCGCGCGGAGATGGAGCGCCTGCAACCCCCAACTGTCGCGCCCCCGACCGGCGCGGCGACTCTGACCTTTTACAACATCGATGAAAACTACGCGCACCCCGCCATCTGGTGCGGGAAAGTGAAGCTCGGAGAGCTGCTCGCCGGAACTCGCTATACGATCGAACTTCCCGCAGGCACGTATTGGGTTCGGACGGAGAGCAAGAAGAACGCGTTCCCCGTTGTGGTTGAGTCAGGCGGAGAATATTTCTTCCGTATTTCATCGGTAATGACCTGGGGAAATTCCAGCAATCCCGGATACGCACAACACATCGAAGCGGTCAAACGCGACGTCGGAGAAGTCCAGGTCTCAGATACTAGGCCGCTGGATTCCAAGCACTATCACGATTTCAGTAAGGCTGATCCGGTCCTGTTGCGCGCAAAACCGACGGAATAGTACCGCGGGTCAAAGCGGACGAGAAGTAGCTGATTAACCCATCGTCGTTACACGTAGAACTGACTTCCTTCGCAGTCGATTAGAAGAGCCTCCCGGAATTGTGACGTGCTACCCTTCCATAATCCGGTAAGGGAAGGGTTGCCGACCACTCACCAAAGGATCGCCACATGCGCTGTGCGGAGACGAACAAGTTCCGGGGGCCTTAGCGTGTGTGAGCCGAATGCCTCGCCCGGGAACTGAAGCCGTCAGATAATCAGCAGGGAGGGTTCGATGCGCCCCAAAACTGACGGCATTCTGGAATCTTCCTTGTATGTGAGCGATCTGTCTCGTTCGATTCGCTTCTATCAGGAGACCTTCGGATTTTCCGTCATCAGCGATTTCGGCGAGCGCGGTTGCGCCATGCAAGCGGGCACACACCAAGTATTGCTACTGTTCAAGAAGGGTGCTTCGCGAGCAATTACGTCGCCTCACGACGGCGATGGTGAGTTCCACCTCGCGTTCGCGATCCTATCCAGTGAATTGTCCAACTGGGAGTCGTGGCTTCAGCAGAGAGGTATCTCCGTGGAGGAGAAGCGCTCGTGGGAACTAGGTGGCTGTAGCCTTTACTTTCGTGACCCTGACCGCCATTTGCTCGAGCTTGCCACGCCCGGCACCTGGTCGGTGTACTAAGAAGAGTTGGGCGCACACGCCATGAAATCGGCACGCCACGCTAGGCGCTCGTCGCCGCTGCCTGACTTGGCTCGATGTTCTGGTTGAGACGGAACAGATTGTCGGGATCGTATTTATTCTTCAGCGCGACGAGCCGCGCATACTTCTCGGGGCCGTAGGCGGCCTTGATGCGTCCCCGGCCCTCGTCGGCCTCCTGCCCCAAATAGTTAACGTACACGCCGCCGGTCGAATAGGGTTGCATGGCCGCCCAAAAGTCCCGCGCCCAGCGGACGGATTTCTCGGCGTCGGCCGGGTCGGCACATACTCCCGCACTTAGAAAGCTGTACTCGACATCCCGGTGAGCGAACGCGGTGGCTTCCCGGTCCGCGCGCCTCACGGCACCGCCTAATTGGTGCTCGATTACTGCGTGGCAGATCGGCGTGGGTCGCTGGGCGCAATGCGCAACGATGGTGTCGATCGGCCCATAGCTGATGGCCTTGAGGAAACCTGATTTCCAGTAGCTCTGAAGCCCGAACGCGTAGAAGGAGTCGATGAGCTGTTGTGCTTCGGTATACGGGATGGGGCCGATCGTGTCCATCGCCGGCGACCCGACCGACCGAAGGGGTCTGACGACCCTTTCTCCATCGGCGATCGGTCCGTTGTAGCAGATGTTCATGCCAACGACAGGAGTACCATCGGGCAGAGTGATGAGAACAGTGTCAAAGGCCAACTCATCGGGAGCAGCGCTGGTGACCTCACAAAAAAGCTCGAGGACCGCTTTCGCTTTCTGGATAGGGTAAGCCACTATTCCCGCGAAAACCGGGCCAACTGAATGAAGCTGATACTCGAAGGAGGTCACAACGCCGAAGTTGCCGCCGCCGCCCCGCAAGCCCCAAAACAAATCAGGGTTCTCGGAGGCGCTGGCCGTAAGAAGCTGACCGTCTGCCGTGACGATGTCCACCGAGAGAAGATTGTCGCAGCTCAGACCATGCTTCCGGGCCAAATAGCCCCAGCCGCCACCGAGGGTGAGCCCAGCGATGCCGGCGGTGGAGATCTGACCGCCAGTAGTGGCCAACCCGAAGGTTTGGGTAGCATGGTCGAACTCACGCCAGGTTACCCCAGGCTCAGCGCGGGCGGTGCGATGGCGGGGATCGACGCGGACGCTCTTCATGCGAGAGAGGTCGATGACCAGTCCATCGTCGCACATCGCATTGCCGCTGACATTGTGGCCGCCGCCGCGAACTGCCACCAGCATACTGTTCGCACGCGCGAAATTGACGCACTGAATCACGTCTGCAATTCCGGCGCAGCGGGCAATCAGTGCGGGGCGCTTGTCGATCATGCCGTTCCAGATCTTGCGGGCGTCGTCATAGCCCGCATCACTAGGGCGCAGCAATTCCCCGCGCAAACTGGCTTTGAAATTTTCGATGTCACTTGGCGAAGTCATGGTGACCTCCTGCGGGATGTGATTGGGGACTCGGTCCGTCCGTTCCCAAGAAAGGGTAGTAGAGGGGAAAATGTGCCTTTCAGGTACGGTTGTCAAGGCCCCCTTTTGGGCCCCCTTTTGGGATCGATTGGCCCCTGCGGCGCATTGTTGATGGATCACGGGCCACCCGGAAGTCCAGTTGGGCATCGTGCGGATAAGGCCCGGGAAGTCGGCCTCTCGCCAGCATGCAACGGTCACGGCTGCCGCGTTTGTAAGTAATTCTAAAAATAAGTTGATTACTTCCGGTTTGCTGATGACTCGGCCGCACTTCTAACGGCCGTTCGTTAAGGGGCCGTGCGAGGTCACTTCGACGAGTACCCGACTATTGATCCAGGTGACAGCAAACGATAGTTGTCAACTGCTTCATATGTCCCGATGTCCCAGGTTTACCCAACAATTTCAGCCGAAGGCCAGGTAGCAATTAAGGGCGCGTACTCATTTACGCGCCAGCCGAGCGCTGCGCTGTGGGTGCAGCTGTGCCGTTCAACGTCAAGAAACAAGGCCGCGGGGAGCGAAGCGTGCGGGTCTGGACGGTTGACCCGATCGGGAATGCAGGAGTACGGTTCAGCAAGACTGGTCGACGAAACCGCATGTCTTCTAGCGAGAGAGGCCATTCTCATGTCAAGACCACCCTATCGCGCTTTGCGAATCATCCTGGGTATCTTCTCCCTGCTCACGGCGGTCGGGGGCCTCGTCATCATCTTCAGTAACAAGACGATGATCATGCGCCTCTTTCTCCGGCCTCCAGAGTCCGAAGTCTCAACCTTATTGCTCATCGTGGCGAAGGAGATGGGTGGATTCATTCTTATGCTCAGCGTGATGCTTTTCTTTGCCTATCGCGATCCTGCCCGGAACGCAGCCATCATCAACGCGTTCATTGTCGGCTTCTGCATACTGGCCATTACGCCCTTGTTATCTCTCTACACGCTGGACATGCGACAGCTTTATCCAAGCTACCTGATTTGGGGGCGCTCCCTTGTGCGTTTGGCACTAGCGGCGCTCCTTTTTTACCTGCGGCCGCAAGAGAGTGCTCCCAAGCAATCTTAAGAACTGCGCCTGCTTTTTCCATAGTTTCGGGTCTCGAATTCTGCCGGGCCACGTCTCGGATTTTGCACGACATGGGGGACTCGGATTCTGCGGAATCGGGATGCACGTTTCGCCGCCCAACGGGACTGATGTTAATGAACTCCGTGGGCTCGCGCCATAATATAGATAGAATGTAGGCCCTCCTAGAATTGCGAAGCGGCGCAAGGCTTCCTTGGAGATGTTACAAATGCAGCTTGGGCACCACCGCGCGCGGCGTTACTCCTTCCATGCCAGCGTCGAACTGACCGATCTGCAATCGGAAACTCAGACTAAGGAACAAACCAGCGACCTAAGCCTTTTCGGATGCCATGTGGCCACGCTGAAACCCTTACCGCCAGGGACGAAGGTCAGGATAAAGATCTCCCACAGAAGTGAGAGCCTAGAAGTTCTCGGAAGGGTAGCCTTTGTTCGACCGAAAGCGGGGATGGGGATCTTCTTCACCAGAATTGAGCCGCACGACCAGTTGGTCTTAGATAAGTGGATCGCTGAACTGAGAGACCAACACAACCCGCCGTGCGGAGTTGTATGAAATCGAATCGAAGTCCAGCACCGATAATCAAAAAAACTGGGGGAATAGTTGGCCTTGGCCGCCTGATTCCAGGGCGCAGAAGAGGGGGTGTCCCTCGCCAAAATCACCGCCGTAACAATGTTACAGCAGCGAAGCTAGCCGGCCGGAGTTTTGGCGAATGACAATGGGAAGCTGAACTAAGCTGGGCCCTACCTACTAGCAGTCACTTAATTCGCCAGAAGGAGATAAGCGCTTTAGAGTCGCGCGTTACCGGAGGTTCCCCTGCGTCAATCCTCGATTGACGCGCAACTCTTCCGTAACCCGGTAAGGGAAGGTTTGCCGACAATTCAGAGGTTATCTCGCCGCCTCGACGGTTGCCCCTTCATAAAACAAGCATTCTGGGCTCGACATGCTCCTGCCAGAACCGTCATTCGTTGACTCGCTGATGGCGCGTCCGTAAGCACGAGCCAAGTCCCCGATTTGGAGTTGCCATATGGGACTGTTACTATCGGCATACCAAAATGAGCTTCAAACCGTACGCATTGGCGAATCCGGTGATGACCAAGCGCTCAGTCTTTTGGAGTCAATATTTTTATTTTTTCATGTCGCTGCTGGTTGCGGCGGTGATCGTCTACGGTTTCAGTCACACCATCGATCAGAACCTGATCCATCCGAAGATTCCACGGCCCCGGTTGCTCTATTTTCATGCAGCGTTGTTCACGGGCTGGCTGGTGTTTTTTATCTTGCAGAGCTTACTGATACGGACGCGCAGGGTGCGGATTCACCGGACGATCGGATGGTTTGGCGCGGGAATGGGAGCGCTGATTCCGCTGGTGGGAGTGGCAACTGCCGTGACGATGGCCAGATTCGACATGATGCAATTGAAAATGAACAACGCCGACGCAGACATGATCATTCCCGTTTGGGACATGTTGGCCTTCACTCCGGCGTTTGTACTGGCGATTTATTGGAGGAAGAAGCCGGAGTTTCATCGGCGGCTGATTCTGATCGCGACCTGTGCCTTGACGGCGGCTGGCTGGGGACGTTTTCCGGAGTGGCTGCTGCCACCGGTGATTTTTTATGCAGGCGTGGATTTACTGATTCTGCTGGGTGTTTTTCGCGACTGGATGGTGAATCGGAAAGTTCACCCGGTCTACTCATACGCACTTCCAGCTTTGATTGCCGGGCAGACCGCGGTGATGTACGCGAATGTTCATAAGTCGGCGGTTTGGATGAGGATTGCTCACGCACTGCTGGGTTAGGTAGCTAAGCGAGTGATAGGTGCAAGTCCGTTTGGGCCGCGCTGTTCGAGATCTGTTCACGCACATCAGCTTTTCTTGGACCGACCACCGCGTTTCTCTGAATTTCGACCGTTGGTGTCATCAGGCGATAGTGCTCCCGACCCGCGGTTGCTGGTTTCGGATTCTGGGAGGATGACGAGCAACTCTTACCTAATCCGGTAAAGGAAGGGTTGCCGTTTATAACCGGCCATCTCTGAATCACACCCCAAAAACTGCAGGTGCGAATCGTCATTTTCTTTCAGTTGGATTTTTCTCTTCGGCAGGAGGAGGTCTTCTTCCTGTTCGATCTTGGGAGGTCGACGCAGGAGGACGGCGCCCCGATACGCTAGCATTCCTTTTCTTTCACTTTCCGTTCCGCCGCAACCAGATCGAAGCCGATTCGTCGAGCACTGCGTCGAATTCATCTTGTGACGATACATGGTTTGTGTTAGCTTCCTGCCCGGATGAAGTCATCTCGACCACGCCTCACCGTCAAACTCCTCACACTTGCGACGCCATAAAAACGGGGCAGAGATGGCCGGTTATGCCATCCGGGAGTTGATCGATCCGGTCAACACTACCTCGTTTTTCCTTCTCTACGTGATTGCGACTGGTAAACGCTTATCCACTATAATGCTGACCCATTCCACCTTCTCCTTGGCTCTCATTCACTGGGCCGGAGGATCTTTGACCACACGCGTCGCACCACCGCCAGTCGAGCATTGGAAGCCTCCTAGAATTAGCTTGCGCCTTTTCATCTTTCTCCTGCTCCTGTTGGTGGGTGGAGCCATCGTCCGTTCTGGTATAGCTACCGGTCTTGATGGCTTTACCGTTGATGAGGCATACCACATCGCTGCTGGTGTCTCTTACGTGCGCTATGCGGATTTTCGCATCAATCCGGAGCATCCTCCGCTCGTCAAGCTCTGGGTGGGAAGCTTTATTTCGGCAACGGGCTTCCACCTCAAAAGCATTCGCCCATTTGCGGACAAGTCTGATGAGCGCGATTTCGCGGAGGAGGATGTCTACTTCAATAATGATTTCAATTCCGTGCAGCGACGCGCACGCATTGCCATGTGGACGCTTAGCGGATTGCTGTTGTTGGCGCTGGCGTTTGCCGTGCGCAGGGCCTTTGGTCCTGGGGTAGCACTCGGGACCTTACTCTTTCTCGCCATTGATCCGACCGTGGCTGCGCATTTGCCTGTGGTGATGACGGATTTGCCTGTTTCGCTGCTATCCGCCATTGCTGTTGTGCTTACCATCCGGGCTTTCCAAGGCTGGGCTTGGAAGGATCTCGTCGCGTGCTCCATGGCACTCGGACTGGCACTGGCGACAAAGCATTCCGCACCTGTTTTCCTAATCTTCGTGATTTTGACCGGTGCTGTTCTTGCATTCGTACAACCGATCTCGAGGCTTGAGAATGGGCGCTCTTTGCGATTCGCAAAGCTCATGGCGGTTGCGGCCGGCGCTTTGATCATTTTGTGGGGCTTTTATTTCTTTCGATTTGCGGAGAGCAATACGGGGCACGAAGTCTTCAATCGTCCCCTTGCGGACAAAATTTCCGATGTGCGTTCGCCGGGCTACCGCTTTGTTCTCCATGTTATGGAGTCAAGCCATGCGGTGCCGCGCGCGTACATTTGGGGCTTTGCCGATACGATCCGAGCCGGCCTCGAGGGACGCGCCTTCCCGATTTTGGCTTTCGGCCGTTCGTACATGAAGACGGGACCGAAGTATTTCTTCCCCGTAATGATCGCTCTGAAGCTGCCGATTGGCCTTGGCATCCTCGTGTTGATCGGCTTGTTCTTGTTTTTGGCGCGCCGCTTACCTCCGGAGCGCAACTTAGGGCTTGCCATAGTTCTGGCAGCGTCGGCCCTGTTCTTGCTGGTACTCTCTTTAGGTTCCACCTACGCAGGAATCCGTCACGCGCTTCCCGCCGTAGTTCTTCTCGCAATTCCTGGAGGACTCGCCGTTCAGGTGGCGTTCTCCTCGAATTCCAAGCTGTCGAAGGCTGCTGTGGCGGCCGCACTATTTGCGGCTGCAGCCTCCGCCCTGCCTGTCATGCGCCCGTGGGAGTACTTCAACGAAATCATAGGCGGCACAAAGAATGGATATCTTTACTTTAGCGACGAGGGTGTTGATCTCTCGCAGCGCGGCAAGGAGCTTGCCGCATACTATCACCGGGTCCTTGAGCCAGCCGGCGAAGTTCCCCTCCTCGATTACGGAATGTTTGAACCCGAGAAGAAGGCGCGGCAACTGGACTGGCTTGGCCACGACAAGAGACGCGACGAAGCCCGGCTTAGCTCGCTCGTTTTTTCGGGAACTATACTGATAAACGGAGGGTTCGTAGGCGAGAAGCCTTTTTGGGACGCTCCGCATCTGCGCGACATCGCTCCCACGGCCCGCTTTGGAAATCTACTGGTCTTTCGAGGAACGTGTAATTGCGGGGGCATCCTTGCCCCGAGCCTCTATTTTGCTGCCCTCTCGAAGATCTACGCCGAGAAGCCGGATTTGGAAGAGGGAGAACGATTGCTGCGACAATCGGTCCGTCTGGATCCTAGAGGGTTCTTTGTTGACATCGAGTTAGGCAACCTCTGCCTGAAACGCGGCTCCCGCGAAAACGCTGTGCAGGCCTATTCGGACGCGTTGCGGCACATGCCCAACGATCCCGAACTACGGCAATCGATTGAGGAGCAAATCAAACGTGTATCTTCCGAACCTCTGGGCCATGTCCCCGAATTACGAAATCCGTTCATGGAGTGATCCTAAGTCGCGCTGTGTTTACTCAAGATTTGGCCGGGTCCAATCCGGGATTGTGGTCGGATGACGGACAACCCTGAAATAATCCCAAGGTAAGGGCAAACCTGAAATGATGCCAAGGTAAGCGTTGCCGACAAACCGGGAACGGGATTCGGTTAATGTCGCCCCAACGCTGGCGAAGCAGATTCCCCGATTTGTTGGAAACGTTAGTAATTAAGCTGGGCTCAGGGGCTCATTGGGCCGAAACCACGTTGGCGTGGCGCGCGATCGCACACCACGTATTTCCTTCCTTCTTCCAGATATTCGTGAACCGTCGCTGGACCGTCTTTCCGGTCAGGGGGGCATCGCCGATCGGTTGGACGGTCTCCGCGCCCATGTAGGACCCTGCGGGCATGTCCTGGCAAGCATTTTCGTCGAACTTATCACCGGTCCCCACGCAGAAGACTCCTGAGAGCACAGTGATGTTTTCATCGACCGGGTGCCAATGGGGAGGCAGCTTTGTGCCGGGGCTTGACCGAATGCGAATCACGAATGGCGCTCCCTCCTTAGTCGGGTCACCCTGAATGATGGCGACCTCCGACCGTCCCATCGCAGACTCCGACAGTGTCCTGAACTCTGGCCGTGGTGGCCCATCTGCCCACTCCCGTGGCAGAGGTTGCCACTTGATGGTGTCCGGCATCAGCATGATATGAGCAGCGGCTGGGTTAGTCGTCTTTGAAGGGTCTTGCTGCGCTTTTGCGATGCCGAAGTATGCAAGTCCCGCCGCAATGAAAGAGACAAGAAATTTCTTTCGCATTTTGAACCTCTCAACTAGGTGTGGGTGCGGGGACGTACTCCAGTAATCCCACAAATCAGCCTCGACTGCAATGCTCGGCTGTGCAATCTCGATTGGGCTGAATAATGCGCTCTCGCAGAAATCTGCCGTGACGCCCCGAGAGTCCGGTTGTGGCTAGCCAAAGTCTTCATGCGTGCTTGCCGCCGATTCCGGGAGGGTGACGGGCTACTCTTCCCTTATCGGATTGGGGAAGAGTTGCCTGACAATCCGCAAACTGGCCTAGTATCACAAAGGCGTTCAAAATCACAGCCGGCCCGAGAGGTTCCAAATGATCAAACTCGGTGCGATTTTCCGATCACTAATGCCTTCCCCGAGCATGATCAACAAGCTTCTGGCTTGCTTCGTCCTGATTGTTGCCTCAGTCACCAGCGTTCGTGTTGCCGCCCAGGCGCCAGCTGAACGTTACCGTAATGAGTTGCAGCCGCTGATCGAAGACTTCGTGCACCAGCAGCAGATACCGGGATTCGCTATCGGCGTCATCCAGGACGATCAGTTGGTCTACGCTCACGGCTTTGGCGTGAAAAATCTGGTGCACAACCACGATCCCGTCACGCCACGCTCGCTGTTCCATATGGCGTCCATCACAAAGACGTTCGTGGCCACGTCTATCATGCAGTTGGTGGAGGCAGGCAAAGTTAATCTCGACACCCCGGTGGTGCAATACCTGCCTTACTTCCGTGTCGCGGATGATCGCTACCAAACCATAACCGTGCGCCAGATGGTCACCCATACCTCTGGCATGCCTGATGTCGAGGACTACGAGTGGGATAAGCCGCAATACGATCATGGTGCACTCGAGCGCTACGTCCGCAGCCTGAGCAATCAGAAGCTAATTTTTGCGCCTGGTACAGACTTCCGCTACAGCAACATGACATTTGAGGTCCTGGGCGATCTGATTGCCAAAGTCTCGGGAGCGAGCTTTGACGACTATGTGCAGGATCACATCCTCACGCCGTTGAAGATGAGGGACTCCACTTTGCTGATTAAGAAGACCGATCCTAAGTTGATAACCTGGGGACACGAGCGCGACAAGGACGGCCACGTCTTCCCCAGCAAGGTCTATCCCTACAATCGCATGCATTCGCCCAGTTCCAATCTACACTCCAACGTAGAGGACATGGCACGCTGGGCCATAGCCAACCTGAACCATGGCGAGCTGGACGGTAGGAGAATTCTGAAGGAACAGACCTACGACATTATGTGGAAGCCCGCACACAAGCTGAGCGATGGTCGTGCCGTGGGCATTAGCTGGTTCCTGGGCGAGTACCGCGGGCAAGCGACGGTTTCGCATGGTGGCGGGGATACCGGCTATGCCACTTTCCTAATGCTGCTTCCGGAAAAGCAGATGGCCGTAGTTTTGATGGCCAATTGTGATTGGTTAGGTGACGGGCGGACCCAAATCGCCCACGCCGCCCTGGACGTGGCCCTGGGTCTGAAACCGCAGCCGATCGCCGTCACGCCCAGTCCACGATAACTACACCGATTCACACTCCTTGTATCCTGGGCACAGTGGAATGGGGATTCATGCCTGCGCTCCCAAGGGTACCGACTGTCCAGCTTGGCACTCGGAAGTTCCGACGCTCGCGAAGTGATCCTGCCCGACGCCGTCCAGCGAATGGATCACGGGCAATCGGAACCAATCCTCCGGTTGGCAGATTGCTCCCGAAAGTTCTCGTGTGTTTGTTGTTTAATTGGAAACTACTAATCGCAAAAGGTCCGCTCCTACTTGCTGCTCCGACTATGATCGTCAAAAGCAATCAAAAAATACATTGGAGACCCCATGCGAACCCACTTAGCGACAACTCTCGTGATTGGACTCTTAGCGGTACTTCCTGTCAGTTCGCAGCAACCGCAGACCAATCCAGCGGCCCAAGCCCCGGTAGACGTGGCCAAACCGTCCCCCAATTCAGCACAATCTGACGTTGACAAGGGTAAAGACTCGACAATTGTCTTCTTCCGGGAGCATCACTATACCGGGGCTGCCCTGAAGCCTTCCATATATGTGGACGGCAAAGAAACCGACCGCCTCGCTAATGGTCGCTGGTTTTCAGTCCACGCCGAACCTGGTAAACACCAACTTCAGTCCAGCGCCAAGAACGAACCGGCGACGGTGATCGAAACAGTGGCAGGCGAAACGACATATGTGCAGATGGTGATTTTAATGGGGAACTGGCGTGGTGGTGGAAGGCTTCTGCAGGTAGACGCCGGAGAGGCGCAAAAAGTAATCGCCAAGCTGAAGCCTCTCCACGATTAAACGACAGGCATTCGACACCAAAGAAAAAAGTCCAGGCCAAAGAAAGGGCGATTTGAGAAAGTTACTTAGCGTCTTCGGAGCCCTAGCAGCCCTCTTCGTCGTGGCCGTCGCGGCGGTTTTCTATTTCTCGTCGGGGATGGTGGACGTTAGCGATACCTTCTTCAAAGATGTCGCGGCTGGAGACATGCAGCGTCCACGTTCCTATTTAGCAGCGGACTTTCGCGCAACCACCTCAGAGGACGAACTCCGCTCATTCCTCGGGCGGAGCGCCTTGCTTGACTATTCACAATCGCATTGGAGCAACCGGCAGGTGAGTATCGGAGGCACTGGCCACCTTGAAGGTGACGTAAGCACAAAGTCAGGCGGGAAGATTCCGCTCACATTGAAGTTTGTGAAGGAAAATGGCGGCTGGAAGATTTACTCCATCCAAAAGTCGCAGGCAGGGCTGGTTGCCGAGTCTGGCGGTCAAGCTATCCCCTCAAAGACCGAAGCAGCGAAACTGGCTGTTGATACAACACTCTCTTTTGCCCGTGCCGTTAATGCGAATGATTTGAAGGCATTCTACGCGCAAACCGCCGCCGAGTTTCAACACGACGTGCCGTTCGAGAAGTTCAATGCAGGGTTCTCTCCCTTCATCGAGCATCACATCAATTTGGCACCTGTAGAGAAGGTCGCTCCCTTGCTTACATCCGAGCCGGCTGTGTCGCCGCAGGGCGTATTGCAAGTGGAGGGCTACTTCCCGTTTACGGAATCTCACGTCAACTTCTCTTACAAATACGTCTATCGGTTTACCGATTGGAAGATTGTGGGTATCAACGTCCACGTCAAACCTGCTGACCACTAAGCAATACTCCAGCTTTTGTTTTTGGCTGTCCGCATGGTTCCGCCCGAGTCACGGGCTACTCTTCCCTTATCGGATTGGGGAAGAGTTGCCGACCATCCAGGAGTTCCGAGACGCAAAGCGGAAGGTTCACATTTCTACCGATATCCGCTCACCTTTTGGGTGCCGATCCGGAAAGCTTTCTTTTCCCGGAATCACTTTGTCCCTTTCTTTACGACGCTTAGTGCTGTGACGATCCGTTCTCCCGGGTCTGAGAAGAGAAATCTCTCGGGTGCGGATGGAATGTAAAAGGCCGACAAGTCGCCGTCGAGGTGAAGGGCTTCGGAGCACTGAAGCTCCTTCACCATGAAACTTGCCAATTCAAACAGCGTTACGGCGTCGCGGCTCACAACCAGATGGACAAGCTTTCGATTCGATTGATCGACTCCAATCGCGGTCCGGCTAAAAGACCATTTGGACTGAGCCTGAAAGCTTTGATTGATCTTGCCCGCGCTGGCAAGTTGTGGACCGGATTGCGTGGCCGCAATGGTATGCGGACTATCGTGCCAACTGCTTGCGGGCACGATGGACGCTGTGCCGTCATCTGAAATTTGAAATACCGCGCTATTCCACGAAAAGTTTCCGCGCGTGGCTCCGGTTACGATATTCACGTCGTGTAGTTTTCCGTTGGGCGAGATCAGCAGACCGAGCGGACGGTTGTCCGTGCCATAAATCCCAGCGTTTGTAACCAGGATAGGCTTCACGCCGTCGCGGGACAGGTTGCTGACAACCACCGGGAATGTTTCTTTCTTGCCGTCGTCCGAGGTAGTAAAGACAATTTCCTGCGACTGCAAATTACTGTCCGCGACGGCGTATAGATGCGCTAAAAACGATATGCATCTTAGAGATAAGGAAGGAGCCAACGTTGAACGACAGGTTGATCCGGGCCTTGCGCTAGACGCCGTTGAACATGCCAGGAAGAGCACAGCTACTGCAGCTAGAGTCTTCAAAATCTTCATATGATCGTCTCCAACGGTAGCCGCCCTGTTACTGTGGGTCTCGTATTGTAGCGTAACAATTCGCTTACCAATCGATTCGCGCAGGGCACGGCCGCAACCTGGTTTTGAGCGGATGACGGGCAACCCTTCCATAATCCGGCAAGGGAAGGGTTGCCGACAACATGCCCAGAGACTCGTATTCTGCTTCGCGCAACCTTCCGGCCAGCGAGGGCACTCGTCTGATTACCCAGGCTAACCAGATGGGATGAGAAGGCCGGTCTCCGCGGGATGCGATACGCTCCCAATGTTCGACGTGCTCAAGGCACAATTAAAAGGAGACCGGCTATGAAGAAGACTAGCACTGTTCGCGTAAATGGAAACATG